>Ga0247844_1000713_pt1 | contig 68160 bp, 56 predicted proteins | sample LaCtaG_FD_192421 | JGI IMG/M metagenome (GOLD analysis project Ga0247844, IMG submission 192421) | Freshwater microbial communities from meromictic Lake La Cruz, Castile-La Mancha, Spain - LaCruzMarch201714.5m_1 | ecosystem: Environmental > Aquatic > Freshwater > Lake | place: Spain: Castile-La... | reverse complement strand
GAATAGTCAATGGTGGCCTTGGCCGCTTCTATTTCTGCAAGGCCGAGCGTACTAAGCGGCGCGATGAACCCGGGATAGACATGTTTCCCTGTGGCATCATACACGGTAGCGTATTTCGAGCGATCCAGACGAATGGTCGTCGCATCAGCTACAAGGGTCAGTTTGCCGCCTTCAAAGCCAATGGCGCTGTTGGCGATTACTAAACCGTTGCCCAAGTGCGCCGTTGCGCCCATGATGAGGATGGCACCGCTCTGAGATGGCGCCGGCACGGGACTTTGGGCCAAAAGAGAACCTGTAGAAAGGAATACAAGGAGGAGGAAACGAAGATGCATAGTAGTCGTATTAAGATTCACTTTTTTCTTGTACTTGATCAAAAGTTGGCCCTTTTCGCATCAAGTCCAACGTCTAAAGTCCTTTGTCCAAAGTCTAAAGTATCAATGCCTCAATGTTGTATCCCTCCCAGCCATTTTATTCGTAGTCCATGCAAACAAGCAGGCTGTCCAGAAAGAGAACATGGAATAGATAAGGGCCGGTTTTACCATTTCGGCGTTGCCCAGCATATTCCCTGCAATGAGGAACGCGAGGGTTGTGTTTTGCACCCCACTCTCCATGGCGGCCGTAAGCCTAGAGGGATGGGGCATACCCATATAACGAAGCGCAAAATAGCCTGTGAACAGGCAGGCTGCGTTTTGCAACAGCCCAACCGGCAAAATGAGCAGAATATCCTTAGCCGTTAGCCCGGTGCCGCCCACGCTCTCGCTTCCAAAAAGTTTGACAGCGAATACAATGGCGAGCAGGCCCAACATGACATATTTGGCGGGTTTGCTGATTCGTTCGGCAAAAACAGGCCGCATTCTTCGGAGCAAAATCCCTAAGAAAGCAGGGATAATGGTGATGAAAAAGATATGGCCCACGGTGTCCCAGAATGGCAAATGCAGATCGGAGGATTTGCTGAGAAAGATGCGCAGGGCCAAATTGACTACGATTGGAATAGAGAAAAGCGTAAGCGCACTGTTAACCGCTGTGAGCGAAAGCGAAAGCGCTACATTGCCACGCCAGAGGTAGGTGAGAAAACCCGAAGTGGCCCCCCCTGGACTGGCAGCAAGGATGATAAAACCTACTTTTAGCTCTGCCGGGATAGGCAGTAGGAGCATGATGATAAACGCGATGGTGGGCAGCGCAATCATCTGAACCGTGAGGGCCGTAAAGAAGGCACGCGGGTGACGCACTACGCGCATGAAGTCTGTAAATGTGAGTGATAAGCCCACGCCAAACATCACGAGTGCCAAAACAGAACCAACGGAAAGATCAACGAAGAAAGCTGGGCTCAAAAGAGAAAGGAGTTTTTTTTCCGCACAAAAGTAAAACGCTACGCCAGCTCTCCAAGCGAGTTAATTCTTTTAGGGCGATATTGCAGCGGATTAACGTCTAAAGGCAATAAAATTATGAAAATCAGTGCATTCTACCTCGCCGAAGGTATCCGGTTGAAAGCGTTGAAAGAGGCATACGCCGGTTCGCTCTTGCAAGAAACCCCTTTTGAACTCTTCTACCGCGTAGACGAGGACAGCTACTTTTATGTCGTTGACTACGGTGCGGTGGTTTTTGCAAACATGGTTGATACCGACATGAGTAAAAATCTTGCACTGATTCAAACAATGTGCCTGCGCCCGCTTCCCGAAAAAATCCGCGACGATTTTGAAATTGTACTACAACCCAACGAGCCGCTTCATTTTGGCTTTGGCAGCCTCCGATGCCCAAGTATCACGGAGGATGTGGCGAAAATTGGGATGATAAACGTAGCGCACTCCGTATCCATGGATTTTTACACCCGCCGTGTGGAAGAATTGCTCGCCGAGATCCATATTTTCACCAACCAAATGGAAAACGAAGGCACCATCCACATCAGCCGCTCCAACATGATCAAGTTCATTGGCCGGATGCTCAACAGCAAAAACCGCATCATTGAGAACTTGTTCATTTTTGACAGCCCAGATCTGACTTGGGACGATGAATACCTCGACCGCATCCACCAAGGTTTGGTGCGCACCTTCGAGATTCAGAGCCGTTTTAAGGAAGTGGAATACACTTTTAAGGTTATTGAAGACAACCTTTCCGTTTTTCGGGAATTGTATCTCCACCGCGAGAGCAGCAAATTGGAATGGATCATTATCATCCTTATTTGCATCGAAGTGGCCGATTTGATTGTGGGGAAATTTTTCTAGAGATGATTAAGATCATCTATCCTCATGTTATTAATCTGCAGTATAATCCACGCCTACAGATTACGTTTGCAGTCTTAATCATTCACTAACCAAAACTTTACAGTATGAAAAAGGTCTTTACACTCACCGCTGTTCTCCTTTTAGGAACGATTTCAATGTTGCAGGCCCAGTTCATTTTGGGCGGAAACTTGGGCTTTACTTCGCAAAAATACACCGAAGAAGACGGCAACGATAAATCAGAATCTACACTCACCAACATCAATCTCATTCCCCGCCTTGGTTATGCATTTGGCGATTTCTGGGCGGGTCTTGATGTGGGCATATCATCTTTGAAGGTTGATGAGCCTGATTTCGACAATGAGTATAAAATCAATGTGACCAATGTAAGCCCATTCATCCGTTATATAAATAAACCTACAGAGAATTTGGGGGTTTGGGTAGAGGGGCAGGCTGGTTTTGCCTTTGGCAAAGCAGAAGAGGACGGGGAAGAAGTTGCAAAGTATTCAGGCATCAATATCGGCCTGCGGCCCGGGGTCATTTTTTATATTGGCAAACATTTGACTTTTGAAGCCTCTTTCGGGCGCTTGGGATTCAACCAAACGACCGTTACCGATCCGGATGACTCAAACTACAAAACAAAAACATCTGAAACCGGCTTTAGTCTCAACAACAACGCGATCAACTTAAACGCACTTTACTTTTTAGAGGATTTTCCACTTACGGTCACCAACGGCTTTTTGTTCGGCGTGAACTATTCCTTTGGAGGTCCTGCTGCTGACAAATAGATTAATTCACTTTGGTTTTGGACAAAAAAACGCCCAGTCTCATGGATTGGGCGTTTTTTTTGTGTTGATCCATAGCTTCTTTTATCCATTTCCATTGGGAAGCAATCATTCTTTGTGGAACTATCTCCCTTCCTCCATTCGCACAAAATATGCCAACCCGGACTCGTCAATTACCCCCAATAAGGCGCCCGAGTCGTCGGCAACGCCCACAATGCCGTAACCGCGTTGGCGGATTAAACCGCTGACTTTAACGAGGGATTCTTCGAGGTGCACGATCTCGGCCCTTTGGGCATATTGGCTTATTTCAGTGGTCACGTCGGGCTTTCGCATGGCCCGGACAATGTCGTCCTCTTCCAACATACCAACCAAACGGTCGTTCACGTCAAATACAAGAAAGTGGCGCTCCAGCCCATGTCGAAGGGTTTCAATGGCCGTGAGCATCCAATCGTTGGAGCGCAAATGGGTGAAATGGGGGCGCAGCACGTCGCGGGCTTTATAACGTGAAAGCAGGTCTTCGGTCTGCACATTGTCGTTCTCAGCCCTCGCAGCATAAATGACAAAAATTCCCAAAATACTGAGCATAAAATCGCTGCTCCAAAGGCCTGCCGCCACCAACATCAGCGCGATGGCCTGACCCAGCCAGGAAGCAATTTTGGTCGCCTTGGGCCTTCCCAGCCACATGGAAAGTAAGGCCCTGAATACGCGGCCGCCATCCATCGGGAAAGCTGGAATCATGTTGAAAATGACCAGCACGACATTGGTAAAGGCCAAATAAATGAAAAAGTGAACCGTCGGAGACATTAAATACCCCGATTCTGTCGCAATTTCCTGACCAATATCCCTGGTCTGTACGGCAGAAAACAACATTTCCCCGTAAGCACCTTCTTCGACGACAAAACTCAGTACCACAAACAGCAGCGTGGCAATTACTACATTCACAGCCGGGCCTGCAATGGCTACCACAAATTCTTGAAAAGGTTTTTCGGGCATCTTTTCCAGCCGGGCTACCCCTCCAATAGGCATTAAAACAATATCGCGGGTTTTTACCCCATACCGACGGGCCGCAATTGCATGGCCATATTCATGCAGCAAAACACAGAGGAACAAGGACATAAAAAGCCCTGTCAGCCAAATCGTTTCGATCGTGCCGAGCCCCTCACTTTGAGCATGCCAAAGGATGTAGAGAAATATCAGGCCAAAGGTCCAGTGAAAAAATACCGGGATGCCCAGCCAAGTGAAAATTTTAAAAGATCCGCGCATTGAGGTTATAGTTAATTGGGCTTCATCGAAAGTATGATGTACTGATAATCCAGCATATCTTTATCAATTTTAGTAACCTTGAAGCCCGCAGCGTTGAGTTCGCGCTCCACCTGGGCGAGGGAAACTTTATACTCGTCAGGAGGCCCTACCGGCAGGTTATTTTTTTTGAAATCAATGATGAGCAATTGGCCGCCAGGGGCAACGCCCTTGTATAAAGTTTTGAGATATTGAACTCGATTTTCAATGTATCCATAGGTATTCACGATTACCACATTGTCGGCTTCGCCGGGCTGGAGCAGTGGATCGTCAAATTTAGCAAGTCGGCTCTCGAAGCGGTCGCGATATACCGGAGGCAGTCGCACTTTCATGCTGTCAAGAAAATCAACAAAGCGTGCGTCAATGTCAATCCCGATCACCTTTTTTGCTTTCGGCACCAGGCGGAAGGTAAAATAGCCCGTTCCTGCGCCAATATCAACCACTGTTTCGTCCTTTATGTCACCAAGAAAAGAAATGACCAATTCTGGCTTTTGCCAAATGCCCCGATCCTTGTCTTCAAAGTCTGCCACAAGGCTTTCAAAATTACCGGCACCTGATTTGGGCAGCGGAAGAGATTCAGAAACCGTGGTGGCTGGGGCTTCCTTTTCTCGAAAAAGCGCGGGATCGTCCGTGCTGGGCCGGGGTTCGTTTTTACACGAAAGAAAAACCACGGTTAAGAAGAGGTAAGTAGTAATGTGCCTCATGAGTCAAGAGTGTAGAACAGAACAGCCACAAATGTAGGCAGACCGAGACGAACCCTGCTGAAAAGTTGACGGACGAGAAATTTTTGACGACCGAAAAAACGTGCAGGAGGCAACTATCTTTGCGGGACAGCCAACCATGCATCCTTCTTTTCTACCGAATTCTTAAACTTGATCCAATCCATACTTAAACCTATTTCCACTCCCGCTGGGCTGGCCTTTTGGTCGGCCAATCTGCTCGTGGTGAGCATGGTGGTATCGCCGTTTTTGCTGTCTATAAGCATGTGGTTTTTGGTGTTTGCTGCCTGGTGGCATACTTCAGGGACCTTGCAAAGTTCCTTACGCTTACCCCATACCTGGTGGGCGGTGTTGAAAGTTTCATTTGTTCGGCTCCTGCGTCGCAGAGAACTGGCCGCCCTTTCGTTGCTGCTGTTGGTGCCCGCCCTCAGCTTTTTTTGGTCGGATGACAAAGCCTATTGGCTTCGGCTGGTGCAGACGCGCCTACCCTTTTTGGTGCTTCCCTGGGCTTTTGCCAACCTCCCTACCCTATCAGAAAGGCAGTGGAAAACCGTGCTTTATCTGTTGATATGGTTTATGGTGGGTCTGTGCGTCGCCATTGGAGTCAATTTTCTGTGGCATTTTGATGCCATTATTGAAGGACTGGGGCGAGGAAATCCGGTGCCTGTGCCGCGTTCACACGTTCGTTTTAGCCTCATATTGGCCACCACCATCCTTTCAGGCGGCTGGCTTTGGCAGCAAGGTTTTTGGCTTTGGCGCAGTTGGGAGCGAAAAATCCTGGCGGTTGGGGTGGTGTTTTTGTTTGTTTTTATTCATATATTATCCGTGCGCAGTGGGTTGTTTTCGCTGTATGCTGCCTTGGTTTTCGCCTTGGTCCGCTATGTCTGGTTGAGCAAAAGATGGTTGGCTGGTTTTGCAGCATTCAGTGTACTCGTAGGTGGATTGTGGATCGCCAGCGAGACGGTACCCAGCCTAAAAATGCGCATTGCCTACATGAAATACGATTGGGATCGCTTCAATACCAAGGAGGATGGCTACCTGTACTCCGATGCAGCACGCTGGGTTTCGCTTCAATCCGGTTACCGTTTGTGGCAGCAAAATCCGGTCCTAGGCACCGGCGCCGGCGACCTGCTCAGCGAGACCAAACGCACCACAGCTGAACTGTTTCCCACCTACGCTCAGGAAACCCGGTTGCCGCACAATCAGTTCCTGTTTATCCTGGCAAGCACGGGCCTTTTCGGGCTGATACTCAGCCTGGTGGCCTTCTTTTGGCCGATTTATTTCGGTCGTAATAATGCTCTGTTCCTGGCATTTCAAGTCATGGCTTTTGCGTCGTTTCTCATTGAGTGTACAATTGAAAATGCGATCGGGGTGGCTTGGTGGTTGTTTTATTCGTTGTGGTTTTTGATACCTTGGCAAGGAAAATCAGCTGAAACCAAACCTCTTTTGTAAATTTGTCCTAAAAAGAAACCCATGCAATACCACGCCGATACTGATCAACTTCTTGAACGCATCACCATTAATCCATCGGTCATGCTAGGTAAGCCTACGATTAGAGGTACCCGCTTGACTGTGGAGCAAATTCTAAAGGCAACCGGGCGGGGTCTTACCTACGAACAATTGCACGAAGATTTCCCTTTCCTTGAAAGAGAAGATATTCAAGCTTGCATCCTGTATGCAACGCAACTCGTTGAAAATGAACGAATTTATGCACTTCCGGTCTAATTATGTTGAAATTCGTCCTTGATGTAGGAGTTGGCAACAAAACGCTCCAGCTGCTCCGGGGCGAGGGGTTTGATGTCATTTCAATTCTTGAAATCGAGCCATCAATGGATGATTCCGATATTCTTTCGATTGCAGAAAATGAAGAAAGAATGGTGGTAACCATGGATAAAGACTTTGGAGAATTGGTTTACCGCTCCGGACGAAGGCATAATGGTGTACTCTTACTCCGCTTGGAGGATGCCACAGGCGATGAAAAAGCAGAAATCATGCGAAGGATTCTCTTATCCTTTTCAGACCAAATTGAAGGCAAGTTTTGCGTGTTTCAAAACGGGCGACTTCGGATTCGATGAACAAATGTCATGCAAGCAAAAAAATCCTTCGGGCAACATTTCTTAAAAGACGAAAACATCGCCGAACGCATCGCCAACGGCCTGCTACAAGCTGAGCAGACGGGCCTCGTGCTCGAAGTTGGTCCCGGCATGGGCATGTTGACCAAATACCTGCTGGATCACAAAGAATACGAGACCTTTGCAGTAGAGGCCGACCGCGACATGGTGGAATATTTGGGAAATAATTTCCCGGAATTTGCACAAAAGCACCTGATTCCCAAGGACTTTCTCGACTTCGATGCACCCGCTTATTTTGAGGGCAAACCATTCTGCCTAATCGGCAACTACCCCTACAATATCTCCTCCCAAATCCTTTTTAAACTCCTCGACTGGCGCGACCAAATACCGGAAATGGTTGGAATGTTTCAGAAAGAAGTGGCAGACCGCATTGTGTCAAAACCGGGTTCGAGAGTTTATGGAATCACCAGCGTATTGGCACAAGCCTTCTTCAAAACGGAGTATCTTTTTACGGTAGAACCGGGTTCGTTCAACCCGCCGCCCAAGGTGGTTTCCGCTGTGATCCGGCTCACTCGCAAAGAAAATTTCACACTTGGATGTGATGAAAAACGTTTCAAAACCATGGTGAAAACTGCATTTGGACAGCGGCGAAAAATGTTGCGGAACACCCTCAAGCCCTTCTTTGACAACGACCTGTTGATGACTGACCCCTATTTTGAAAAACGCCCCGAAACACTGGGATGGGAGGAATATGTAGCTTTGGTAAATAGAAATTAGGTCATTAATCGTCATTGGGTCATTAGAGGTCATTAGGGTCATTGGGTCATTAATGACGACCAATGACCCCAATGACCCCAATGACCCCAATGACCCCAATGACCCTAATGACCTCTAATGACCCCAATGACCCTAATGACCCCAATGACCCAATGACCCTAATGACCTCTAATGACCCTAATGACCCCAATGACCCTAATGACCCCAATGACCCAATGACGTTAAATTATGAAAGAGCATCCCACCTACTACGATCTCGTCTACGCCGTGGTCCGACAGGTGCCCCGGGGACGTGTAACCAACTACGGCGCCATTGCAGATTTTATCGCGCTGGGTTCCTCACGCATGGTCGGCTGGGCATTAAATAACTGCCATCAAATGGACAACGTGCCCGCCCACCGCGTGGTGAACCGCAAAGGCGAGTTGAGCGGGCGCCATCACTTCCCTACCCCAACGCTTATGCAGGAACTGCTTGAAAACGAGGGCATTGTGGTAGAAAACGATTGTGTGGTTGATTTCAAAAAACACTTCTGGCATCCCAGCGAACTGGGCGAAAACTGGGAGCCCTTTGAATAATATGGAAATACAGACAACTTAATGTTCGCAGGCTCGTTACATTTGCCTTCAGAAAATTCGCATTTTGCAACAAAAATGGACATATCGGCACTTTGGTGCTTGGGCATTGCTGCTGCTTTTCTCGGCTTTATGGTCGGTTAAGACAGCGCACGTCTTATTGTCCCATCATCATCACACGGAACACCCCGTTTGCGAAGTCTCCCACGATCCCAGAAGTGCGCACATTCACGACGAGCGCTGGGGTGTTGAAGATTGCTCCCTTTGTGCCTTTGTCGTTTCGGTAACGGAGCCTTTTTTGTTGCCTTCCCTGCCCGTTTTTCTTTCCAAACTTCCTGAATCGGCCTCGCCCGTTTTTTATCACTCGCCCGTTTTTGCCAAAAAGGCCAGCGATTCCGCTATGCGCCGAGGGCCGCCCGCTTTGGTGATTGTTTACCCGCCGAAGTTTTAACATAAGAGGGGTAACTGGTTAATTGATTCCAATGTTTGAGTTTGGTTCCCAATTTTTGGAGGATCAAGCTTTGGGTGCACTCCCGAGTTTTTCAACTCGGGGATTTCCAATTTTTTAACTTTCCATATCATGCTGAAAAGCAAAGCCTCATTATGGCTGGGCTTTTGCTCGCTGTGTGGCAGTTTAGGGCTGAATGCTCAAGATTGTCACCTTGCACTCCGCGGTCACGTAACCGAATTGGAGAACAATGAGCCCTTAGCCTATGCCAGCGTGTTCGTCAAAGAACTCGGCAAATCCACCGTGACGGACGAAAATGGCTGGTTTGCCATTCCAAATTTGTGCGAAAAAACGGCCTATACTATAGAAGTACGCCACATCGAGTGTGCCCACTTTACTCAAATTGTGCAACTAACGGAGAACACCCAAATGGATTTCCATTTGACGCACGATGCAATTTTGAACGAGGTGGTGATCAAAGAGAAAGCCCTTGCTCCGACGGTCGCGCAGGCGGAAAGTGTTGTAAATCAAATAGATTTAGAATCCGGGAAAGGAATTAGCCTCGCCGAGACACTTAAAAAGCTCCCCGGCGTGACTTCTTTAAACACAGGTGCTACCATTGCCAAACCCGTCATCCAGGGCCTGCACTCCAACCGAATCGCCATTGTGGCCAACGGTGTGGCACTCGAAGGCCAACAATGGGGCAGCGAACACGCCCCGGAGATTGACCCTTACACGGCGGGCAAAATTTCGGTGGTAAAAGGCGCCGCTGGGCTGCGTTATGGGGTAGGCGCCATGGGCGGGGCAGTCATCCTGGAGCCTGCGCCCCTGCGGGAAGCCGATGGCTTGGGCGGATGGTTTAATCTCGGCGGCTTTTCCAATGGCTGGGGCGGTATAGCAGCAGGGGCGTTGGATTGGCATTTGCCAGGAAAATCGCTGGCCATCCGGGTGCAAGGAACTGCTAAACGAAGCGGAAACCTCCGTGCGCCCGATTATTTTCTGGGTAATACAGGGGCTTCGGAACTCAATTTTTCTACGATGGCGGGCTGGCGTAGTGGGCGCTGGGAACATGAATGGAGTGCAACACGCTTTGCTCAAAAAATCGGCATCCTCCGGGCTTCCCATATTAGCGACACAACGAGCCTGCGCGAAGCCATCCGCAGCGATGTCCCGCTTCAGAACGACCACTGTTTTAGCTGGACTATAGGTCGGCCCTATCAGGATATTCAGCACAATCTGTTGAAATACAAGACTATTTTTCGATTTTCTGAGAAATGGAAACTCTCCAGTCAGTATTCCTGGCAGTACAACAATCGCCGGGAATTCGACGCGCACCCTCCCAAAAGTGACCCGCAGGATTTAGAAAACAAACCCCAGCAGTCTTTTCGGATTTGGTCCAATACACTGGATCTTGCACTGGAACATTTGCCCATTCATCACTATCAAGGCGGAATAGGGGTTCAGGCCATTCAGCAACTCAATTATGTTGGGAAAGGAGGTTCCTTGCCCGATTATCAGTTACTCGGCGGTTCTTTATGGGTGATGGAACGCTGGCGGCGATACCCCGTGCCCTGGGAGTTTGAAGCCGGGCTTCGTTATGATTTTCGGCACGCGCATGTAACGACCGAGGGTAATGGCAACCAGAATTTGGACAAAACCTTGATTTATCACAATGTTTCGGGTTCACTAGGCGGTATCTATCATTTTGGAAAAACACTGTCGGCAACGCTGCACACCGGACTTGCCTGGCGGCCTCCGCATGTGAACGAACTTTTTGCACGGGGTGTCCACCACGGTGCGGCGACCTACGAACGCGGTGATTCGTTGCTGCTCCCTGAAAAATCATGGAATTCCAACCTTACATTCCAGTATCGCAGGGGAAATACAGGGGCATCCCTCACTTTTTTCCGTAATCAAATCCGCGATTTCATCTATATCCAATCCCTGGATTCGATCATCGTTACAGTGCGTGGGCCATTTCCATTTTACCAATATGCACAAGCACAAAACGTTGTTATTCAAGGTATTGATGCGGATTTTGAAGTCCCGATTTTTCAAAACCTATCATTTGAAGGACGCGTTTCACTCCTGCGTGGTTGGAGAAATTCGGATACTGAAACCACACGAAGCTGGTTGCCGCTCATGCCTGTAGATAGGTTACAATATGGGCTGCGGTGGGCAGTCAAGGGTCAAGGGTCAATAGTCAATAGTCAACCCACCACCTACTTAAGATTGCTGGCCTCCACCTCATTCCGTCAAACGCGGATACCCTCAGATGGCCTTTTAAAAGCCGCTCCACCTGGTTTCACAACCCTAAACCTGGAGGCTGGGCATACTTTTCACCTGCCGTTTCCAAAGGAAAAAATCCCAGTGGAAATTGGCCTAAGCGTGCAAAACCTGGGGAACATCCGTTACCGGGAGTACCTCAATTTTTTCCGTTACTTTACGGATGAAACGGGGCTGAACGTGGGTGTGCGGGTAAAGGCAACTTTCTAATGATTTTTGCCACGAATTGCACGAATTTTCCCTAATTCGTGCCAATTTGTGCAATTAGTGGCAACACAAAAACAATCCTTCACAACATTTAAAAATTCATAATCATGAAGAACACAAGCATTTTTCTAGCCATTTCAATGGTCGCACTGGCTTTCTCCAGCTGCAAAAAGGACGACAAAACCGAGGCTGAAAACATCACCAAACTGGTCTTGCACTTTACCGCTCCCGGCCTTGATCAGGAGTTTGAAGCCAGAGAAACCAACGGCGATGGGGTTTGGGATTCGATTGACGAAATCATCCTACCGGCCTACACGGGCGACATCAGCTGCCACATCCACGTGTATGATGAAACACAAAGCCCGGTGGTAGATTTGACGGAAGAGATTGAGGCAGAAAGTAATGTCCACATCTTCACTTTGAAGGTTCTGGGGGCAGACCTGGAGATCAAATCCAATGACACAGACGCCAATGGCAAACCACTCAATCTTGAAACGCTATGGGAAGCGGGGGATGTATCCAATGGTTCTGTACAAGTCAAACTGCACCACGAGCCTACGGATAAAACGGCTACGGACCCAGGGGGGGAAATTGATCTGGATGTACTATTTTTAGTGAAGATTCAGTGAGTTTTCAAGGTAGATTTTCTTCATTAACGGTTGTTTGTTAGACGATATCAGTTGTTCATACTTAGCCCAAAATTTGTTGCATCCTTCCCTGGAATTTTGTGCCTGTTCTATTGTTCGAATGCTACAAACAGGTCTTAAAAGAGTTTGCAACGCCGTTGGTAGTTATTTGAATGCACCACTAAAACTCGTTCACTCAAACATTTAAACACTTTTAAAGATGAAAATCACACTTAAAATCACGGCACTCTTATTGTTCATCGGAATCTTCGCCAGCTGCAAAAAGGACAAACTTACCCCCACTGAAATCCTGACTGCCGGAACCTGCTGGAAAATGGTTTTATTGGAAGGCTACGACCCGGCCAATAATCTCTGGATTTCTGTCCCGGTAGATGACTGTGAGGCAGATAACTGCTTTGCATTCAAGGCCGATCAAACTCTTTCTGTGGATGATGGAACTGCTAAATGTGACCCGAACGATCCGCAAACCACTCAAGGCAGCTGGAGCCTCAGCGATGATGGAAAAAAACTTTCCTTGACGGATTCCGGAGATAGCCAAGTGGGCGAAATCGTTGAATTGGTCAGTGGCAAACTGGTGTATGAAATTGCCATTGATGACGCAAAAATTAGGATAACCATGAAAGCGGATTGAGCGAAGATTGATATTAATGTAATCCTTGCCACATGAGTCAGGCGAATCAAGGGTAAAAGCCCCATCGGGGCGACAACGTTTATAGCACATAAATCAAGCAATAAAAAGGAGGGGCGTTAGCCCCGGCAACTAAATTGATCATCCATGTTGCCGCCGCTACGCGGCTCTTTTCTACTTCGTCACCAAGGCTATAAACGTTGTCGCCCCGATGGGGCTTTTGACCCTGAACTGCATAATTCATCCCGTCCTCAGTCCTCGGGATCGGGTTGGCCCATGTTTCTTTTTTTTCCTCACAAATTAAACAATTCAACTTTTATTCCGCTCCTTTGTTCCGTCGCCACATGCCATCTTGTGGTGCTGAAACAATAAATTCCCTTGTTGAAGAAAGTCAAAATCGCCTTTTTTGCTGAAATCCTCATCGAAGACTTTGACGGGGCTTCGCGAACAATGTTCCAATTGATCCACCGCATTCCGGCGGATGCGTTTGAGTTCCTGTTCATTTGTGGCGTTGGCCCGGACACCATTGAAGGGTTTGAGTGTATGCGGATCCCGGCGGCAACGATACCGATCAACAAGACTTATAAAATGGCCATACCCTGGTTTTCGGGAGCTCGGATGCGGAAGAAATTGCGGGACTTTCAACCCGATATCGTCCATATCGCTACCCCATCTTTGTTGGGTGAATTCGCGCTGAAATACGCAAACCAGCACCACATCCCCGTGCTGACGATTTACCACACCCATTTCATATCTTACGTTGATTATTACCTGAAATCAAGCCCTCGTCTGGCGGCATGGATCCGGAGCCTCATCGCCAGGAGCCAGCACAAATTTTACGACCGCTGCGACCGGGTGTATGTGCCTTCCGAGGAAATGCGTTTGGCACTTTTGTCCTGGGATGTAGCGCCGCAGCGTTTGCAACTTTGGCAACGGGGCATTGATACCCAACTGTTTTCACCCAAAAAAAAGAACAAATCGGTCGTACAAAAACTGGTCGGCAATGAGCTTCCTGTTATCCTGTTTGCCAGTAGGCTGGTCTGGGAGAAAAACCTGGAAACCCTTTGCAACATCTATCAGCTCAGTCAGGACCGGCATCTTCCCTTTAATTTTTTGGTGGTCGGCGATGGCGTTGCGCTGGAAGCCTGTCAGCGCCGCATGCCCAAAGCCATCTTCGCCGGGAAAGTGGATCACGAACAACTTTCGGTGTTGTACGCCTCCTCCGATGTGTTTCTATTCCCTTCTATTTCAGAGTCTTATGGAAATGTAGTCATCGAAGCCATGGCATCCGGGCTTCCCTGTGTGATTGCTGACGGCGGAGGTTCCAGAAACTTCATTCAACAGGGGAAAAACGGATTTTTGTGCCAACCCAATCAAGCAGACGACTATCTGGACAAAATTACGATGGTTCTCCAAGATGCCGGATTGCATCAACAATTCGTCTCAGAAGGTCTGCGCTACAGCCAATCTTTTAGTTGGAACGACCTGGCCGCTACCTATTTTAAGGATCTACAAGCCATGGCCTCGAAACCAATCGTCTTGCAACCATGAAAATTTACCTGAAAATAGCATTAACACTTATGGTGTTGGTGTTTTTGGGCTTTTTTATCCGAGCTACCGATTGGCAGGGCGTACTGAGGTCGGTGCAGCAAGTAGGGTTCAACTTCGTCTTCCTGATGTTTATCACCTTCGTATCGGCTTGGCTGAGCGTGGTGGCCTGGCGGTATTGTTTGCCCAAAGAAGCCGACAAGGTGTCTGGTTGGAAGTTGTTTTGGGTTCGTCAGATTGGAGAAAACGTGGCCATACTCAATCCTGCGAGTGTGATTGGTGGGGAGGCCATGAAGATTTACATGCTCCGCGAACTCGGCGTCAATAAACGGCAAGCCTTGCACTCCATCTTGCTGTCTCGCGCCCTCACAATTATCAGTCAGATTTTAATGCTGTTGATCGCCGGGATTGCATTTTTGAGCATCACGGTACACGATTTTTCTAGCCCGAAAATCTATTGGTGGTTGCTGCTTTTGATTCCGGTTGCAGTCATCGGGGTTGTTTTCCTTTTTCGGGTTCCCGCTTTTCGGAATACGGTAAAGGCATTTTTTCAGCGCATTGGACTGTTGCATCGCTATATCGAAGCCCGGATTTTTGTTGCAGAAATCTGGCTGGAACTTCGCAGCTTTTACCGGGAAAATCGGCGTGCCATGTTGTTGTCCTTTTTGGCCTCTTGCCTGCATTGGATCGTAGGTTCTTTGGAATTTTATTATATCTTGCTCTTTTTAGGGGTAAAAACCACGGTTGCAAAAGCCTTGCTGGTGGATATGGGCGTCATCGTGTTTAAATCTGCCGGCGCTTTTATACCCGGACAAATCGGTATTGAAGAATACGGAAATAAGGTCATGCTCGGCATCATCGGCATTGCTGGAGGTACCATCTGGATTACCGTGTCCATTTTGCGCCGAGCGCGGCAATTGGCTTGGATTCTCCTAAGTTTGTTGGTATATTTTCTACAGTTCCACGGTCGTCCTGCCGTTTTTAAAGATTAGTTATGGAGATACTTTTCATCACCCACAAGTACCCGCCTTCCATTGGGGGCATGGAAAAACAAAGTTTTGAGCTCACGCAGGGGATGAAAAAGCACGCCATGGTGCATCTGCTTTGTTGTGATGGCTCGGAATCGAAAGTTCGATTTTTTTGGTCGTTGAAAAGCCGCATTCGGGAAAAACTCCGGCAGCATCCAGGCATTTCCATTTTGCATTTTAATGACGGATTGGCTGCGGCATTTTGCTCTGGAGCGAATGATTTTCCAACGCTTATCCGCAGCGCCACGCTCCACGGCTTGGATGTTGTATTTCCAAACGCGTTTTTTCAACGAAAAATCCTGCCGCGTTTTCGGCATTTTCAGTCGCTCATTGCGGTGAGCCAGGCTACTGCGCGGGCCTGTGTTGAACGGGGCCTGCCGCCTGAAAAAATCGTGGTCATCCCCAACGGAGTAGATCACAACATTGCTTTTTTTGAGCCCGATCCTGTTGCCCACAAGGCCTTTCTGGAAAAATATGGTGCGTCAATCGCTGGTAAAAAAACACTCATTTTAATGGGAAGACCTGTCTTGCGCAAAGGATTTTCCTGGTTTTTACAATCTGTGTTTCCTGCACTTCCAGCTGACTATCAGGTACTTATCATTGGCCCATTTCGTAAAAAGCGGCCCTTCTCGGCTCTTTTGATGGATCTGCTGCCGACTGGTTTTCGCAAACAACTGGAATTGATGTTCGGGATGCCCTCCGATGAAGACGCCCTGCGCAGTCTGCTGCAAAAACCTGAACTAAGGGAACGGGTAAGGCATCTGGGACGGCTCCCTTTCTCAGATATTATGCAAATCATGTCGGCGGCCCAGGCCTTTATTATGCCGAACATCCCTGTGGAAGGGGATATGGAAGGTTTTGGATTGGTTTGCCTGGAAGCCAATCTGCGTGGGCTTCCGGTAATTGCAGCCAATCTGGAAGGAATCACCGATGCTGTCCAGGATCAGAAAAATGGTTGGCTGATCCCGACGCAAGAAGCCGCAGCCTGGATAGAGGCGCTGAATAACTTACATCGTGACCCGGCATTTGTATCCGCTTTTGGCGCACAAGCCCGACAGTATGTTTTGGAAAATTTCGGCTGGGAAAAGATGACCATGGCATATTACCATCACTTTTCATCGGTACTTCAAAATCCTAGACAAGCATTTTAAATGCCTGTTTAAATTTTTTGGTAAATACTAACAAGCCCCTTACCTTTGTGCCTACAAACAAGTAAGCATGAACAAGACGGATCAAAGCACAGACCTTAAAATCAAAGAAGCAGCCAAGCGGGTCTTTTTGGAAAAAGGTTTTGGCGGTACCACTACGCGCGATATTGCCGAAGGCTCGGACACAAATATTGCCTTGGTCAACTATTATTTCCGAAGTAAAGAGAAGTTATTCCAGGAGATCTTTTTAGAAAGTTTTGCAGAAACCTTCAGCCCGATAACCCGCATTTTGAACGATGATTTGCCTTTGGAGGTAAAAATCTATAAACTTGTGGATAATATGACCGACTTGTTAAAGCGTGATCCGCTGCTTCCAATGTTTGTTCTGAGTGAATTGCGCAGCGAAAACTCGAAAATGTGCGATCTGGTTTATGAAATGCACCAACAAGAGGGCAATGCTTTCGTCCAACAATTGGAAGCAGAAGCCGCAAAAGGAAACATTCGGAAAATGGATTTTAACCAGATCGAACTCAATATCATGTCCATGGTAATTTTTCCCTTTTTGAGCATGAATATGATCAAATTGAAGCGGAATCTGAGCACAGAAGAATTTTACAAGCTTATAGAGGATCGGAAAAAACACATCCCAGAAATAATCCTATCCTATTTGCGTCAACCAGCGTTGATCTGAGCATGTTAACCCTTGCCACCCGAAAAAAATCAGAAATTAAAAAACAGCAACCTGTGATAGCAGTTAAAAATACAGAAGACGTAATTCTGGATGCAGCGCGAGAAGTGTTCATGCAAAAAGGATTTGCAGCAGCCCGAATGTGTGAGATTGCCAAAACGGCCAATATCAATCAGGCCTTGCTGCACTATTACTTTCGAAAGAAGGAAAAACTATTTGAAATAATTTTTGAGCGCGAATCCAGAAGTTTTCACTCCGATTTCAGCTCAATCTTAAACTCAGATCGCCCATTTTTTGAGAAAATAAAGATGATGGTTGCCAAAGACATTGAAAAAATATCCTCGGCCCCTTATTTGCCCATGTTTATTTTGAATGAAATGCATAGCAATCCGGAGCGTTTGGAACAATTCCTAGGGTCCACAAAACGCCATGCAGATTTATTCAATACCTTTAGTGCCTTGGTGGAACAGGAGAAAGCGGCGGGCCGGATTCGCCCTGTTTCTCCTCATCAATTGTTCATGTCCATCCTTGGTTTGACCATGTTTCCTTTTCTGGCACAGCCCATGGTCAAACAGGTTTTAAAAATGGATGACAAGTCATTCGACCAAATGATAGCGGAACGGGTGGAGTACGCCAGCGATATGCTCATTCGGTCTCTGGAAGTTTAGCCGATAAGAAAGTATGTTTTTCCACAGGTGCTGCTCTAAATATCGGGGGATTTTCCCGTAGCATTAAAACCACTCACCGGTCGAAAATAACAATTCAGTCGTCGGAAACGACACCCTAGCCTAAACCAATTTCTGGTTGTATAAAACTGGCGGAAATTGCATGATTTACTAATAAATTTACCCCAAAAACACTTTTACAAAACACTATCAACACTGTTTGGAAAGATACTACATTTCAACAGCCCTGTCAATTCCAAGGAACCAAAAGCTTTGTCTAATGTTGTTGTTTCGATTTAACTAAAAAATTAAATATTTTAATCCAGCATAAACATCCTCTGCGACAGAAGGCTTATCAGTAGTTATTCTGTTTCAACATTTTCTCACATCAAACAAAACTTATTGGCAATGGATCAAAACCTTCTACAAAAAATCCGCAGTTACGATATCGCCGATCAGTTAAAAGAGGCCAATCTGTACCCATATTTTCGCGTCATTGAATCCGAACAAGACACTGAGGTGATGATTGATGGGAAGTTATCCCTTATGTTTGGCTCCAACAGCTACCTCGGGCTTACCAACCACCCAAAGCTTAAAGAAGCCGCCAACCGTGCCATTCAACGCTACGGTACAGGGTGTGCCGGTTCTCGTTTCCTCAACGGCACGCTCAACATCCATATTGAACTGGAAGAAGCCCTCGCCGACTACCTGAACAAGGAGGCGGTACTCTTATATAGCACTGGTTTTCAGGCAAATCTGGGGGCAATTGCACCCCTCGCCGGGCGCAATGACTATATTTTTATTGATGAATTGGTGCATGCATCTATCATTGACGGCACACGTTTATCTTTTGGCAAAGTGATGAAATACCGTCACAACGATATGGAATCACTCGAAAAACAACTGCGGCGCGTGGACGGCGATGGCTCCAAAATCATCATAATGGATGGGGTATTTAGTATGGAGGGGGATATTGCCTATCTCCCTGGCATTGTCAAATTGGCCGATCAGTATGATGCAACGATTATTGTGGACGACGCACATGCCATTGGAGTGCTCGGTAACGGGGGAAGAGGTACGGGCGATCACTTTGGGCTACAACACAAGATGGACTTAATCGTAGGCACCTTCTCAAAATCGCTGGCCTCTCTGGGCGGATTCGTAGCCTCCGACCGCGATATGATCAACTACCTAAAACACAACTCGCGCGCCCTCATTTTCAGTGCCAGCATGACGCCCGCCTCCGCGGCCAGTGCCTTGGCTGCACTCGAAATTATCCGGGCAGAGCCGGAACGTATTGATAAGTTGTGGCAGAACACTCATTACGCCATGGACCAATTGAAAAGCGCGGGCTTTGAAATTGGCCACACCCAGTCGCCTATTTTGCCGATTTATATCCGCGACAACCAAAAAACCTTCCAGTTTGCAAGAATGATGGCAGACGACGGAGTATTTGTCAACCCGGTCGTTTCGCCCGCTGTGCGGAGTACCGATTCGCTGATTCGATTCTCTTTGATGGCCACCCACTCCTTCGAACAAATAGACCGCGCGGTGGAAATTATGCACCACAATGCTCAAAAACTGGAATTGTACAATCAGCCCGTTTTCGATCATTCCAACTTGATGCCTGCATGAAAACCAATGCAACACTCGAAGACACTGCGGTAAAAGCCCCCTTCCTTCAAATTGAAACAGTGGAAGGGAACAGGGCCTTGAAGCATTTTATAGACTTCCCCCACGACTTGTTTGCCGGGGATCCGAACTATGTGCCCGAATTGTTTATGGCCCAAGAGGCCCTTTTGAACCGGAAAACAAGCCCGTTCTTTTTGCATTCCAAAGCAGAATATTTCCTCGCACGTTCTTCAGAAGGCAAGATTCTGGGGCGCATTGCTGCGATTTACAACCAGAATTACATTGATTTCACGGGAGAAAAGGCTGGATTTTTCGGTTTTTTTGACGTCGTTGAAGACTACAACGTTGCCAAAACTCTTTTGGACACCGCTGCAGACTGGCTGCGGCAACATGGCCTGGAGCGCGTAATCGGACCGACTAATTTCTCCACGAATGAGACCTGCGGCGTGTTGATCGAAAATTTTGACGAACCGCCCTTTGTGCTTACAACCTACAACTACCCGTACTATGCTGACTTTTTGGATCGGTACGGTTTTGTGAAAAATTCGGATTTGCTCAGCTATGAGTTTTTCCCGAAGAACCTTACCCCAAAATTGCAGGAACTGAGCAGTCAGTTGGAAAACCGCCTCGCCCAAAAGGGGATTACGATTCGGACGATTGACATGAAAAATTTTAACCAGGAAGTAGACAAATTCTTGCCGATTTACAATGCTTCCTGGGACAAAAATCTGGGTTTTGTGCCCATGACGGAAGCTGAAGTGCGACAAATGGGCAAGGACTTGAAAATGGCCATAGACCCTGACTTCATCTACTTTGCGGAAAAAGAAGGTAAAACCATCGGGATTGCACTTTCTGTTCCGAACCTCAACGAGATCTTTATCAAAATCCCACGGGGCAGGTTGTTTCCAACGGGTCTGTTCAAGTTTTTGTTTGGCAGAAAATCCATCAAAACCCTGCGCATCGTAGCACTCGGCATTCTTCCCGAATATCGGCGCTCCGGGCTGGATGTATGCTTTTATGTTCGCAGTTACCAAACCGCACTGCGTAAGGGAATTCAACGCGCGGAAGCCTCCTGGATTTTGGAAAACAACGATCTTATGAACCGGGCTTTGCTGCAAATTCAGGGAAAAGTCTACCGTAAACACCGAATCTACGAAAAATCGCTCTAAAACATGGCCCGCATTCTCATCACCGGCGCCAGTGGATTTATTGGCGGTTACCTCGTGGCTCAGGCACTCCAGGCCGGACACGAAGTAACAGCAGCAGTACGCCCCAACAGCGATTTAACCCGCCTTAATGGCCCTGGTTTGCAATTATTGCAACTCTCCCTGGGAGATGTTTCCGCACTCACAAAACAGCTCCAGGCAGCCGGGCGATTTGATTGGGTCATTCACAACGCAGGCGTAACCAAAGCCCTGACCCGGGATGCTTTTCGGGAAGGCAATACTGAAAACACCCGTCGTTTAACAATGGCTTTGCTAGAGACTGGATCCTTGCCGGACAAGTTTCTGTTCGTCAGCAGCTTAGCGGCCTTGGGGGCGGCGGCTACTGGAAGCCCCATGATCCATGCGAATCAAACCCCTCAGCCGCTCACGCCTTATGGCGAAAGCAAGCTCGAATCCGAACGATATCTGGAGTCTTTATCCCCCGAATTCCCATGGGTGGTGGTGCAGCCTACAGCCGTGTATGGGCCTTGGGAACGGGATATTTTGACCGTCATAAAAATGGCTAACATGGGTTTGGAAATGACCATTGGCCGACAATCTCAACGACTGAGTTTTATACATGGATCGGATGTGGCCCGTGCAATTTTCCAGGTTCTTGGGGCTGAAACCTCTGTTACCCATAGGAAATATATCCTTTCGGATGGCAATGCCTACACCACTGAAGCCCTCAGTGCGGCCATCCGGGAATCACTGGGTGGTAAAAAAACCCTGAAAATTCGATTGCCGCTGGGCCTGGTTAAACAGGTTGCGGGCATTTCCGAAACCATTGGCCGTTGGCAAAACAAACCATCCCCGCTCAGCCGGGATAAATTGCCCGAATTGGCCGCCGAAAACTGGCACTGCGATGCCTCGCCACTGTTTGAAACCATACAATTTAAGCCGGAGTTCGACCTGTTTAGTGGTATGAAAAACACGGTGGAATGGTATAAAAAAGCAGGCTGGCTATAATTCCGGATGAACTCTGGGAAACACAAATGAAAAAACCTAAGATATGAAACGTTTTAATCTACAATCCACACCAAAATATTCACTGTTGCTCCTGATGCTCCTGGTATCGGGTTGGTTAGCAGCACAAGGCACCATCATCCATGGTAAAGTGTTTGATGCCAAAACCAACGAGGCATTGCCCTATGCAACAGTACAATCCCTCGGCGAAAATCTTGGAACTCGAACGGACCTGAGTGGCAACTTTCTGCTGGAACCCTCCAATCGGGTAACTCAAATCCGGGTATCCTACATTGGTTACAAAACGGAAACCATCAGCATCCAGCCTGGTGAGCGTAACGAACTCGTCGTGCGGCTTTCGGAAGCCACGGTTACCCTCAATGAAGTGGAAATCCGCCCGGAAAAATACCGCCGCAAAAACAACCCCGCCGTCAATTTGATCGGACAAGTTTTTGCGCACAAGGACCAAAACCGTCGTCAAGGCCTGGATTATTACAATTACGAGGCATACGAGAAGCTGCAATTGGATATCAACAACGTTACGGACAAATTTCGGAATCGCCGTTCGTTGCGCAAGTTTCAATTCATCTTTGAAAATGTGGATACCAATGCGGTAAATGGCAAAGTGGCCCTTCCCGTGTACCTGCGCGAACGCCTGATGAATGTCTATTACCGCAAGGATCCAAAAACGGAAAAAGAATACGTGACTGGTGAGCAACAGACTGGTTTGAAGGGTTATCTGGAAGAAGATGGGGTTTCGACTTATTTGAACAACCTCTACCAGAATGTAGACATTTACGATGCCAATATTAGCCTGCTGAGTACGCAGTTTGTGGGTCCGTTATCCAATCTGGCCCCGTCCATGTATCGGTTTTACATCATTGATACCGTTGAGTACCAAGGCGCTCCCTATGTAGACCTCTTTTTTGCGCCCAGCAATAAAAATGACCTGGCTTTTGTCGGGAACATGCTTGTATCCCTTGATTCGACCTATGCCGTTCGCAAGGTGCAGATGGGTATTTCTAAAAATATCAACCTGAACTGGGTCTCCGATTTACACCTGGAACAAGAATTTGATTTTTTCGGGGAAGGAGATAACCGTCGCCTGATGTTGATCAAAGACGATATCTCGATGGATTTTCAGTTGATAAAATCGGAGAAAGGGCGTAGCATCCTAGGCCGAAAGTCGGTTTCCTATAAAAACTACACCCTCAACGAAACCTTGCCCGACAGCCTTTTTCGCACCAAGGTAACCACCATTGTAGATGAAAACTCCATGCTGCGGGACGCAAATTTCTGGGCATCCCGCCGCCACAACCCACTTTCCAAAACAGAAGTCGGCATTTACAAAATGGTGGACAGCATTCAGAACGTGCCCGCCTTTCGTCGCACCATGGACTTAGCGGTACTCTTGCTGGCGGGCTTCAAAACCTTCGATTGGTTTGATCTGGGTCCTGTAAATACCTTCTACAGTTTTAATGCCGTAGAAGGGTTTCGCCCGCGCATTGGCGGTCGTACGAATGGTCGTCTGGCCAAAAATATTTTGTTGGAAGGTTATGCGGCCTATGGTTTTAAGGATGAAAAATGGAAATACTATGGCGGACTCACGTATGCATTCGCCAACAAAAAGCCGCTTGCCTTTCCGATGAACCAAATAACGGTCTCTTACCAAAACGAGACCCAAATACCGGGTGAAAGCCTTCAATTTGTACAGGAAGACAACATTTTGCTCTCCTTCAAGCGGGGCGTGAACGACAAGATGATTTACAACCGCGCCCTGCATGTAGAATACGTTCGGGAATTGCGCCGGGGTTTGAGTTACACCTTGATGGCCCGACAGGTCAAAAAAACGCCGGGCGGGGCTTTGATGTTTGATTATCAGATACCTGGGGTGGATGGCCCACAATATCAGGCTGAAATTGCTACCGCTACCCTGGGCTTTTCGATTCGTTATGCGCCCAATGAAAAGTTTTATCAGGGCAAAACCTATCGGATCCCGATCATGAACAAATACCCGGTTTTTCAGGTCAATTTCCAGGCGGGTGTGAAAGACGTGCTGGGGGGTGAATACAATTATCAGACTTTAATGGCCAAGGTTACCAAGACCTTTTACATCGCGCCTTTGGGCATTTCGGATTGGTCATTGGAGGCTGGAAGGGTGTTTGGAACGGTGCCTTATCCTTTGTTGGAAATACATCGGGCCAACCAGACCTACTCGTATCAGTTGCAGGCCTACAATTTGATGAACTTCCTTGAATTTGCCAGCGACCAATATGTGGCATTGAATATCCAGCACAATTTTGGCGGATTCTTTTTCAATAAAATCCCCCTGCTGAAACGTTTGAAATGGCGGGAAGTGGCCAGTTTTAAAGGTTTGTATGGTGGCTTAGACGATAAAAATCGCCCTACCAACTCCAATGGCTTGCTTCGTTTCCCTGTGGACGAACAGGGGCGGACGGTTACGAATACCCTTGAAAACCAGCCTTATGCGGAGGCCAGCGTGGGCATCGCCAACATTTTCAAACTGTTTCGGGTGGACTATGTAAGGCGCTTGACCTATACCGATTTGCCCGGCGTGAGCAAATGGGGCATTAGAGCACGGTTCAAATTGGACTTTTAATTGGAACAACTTTTCCAAACAATGAAAAAACTACTGATTTTCACACTTATAGGACTCTCAAGTCTCCATATCCAGGCCCAAACCTCCTACCCTACCCCGCCGGATGCTTTTCAGCGACTGTTTTATATACAGCGCACCGGCAGCCCGAATACGGTGATCTATGACGCTAAAATCGGCGCCGATGGCCAATTTCAAAAAGACCAGCCCATAGACGTGTATTGGATGCGCTTTTCAGAATACGGACAGCGTCAGGATTTGAATTATCTGCAACGCACCCTGGCCTACGGTGTAAAATCAAGCATTTCGGAAAGTACCAATGAGTTCATCTTTCACCTGGTTTCTTATTCGCAACGCAAGTTTCGGCTGAAAAGAAACGCTCAGGGACGACCCGTGGTGGTGATGATGCTCAATGGAAAAGAGGCTTACTTGAAGCGGGTTTTTATTGAGTTAGAGCCCACCCTTTTTGGCCTCAAACCCAATATCCATTTTGTGGAAATCTTTGGGATAGAGGTGCAGACAGGGCGTGCGGCTTATGAGAAGTTTGTGCCTTGAATATTAGTGCAGGGCACAAGACCCAAAAACGGCGTAGCCGTGACATTTTGGTAGCCCAAAGGGCGTTTTGAAGGATAGGAACGGCGTAGCCATGACATTTTGATGTCGGAATAATGCCACGGCTACGCCGTTCTGAAAAAACTGGACGCTGACGCTACCATAATGTCGCCGCTATGCGGCTGGAATGGTCTTTTTTAATTTTAAATAACGACCTCACGTTACTTAATTTCCTTGATTTTCAACAATTTAGCGCCATTCCATTTGTACACCACTACCCCAAAAGTCTGGCTGCTGCGCACAAAATCATTGCCTTTTTCTTCAAATTCCGAGTGATCATGCGTCACGATGATATGATCGCCGATACCGCCACGCTGACTGGGTAGGATAAACTCTTCGGTATCATAAAATACCCCCCCATCACTTACGGAGGAGGTTTCGAGCACTTTAGTCATTTGATTGTTTTCTTGCCAAAACAGGAGGTTATTGCCCGAGGGATAGCCACAAGCCGGGTAATAATAATTGACGGATAACACGGCCTTTACCTTTGGAAATGATTCAAAAACCACTTCAAAACTTGGATAATAAGAAAGGTCGCCATTGGTAGTAAATTCGCATTTGGCGAGTTCTTTCCCGTCTTTGGCAGCACGGACCTGAACCGTAATCTGATGTTTAAGCTCATCGTATGCGGCCACCCCGGTCAGGTACTGCACCCCGGCATTGGGCGTGTATTCGTCATTGGGAGTCTGAATGCTGGCCAATGCGAGGAACCCGCCCCAGAGATAGCCCGTCTGTTCGGGTTTGCCTGCGGCTTTGGTGCGCACCTGGACCCAGGGCAATTTTACACCGCGCAGAGAAAGCGAGTCCGTGCTGACGCTGATGATTTCAACGGGGGTTGCAATGGCTAGTTTGGTGATGACTGTAGATTGTGTGTTGGATTTTTCACGCAAATTAGCGTCCGAAACCATCGAAAAGTATTGCTTACCTACAACAAAGCCTTCGAGTGAGCCATCGGATTGCATCCAGTTATTGACATCTGACTCCTGGGCATAGGTGAAGCTGGTGATAAATAGGGCAATTAGGGTTAATAGTGTATTTTTCATGGTGTGTTGTATGAATGGATTGAATTTCGGAGGCAAAAGTAGACTCTTGCCTGGGCAAGCGTCTCAATATTTTCGTTTTACTCCTTTGGTAATTTCCTAATAACTTCAAACAACTCTTGACGCCCTTTTGATACAAAAAGCCACAAATCTTCCTTCCTTTGTGGACATTCAATATACAGCAGTATGGACGGCGTTTTTCGCAGTTTTTCACTCTTTTTTCTTCTGTTTTTCGCTCCAAAAACCGGGATTGCCCAATGCGACCCGTTTTTCCCGAAGCCGCTCAGCCCGCGCCCGGCGAATTATGAGATTTATGTGACACTCGACGATGCCAGCAAAACCATTTCGGCCAGCCAGACGATTCGATTCACCAACTTATCTCCCGTGCCGGTCAGTGAACTGCGGATGTACCTGTATCTCAATGCATTTAAAAACACGGAATCTACCTTTTTAAAAGGCACCGGCAAAATTTTTGGACAAGGTTTTACCAACCGCAAGCAAAATGAATGGGGCTGGGTGGACATCGAAAAAATAGAACGGGAAGGCGGCGCCGACTTGAGCGGACAGATGCGTTTTGTCCAACCTGACGATGGTAACAAGTCCGATCAATCCGTTTTGGAAGTTACGCTCGACAAGCCGATTGCGCCAGGCGAAACGGGCGCTTTCAAGCTCCGATGGCGTGCCCAAATGCCCAAAACCATCGCCCGGGCTGGGTACAGCAAGAACTTTTATTTGTTTTGTCACTGGTTTCCGCAATTGGGCGTTTTCGAGCAAAACACTGCCGGCAACTGGGGCTGGAACTGCCACCAGTTTCATCGCCACACAGAATTTTATGCAGATTTTGGAGTGTATGATGTCCACATCACGGCTGACCGTAAATTTGTGATGGGTGCTTCGGGTTGCCTGGTGAGTGAACGAGAGGATGATTCAGAAAACACCATTACAAGACACTATCATGCAGAGGATGTGATAGATTTTGCCTGGTCGGTATATCCCCGATTCACGGTGCAGGAAGACCGATTTACCCGCCATAGGCTTGCCGACGGAGGGTCAAATGATGACGTCCAAATACGATTGCTGATTGCCCCGGAGCATGCGAATTTGGGGCCACGATACCTGCACGCGTTAAAATTTTCACTCGAATACCTGGAAAAACACGTTGGGAAATACCCATACCGAAGTATCACGGTGGTAGATCCGCCTTTCCATGGGCTTCGTTCCGGGTTGATGGAATACCCCACGCTGATTACCGTCGGCACTTTTTATGGGATGCCTTCCAACATCCGGGTCACTGAATCTTTAGTGGTGCATGAGTTTGTGCATCAATACTTTATGGGCATGGTTGCCTCCAATGAGAAGGAGGAAGCCTGGCTCGACGAAGGTTTTGTTACCTACTTTGAAGACCGAATCATTGATGCCGCTTTTGGCGAAAAGAAATCGTTGGTGGATGTGTTCGGGTATCATTTCGACAATCGCGAACTGACGCGTTTGGAATACACTACAATGGCCAACCCACGCGAGGGAACGGTAGCGCGACCCGGCTGGGATTTTACAGATGCCAATTTCAAAGCGCTGATTTACAGCAAAACTGCCACGACTTTACGTACCATCGAGGCGCTCATTGGCCGGGAAAAGATGGATCAAATCCTGCAGACGTATTTTGAACGCTGGAAGTTCAAGCATCCAAAAGGATCCGATTTTATGGCTGTTTTGAAAGAAGGATTGAGTACGATGCCGGACACCGTTTTTGCCACGCAAGTCTATGGATTGTTTGAAAAGAGTATTTACAATGCACTCGTACTGGATTATGCCGTGGTAAATATTTCCAACGAGGAATTGCCCGCGTCTCAAGGTGTTTATGGCATTAACAGCACTGCATTTACCTACCAAGACGGTAGCGGTCCATCTTCCATTCTTTCAAAAGTGGAGATACAACGCAAGGGCGACTGGGTTTTTCCGGTGGAGGTCCTCGTGACTTTTGAGGATGGAAGCACTCAGACTATGCATTGGTCGGGAGCGGAAGGCTCCAGGTTTTTTGAGTTTTCCAATGGTTTAAAAATCATCTCCGCTCAAATAGACCCGCTACAAAAAATCGCATTGGATGTTGATTTGAACAACAACAGTATGACCCTGCAGCCAGAAAAAGCGTCGCTTTGGAAATATGCGGCCAAAGCCATTTTTTGGGTTCAAAACTTGATGCAAACGCTTAGTTTTCTGATGTAATGATGAAATATCTAAAAGTGATATCCAATAGTATTTCTCTTGGGCTGCGCCAATGGCAAATCGCGGCAATTGTCTATTTTATTCAACTATGTCTGGCCTTGACCTTGGGCATGCAGGCCCACAGCGTGCTGGAATCTTCGATAGGTCATTCTTTGGAGATCAATAAATTGCTGGTCCAATACGATCATACGGTATTCACCGATTTTCTGAAAGTACACGGTGCATCCATTACGCCCCTGATTGGTCAGCTGCGCTGGTTGCTGCTCGTTTGGCTTGTTTTTTCGGTATTTATAAACGCTGGCTTGCTGTATAGTTCCTCCCCGGAGACATTATCCCGGCAGTCAAAAGTGAGCGCATTTTGGCAGGGAGGAGCCCGATACTTTTTCCCCTTCTTAAAAATCAGTCTGGTTTTTTTGTTGCTGGCTTTGGTTTGGACAGTAGTGGTTTTGCTGCCCATTGTATTGTATTTTGAACCATCGTTACAATATTTCTCTTCTGAAAAGTATCCGGTATGGATTATATTGGGCCTGTTGTTGATCTATCTAAGTGGCTTGGTCGTGCTGTTTCTTTGGTCGGTGATCAGCCGTTTTGTAAAAATAAAAACGGGGGCTTCCATGGTCACCTGTATTTTCAAAGGGTGGGGCATATTTAGAAAAAACAAGGTGAGCTTTCTAGGAATAATGTCGGTTTTTGTAATGTTACAAATCGTGTTATTAGCCTTTTATTGGTTGTTGGAAGCATTGACCGGCATGACTTCCGCGGGGCTAATTCTACTGCTTTTTGTGGCTCAACAGGCGTTTGTGTTTCTCCGTATTCAACTACGGCAAATGATGTACGCCGGGCTTTGTTACCTTGCCACGCCAATCGAAACAATTCGTCATGTTCCGTAACTACTTTACATGGGTATTGATCCTGATTTCGGGCTTCTTCTTCACCTACTTATCCGCCCAGAATCAGCCCTTACTGGATTCGCTCGAACGCGAAGCCCGCAACGCCAGGACAGACTCTGCCCGGGTGCAGTATCTGAATCAATTGGCTGCCCAGTACATCCGCTTTGGCATGCCTCAGGCGGAGGATAAATTGCGGGAAAGTTTGCAACTCACCCAGGACTACATTCCAGGCCGATGGTCAAGCCAAAACGCCTTTCTGCTCGCCAGAGCCAGGGTGTGTTTTCTGCACGGAAACTATCACAAGCGCCGGGGTAATTTTCCAGAAGCCATTCGATTTTATCATGAATCACGCGAAAAAGCGGAAAAAATAGGCCATTTTGGTCAGGTCGGGCATGCGCTCATTGGCATCGGTACGGTCTACAGCGGGTATCTGAATGAACCCGAAAAAGCAACGGAGTTCTTCGCACAAGCGGAAAAAGCCTTCTTGCAAGCAGACGATACCCAGGGGCTGATGATGGTGTATGGCAATATGGGCGCTATTTACAGTAATAACGGCAACCCAAAAGAGGGGCTTGCACAGACCTTCAAAGCTGAAAAAATCATTCGGGAAAAAGGCATGAAGGAATTTGAGGCACAGGTATTGTCCACACTTTCAGCCATTTACGGCGAAATGGACAGTCTTCCGCAGGCACTCTTTTATGCAGAAAAAGCGCGAATTGCCTTTCTGCGGGACAAAGACCTGATGCGATATGGCGATCATTTGCTGACCATGTCCATCCTCGCTTCCCGAAACAAAGATGATATCGAGGCTGAAAAATTTGCCCAGGAAGCACTCGAGACTGGCGTGAAAGGCCAGCACAAAGTTATCATTCAAGACGCCTATCTGGCCTTACAGGAAATTTACCTCCAACGGGCCAAAACCACTGCGATCCCGGCCCTCAAAGACAGCTTTTTCCTGCGCGCTTTCCACTACAATGGCCTGAATCGGACCTACAACGACTCGCTTTTCAACACTGAAAAAAGCCGTCAAATCGCCGAGCTACAAGTGAAGTTTGAGACTGAAAAAAAAGAACACTCCATCAGTCAACTCAGCGCCGAAGCCAAAGACCGCGAAATTGAAATTCTCCGCAATGAAGTGGCCCTGCGCCAGGCAAAAATCAAAGCCGAACGCGCCCACGAACAAGCTTTATTGTTGGAACAAACCAACGCCAACATTGCACTTCAACTAGAGGTGCAGGACGTGAAAATTCAAGGACAAAACACAGAAGCCCGGGAAAAACAGCGCGAAATTGAAGCACTCAACGCCGTAAACCAGCGCCGTGAAATAGAAGCAGAAAGTGAAAAAAAACTGCGTTACGCCCTTCTGGCCGGCTTGGCCGCGCTGGCCCTGATTGCTTTTCTGCTGCTTCGGCTTTATTGGATAAGGACTCGTGCCAGTAAAAAGATAGAACAACAAGGCGCTGAAATTGAGGCCCAGAATATCCGCTTAGCGGAGGCCAACCGCTTTAAAAGCGTCTTTTTGTCCAACATGAGCCATGAAATCCGCACCCCTTTAAATACCATCATTGGGATGTCGGAGCTCATGGCGGCTGCCCCACTTCCGCCCAAAGAGCACGAACATGCCCAAATTGTCAATTACGCCTCTAAAAACCTGCTGACCCTGATCAACGAGATTTTGGACTTTTCAAAAATCGAAGCAGGGAAAATAGTTTTCCAGAACCGGCCTTTCGATTTACCTGAACTGCTTCGTCAGCAGATCAGTCTGGTGCGTTTTCCCGCAGATCAAAAAGACCTGAATCTGGAATTGCACTGCGCAGAGGACCTTCCGCAAGGCGTACTGGCCGACCCTGGCCGACTCAGCCAGATATTGCTCAATCTCTTGAGCAATGCGGTAAAATTTACAGAACAAGGCACCGTCTCCTTAAGCGCCCAAGTGCACGAACGGCTTCCCAACGGACAATGGATGCTTCGGATGGCGGTGCGGGACACAGGGGTTGGCATCGCCCGGGAAGAACTGCCCAATATTTTTGAAGCCTTCAAACAGGCGGGCGAAAACACCCATTTGCAACATGGCGGCACCGGGCTGGGACTGGCCATTTCAAAACAACTGGTTGAATTGCAGGGAGGCCGGATTGAGGTGGACAGTTCCCCGGATCAAGGTTCCGAGTTCCGGGTATTCCTGCCCGTTGCTTTGGCTGATTTGCCTGCATCCTCAGAGCCTGTCGCAGGAAGTAGCTTGCAGAAATTGCCTTCCCGGAAGATCCTGCTGGTCGAAGACAATCAATTCAACCAACTGCTGGCCACCGAATTGCTCCAGCAGCTCGTGGAAAATCCACAGATTACCATTGCAGAAAATGGTTTTGAAGCCATTGAAAAAGCCAATGCCGAGCCTTTTGATGTGATTTTTATGGACATCAAAATGCCTCGCATGGATGGTTTCGCTGCCACTAAAGCCTTAAGAGCAAATGGCTTAACGACACCCATCATCGCCCTGACGGCAAACGCAACCTCCGAAGAACGCGAAAAGTGCCTGCAATCTGGTTTAGATGACTACCTCTCCAAACCCATCGAAGTGGATTTGCTTCGGGCACAAATTGCGAAGTGGGCAGTTTGAGCATTTTTCTCGCAGATGTTACACAGATGGGAAACGCAGATGTCACACAGATCCCACAATTTTAAACATTTTTCTCGCAGATGTTACACAGATGGGAAACGCAGATGTCACACAGATAAATTCTGCGTAACATCTGCGAGATTTATCTGCGTGACATCTGTGTGAAATAAAAACATGGTTCCAGTTTCATAGAAGCACGATTAAATACAATACGAATAAAAACATAATTTTAGTCTTGTCTAAAAATAAAATTAATCTACCTTTGTAATAAGTTTTTGGTATCCAAAATTAAATTACAAGGCTAGACTTATGTGTAAGACACTTTTTACGCTACTAATTATGGTCCTTTGTAGGCCTATTACCAGCCATTCCCAAACTATTTTCAGCGGAAAAGTACTCGATGCGATCAGTCGCGAACCCATTGTCGCTGCCACTGTAACCACGGAGGACAAGACCGGCGGGGCGTACACCGATTCTTTGGGACAGTTCCGATTTCAATCTAAATCCAGCAGCGAAAGTGTGCTCGTGAACATTCGATTTGTGGGTTACAAAACCTGGGCAGGCAAAATTCACCGTAAATCTCCGGCACAAATCATACTCCTCGAAGCTTCTGAAAATGAACTGGGTGCCGTGGTCATTTCTGCTACCATGAAGGAAGTCAGCAAAGACGACTCCCCCATTCCGGTAGAGGTTTATACACCGCGTTTTTTTCAAAAAAATGCCACTCCTACGTTTTTTGAAGCCCTGACGGTCGTAAACGGAGTTCGCCCTCAGCTCAATTGCAATGTCTGCAACACGGGCGATATCCACATCAATGGCATGGAAGGCCCTTACACCATGGTCACGATTGATGGCATGCCCATCGTGAGCGGTCTTTCTACAGTATATGGTCTAAGTGGTATTCCGAATGGAATGGTGGAGCGCATCGAAGTGGTAAAGGGCCCCGCCAGCACGCTCTACGGTTCGGAGGCTGTAGGGGGCATGGTCAATGTGATTACCAAAAGTGCTCTCACCGCGCCCCGCTTTTATGCGGATGTATTCGCGACTTCCAACGAAGAATTGAACGTAGATCTGGCAGTGGCAGGACCGGTTGGAAAAGCGCATAGTTTGCTGGGAATCAACTATTTCAATTTCCACAACCGATTGGATATCAATGGCGACAATTTCACTGACGTGACGCAGCAGGATCGAATCTCGATGTTCAACAAGTGGAATTTCAAACGCAAAAACGACCAAATCGCTTCCCTTGCAGCGCGTTATGTGTACGAGGATCGCTGGGGCGGCGAAATGAACTGGGCGCCTCCATGGCGTGGCACGGACAGTATTTACGGTGAAAGTATCTATACGAACCGCATTGAATTTTTGGGAAGATACCAGATTCCGGTCAAAAATCGCCGGGTAATGATGGATGGCTCCTGGAATCTTCACAACCAAAATTCCGTGTATGGCACCACTGTGTATCTCGGAAAACAAGAAGTCGCTTTCAGCCAACTGACCACTGATTTGCCCTTGGGAGCTCGCCATGATGCATTGCTCGGTGTTGCGCTTCGTTATACCAAATATGACGACAATACGCCTGCCACCACTTCCATTAATGGGCTGGAAAATCTGCCCTCCAAGGTTTGGCTGCCCGGGATATTCCTTCAAGATGAAATCGAATTGAATGATAAAAACATCCTGCTGCTTGGCTTGCGCTACGATTACAACTCCGTGCATGGCAATATTTTTACCCCGCGTATCAGTTGGAAATGGGCCAAGAACGCCCAGCATATCTTACGCCTGACGGCTGGTTCTGGTTATCGGGTGGCGAATATTTTTACGGAGGACCATGCGGCACTGACGGGCGCGCGCGAAATTGTGATTGCCGAAAACCTGCTGCCTGAACGCTCCTGGAATGCAAACCTGAACTACGTCCGCAAGTTTTTCCCAAAAAGAGCGGGCTTCATTGGCTTGGACGGATCGCTGTTCTTCACCTATTTCAGCAACCAAATTCTGCCGGACTTCAACACGGATCCAAACAAAATCATTTTTGCCAATCTGGATGGTTATGGCATCTCCACTGGCGTTTCGCTCAATCTCGATTTCAACTTTCTCAACGGACTAAAAATCATTGCCGGCGCCACCGCCATGGATGTGTACCGGGTGGAAAACGGCGAGCGGATGCAGCAACTTTTTGCCCCACCCTTTTCCGGCACCTGGACGATGAGCTATATGATTCCTAAGTGGAAATTAAGCCTAGACTATACCGGGAATCTGAACAGTCCAATGCGTTTGCCCATATTGCCCAATGACCCACGCTCAGAGCAGTCGCCCTGGTTTTCGATCCATAATGTTCAACTAACCAAGCCCTTAAATAATGGGGTAGAAGTTTATGCAGGCGTGAAAAACCTGTTCGGGTTTTTCCCAAGGGAAGAGGTCATTCTCCGGGCGTTTGACCCGTTTGACAAACAAATTGATGTGAATAACCCCCATGGATTGACGTTTGACCCCAACTATAATTATGCGCCCATGCAGCGGCAGCGGGTGTTGCTTGGGATTCGGTGGACCTTGCGTTAATCCTGGATATTTTTCTCGCAGATGTTACGCAGATTTGAAACGCAGATGTTACGCAGAATCCATCTGTGTAAAATCTGCGTAAGTTATCTGTGTAACATCTGCGAGAAATAAAAAAAGCTCACCATCATGGCCTTAATCCTGCTCAGGTGCCAACCACTTCCGATCCGCATAAAAATTACCAAAAGGAATCAAAGAGATCAGAAGTAAAAGCCGCGTTTTGGCCCAATCCCAGCGATGTTCAATTTTGGTCAAAAACACCAACAGCACATACGCGACAAATAAAAAGCCGTGAATGGAGCCTACGGTACGCACGGCCTGGGGTTGTTCAAAAAAGTATTTAAGTGGCATGGCCACAAAAAGCAAAATCAAATAAGAAACGCCCTCAATGAACGCAATCAGCCGCAAACGGCCTAAGGTAGTAGTCAAAAATTTGAGCATATAATTCTAAAGATAACGCGTTCGGAATTACTCCCCACTCGTCAATAACCGACTCGCCAATTTCCTCGCTTCCTGCTTCGGACTTCTCCACCACTGCGCCGAGAGCACAGGCACAAATGAAATACCTTGCAATTTGAAGTAGTTCCCCAATTTTTCCTCCCACTCATAACTTGGCAATTGAGTTTTGGCCAACACGCCATCAAAAGCCAGCACACTGCTTCTTTCTGTAGGGCCTTTGCCCTGGATAAATAAGGGAACCCGCACTCCTGCCGCCATAGCCGAACGTTTCATCTGGCTTTGCTCGAAATAGGGACGCAGCGCCAGTTCCACTTCTTCTCCAAAGGTCGTTGGCTCGAAGAAGGAATCTTCGTAATCGAGCAACTTCTTCATTTTGCTCAATTGCTCTTCAGCAGCTTCCCGCTCGCCGCGTTGAAGGAAATCGGCGAAGGTGACCAGGTGGGATACAATGCAGGTGCCGAGGAAATTACGGTCTGCCGCCAACACCGAGTGCAGACCTTCCGGAATGCTGTGGGCAATGTAGAATTTTTGCGTGGCGCGGGTAAGCACGACGTGCAACTGATTGAATCCCAACTGACTGTTCCAGAAATGTAGGTGGCGGGTAAGCGTACCCTGTGCATCCGTGGTGCCATGCGTGAGCGAAAGCAGGAGTACATCCACATGCTGGCCTTGCAGTTCTGCAAACTGGTACACGCCCAGTCCGTTCAGGTACAATTGCTGGATTTTTTCCCAACCAGCCATCTTCTTCTGGCGGATGCGGAGCAGTTGTGCCGCAATGAGGTCGCGCTGCTGCACGGTGGCACAAGCGATGCCCACCACGGGGTACATGTTAGAAGGCGTAGGTTCTATCAAATTCAGCCAGTCAATTACCTGACGGGCTTCTGCTTCGTTTATTCCAGCAGCTTCATCATAGCGGCCTTCTACATTGACTACCACGGTGGAATCAAGTGCGGAACGGCCCGAGGGGGTGCGCTTGAAAGGGGTTCCAAAAGCAATTTTATTGAAGCGAATCCAGCCTTCCGGAGTATCCTGATGCTGGTAATCGAGGTGATGGGTTTTTGCACCAAGACCTTTACAGAATTCCAGAATATCATCCTCCGCGAAAGGAGTCATATCCTGACGTTCATCCCCAAAAACCACGAGGTGTTTGGCCAGTTCGAACAGGTGGTAACATTCCTGTTTTGGGATATTGTGTGCTTCGTCCACCAGCACCAGGTCAAATTGCATTTTGGAAAGTTGCAGCACATCCAGTGCGACCTCCGGGGTGGTAAGCAACACCGGGAGCGTTTCCGTAAATGGCAAAATGTGCTTATGGAAGAGTTCTTCCGCCTTTAAGTTAACTGAAAGTTTGCGGTTATCTTTCCCAAACCAGTTTTTATAATCCGTTGAAAACGTGGATTTCATTGCCCGCAAGGCAACATTTTTGCGGTCTTGCCACTGGCTACTGATCTGGGCAGACAGCATTTGCCGGAGTTCGCGTCCGTAAACGCTCACATTGTTCAGCGTATCCTCGTCCCAAAGAAAATCAGGTCGGAATTCCTTTTGCAACAAGTGGTGCAGGTACCAACTTTCAAACGCTGCCTGCCAGTTTTGGGGCTTGATTTTGCAAAGGGTTCGCACCGTTTTTTGTGCGGCGGGCGCCAGGGCAAGCCAGTGTTTTTGCCAAATGCAAAAATCGTCGAAGTCGCGTAGGTAAAATTGCGTGTCTTCCAGTCGGCCAATGATATCCTCCAAAAATTCCTGGCGTTTGGGCACGGTGAGCATCTCGTGTTTGAGTGCGTCCTGATAAAGTCCCGTGGAATTGAATTCCTCCAAAAAGGAATCGAGTGCGGTTTCGAGATCGCGGATTTGTTCCCGAAAATCAAGTTCCGAGTGAATACTTTTTGCATTGAGTCGCCGCACATCTTCCCGCACGATAGATGGGACCCTGCGCCGCCACATTTTCAGCGCAGCGTCAAAATCCTTAGTCAACTCGCTGATTTTCCGAATGTTGCGATTGTCAAAATGCGTCGGAAAATCAAACTCGAAATACCGCCGCAAACTATAAGCTTGCCGCATCTCGTCAAAAATTCCGCCGATGCGTTCCTTGGCCGCTACCAGTTCTTTGTATTTGTCGGAGAACACGCCATAAAGTTTTTCCCCACTGGAAATCGGTTTTTCAAAATCGGGGCCAAAACGAATTACTCCATCTTCCAGGCCGTTCTGAATGCGCTTGATATAGAGCGCGAGATCGTTGTAATATTGTTCAAAATGGTCGTGCAGGCTCTCGTCGTAATCATTGGTCTGACCAATATAGCGGTGATGCAATGCGGTGGCTTTGGCGAGCAGGGTGCGCACCTGGCTTTCTGTCCATGCACGGCCTTTGTCCTTATCAAAATCATTAAAAACCTTGTGGTTCAAACGATTGAGCGGGTGGAGCAAAGTCGGGAATCTGCGGAACAATGGCTCGGAAGCGTATATCGCTGCCACGATTTCCTCATATTCTTTCAGGTTGAAGGAAAAATCGGCGGGGTTGAGTTGACTCAGCAAAAGATCTTTGCCCTCGGTGCGATTGGCACGTAAAAAACGACCCACCGTTTCTGTAAAACTCAGTTCGCCAAAGAAAGGCAAGTGAATATCTACCCAAGCCTGGTCGAGTTTACCTTGTTCGCGCTGGGTCTTGTTTAATACGGTTTTGAAAAGTTCGGGATTGTAGGTAATCTTGTTTTTCGAGTCCGCTGTCATGCGGAGCATATCTGCCAACATCAGTTTGTCGCCCTCCAAATCACGCACCACAAAAGAGAGTTCGCCTACTCCTTTTTCGAGCAAAAACTTCTGTGCCCGGCGCAGCGCATTGATACTTTTGGATACCACGAGGCACTTTTTCCCATTGGAAAGCGCGTTCATGGCGATGGCCGAAATGAGGTAGGTTTTGCCAGAACCCGAGGAACCTTCCACGACCGTAAGCGCATTGCGTTGTACGGCACTCATTACAGAACGCTGTGAAGGATCAAGCGGTAGCAGGGTAAAACTGTGTGCCCAACTGGCAGCATCCACCGGCAGATCTGGCGCAACGGATGGCGGCTGCGTCACTTGGGTTCGGGGCAACGATGGAAAAATTCCCGCCACTGCCGACCATAACAAGCGACCCGAGCTGCGTTCTCCTTCCCAACGTTCAAAGGGTTGGATGCTTAGGGGCAAGCCGTCTTCTACCAGACCGAGACGTTGGCGGACCGCCTCGCAGAGTTCGCCAAAAGCACTGACGTTCAAGCGTTTGCCATCCGTGACTTGTTGGGCTGTTTTTGAAAATTCGGTGTTGTACAGCGCATCCAGCAAGTGAAAAAAAGGATAGTTGGGCTGTACAATATGCGTTTCGTTGCGCTGGATATGCCAGTTATCTGCGTTTTGTTGGCTGGGTTCGAGGGTGATTTGCCACACGAATAGCGGTGCTGCCACTTCCTGACCGCCCATTTTAGCAATCAGGAATGGATAACCTATGCCAAGGTTTTTGGTGCCGAAGACCTTCTCGCGGTTGCGGGCCTCAAAGTAAAAATGGTTGATCCAATCGCCCGCCGGAGGGTTTGCCTGCACGGGTAGGTCAAAGGGCCGATTGTCGAGCAATTCATGTACGACCCGTATCGCAAGATCGTCACTGAGGCTGCACAAGTCAGCACGGACAGGCGGAGCAGGCTGAGCATTCAGCCATTCGAGCGCAGCGCCGGAATAGGCGGCAGAAGTAAGGGAGGTATCGAGAGCAGAAGAAGCGATTGTATTTTCTGGCATGGATTCCATTGTTCGTTGATATTGCAGGGAACTGCGCAAAAGAACGCATTTTGCTCAAAATCAACGGGGTTTTGTTTTTTTTCTAACTAAACTTCGTAGGTTTTTAAAACCGACAAGGATTTAAAATGTCTTATTGTTACTTTCGCCTTATTAATTTTAAATTCATTATTTATCCTCCATTATGGAAAAAAGAACGTTTCTAAAAACCGGCCTTTTCCTCGGTATTGCCGCTGCCACCACTTCATTTTTTGAGGCCTGCAAAACGGTTGACAAGAACCCCGCTACTGCGGCGCTACCCTCTTTACCACCACCGAAATTGCGCCGGACCACGCCATTTACCCTGCCTCCACTCGGCTACGATGTTGCTGCACTGGAGCCTCATATTGACAAAATGACGATGGAAATCCACCACGGCAAACACCACAACGCCTATGTAACCAACCTGAACGATGCAGTGAAAGGTACCGTGTACGCCGAATACGAACTGGATGACATTGTTGCCAGAATCAGCACTTCGGATGCCGACAAAAAAATCCGGAACAATGCCGGCGGCCATTGGAATCACACATTTTTCTGGCAAACCATCGCCCCGGGCGGCAACAATGCACTTTCTAGCAAGCTGGATATGGCCATTCATGCTGCATTCGAAACGCAGGACAAGTTCAAGGAGCTGTTCTCCAATGCCGCCAAAGGTGTTTTTGGTTCGGGATGGGCCTGGCTTTGTGTTGACAAGGACAAAAAACTGTTCATTTGCAGCACTCCCAATCAAGACAATCCATTGATGCTCAATGTGTCTAAACAACTTGGCACCCCTATTCTGGGGCTTGATGTTTGGGAACACGCCTATTATTTGAAATACCAGAACAAACGGCCCGACTATATATCGGCTTTTTACAACATCATCAATTGGAAAGTGGTATCGGAGCGGTACGAGAAGGCGGTTGGTTGAGGGGGCTGGGGGGTTGAGATCGTTGAGCGGAGCCCCTCAACAATCTCAACAGTCTCAACCCCTCAACATTCTCAAATCACCTTATCCGCGCAACTGGAGGAGGCAAAGGCATCGGGTTTGGCTTTGAAAACAAAACCCATGCTGAGAATGTAGCCCATAGCTTCTTTAAGTGCCGTGTTGCTTTCGAATGCGGGGTCTGTGTTGATGTCGGCGTGTACTTCGAGCGCAACATCGTAGCGGTCAAGCAGTTCGCAGAGGTTGTAGGCCACCTCTACCGAACGCCCCACTTCAAGGATCATACGCTCGCGTATGGTCATTTTGCGTTGATTCCTGTCGTTGGAAATAAACATGAAACCGCCGCGTTTTTCGCGCAAAAACACGATCACCGTGGCGAAATGCACTTCGTTGCCGATTACCTGAGAATCGGTGCCGATGCAGACCTTCAGTTTGTAACCCTCATTGTGTTCCCGGCGGATGGTTTCTTCTACCGCCGTGAGCAGGGTTTTATCAATGCGTTGGCCGTTGAGCCTTCTCCATTCCATAGGTCAAAATTTTTATGACGTTAGAAAATTCAGGGAGACGAGATGTATAACAACGCCCCAAAAGTGGGATGTTTTTTGCGAACTTTTGTGGTTGTGTCTAAAAATTAATAGTGGTTTAAACTGAAAATCCGCATAAAGAAGTTCCTTCTGGAGAAAATTGAATGGCCAAATAGTTGTGGCTCTCGCGCAGGCATCGGAAATTTGTGCTTTATTGTTTGTTATGATCGAGAATACCATTGCCGCTCCGCTCCAAAGTGCTGAATTTCCATTGCGCCGACCCAAAAAGGCCCTGCACAACCGGATCAACCGACGCGAATTGAAAGATTTGCTTCAAAAAGACACGGTAAAAAGAGTGACGCTTTCCTTTTACAAATACGCTTACATCCCTGACCCACAGGCATTTCGAGATGAGTTGTACCAATGGTGGGATGCTCTGGGCGTACGCGGACGCACCTACATCGCGCAGGAGGGCCTCAACGCACAGATTTCGGTGCCTGAAGAAGGTTTTGAAAAGTTCAAAACACTGATGAACAGTTATGAAATGTTTCAGAAAATGCGGCTCAATGTGGCCGTAGAAGCTGAAGGCAAATCGTTTTTTGCACTCATTATCAAGGTGAAAGAAAAAATTGTGGCCGATGGATTGACTGACCCAACGTTCGACCCTTCCAAAACAGGAACCCACCTAAACGCGGAGCAGTGGAACCAGGCCAGTGAAGAACCTGGTGTCATCCTTGTGGACATGCGCAACCACTATGAAAGCGAAGTTGGGCATTTTGAAAACGCCATCACGCCCGATGCTGCCACCTTCCGCGAGGAATTGCCCATGGTGGCCGAGTTGTTATCCGAACAGCGCGACAAAAAGATTCTTATGTACTGCACCGGGGGAATTCGCTGTGAAAAAGCCAGCGCATTCATGAAACACAAGGGTTTTGAAAACGTATTCCAGCTTGAAGGCGGCATTATTGAATACGACCGACAAGTACGGGCTAAAGGCTTGAAAAACAAATTTTTAGGTAAAAATTTCGTGTTTGACGAACGCCTTGGCGAGCGGATTAGCCCCGACGTGATTGCCCATTGCCACCAATGTGGCCAGCCCTCAGACACTCACACGAACTGCGCCAATCTGTACTGCCACATCCTGTTCATTCAATGCGACCAATGCCGAGAAAAATACGCAGGATGTTGTTCGGATAAATGCTGTGAGTTCAATGGCCTGACCGCCGAGGAGCAAAAAGAACGCGCTCCGGGGATGGTTTTTAACGGTTCGAAATTTGGAAAAGGAGCGTACAAGGCATTTCGGAAAGCTGGCGGGAATTTGAATGAAATCCAGAAGGGATAGAGACCGCGTTCACACTCAAAAATTCCCGTTCTTTCGCCGACGAAAATATCAACCATGTCCAAACAACAACGCAAACCAATCCCTCAAAAGCCGCAACGCACATCCCCCAATCTCCAAGCGGCCACCGATCATTGGCAGTCGCATACCCCCAGTTTCTTCAACAACAGTTTGCTTCAAAGTGGGCTGATATTTGCCTTCGCGTTTTTGCTGTATGCCAACACCCTGATGCACGGTTTCGTGCTCGATGACGCAATTGTCATTACAGACAATATGTTCACCCAACAAGGAATTAAAGGCATTGGCGGGATACTCTCCAACGACACTTTTTTTGGATTTTTCAAGGTAGAAGGCAAGGAAGTCCTGGTATCAGGTGGTCGCTATCGGCCTATGACCCTGGTTCTTTTTGCGATTTTGCACCAGTTCAGCACGAATCCGTTCATTTTTCACTTTTTCACGGTACTGCTATTTGCACTGACCTGCGTAGTCTTGTACAGGACCTTATTGATGCTTTTGTCACCGCCATTGACCCTTGCGCAGCAAAGAGGAGACCCGTCCTCACTTTTAGCACAGGCTGGCCCAATGATTGCCTGGTTGGCGGCCGTGCTTTTTGCCGCCCATCCAATCCACACGGAAGTGGTGGCAAACATCAAAGGTTGCGACGAAATTCTGACGCTTTTGGGCTGTCTTAGCGCCTTGTTTTTCACCTTGAAAGCTTGGGACACCCAAGAAATGACGTGGTCGGTTGCGGCGGGTGTTTCGTTCTTCATCGCCTGTCTTTCCAAGGAAAACGCGGCTGCATTTGTAGTATTGATACCCTTAGCCTTGTGGTTTTTCAGAAAATCTAATCCAAGCACCTCAAATGCTTCTCTTTGGAAATCAAGTCTTCCCATTTTTGTAGCTTTTGTAGCCTTTTTCGTGCTCCGGGGAAGTATCCTGCAATGGCGTTTTGGCGGCGAGCCCATGGAATTGATGAACAACCCGTTCCTGAAGTTGGAAGGAACCCAGTGGGTCAAGTTCGCACCCGCGGAACGTTTGGCCACGATTTTTTACACTCTGGGCAAGTATGTGCAACTGCTGTTTGTGCCGCATCCGCTCACCCACGATTATTACCCTCGCCAAATTGGCATCATGACCTTCGCCAACCCTATGGTGCTTTTTAGCCTCGCATTGTATGGATTTATGGGATATTGGGCCGTGCGGGGCACCCTAAGACGCGCGCCCTCTGCCTATGGCATTTTGCTGTATCTACTGCCCTTGGGTATCGTGTCGAACCTGGTTTTCCCCATTGGAACAAACATGGGAGAACGTTTTGCATTCATGCCTTCGGTGGGTTTTTGTTTCCTGGTGGCCTTGTTTTTGAGTAAATATTTAGACAAAAACAGAACCCTCGTGCTCGGTATTTTCGGCGCGGTCGTCCTTCTTTTTTCCATCAAAACGTTCGTACGGAACTTTGCATGGGTTGACAACGAGACTCTTTTTATGACAGATGCGGCGGTCTCGGTCAACAGTGCAAAACTCCAAAATGCTTGTGGCGGTGTACTTTTCGACCGCGCCACCAAAGAAAAAGACGCTGAAAAACAACGCGTATTGAGCAGAGAAGCCATCCCGCACCTTGACCAGGCCATCAAAATTTATCCGAACTACAAAGACGCTTATATTAGCCGGGGCGGAGCGCATTATGTGTTGCAAGAATACCCGGAGGCCATTGCCGATTACCGCCGTGCCGTCCAGCTTTCACCGGATGATCCGAAACTCAAGACATACCTCGCTTTGGCACTGCGCGATGGTGGCAAATACTACGGAGAGAAAAAAGCCGACATCAACAATGCCTTTAAATGTTTCAACGAATCCTGGCAAATAAACCCAAAAGATCCTGAAACAGCCCGACTTATGGGCGTGGGTTACGGAATTACCGGAAAACATGCCGAAGCCATTGAATGGTTCACAAAAGCCGTGGAAGCCGCCCCAAAAGAAGCTGGTTTCCTCTGGGATTTGGGTTTGGCCTATTCAGCTTCGGGCAATATCGCAAAGGGAGAAGAACTTCGTAAAAAAGCAATGGAGTTAGATTCGACCATCGCGCAGCGGAGGAGTACAGGCCGGTGATTTAGCGTGAATCGAACTTCCCGAAAGTTTAAAACTTTCGGGAAGTTTGTTCGCCAACCGTAATTTTGTCAAAAAAGCAGCGAAAATGAGCAGTCTGATAAAAAACCTCCACATCCAAAATTACAAATCCGTTCGTGAACTCTCGCTGGAATGCGACCGGATTAATATTTTCATTGGCAAGCCAAATGCTGGAAAGTCGAATATTCTGGAGGCAATTTCGCTGTTAGGGGCGGGTTATTCAGAGGGAAGGTTTATGGAGGGGTTTATACGGTATCAGACAATAATGCAACTCTTTACTGATTATGAGTTTCAAAAAGACATTCTAGTTCGATCAGAGAAAATTGAGGCGAGCTTAATTGCTCCAAAAAACGGAGAAGAATTTGTCTTTGTGTTAAGAGATCCTGCTAGATCAACATACAAAAGACCAACCAGACTTGGGGAGATGATTAATGCTCCCCAATTAGATTTAATAAAAATGGATTTTGATTTGACTGGGAAATTGCTTTCAAGTTCTAATGCCCAAGCAAATGTTGGCAAACAGGTAAAAAAATATGAATTCAAATCGATTCAAAAGCAAAATGGGAAAGGCCTGTTCCTAAATCCTCCTCACGGAGACAATTTTTATTTTATTGTTCGAAGTCACAAAGAATTGCGAGAAGAAATTCAACAATTCATGAAGCCAAATGGTCTAAAGCTCTTGCTTGACGAAGACAAAAAACAAATTTTGTTGGTTCAAGAAACGGAAGATTCCCTACGAAGTTTCCCCCTTCATCTGGTCCCCGATACCTTCCAACGTTATATTTTCCACTTAGCAGCGATTATGTCGAACCGGGATTCTGTAATGTTATTTGAAGAACCAGAGGCGCATTCCTACGCACCATATATTTATCAATTGGCTCAGCATATTCTGAACGATGAGGGAGAGAACCAGTATTTTATCACCACACACAACCCGTATTTTTTGCTCCCAATCATGCAAGAAGGCAAGGACGTTGCTGTTTTTGCCACTTGGTTTAAAGATTATCAAACTTATGCCCGCCGCCTGTCAGAAGAAGAAATCCGAGAAGCTCTCGATTACGGCGTAGACATGTTTTTAAATCTCGACCATTTCATTCCTGCATGAATCATTATCAAATTATCCCGGAGTGTTATGCTGACACATTGCTCGTTGAGATGCTCGGATTTGATCGGCCCAATCACCAATTAGGGATTGGAAAAGTAATCGGCATGTTCGAAAAGGGTCTCAAAAACCGTATTGCTGTCGGCATTATTGATGATGATAAGGTAAAGCCAAAAGACTTGGATAATTTTCAGGTTATGGAAGAAAGCGATGGCATCAAGAAACTTACTAAGGATAAGCATTCAATTTTGATTATTAAGCCTGTTTTTGAAGATTGGGTGTTTGAAAATGCTAAAGCAGTAGATGTTGACCCATCGAAATATGGTTTCCCTTCCCGCAAACGATTCAGAGAGGTATGTAAACAAATTGACGCCAGAAAAAACCCTCAATTGAAGCAATTCCTCAACACCCTAAAACAAAAACAAGCCCCAGGTTTCACACAACTCAAAACCTGGATTTGTGAAGGTGCAGGCATTGATGAAAATGATCTTGAATAAATCTTTAACTTACTCAAAGTTTGAAACATTCGTGAAGTTCGTTTTTCCACTGAATCCCATTCCCACCAGACTTCCTATCTTCGCCCTCCCAAAGTCAAAAGTCAAAGTCAATAGTCAAAAGTCAACCTTCAATAGTCAAAAGTCCCCATGTTTGAAAGTTTAAGCGACCGTTTAGAGAGTGCGTTCAAGGTATTGAGCGGCAGCCACAAAATCACTGAACTCAATGTGGCCGAGAGCATCAAGGAGATTCGCCGTGCCTTGGTAGCTGCCGACGTGAACTACAAGATTGCTAAAGACTTCACCGACCGGGTGAAAGAAAAGGCCCTCGGCACAGAAAACGTGCTGAAAAGTGTGTCCCCCGGACAATTGATGATCAAGATCGTGAGTGACGAACTCACCGAATTGATGGGCGGGCAAACCGTGGGCATCAACGTGAAAGGTCACCCCGGCGTGGTGTTGGTGGCCGGTCTTCAAGGTTCGGGTAAAACTACTTTTAGCGGCAAATTAGCCAAATACCTCAAGGAACAACGCAAAATGCGCCCTTTGCTGGTTGCTTGCGACGTATACCGTCCGGCGGCCATTGAGCAATTGAGTGTGCTGGCCGAGAGCATCGGGGTGGCCGTCTACAAGGAAATCGAGAACAAAAACCCGGTTGATATCGCCCGCAATGCCGTGGCGTTTGCCAAAGCCAATAGCCATGATGTAGTGATCGTGGACACCGCCGGCCGCTTGGCGGTGGACGAGGTCATGATGGATGAGGTGGAGAACATAAAAAAGGCCCTCAGTCCCACCGAAACACTTTTTGTGGTGGACTCCATGACCGGTCAAGATGCCGTGAATACCGCCGAAGCGTTCAATAAACGAATCAATTTTGATGGTGTGGTACTCACCAAACTCGACGGTGACACCCGCGGCGGGGCAGCCTTGACCATCAAACACACGGTGGGCAAACCCATCAAATTTGTGTCTCAGGGCGAAAAGTTGGACGCGCTCGACGTGTTCTACCCTGACCGTATGGCGCAGCGCATTTTGGGCATGGGCGACATTGTTTCGCTCGTGGAAAAGGCCCAGATGGAATTTGACGACGAGGAGGCAAAACGCCTTGAAAAGCGCATCAAACAAAACAAGTTTGACTTCAACGACTTCCTGGGGCAGATGCAGATGATCAAAAAAATGGGCGACCTAAAAAGCCTCATGTCCATGATCCCCGGCATGGACAAAGCATTAAAAGACGCCCCCATTGACGACAAAGCCCTCGTTCGTGTGGAAGCCATTATTCAGAGCATGACTCCCTGGGAACGTGCCAATCCGGACGCTATCAACCTCTCCCGCAAAAAACGCCTGGCGCGCGGCTGCGGTCAAAATATTGACCAGATCAACCTCTTCATGAAGAACTTTGGCCAAATGCGGCAAATGATGCACCAGGTTTCCAAAATGCCAGCCAGCAAAATGGGGCTGCCGCCAGGGGCCGGAGGCATGGGATTGCCCGCACCCAAAGCTGGGATTTCGAGGTTTAAGAAGCGGTAGAGACGATAGAGGATTTATCTGGTCTGGAATCAACCTGAAAAAGTGTCCATCTTTTGAGGAAGACATGGCGTGTACTTTTGCATCATTAAGCCAGGTATGCTGAAAAATCTTCACACACATCACAACAAAACACTTACTACTTTGAACAATTTAGCCCTTCCTTTTTTTGCCTTCTTGATGGTTCTAATATCTTCGAACCTGACCGCCCAAAACACCCAACTTTCTTTGTCTGGCACCATCGGGATTGTTAAAACCGACTATGTTGAGTATTTCCTTGATGACCAACAGTTCAAGGCAGTAGGTACTTCCCTCGGACTCGAACTGAATATAGGAAAACGCCTTACACTGGGTGGAGATGTAGATTGGCAGCGCTTTGAATCAGAAGCTGCTATCGCCGAACCATATCCACCATTGAGTCTTATCCCGGTGATCTACAATGTTGAACGCCACCAATTCAACATCCGACCTACACTTCGGTATTATTTCAAAGAGGCGTTCCGAGGCTTGTACGTGGGCGTGTACGGCACCTATTCCTACTTGACCATCACAACGTCTGGACACCCTGCGAACTATCAATACAGTACCGACTACCCTGCTGACCCATCGGATGATTTTGGTGGTGGTGGCGGACTTACCTATGGCTACCGATTGAAATTGACCTCGGCACTCCGGGTTTCGGCATTTGGCAGCCACCAACTTTTCTGGAACGATTCTCCGAAATACCAACAACAAGACCACCAGCTTGGCTTGGGATTGAATTGGGCATTTTGATTCAACGTTGACCCAACTTATTCGTCGAACCTTCCTGTCTTGAGGAAAACTTAAACTTGTTCGACATGAAAAAAATCTACGCATTGCCCGCCATGGTACGTTTGCTGTCACCAGAGGGTAAGACAAGTAAGGTTGGTCTTCTGCTGTTATTCCTGAGCTTGGCAACCAGCGCCTTTTCCCAACAAAAGGCAGCATTCGGATTTGTGGTAAAAGCAGGAAATTTTGCCATTCCGCATGAAAACCGGACAGTAGACGCTTATTATGCCTATTTTGATAAAAACAACGCCGGAAGCACCTACACTTTAGGCATTTGGCAATCTGTACCCTTAGGAAAACGGTTCCAAATCTCGGCTGAACTGCTGTATCAAAACACATTCCTTTCCAAGGAGCACCGTAATTGGTATGCTGGTTCACCTGGAATCTTTGCAATGCCGACAAGCTTTCGACAAACCCAAAAAATTTACCAAAGCAGTATTTCCATCCCACTAAAACTTCATTTTTCCCTGGACAAAAAAGGTAAAACCTCCCTAGCCTTGGGCGGTGGTGTTTCCCGAAGGTTTACTCAGAACGTTCATAATCACCAAGAATTTGAAGAGGGAGTAGCTACGTTCACTACAAGTGATTATAAAGTACGCATTTCTGACTGGGATGCATTCGTTACAAATTTTCAGATTACTGCTGGACTTTTTCATCGGCTAGACCGGAATACTGCTCTGGGTATTGAATACACCTATGAGCGTGCTAACCGTAGCTATGGCGACTATTTTTCATCCCTTTCCATCTTTTGCGACTGCCTGTGTGACTGCGGAAATCAGTTAGCAATTCAAAACACGCCCAAAATGAATAGTTTTTCCGTCTCTTTGCGGCACAATATTTTGGATTGAGTCGCATGAATTATCACAAATACGAATTAAAAACCGCCCCCGAAACCGCCGATATCCTCGTCGCTTTCCTTTCAGAAAGCCCGTTTGACACGTTTGAAGAAACATCAGACGGCCTAAATGCCTACGCACCTGCTACGGCCTCTGAAGCCGCTATCGAAGCACAACTGCTTGATTTACAAAGTCAATTCGATTTTACCTGGCAAAAAGAACTGGTGCTCGGTCAAAACTGGAACGAACTCTGGGAAAGCAATTTCCAGCCCGTGATCGTGGGCGATTTTTGTGCCGTTCGCGCTGATTTTCACAAACCCATTGGAGGGAAGAAATGGGAATTGGTCATCAACCCTAAGATGGCTTTTGGCACTGGTCACCACGAAACCACCTGGCAGTGCATCGCGGCCATTGAACATCTGCCGCTTAAAGGAGCGCGGGTTTTAGACTATGGCTGCGGCACCGGCATTCTCGCCATTCTCGCATCCAAAGAAGGAGCCTCCGAGGTGGAAGCCGTGGATATTGAGGAACAATCCTACCTGAATACACTCGAGAACAGTGCCGCAAATAGCGTTCAAAATGTGACAGCCCGGCTCGGCACCCTTACTGCCGTGCAAGACAGTGATTTCGACGGAATTCTGGCCAACATCAATCGGCATGTCATCCTGGAATCACTTCCCGCGCTTTCTAAACTTTTGAAAGCCAAGGGCTGGCTGCTTATTTCGGGTATCCTGCTCACTGATGAAGCCATCGTGACCGAAGCGGCAGAAGCGGCAGGCTTTTTAAAAAAAGAAATGAAAAGCCGGGGAAATTGGTTGTGTGGGGTGTTTGAGAAACGATAACCTCCCACCCTTTCCCTACCTTTGCAGCTTCTTCTAGCATTTCTTTGGCGAACTGAAGTTCGCCCTACCTGAATTTATGCAAAAAATCCTCATTCTCGATTTTGGCTCGCAGTACACCCAACTCATCGCCCGTCGGGTGCGCGAGATGAACGTCTATTGTGAAATTGCCCCATACAACAAACTTCCTGAGCTTAGCGATGACATTATGGGCGTCATCCTTTCTGGAAGCCCATTTTCGGTGCGTTGGGAAAATGCATTGCGACTTGATTTGAACCTGATTGCAGGCAAAAAACCCCTGCTTGGCATCTGCTACGGGGCACAATTGATGGCCGACTTTTTCGGCGGAGAAGTAGCCCAATCCTCTAAACGCGAGTACGGCAAAATCATGCTCCAGCATCATGCGCCAAGTGATCCGTTTTTTGCGGGTATCTCCAAGCGTTCACAGGTGTGGATGAGCCATTCAGATACCATTGTCCGTATGCCCGAAGGCTTTGAGGTTTTGGGCAATTCGGACACGATTCCTTACGCTGCGTTCCGATCGGAAGAAGGCAAATTTGCAGCTCCGGTTTATGGCATTCAATTCCACCCGGAAGTTTTTCACAGCCTGGAAGGTTTCGAGATTTTGAAAAATTTCGTTCACGACATTTGTGGTTGTGCAGGTAATTGGACCGCACAACATTTTGTGGACGAAACCATCGCTTCCTTGCGACAACAGATTGGAAATGAGAAGGTTATCATGGCGCTTTCAGGCGGTGTAGACAGTACCGTGGCCGCTACCCTACTCCACCGCGCCATTGGTGACCGATTGTTTTGCTTCTTTATTGACAATGGTTTGCTCCGCAAAGACGAGTTTCAGGAAGTACTCGATTCTTACAAAGGTATGGGCCTGAACATCGAAGGTGTGGACGCCAAAGATCGCTTTTATGCCGCCCTAGCAGGCGTGAGCGACCCGGAACAAAAGCGCAAAGTGATTGGCAAATTGTTCATAGATCTTTTTGAGGAAGAAAGTGAAGCGCACCCGGATTTTCAGTGGCTTGGACAGGGCACTATTTACCCCGATGTGATTGAATCGGTGAGTGTACACGGGCCTTCGGTTACCATCAAAAGTCACCATAACGTGGGCGGCTTGCCTGAAAAACTGAAACTGAAAATCGTGGAGCCACTTCGTTCACTTTTTAAGGACGAGGTGCGACGCGTGGGCCGCGAACTGAATGTCTCGCCCAATATCCTAAACCGGCACCCCTTCCCCGGACCAGGCCTCGGCATCCGGATACTGGGCGATATCACGCCCGAAAAAGTGCAAATACTACAGGAAGCAGACGCTATATTCACCGCCAAACTTCGCGAACACGGTTTGTACGACGAAGTGTGGCAAGCGGGTACGATCCTCCTGCCCATTCATTCGGTAGGTGTTATGGGCGACGAGCGCACCTACGAAAAGACCATTGCCCTCCGCGCCGTCAGTTCCACCGATGGCATGACCGCCGAGTGGAGCCGGCTGCCCCACGAATTTCTGGCAGAAGTCAGCAGCGAAATTATCAACAATGTGAAAGGTATTAACCGCGTGGTGTACGATATTTCTACCAAGCCGCCTGCCACTATTGAGTGGGAATAAGATTACCTTTGAAAAAAATTAGATCCCATGACAAGAGCAAGAGAAGGTTTACAGCCAATTGTTTTACCAAAATCGCTCAACGGCCTGAACTTTGAGTTCAAGCCCGAACGCCGCATGACGGAAGCTGAACTCATGGAGTTTTGTGCAAAAAATCCCCTTTTGCGCGTGGAGCAAGATAAAACCGGAAAACTCATCATTATGCCACCCGTTGATTTTGATGGCGGCGCCCGAGAAGGCATTGCCTATGGCTACCTTTTCAATTGGTGGCTTTCTTACCAAAAAGGCCGCGTTTTTAGCGCAACCACTGGCTTCCGTTTGTCTGACGCTTCCGTACGCGCTTCAGATGGCTCCTGGATTTCAGATGAACGCATTGCACAAGTTGTTCCGGGCGACCGCAAAAAATTCGCACGAGTGGCGCCAGATTTTGTCATGGAGGTGCGCTCCAATTCTGACCGACTACCCGCGTTAAAACGCAAAATGACCGATACTTGGATTGCCAATGGTGTTAGGCTTGCATGGCTTCTAGACCCACTCCAAGAACGGGCGTACATCTATCGGCAAGATGGCACACAAGAAGAATTCGTGGGGTTCGACCACTTGCTTTCTGGTGAAGATGTTTGCCCTGGATTTGTATTCGACCTTTCAAAAATGCGTTTGTGAGCCAAAGTCGCCAGAACCTGAATGTAAATCGAAGTTACGATTTACTTTTGCAACAAAGCATCGAAAACGTACCGTAGTCCGTTTTTCAGGAAAATCTCAACAATGAAAAAATTGTCATTGCCTATCGCTTTCGTCTCTGCCTTTATCAAAACAATAGCAGGCAAAACGACTTCAGCGGTTAACATTGTCTTCTGCCTGCTGCTCCTGAATGCTGGCTGCTGTTACACTTTCAAAGGCATTTCGATTGATCCCGATGTAAAAACTTTTTTTGTCCAGAATTTTGAAACCGAAACTACCAATGCCCCTCCTACCCTTGGCTTGGATTTCACGGAAAAACTGAAAGACAAAATCCGGCTCGAAAGTCGCCTTAGTTTGAAAAACACCGAATCGGATGTAGAATTTACTGGAAAAGTGATAGAATACCGGGTGATCCCCGTTGCACCCAAACCAGGGGAAGTGGTGGAGCTCAATCGCCTGGAAGTGGGCGTAAGTGTGCTATTCATCCACAACAAAGACGATAAAAAAACCTGGCCGACCCGCCGCACCTTTCGGCATTTTGCAGAATTCAACAATACCGTAGATTTGCTCGGCGTGCAAGACCAACTCCTTCGGGAAACGATTTTCCCGCAAATACTCGAAGATATTTTTAATGCGGCATTTAACGACTGGTAGGAATTTGGGGGATATGGTTAATCGGGAATTTGGTTATTTGTAGTTCCGAAGCTTGGCATTCGTGCCTATCTTGGTGACACTAAATGCCAAGCTTCGGAACAACAAATAACCAAATCCACAACTCCACAATTAAACAAAAAAAATTGACTTTAGAACGCTTTACTCAAGTGGTGGACGACCCGGATCTACTCCGGCGCATTACCTACGAGGAATTGAAAACCCTCGCGCTGGCCTATCCATACGCGCATAATTTGCGCTGCCTACTTGCGCTCAAAGCCCGCCAGATTGACCACCCGGACGTTACGCGCACCCTTGCCACAGCAGCGGCTTATAGTCTTGACCGCACGAAACTTTTTCTGCTCGCCGCCCCGCAAGTTATTGTGCCTCAACAAGTTTTAGCGCCCGAGGAAGTCCTAGAACTAAAGCCTATTGAGACGGTAAAACGCGAACTCGAAGCCCTCGCTCCGGTCGCAAGAGAGGAAAGAACCTTTGAAACGCCCCTGGCTGCCGAAGCCCCCCAGCCACCTGATTATTCCGAGGCGGCGATTGTTGAAGAAAATAGGATACGTGAATTGGATGAGCCAGAACCCGTAGAGGCCCAAGCAGAACCTCCTGCGCCCGTGGTCCGCCAAGCTTTTTCTGAATGGATGAGCCATTTTCAGCCCCCTGTACTGGAACAACACCTACGTCCTACGTCTTTGGATGTTTTACATCCTAAGCCAATGGATAAAATAGAGGAAACGCCCAAAGTGATGGGTATTGCCCAACAATACGCGGAGCGCAGCGTAGCAGAAAATCAAGACGTAATCTCCGAAACGCTCGCCAAACTTTACGCCAAACAGGGCTATCGCGACAAGTCTGCCCAGATGTATGCCCGTCTTGCTTTGTTATTTCCAGAAAAAAGCGCGTACTTTGCCGCCGAAATTGACAAACTTAAAAAATAGGCGTTCATGTTATCCATTCTTACAATTTTCATCGCTTTGGTGAGCGTATTGCTGATTGCGGCAATTTTGATTCAAAACCCTAAAGGCGGCGGTATTGACGCCAGCCTTGGTGGTGGCCAGGCACAACAACTTTTCGGAGCCGCACGCTCCACCGATTTTGTAGAAAAAGCCACTTGGGTGCTTGCAGGAGCACTGATCGTGCTTTGTATTGTAGCAGTACTTTCCGTTGGAACAGGCGGCGGAACCGAGGAAGCTCCCGCAGCGATTCCATTGCAGTCAGCACCGGAATAAGATACTTCAAGTATTTTTGCCAAAAATAACGGCTGTCTCAATAGGGTTGAGACAGCCGCTTTTTTTGTTTAATACGAGTTCGTTCCTGGGCATTTGGGACTTATTTTTACTTTCGGCAAATTTTCTGTTCCCAATCGTTTGCCACCTTCTCCCATGAAAAGTCTCTCCGCCTCGCTTGGCTTGTTTTTGATAGCCTTCCCCCTTTTTGCCCAAGTCAATTTCCAGGAATTTCCTAGGTCACTTCAACTCTATCCGCGCGATTTAGCTACCAATACGGCTCAGATCCAAATTAGTGGGACCGCAGCGGCCAGTATGGACAGCCTGATCTTTACCCTGGAAAAAAGTGATGGTTCGGTGGAAAGTCGTGCCTTGTCCATAAACGACTTGATAGGGAATCAGTTTGCAGTAAATTTTGAGATTGCGGCAGGCTTATGGAGTTATCATTTTAAAGTTGAAAGGAAAACAGCCACCAACCTTGTGCTGCTCAAGGAAGCCACGAATATCGTTGCAGGCGATGTTTTTGCCGTTGAAGGCCAATCCAATGCCCAGGCGATAGCGTATAACGGCGACGCCAATATCTGGCAAAGTAATTTTGTGCGCTGTTTCGGAACCTCTAACCCGGGCGTTTTCGACGATAAAAACTGGTATATTGCTGAGGGGAATGGTTATTTTTCACCCGGTGCAATAGGCCAATGGCCGCTGCGGATGGCTTATTTGCTGCAGGAAAATTTGCAAATTCCGATTGCCATTATCAATGGCGCCGACCCTGGCAAACCCATTGAGTTTTTTCAAAGAAACGATGCCCTGCCCAACGACTCAACCAGCAATTACGGCCGTCTGCTTCAACGCTTGAATAATGCCGGACTGACAAATCACGTCCGGGCGATGTTGTATTATCAGGGAGAATCCGATGGCACCCGAGCGGACATTCACAAGACACTTTTTGAAGCACTGCACGCAGACTGGGAAGAAGATCTACCAAATATTGAAGCCTATTATGTGGTGCAGGTCCGGGAAGGATGTGGCGCGCCTTCCTTGCAGTTGAGGGAATATCAGCGGGCATTTGAAGACTATTTGAACAACGCAAAAGCCGTCACTGCCAACGGTATCAACGGACACGACGGCTGCCACTATAATGTGCTGGGATACAAGGTATTGGGTGAAAAGATATACAAACAAATTGCTGCCGAGCTTTACAATGCTCCCACGGGCGAACAAACCAATATCCGGGTGTTGAGCGCCAGTTTTACGAATGATTTGAATACCCAAATTACGGTGGTTACCAATGCCAGCTCCGGGCTAATAGCCCAGCCGGGGAGTGCCAGTGATTTTAAAATACAGGGCGCTTCTGCATCTGTAATCGGCATTCAGGTTGATGGTAACAAGTTAATTCTGGATCTGGACCAATCGGTCAACCTTCCCAATGCCGGCTTGTCCTATGGCGGCCATTCCGGCAGCGATGCCTGGGTACTCAATGCTGATGGTTATGGCCTGTTCACTTTTTACAACTTGCTGATTGACAACTACCATATTGTTCCCAACTTTGACATTCCCGGTATCATGTCGGGTTCTGGTAATTGTATTTCACTGGATGGGGTAGACGATTTTGTGTATGTGGGCGCCGTGTTGGACAGCTCCTACACCAAGGAAGCGTGGATCAATTGGCAAGGCGGTAGCAATATCATTTCAGGGGCGGCCAACACTGCATTTTGGGCGCCTAATGGCTCGTTGGCCGCTGGACACAACGGCCAATGGTTTCAGGTGGTGGACAATGTAGTATTGACGCCCAATCAATGGACCCATGTTGCGGTAAGTTATGACGGCAAGTCGGGAGAAATGAGCCTCTATAAAAATGGGAAGCTGGTTAGTCAGGCACAAAATGTCCCACCACACAATGACCCCGGGGTATATATTGGTTCGTATGCTGGCTGCTGTACTTTTCAAGGCAAGATAGATGAGGTACGCATCTGGGATACGGTACGCACCTTAGCAGAAATCAGGGCCAATATGTGCCAAAAGCTGCAAGGAACCGAGCCCAATTTATCTGCTTATTTTCGTTTTGACGAAACAAATGGGGGCACTGCGCCCAATGTTACTGCCGCTCCAGATGGGCAATTTTATAATGTTCAGGGGCTTGGTTTAAATGAGGTCTGGCAGCGTTCAGGGGCGCCCATTGGGACGAAAAGTACCTATGCCTACACCAATGTTCCTGAAATCAGCTTGGCAGTCGCTTCTGGCGACAGCCTGGTTTTATCCACGCCCGAGGTGCAGGATTTCGTCCACCTGTATTTTGTGAACGAAGTACCCAATGTGTTGGAGCCATCAGATGGCTACAAATTGGTGGACCAGCAGCGATATTTCGGGTTGTTCTATGTCAATCAGAGTATACAGGACTATGACCTGCAATATTTCTACTCAAACAACCCCTTTGCGTTTGTGCAGGAGCAAAACCTTGGATTGTTGAAGCGCAGGAACAATGCACAATCTTTTTGGGAAGTAGCTCCCCAATTTCTTGTCAATCATGAGGATAACACCATTACAGCGACCGCAACGCTCTATCAGGAGTTTATTCTGGCAATCAAGGATTCGGTTGCGCTCGTTCCACTGTCAGCGCAATTGGCCGTGGCACAGATGATCCTTTGCAATGGTTTAAATGATGGGGCTGTCAACGCTACAGCGCTGGGTGGTTTAATGCCCTATTCCTTTAGTTTAAACGGAGGATCTCCTCAAGCGAGTGGGTTGTTTACAGGTTTATCTGCAGGAAACTATGTGATTTTAGTGATGGATCAATTGGGCAATGTAGTCACCACCAATACCGTCTCGCTCCCCAACCCTGACCCCATGATTGTTATTATCCAGATTAGTGGGAACGACGCTATGGTAGATATAGATGGCAATACTCCACCCTATATTTGGAGTAGTAATGCGCCCGACCCTGATCTCCAAAACCTTCCAAATGGCACTTATACAATAGTTGTCACGGATGGGAACGGCTGTCAATTTAATTCGTTGTTTACCATTGATTATCAAACCAGTGGCACACTTACTGCCAATCAAAGCTGGGGATTTGAACTAAGCCCCAATCCAAGTGCTGGCCAGTTTGAACTGCGTGGTAGAAACGCATCGCAGACAATAAAAATTTCGATTTGGGATGTTACAGGAAGCGTGCTGCAATCATTTGAAATTCAGCCCTTTGAAAATTCTTTTTCAACCGATATTAACTTGTCTAATCAGCCTGACGGCATTTATTTCCTCCAGATGATGGATGGTACCCGGTATGAAAACGCACGACTGGTAAAGATAAGGTAATAAAAAAAGGTTGATAAACTTTTATCAACCCCATAAACCTTTATCAACCTTTTTTAACAGCCCTATTCGTCGTCGTCGTCATTTTTGCGGCGGGTATAGCCAGCATCCTCAATGTTTTCGTTGTCAATTTCCCAATCATCGCCACTGGCATGTGTCGGGCGCTTGCCATTGGTGAGGCGGACTTTATCGCCAATGGGTTTGCCCACGGGACGATCTTCAGCATCCATTTCGAATGCGTCACCACCACTACCTGTGCCAACATTGGTTGGGCGAGTACCTGCATTGGACATGGCCTTGCCGTCCATACTTTTGGTAGCATGGGGCACAAGTCGGAGGCGTTCTTTGCTGATAAGTTCCCCGGTCACGATGCAGATACCGTAGGTTTTGTTGTGAATGCGGAGCTGCGCATTTTTGAGGTCCTGCACAAAACGTTGTTGCCGCTGCAACATGCGCTGCAGCATTTCAAGATCAGTATGCGCCGTGCTGTCGTCATACCAATCGCCGCCTTGTTGGTTGAACCCATTTTCATTGAGGTCAGCAATTTGCTTCTCTGTCGTACTGAGTTCTTCTTGAGCTTGGGCAAGCCGTTCGTCAACGATGGATTTAAACTCCTTCAAATCCTCATCGCTGTAGCGCACTTTTAGGTCGTTCGACATGGTATGGTTGGATTTTGAAAATATTTTGAGAATTCCTGCCGACAGGCAGGATAGACGGGCTGTGTTTCGAGGGGCAAAATTAGCCCAATTTAGAATGTTGAAAAAGGTAAAAAGAAAAATTCCTTGAAATAGCCCAAGTTGGCTATTCCAGAACCGCATCGTTGAGGTTAATTTCCTACTTTTGCGCCTCCATTTTGCCTGCCAAACCAACCACCCCCCGACCCCAAATTTGCAATTTAACTAGCAACATGACTTCCTTACCCGCTGCCGAACGCGCCAAGACCACCACCATCCCCCTTACCGAAAATTATCGCCAAGAAGTCCTGCGCGACTTCCGAATCTGCTGCCTCAGTCGAGAAGCCAGTGTCATTGCACGCAAAGAAGTGCTCACCGGAAAAGCCAATTTTGGGATTATCGGCGACGGCAAGGAGGTAGCGCAAGTGGCTATGGCCCGCGCCTGGCGCAAAGGAGATTTCCGATCCGGCTACTATCGCGACCAAACGCTGATGCTTGCGCTGGAACTGATGACCCTTGATGAATTTTTCGCACAACTCTACGGCGACCCTTACCACGATCCCTTTTCTGGCGGGCGGCAAATGAACTGCCACTTTGCTACAAAATTTGTGGATGATAAAGGGAATTTCCTCGATCTCAAAAACAGGCACAATATTTCTTCCGACATAGCACCCACCGGCGGACAAATGGCGCGTGGGCTTGGATTGGCCTTTGCCAGCAAAAAATTCCGCGAAAACCCTGCCCTTTGCGGCGAACTGAGCGATCAAGGCAATGAGGTGGCTTTTGTTACCATCGGCGATGCATCTACCTCGGAGGGTGCCTTTTGGGAAACCATCAATGCTGCGGGCGTATTACAGGTGCCCCTCGCCATCAGTGTTTGGGACGATGGTTACGGAATCTCCGTGCCTAAAAAATACCAGACGACGAAAGAGAGCATTTCAGAAGTCTTAGCCGGTTTTGAGGCCGACTCGGAGCGCGACACCAACGGTATAAACATCTACAAAGGCAAGGCTTGGGACTACCCTACGCTATGCCAGCTTTACCGCGATGCAGTGGACGAAATGCGCGTCACACACCGCCCCGCAGTGTTTCATATTCAAGAAGTTACGCAACAACTCGGTCACTCGACCAGCGGCGACCATCGCCGCTACAAAGACCCGGTGCGCCTCCAGTTTGAGGAGGAATTCGATTGCAACCGCCGCATGGCAGAATGGATGGTGGACAATGGGATCGCTACTACAGAAGAAATTGAAGTCATTAAAAAAGAAGCAAAAACAGAAGCCACCCAGGCTGCTTTACGCGCCTTCCGAGGATACCACGATAAAGTAGGGGAATTGAAAAACACTCTGTTGAGCGCACTTGAAAATGCTCGTACGGAAAACCCGAACGTTGCGGCCTTAAGCGAAATGCTGAACGATCTTGGTCAAAAACGGGAGCCCCTACGTTTTGAATTGCTGCAAATGGCTAGACGGGCAATTCAAAGTATCCCGGAACGCCGTTCCAGTGGTGCGGAACAGCGTTCGGGAGGTGCGGAACAGCGTTCCGCACTACATGCGTTTGCAACCCTCGAACGCACCGAAGGCAATACCCTCTATTCCGATAACCTGCTCAGCCAATCGGCCAAATCTCCCTTGAATGTACCCACCGAAAAGGCAAAATATTCTGATGAATCGCCGCTTAAAGACGGCTACGAGATCTTGAACGCTTGCTTTGATGCCAATTTTGCAAGAATGCCTGAACTTTTCGTCTTTGGCGAAGACGTGGGTCACATCGGCGACGTAAACCAGGGATTGCGCGGAATGCAACAGAAATACGGCGTCGAGCGTGTGTTCGATACTGGCATCCGCGAATGGACGATCATGGGTCAAGCCATCGGAATGGCCATGCGCGGCCTGCGCCCCATCGCAGAAATCCAGTACCTCGACTACCTGCTCTACGGCCTTTCGCCGCTGTCCGACGACCTTTGCACCCTGCGCTGGCGCTCTAACAATCAACAAGTTGCGCCCGCCATTATCCGAACGCGCGGCCATCGGCTGGTGGGTGTGTGGCACAGCGGTTCGCCCATGGGAATGATGCTCGGCTCCTTGCGCGGGATGCACCTCTGTGTACCACGCAATATGACCCAGGCTGCCGGCATGTACAACACCCTGCTCCGTGGCGACGATCCCGCCATTGTGGTGGAAGTGTTGAATGCATATCGTTTCAAAGAGCCCTTGCCCGATAATGTGGGCGCGTTCACCGTTCCACTCGGCCAGCCGGAAGTGTTGCGCGAAGGATCTGATGTGAGTATTATCACCTATGGGGCATGCGTGCGGGTAGCTGAAGACTCCGCTGATTTGCTCGCCAACCAGGGCGTATCTGTCGAAATCGTGGATATTCAGACGCTGCTTCCCTTTGATATCCATAATATCTGCGTGGACAGCTTGAAAAAAACCAACCGTGTCATTTTCCTGGACGAGGACTTTGAAGGCGGCGCATCGGCCTACATGATGCAGCAAGTGCTGGAAAAACAAGGAGGTTATCGCTGGCTGGATTCCAAGCCCGTAACCCTTTTCGCCAAACCACATCGTCCGGCGTATGGACAGGATGGGGACTATCATTCCAAGCCTCAGGTGGAAGATGTGATAGATGCGGTAATGGGAATGATGGGAGAAGCGGGGTTGTAGGCAATGGTTTTCCAGTACATTTGTAGTTCACTACCAAATCGAAATTTATGGAATACTCATTTTCTAACTTCCCCCGTATTGTCGTGAGCCAAGAGATTTGCATGGGTAAACCTCGCATCAAAGGCACTCGTATCCCTGTGAGTTCTGTGCTGGCTTATCTGGCGGGTGGGATGAGCGTTGAAGATTTCCTAAAAGAATTCCACTGGGTAGCTAAAGAGGATGTCTTACAGGTATTGGCATTCTCTTCTTCTTTGGCAAATGACCAAGTAATCCCACTTGATAAGGCCGCCTGATGCTTTGATAGTATTGGACGAGCAAAAAATCAGGATTAGAAACCTACCATTGCAAATTTGAAACTTAACGTTGAGTGTCGTTGAGCACCTCTCAAATCACCAAATCCACCCATACTCACATCCACAACCATGATCAAACTCTCCTTCATCTCCACCGAAGCGCCCAAAAACCTCGAAAAAAAAGACCTGAAAGAAGAGACTGCCCAACTCGTGGAGCGCCTGGGCGAACTTCAAAATATCATGTATGCGGAGGGCAAATACTCCATGCTCATTGTCCTTCAAGGCATGGACGGGAGCGGCAAAGACGGGGCGGTACGCAATGTTTTTCACAAGTGTACCATTGCCGGTCTGGATTTGGTAAGTTACAAAAAACCAACGGAGGAAGAGTTTGCCCACGATTTTTTGTGGCGGATACACAAATGGGTGCCGCAAAAGGGCATGACCACTATTTTCAACCGCAGCCACTACGAGGATATTTTGGTCCAGCGGGTACACGGCTGGATTGACAAAGAGCGCGTAGAGAAGCGCATGGCAGCCATCAACGCCTTTGAGGACTTGATTCAATTTGACAACAACACCTTGATTTTCAAGTTCTATATGCACATTTCCTTGGAAGAACAAGGTATCCAACTCCAGCAGCGTCTGGACGACCCGACCAAATACTGGAAGCACAACCCTAGTGACTGGGAAGAGCGTAAACTCTGGGATAAATACATGGAAGCCTACGAGTACGCCATCAACAACAGCACCACACCCTGGCATATTTGCCCGGTAGACAACCGCTGGTACCGCGACTACTTCATGGCCAAAACCATCGTGAACACTTTGGAAAAATTGGAAATGAAATTACCCGAGAAAAAATGAGATCAAAAAAATGTGGTCAATAAGTTGAATGTAGTCAATGTGAAAATAATGCGCGAAAGCCATTTTTCACATTGACTACATTCAACCCATTGACCACATTTTACTCATTGACCACATTCATCAATTTCTCCTTCCTCCGGCCGGATTAGGGTAAAAACGGTCGGCTTCCACATTTTTCCCGAAAATCTTACAACGTACATAAACCTGCGCCCCGTAGGTGGTCATGCGTGAACTGCGTACAATCTTGTCCGTGAGGTCCAGTTCATAGAATGCCTCTATACCCACACTCCAGCGATAATACCAATCTAGGGTTCTGGCAAAGCCGATTCGAAGGGAAAAGAGGTCGCCAGAGGGGCGGCCGAGCGGTTCTACTGGCGCAAAAAAGGAGGAAAGATCTTCACGTGTCTGATCGTCTCTCACACTGTTTATGAAAGTGCTGGCACCAAAACCATAATCTTTGATTACGTATTTATAACCTCCAAGAAAGGAAAAATACCAAGTACTGTCAACAATGTAGAAGTCTTTACCCAAACCCATAGTGACTGCATAAGAAGCCCTGGTATAGGAAGACGGTGAAGACAAGGCTTCCCCAATTACTTTGATGGGCCAATCCCGGTAGGTCAATTGGGCGGAAAACCCTACCCTCGGTTGGCCAAAACGATCATTAATCTGATATGTTTCAAGAAATTCGTCCCAGGTAAAGTACTCTTGGCCACCATGCGATTTGGCAATCACATTATAGAGATCGTAGACTGGTTCCTTACCTCGGAAATCTGTTTTATGTAACAACTCAGAGTAGCCCCCATTCACACTCACATTGAGATTGAGGTGCTTGAGTTGAGCAAAAGCCATTTGGGAAAGCAGCAAAATAGCAGCAAAAAGAGCGTATTTCTTTTGCATAATAAAAAAGTGGGATGGTTTGGTGAATTATGAATGATCCACCGAGAGCGTAGTTGGATTAAAATGCGCTGTGATTGACGCAAAGGACGAACGAAGGTACGCAATACAATAATTATTCCAGATGAAAAATTAGTATCAAACCAAATGTGAAGGAATGGGCCGAAATTTAAACGATGTCTTAATACTCTTCCTTAGGGTTGCGTTAAAGGGGGGGTGGAAGCAGCAATATTTTTTGGGTGAAAGGCATTTATGCGCCATCCGATTACAAACGGGCAATTTTGAAACCCGTATCACTTCACCTTTATCAATCTTTCTTTATTATGAAAAACGCTGTTTTGAATCTTGCTGCTTTCCTCCTGCTGACTTCTGCTTTTGTTGCTTGCGAAAAAGAAAAAACCTTCCGGGACGAACTCGTCGGCCATTGGGTTTCGGCACAAGTCACCGTCGGCGGGGTAGATGTCACGACCTCCTATGCATTTGATCTCAACCTTGAGCAGAGTAAGGAATTCAGCCTGGATGTAACAACTACCGTTCCCCTCGCTGGCAAATCTACCCAATCATTTAGCGGCGACTGGAGCGAAGACCAAACCAAGCAGGACGTTACGCTCAACTACAGCAATGGCGACCAAAAAACCTGGGACATTGTGGCTATTTCTGAGACCACATTGACTGCGGAGCTTATAGAAAACAACACGCGTTACCAGGTGAAGTTTGGTAAGCAATGATGTTGTTGAGAGGTTGAGAGGGGTTGAGCATGTTGAGGATAGACGCTCAAATATTTAGATTGGGACAAATCAATTCTCAACAATCTCAACGCTCTCAACCTCCTCAACCCTCTCCACTACCTTAACAGCGTTACATCCCCCTTCTCCTGCCCCGTCCGCCCATCGGTAATTTGGTAATCAAACACGTAAACATAGACGTCAGAAGGAAGCGCGTCGTCGTCCAGCATGCCGTTCCAACCTTTTGTCGGCGAATTGGATTCAAAAACCATATCCCCCCAGCGCGTGAAAATCCGAAGGTGGAATTGCTCAAAAACTTCGCCTTTGAAGGCTGGCCTGAATACATCGTTGCTGCCATCGCCATTGGGTGTGAAGGCATTGGGCATGTGGAATATCAGTTCGGGTAGCACCGTCACCGTGAGGCTGTCTATGGCCGAGCAACCAAAGGCGTCTTTACCATTAACGATGAAAACTGTAGTTGTATCTGCAGTAAAAACTGGGTCAGGACAATTGGAACAAGTCAGATTTCCAGAAGGTTGCCACTCGTAGGTTTGTAGCCCGGAGGCCAAAAGCGAGACCTTCTCCTTTTCATACACCGTAGTATCACTGGATAAAGTCATGCTGGGTGGCGGAATCAATCGGATCAAAAAAGTATCCGAGGCACCGCTGCAAATATCCCCCTGCACATACCGGACGAGGTAGGTGCCAACGTTCAAATTTTGTGGAAAAAAAACACCCTCCGCGTTGACACAAGAGCCACAATCAGCTGTCCAGACTCCGCCCATTGGAGCATCTGGCTCCAATTGCAAAGAATCCGTAGCAGACAGGCAAAAGCTCAGGGTTTGTGAGGTTCCAGGCAAGGGCGGCGCCTCCAGCGTTACCCTTCCTGTACAATCCTCTTTAAGGTCAATAATTTGATTTACAGCAACATTTGTAAAATAACAAGTGTTGCCAGACGGCCATTCCACCACCAAGGAATCCACAATTATGGCATCGTCAAAGCCAAAATGTTGGAGCATGGGGTTGGTACCTGTGGCCGCCGTTTGTGCCGACACCTGCCGCATTTGCCAAACGGGGATCCCACCCACCAGCGCTTTGGCCCGCAGGGTGGTACCAATGGCCGCCCGGTTCGATTCTGTCCCGATGCACTTGATTTCTAGCCAGGAACGGCAGGTCGTTTTTTCATTTTCATAAAAATGATCGGGCAAGGCATCCGGCTGAGTAATATGCAAATCGAGCCATCCATCGCGGTTATAGTCCACCCAAACAATACCGTTGCTGTTGGATCCACTGGTTTGGGCCGGGAAAATATTCGGGTGATTGTCCGTTATATCCGTCAAATTTCCTTTTCCATCATTCTGCCAAAAACGGCTGTCGGCACCCCAAAAACCAATGGTAATCAGATCCTGGTCTCCATCGTTGTCGTAATCTCCCCAGTTGGACGACCAGGAAGTGTGGTTGGTGGCGCCAATGAACTGGGTGGCGAATGTCCCGTCCCCATTGTTTATGTGTAATAAGTCTTGGCCAAATTGATTGCATACAAAAAGGTCCAGGAATCCGTCATTGTTCACATCAATCCAGTTGGCCGAGCGTCCGTTTTGGGGAATGGTGACTATCTGGCCCGCGGTAGTATTCTTGGTGAAGGTTCCATCTCCATTGTTTCTAAAAAGGTCGTTGTTACCCGGCGCACTTCCCCCAATCTGGTAATTCACCACAAACAGGTCTTGATCGCGGTCATTGTCATAATCGCCCCAAAACCCGCCTGACGTCCAAGCCAGGTCATTCACGAGGGCACCTGTGGTCACCTCGCTAAACGTGCTGTTTCCGTTGCTACGGTAGAGCTTGTTCTTCTGGTCGTTCCAGCGCGGGATGAAGAGATCGGTCCAACCGTCGTTGTTGTAATCGGCCCAACTAACGGTGCCTTCATAAGGCTGCGCGACATTGGGTGTGGCCCCTGAGTTGGGGGTCAGCGCAAAGTTGACCGCCGCGTTGTTTTTCCACAATTGATTGATTCCGTTGCTGTTCCAGGTGGCTGCAATGTAAAGATCAAGGTCGCCGTCATTGTCATAATCCGACCAACCGTGCCGCATAGGGTTGTTTTGCGAGCTGTTGAGCAAACCTGTATTTGTAAATGTCTCGTTGCCGTTGTTGATGTAGATCGCGCTGATGTTTGTAAAGTTGGGGAACGTTCCGCCCGCACCTGTCACACAAACATCCAGGTCGTTGTCGTTGTCTACATCCACCCAGGACACACCGTTGAGATAGCCTTGGTTATCGAAAAAAGCCAGGCCGGGTATTTGTTGGAAGGTGACTTGGGCTGAGGCCGAGGAGGCAATCAGCCCAAGAAAAAGGAAAGGAAGCAATCTTTTCATAACTTAATTTTTTCTATTGAGATTTTTTAGAATGGGTTGTGGGCAAGGGGTCAAGGCAGATTTTTAGCAGATTTTATTCTGTTTCTAAGATTAGATTTTCCAAGTTTATAAAACCTTGGAATGTCTGGCACTCGATAAAGAAATAAAATTTGGCTCATTTTTCAGGTCAATCATTTTGACACAACCACGCCCGACCTGAATTATCGCTTCAAAACGGGTAAAATCACCCCTGAATTGATCGCACCGTTGTGCCAAATGCTAACATCACAGGGCCTAAAGTCCCAATCCTCACATTCATAAATGTTCACAAATTGCTGCGGGTTGCGGTCGGCTAGCGGGAACCAACTGCTCTGAACCTGAATCATCAATTTGTGGCCTGGCAAGAAAGTATGCGCGACATCTGGGAGTTCAAATTTTACGTTCGTTACTTCGTGGATTTCAAAAGCCTTCGGATTTTCAAAACTCTCCCGGTAGCGCCCTCTAAAAATTTCGCCGCGCACGAGCATTTGATAGCCTCCAAGCGGCACACCGTTTTCTACGCCTTGAAGTGTATCAGGGAAAACGTCAATCAATTTGACCACAAAATCGGCATCGGTAGTGCTGAGGCTCGCCCAAAGGTCGGCTATCACCGGCCCGGTAACCGTAATGGGCTCGGATAGCACCTCTGTTTGATATACCAGCACATCGGGACGGCGGGCAGCAAAACGTTGGTCGTCCGTCATATATTCACGGGTGCGACCTAAATGTACGTCTTCTGTATATGGGACCGGCTTGAAAGGGTTGCTGGTATAACTGCTATAAACCAAAGAGAAGTGAGGGTAGCTGCTTTTAAACTGTACAGTCTCTGTCAGTTCGCCGTTTCCATTAAAGAAGAATTTTTTCTGTTCCGTATTTTTGGGCGGCCAGCGGTCGTAGGTAGTCCATTGGTTGCTGCCGGTTTCAAAAACGTACGCTTCTGGCAGATCCATTTTCCCCTTATCTTTCAAGTGGTATTCAAAAAATTTGAACTCAATTTCTTGCTGATAAAAATCACTGGTTTTTTGGCCAAAAACCACATTTCCTAACCGATCCCCTGGACTACGTGCCCAACCACCATGCGCCCAGGGTCCCATTACAATACTGTTTGGGTGAGTTGCCGGGTTTTGCTTTTCAATGGCTTTGTAGGTATTCCAGGCGCCCCAGCAGTCTTCTGCATCAAAGAGTCCGCCGACCGTCATTACGGCGGGCATCACGTTTTTGAGGTGCGGACGCGGATTGCGAGCCTGCCACCAGGCGTCGTAGTTTGGGTGCGACATTAGATCATTCCAGAAAGGGATTTTGCCCATGTCAAACTTCGTTGTAAAATTGCGCAATGCACCCGCCCGGAGGAAAAAATCGTAATTGTCTGGGGTATTCCATTGACTAAAACCGGGCTGGCCTTCGGTGGTAGGTTTGAGACGGGGTTTGCCAAAACCAGAATAAAATCCAAAACCGTCCATGAGCATGAACGCCCCATTGTGGTGAAAATCATCCCCTGTGAACCAATCCGTCACGGGTGCTTGAGGCGACACGGCTTTGATGGCAGGATGGCCTGCCAGAATCGCCATCGTGGCATAAAAACCAGGGTACGAGATGCCCATTACGCCCACTCGGCCATTGTTGTTGGAGGCGTTTTTCATGAGCCAATCCACGGTGTCGTAGGTGTCAGACGCTTCGTCTACTTGTTTTTTCCCTTTTGGCGAAGGATCGGAAGCCGGAATGTGGGGCCGTACATCCACAAACTCTCCTTCGCTCATATAACGCCCCCGCACATCTTGAAAAACAAAAATATAGCCCGTCCGAGCGAGGTTCATGTTTTGGAAACTAGTGTTGAAAGCACCTGCACCATAAGGGGAGCAAGAGTACGGTGTACGCCGCAGGAGGATGGGATAAGTTTTGCTCTGGTCTTTGGGCGAGTAAATGGCCGTAAATAAGTGCTTCCCATCGCGCATCGGAATCATTACCTCACGTTTGGTAAAACTGTCGCGGATAAATGCCGAATCCAACTGATACTGCCTCTGCGCAGAAAGAAGGGAAGTGGTAAAGAGGGCAAAAAACAGGGTGGTATAAAGTTTCATGATTGTGTTTAGCTCGGTGTAACATAAGCGCCGCTCAAAAGTCTGGCAAGTGTTTGGAACTTTCATTACAGAATTATGACCATTCATCGGTTGAAAGACGCACTCCATCGTTTTTGAGTAAGGTACTGCAACCTCTTTGATTGAACCTTTGTCTATCGGGATCACTGGACGTTGGACATTGGACATTGGACGTTAGACGTTGGACTGGTCAACTGACGCAATTTTAAAACCATCCAGAATATCATCAATTAACAACTAATTTTTTAAGATATGAAAACGAAATTTTTCGCTGTACTGTTTTTTGTTTTACCCGCCGTAGCTTTAGCGAAGGCGGGCTTCAACCCCACATTTGATTTACCTTCTGTAACTTTTGTGAAGGAGGATTCAATGAAAAAAATCTCGGTACCCACCTTCGCCAAGGCTACGGCGGGTAAAGGAGCTGATCCGCTCGACTTCAAAGTCGTCATCTCGCAAAAACGCATCTGGTTCGTAGCCGATGAAATGCCGATGAAATGTCTGAAAACGCACATTAAAAATTCGGAAGGAAAAATTGTTCTCGAAAAATGCTTCTCTTCCAAGTGCGCAGAATGGTTCCTGAACATTGAGGCGCTGCCCAAAGGCGAGTACACCTTGCACCTCGGCGCTGATCATGTCGAAAAATTCAAAAGATAACGTATTTCATGAGTCATCCCGAATTTTTTAAGCGCTAATTCTTAAAGATTTTCGAGTGTTTTTTGATTTAAGATTCCAGATTACATGATTTAAGATTTTAGATGTATTCGCCAGAGCGTAAATCTCGACGACTTGCTTCCAAATCTAAAATCTTAAATCATGTAATCTGGAATCTTAAATCAAAACAATTCGCGCCTTCCAAAAATTCGGGATGACTCATGTTATATGTCAAAGTTTTAACGAAGGCGTATTTATACATCGTAGTTTCAACGAAGAAGTACCATACCTTTGCTAAGGGGTATTATTTTTGCCCCCTCAAGCGGCTTCCGAAAAGTACGGAGGCCGCTTCTTTTTGTTCATCAGTCTACGCTAAAAGAAACGCATCATAGTTTTCAGGCGTGACTACTAGTGTTTCCTGGACAGAATATTTTTCCAGGAAAGTAGCTGGAAAGCGGACTTTTGCCTTCGTTGACCATTTGAATTCGAAGGCTCGAAACCGTCCATCCAATTCTTCGAGATAGTCAATTTCCTGTTGATTGAC
>Ga0247844_1000712_pt1 | contig 68306 bp, 58 predicted proteins | sample LaCtaG_FD_192421 | JGI IMG/M metagenome (GOLD analysis project Ga0247844, IMG submission 192421) | Freshwater microbial communities from meromictic Lake La Cruz, Castile-La Mancha, Spain - LaCruzMarch201714.5m_1 | ecosystem: Environmental > Aquatic > Freshwater > Lake | place: Spain: Castile-La... | reverse complement strand
CCGCCTCCAAAGTCTTGAAGCGTTCTCTTTTCCTGAGCCTCCCTTTGTAGTAGGTGATGCGGTACGAGGTGTAATCCACGCCCCCCTTTTTATCCAAGACAGTGTGGATCGGAATCGATCGGCCTTTTCCCTCTACGGTATCAACCAACCCGCCTGCTTTCTTTTTCATGGGTCAAGAGTGGTCCGAAAGTGGTCCGAAAGCAAGAAAAACAAAATCTCCTATCGTGAGTAACACGGCTTCGAATCCCGTTAGGGTCGCCATTTGTTTGAGTGGAAAAATGACGGTAATGCCGCATAAACGCAAGCTCTACGGGCTTTTGCGGCGAGACAACTCAATGCGCAGATGAAAGCACTGTAGGCGGAAATCTTCTCACACATTTTCACGCAAATCGGCCGGTTACTTTCGACATCAAACACCCTGCTTGAATCAAGTTGATGCCTCCGGACAAAAGATCTGACTGGAGCAGATGGTTTGGGGCATCAACCTAAATCCCGCAGTTGGCATGGAGGAAGTAGTGGTGAGCTGGGAGCATAAAGGTCGTTGACCCCATCCGCTGTGATAGACTGCGCCTACTATATCGGTGGACCGAAAAGTTCTGACTTCGGTTGGGAAGGTACTCAGGACAGAAATATTCGATTTATGGTGGTTCGGCAGGGAGGGGGCGATACGCGTACTATCGTTGCGAGAAATGCAAGCGGGGTCGATCTGAGCCAGACGTTCTCAGAGACATCGAACACCTTCTGGGGATAGCATGGTATCTCCGCTACTGTCACATCGGATTCGGAGGAGGCTGCGTTTCTCCTAATGATTCTGGAGGATGGGAAGACCATCTACTCATCGGACCCGATCAACGGAAAGGGAACGCTTGAGTAAAAGAGAGGACTCAGATGCGATCCATGGCCTTTTCGCCCCGATGAAGCAGGGTATGCGCCCACGGGGTCTCTACAGATTGGTCTCAGCATGTCCGATGTCTTTCGTAGCGGCCTCGAGACGCAATTTGTCAACCTTCTCGAACTGCAGCGAGAAGAATAGCTCGATCCGGCGATTCCCAATGTGCCAGAATCGGCTGGCCGGGCGAGACCGGACATGTCTCCTTGGCTTTGTCGCAAAGCGTGATTACGACATCGAATTCGGTGTCCGCGAACTCTTCCCACGACTTGCTTCGCAAATCATGAACCGGATTGCGAAATTTCTCCTCCAGCACCTTCAAGGCGATCGGGTTGGGTGCTGGTTTCGGATCGGAACCGGCGCTGTCGACTTCAAATTGTCCACACGCCAAAGCGCGGCCGATAGATTCAGCGAAGATGCTTCTGGCGGAGTTTCCCGTGCAGACAAATAGGAGTTTGAATGGTTTGCTCATCACGGAAGGGCTGATTGGAGTTTTTGCTTCGTTTGGGTTTCGGAGCACACGCCGTCGCGTGACACCGGAGATTTTGCAGATCGCTTTGGAATCGCTTGCTTGTCAACGCGTAGTCTTGAAGGCAGGCAAGATGCTTTGCGAGTTCGGGCGGAGGGGGATCGGGGAAGCGAGTAGATCATCCAAGTGCCGTGCCGCTGACAGCCCACCATCTGCCAGTCCCGCAGATACGCGAGATGAGACGCATTGTCATTCTGTTGCATGCCGGATTACATGCGTTAGTGCTAATATATGAGCATCCGAATATCTTTCGGAATTCAGTTATAAGGTGACACAAATGTCACAATCGCATATTTGGCAGAGTGTAGTCGGTACAGTCTTCTTTCAACCAATCCATGAAAACAAAACTCACTCTCCCGCTCGCAGCACTCGTTGCCATTGTAGCCGCTGGCTCGACCGTTCAAGCCCAACAGCTCTCCGGAGCAGGAGCCACCTTTCCGGCGCCTCTCTATCAGCGTTGGGGTGCGGAATACAGCAAGTTGCATCCGTCGGTTCAGGTGAACTACCAATCCGTGGGTAGCGGAGCGGGTGTCAAAAACTTCACGGCTGGTGTGGTTGACTTTGGCGCTAGCGACGCGGCGATGACAGATGCCGAGATTGCGAAGGTTGCAAACGGCGTGGTCTTGATTCCTGCGACGGCGGGTGAAATCGTCTATGCTTACAACCTTCCGGGCGTGGAAAGCTTAAATCTCTCGCGCGAAGCAATGGCGGGGATTTATCTCGGAAAGGTCACGAAATGGAATGATCCATTGATTGCGAAAGACAACGCGGGCGTCACTCTCCCTAACCTCCCGATTCAGGCTTCCTACCGCTCCGATGGAAGCGGCACGACATTTGTTTTCACACAGCACCTTTCGGCTATCAGCCCTGAGTTTGCGGACCAGATCGGAGCCGATAAATCCGTGACTTTTCCGGTGGGAGTCGGCGGGAAGGGGAACGAGGGCGTGACTGCGCTCGTCCAACAAGCGCCTGGAGCAGTGGGTTACGTCGAGTACGGCTACGCAAAGAACAACGGATTGAAGATGGCGAACCTCCAGAACAAGTCGGGGAATTTCGTCAGTCCGAATCTCGAAAACGCTGCAGCTACACTCGCAAACGTCGTGATGCCCGAAAACCTTCGTGTTTGGCCGGTTGACCCAGAGGGACCAAACGATTACCCGATCGTCAGCTTCACTTGGCTCTTGCTGAACAAAAAATATAAGGATGCTGCGAAAGTGAAGGCGCTGAAAGAGTTTGTCGCGTGGGGTCTTACCGACGGACAGAAGTTCTCCGAGGAGCTCGGCTACGTACCGCTTCCGGCTCCCGTCGTTGAAAAAGCGCAAGCAGCTCTCGCAACCGTTCAGTAATAGCCAGTCCGAAAACTAATCCTGTGTCCGCACAAATCCCAGAGACTCCTCCGATTACGGAGGTCCGTGTCGGGCCGGATATCTTCCGTGTCCTTTGTTGGTTGGCCTCCGCTTCGGCGGTCGCCGTCTTGGGGTGGATTATCTTCGAGATCGTCGCCGAAGCATACCCTGCGATCTCGAAATTCGGGCTCGGATTTTTGACGAGTTCGGCGTGGGTGCCTAATCGGGAGAACTTCGGTGTCCTGCCATTCATCGTTGGCACGGCGGCGAGTTCGTTTATTGCAATTCTCTTAGCGTTTCCGCTCGGGTTGGCGATTGCGATTTTCCTCAGCGAGAATTTTTTGCCTCCGCCCGTTCGGCAGTTGATCCGTTTCGTCGTTGAGATGCTCGCGGCGATCCCGAGTGTCGTTTACGGATTGTGGGGCATCTTTGTAGTTATCCCGTTGGTGCGGGAGTTTGGCAATTGGGCGGTGGTGAATCTTCCCGGAGTCCCGCTTTTGTCGGGGCCTGCGTATGGCAACTCGATGCTTACGGCGAGCTTGGTTCTAGCGCTTATGATTCTGCCGACGATCACGGCGATCTCTAGAAATTCGCTGACGGCTGTGCCCAAAACGCTTCGAGAGGGAGCGTATGCGCTTGGCGCAACACGGTGGGAAGCGATCCTTGGTGTGATTTTGCCGACGGCTGCGCCTGGCGTAGTAGCGGCAACCATCTTGGCTCTTGGCCGAGCGATGGGAGAAACGATGGCCGTCGCGATGCTCATCGGCAATAGTTCACGGCTTTCATGGTCATTACTCTCGCCGGGAGGCACGCTTGCTGGCCTGCTTGCAAACCAGTTCGGTGAGGCCGATGGCCTGCAGGTGAGCGCACTCATGTATGCTGCGCTCATCTTAGTCGTAATTACGCTTGGCGTGAATCTCATCGGCGAAGTGGTTCTTCGATACACTCAAAAACAGACTGCGGGAATTCGCTGAGTTATGGATCCCATTATCACGCACTCACAGAGTTTTTTTGAGCCGGATTCGGCAGAGTCCACCAAAGCGATGGCCCGCTCGTTCGGCAACCGCGTGCTCAGTGGATTATGCATCACGCTGTCGCTGCTAACGCTCGTCCCGTTGGTTTCGATTATCTATTTGTTATTAGAAAAAGGCCTTCCGTTGCTCAGTTGGAGTGTTTTTACCGAGCTCCCGCCCGCGGCCGGAATGGTGGCCGGGGGATTCGGCAATGCGGTCTTCGGAACGCTCATAATGGTGGCACTGGGGCTCGTCATAGCGGCGCCGATCGGAATTCTATCTGCCATTTACATCTACGAATACTCGCAGACCAGTCGCCTTGCGCAAGCTGTCCGCCTCGTGGCGAAACTGCTCACAGGGATTCCGTCGATTATCTGCGGTGTCTTCGCGTTCGCGGTCGTGGTTATGGCTACGGGCACATTCTCGGCCTACGCAGGCGCAGTGGCGCTGGCCGTGCTCATGCTCCCTACGATTCTTTTGACCTCGGAGCAGGCGCTCATCGGCGTTCAAAACGCTTATCGGGAAGCATCGTACGGTCTCGGAGCGACAAAGTTCCAAACTATCGTTCGTGTAGCACTTCCAGATGCACTTCCGGCGATCATGACTGGGGTTATGCTTGCTGTGGCGCGGGCGGCTGGGGAAACGGCACCGCTGATCTTCACCGCATTGTTTAGCCAGTTTTGGGCACAATCGCTCGGCGAGCCCACGGCTTCACTCTCTGTCCTCATTTATAACTTCTCTACCGTTCCATTTCCGCACCAAATCCAGATGGCGTGGACTGCATCACTTGTGTTAGTTGCATTTGTGACGGTTGCCAACATTGCCGCCCAGCTGGTATTCTCGAAAAAGCACTAACTTTATGCCAAACCTTATGCAGGAAGTAAAAACTACATCCACGAGTGCTGAACCCCCGCCGCAGGCTGCCCGCCCGGATTTCCTTTCGGTGAGCAAGTTTGATTTTTTCTACGGTAAAAAGCAGGCGCTTTTCGACGTCACGATGGACATCCCGGAGAAGCAGGTGACTGCATTTATTGGGCCGTCCGGATGTGGAAAATCCACGCTGCTGCGGAACTTTAACCGGATGAACGAGCTCATCGACGGTGTCCGGCACGCGGGAGAAATCAAACTTTGCGGCCAGAGCATATACGATCCGAAGATCGAAGTCATTGCGCTGCGGCGAGCGATTGGGATGGTTTTCCAGAAATCAAACCCATTTCCTAAGAGCATTTACGAAAACATCGTTTACGGACTGCGAATCAGCGGAAAAAACGACAAGGCGACGTTGGATGAGGCTGTCGAGCGCAGCCTTCGGGGAGCGGCGCTGTGGGAAGAGGTGAAAGATCGTCTGCATGAGAGCGCGCTGGGCTTGTCCGGCGGTCAAATGCAGCGGTTGTGTATCGCCCGCGCGATCGCAAATCGCCCGAAGGTTCTTCTCATGGACGAGCCGTGCTCAGCGCTGGACCCGATCGCGACTGCCAAGGTCGAAGAGCTGATACAGATGTTGAAGAAGGATTTTACGATTGTCATCGTGACCCACAACATGCAGCAGGCGACGCGCACTTCAGACCGTACTGCCTTTTTCTATCTCGGCAAGCTCATCGAATACGCCGAGACGCAAAAGATCTTCTCCAACCCGTCGCAAAAGCAGACCGAGGATTACATAACCGGGCGGTTTGGTTGATCGTCATTTGCGCCGATCGCATTCTTGAGACTCGCCAGACGGATCGTCTGGGGTAATGGTTTGCGGACTATGTTATTCCGCGCGCTCTCGGTTCCCGTCACGCTGGTTGCTTTGCCCGTCCTCGGGTATGCAGCGATCTGCGTGATGCTTTTTTTGCGGCAAGACAAGATGATTTTTTTTCCGTCGGTTCATGACGAGGGAGAATTCGATGCACTTGCGCGTTTGGCGGGCTTTGAACCATGGCGCGGCCGAAATGGGGAGCATCTCGGATGGAAAAAAACACGCCCCGATGCAGAAAAAATCATCCTCGCATGCCACGGAAATGCTGGAACTGCGGCAGATCGTTTTGATTTGGCTCCATTGCTGAGCACTGGGCCTAAAGTTGATTTGTATTTGCTTGAGTATCCGGGTTACGGCGCGCGCAGTGGCAAACCATCCGAGGAATCACTCGTTGAGGCAGCGGTTGCCGCAATCGACCTCATTACCGGAGCGGATGCGCGGCCGCTCTGGTTACTAGGCGAATCGTTGGGCACCGGAGTAGCCAGTGCGGCTGTAGCAATGCGGCCGGATGCGATCGACGGGGTGATTTTGCTGACACCATTTGATTCTCTCGTTGGAGCCGCGCAGAATCTGTATCCGTGGCTTCCTGTTGCGGCCTTGCTTCGGCATCGCTTTGATTCGGTTCAGAACTTGGCAGGATTTTCCGGGCCCGTAGCCATTGTGATCGCTGAACACGACACCACGACTCCACCTGCCCTTGGCCATCGTCTCGCCAAGCGGATCGCTGCACCATCTAGGGTGTGGGTCGCTCCGAATGCGGGACACAACGACACGCCCGAGATCCTTGAGCCTTGGAAGGAAATTGCCGCGTGGCTCGTTACCACGAGACGTGAAGCAGTGAACCCTCAGCCGTAGATCGAGAGTGCCGTGATTGAAGCGTTGAGCATCCACGACTTCCGGTGTTTTGAGTCTTTGAAGTTTCGCCCGTCCTCTGGAGTGAGCTTCATTATCGGTGCGAATGCACAGGGTAAAACGTCGATTCTTGAGGCGATTTGTGTCGGGGCGAGGTTGCAGTCGCCGCGTGCGATCGGGCTGTACGAGGTCGTTCGCATCGGCCAGCCAGGTATGGCTGTTGACCTGTGGACCGCTGAAAACCATCTTCACCTCCGGTATGAGCCCCCGAAACGCCGGCTGGCCCTGAATTCCTCTGAGCAATCGGGCACAGCGGAATATCTGACACAAATCCGCATCGCATGGTTTTCGAATGACGATATCGAAATCGTGCGCGGTTCCGGAAGCCGTCGCCGGAGGTATCTCGATTTCGTTTGCTGCCAAATCGAGCCGATTTATCTCAAATACCTGCGCGCTTATGAACGGGCACTGCGGGCCAGAAACGCGCTCCTCAAGGATGGAAAACCTCGCCGTGAGATCGAGGCATTCGACCCGCTGGTCATCGAGAATGGAAACGCGATTACCGCCATTCGCGGCCGCGTTTGCAGCTTGCTTGTCCCGTTTGTGCAAATTGCAGCTGACGAAATCGGAGCCTCAGGGGAACTCGTTGAAATGTCCTACGAATCGAAGGGCGAGCTCCAGGCCGCATTGGCTGCGTCGGTTGCCGATGAATGCCGTCTCCGGCAGACAACCGTAGGTCCGCACCGAGACGATATCCTCCTCGCTCTAAACCACAAATCAGCCGCGCGGTTCGCGTCTGAAGGCCAGCAGCGCACGCTCGCGCTGGCGCTCAAGCTCGCTCAGACCCGGCTAATCATGGACCAGTTGGGCGTCGTTCCCGTCTTGCTCGTCGATGACGTATTTGGGGAATTGGATGTCGCACGCCGGAAAAATCTGCTTCGAGGCCTTCCGTCGGATGCCCAGTGTCTAATCACGACGACGCATCTGGATTGGATGGACGACGACTTGCTCCAGGGCCCGGTTTTTCAATTGCAGCAGGCGACGTTGACTGAATTGGAGCGCTAAGCGATTCTCAGATTGCGCGAGCCGGGTAATCCGGTAGATTGTAGAATCATGGTGGCATTGGCAGAAAATACAGACGTCGTGGATCGAGTTCTAAATGGAGAGCGGATTTCGCCGGACGACGCGCGGGAACTCTATCGGCTTCCGCTCAACGAATTGGGTGCGCTGGCAGATGCAAGGAGGCGGCAAATCAAGGCCAACGCGCTCGATGGTCGCGGAAATGAGATCGTAACTTACATCATCGACCGAAACGTCAACTACACGAACGTCTGCAATGTCTACTGCAAGTTTTGCGCATTTTACAGGACCGAAAAAGACGCTGATCACTACGTGCTGAGCTTGGATGAAATCGACGCCAAACTTACCGAACTGTCCGATGCGAATGGTATCCAAGTGCTTCTCCAAGGAGGGCATCACCCCAAGCTCGGGATCGATTTTTACCTGAACATGCTGTCGCACATCCGCGAGAAGTTCCCGCACATCAACGTGCACGGCTTCAGCCCACCGGAGTTCAATCATTTTTCCCACGTCTTCGACATGCCGGTGGATGAGATCATCCGCAAATTCCGTGAGGCTGGACTCGGCTCGATTCCCGGCGGGGGAGGGGAGATCCTCGTGGATCGTGTGCGTGACCGGATCGCCCCGCTGAAATGCAACTCGGATGATTGGTTGAACGTGATGCGAATCGCACACGGTCAGGGCATGCGCTCGAGTGCGACGATGATGTTCGGCCATGTGGAAACGCTGGATGACCGCATCGAGCACTTGGGGCGTCTGCGCGACGTGCAGGATGAAACCGGCGGATTCACCGCCTTCATCTGCTGGACGTTCCAACCCGAGAATACAAAGCTCCGCGCCGAGTCGGTCGGATCGGCGGAGTACCTCCGAATGCAAGCGCTCTCACGGATTTTCTTAGACAATTTCGAAAATGTGCAGAGCTCATGGGTCACGCAAGGACCCCGGATCGGCCAAGTCGCTCTGATGTACGGCGCGAACGACTTCGGAAGTGTGATGATGGAGGAAAACGTGGTGAGCAGCGCAGGCACGTCCTTCCGATTAAACTCTGGGGAGATCGAACGACTCATTTCTGAAGCGGGTTATGAACCGCGTCGTCGAAACAACTGGTACGAACTGGTGAATTAACCGGCCGTCGGCGAAATTTCATTGTTTCGGGGTAGTTCTTACGGCACCCTTCCAATGTGCTAGAACTCAGAGACGTTTCATTGTTCGTGGGGAAGGGCGATGCGATCCACCCCATCCTCGCCGATGTGGATGTGAAAATCCCGTCGCGCCATTTTACTGCGATCATCGGCCCATCGGGGTGTGGAAAGAGTACGCTCCTCAAGACCGTGGCTGGCATCGTCGAAGGCGACGAGGAGGGAGATGTTTTCTGGGAGGGTAGGAATCTTTCAAAGGAAGACTTTGGACCCTGCGAGATCGGCTATGTCCCGCAGTTTAGTATCGCGCACGACGAACTCACCGTAGCCGAGAGCGTGAGCGCATCCGTCCGCCTGCGTATGCGCGGAATGCATGGTGAATCCCTTGATACCCTCGTGGATACCACGCTGTCCGAAGTCGGCATGCTTGATTTAAAGGACCGCCGCGTGGCTGTGCTTTCGGGCGGGCAAAAACGCCGCTTAGCGCTCGCCATGGAAATCGCCAGCGCGCCGCGTATCCTGCTTTGTGATGAAGTCACAAGCGGACTTGATGCGCAGTCGGAAACCGAGATTGTTCACCTGCTCCACGAGCTCTCGCAGCACAATCGTTTGATTTTGTCGGTCACGCACAGCCTAAGGCACTTGGAGCTCTACGACTCGGTCCTCGTCCTTTTCGAAGGCGTTGTTGCCTATCATGGCGCCCCTCATCACATGGCGCATTATTTCCGAGTGACCGACTTGGAGCTGCTTTATGCACGGCTTGAAGAACGCACTGCGGCAGAATGGGCGAAATCTTGGCGCAAGTATGCCGCAGCGTACTCTGTCATAGCTCCTGACTCGCCCTCCGACGGAGTTGAAAGTTCCAAGGAAGTGCCGGCTGGGCCAACGGAAACCGCCGAGGCCGAGTCTGCCGAGGAGGTATCGATTGAACCTGAACTCTTAGAGGGGGCACAGCATCACTCTCCGACACGCCTGCCTCAAGCGGGCGATCTCGATGATAGCCCGACTTACGAGGCCGAGACGGTGGTCATCGATGATTCAGAGGTTGACGACCACAAGCCATCTAGTGACGTCCATCGCGAGAAGCTCCCCGGCTTTTTTGCGCAATCGTTGGTTTTGCTCGAGCGTCGCTTTTTGATTTTCTGGCGCAGCAAAGGACAGCTGTTTTTACAGATCGGGCTTGTCCTTGGGTTTCCGATTATTGTCGCAATCTTCGCATGGAACGGGCTTCCTCAAGTCCAGAACCTCACGCTGGGATTGGACCAAGACCTTGCGCGTCAAATCGACGAATCCTCCAAGTTTTTAACCCAAGCCAGCAAGATCGGAAGTTTGGTTTCAGGAATCGTGATGTTTCAGGTGATTTTGCTTACATTGATGGGTGCGAATAACTCGGGTCGCGAAGTCGCAGCGGAGCGTCTGATTTTCGAGAAGGAAAAGCTGAGCGGATTGCGGCCATCGAGTTACATCGCGAGCAAAGCGGTTTTCCTGTCCGCTCTGGTCATTGCGCAGTCGTTGTGGATGGGGTTGTTTGTGCATTTCGTCTGCGGATTTCCAGGTGACCTCGCATCGCAACTGCTGTTTTTGGTTCTAGTGAACGCCGCAATGACATCCATTTGTCTCGGTATTTCCAGCTGGATGCGCAGTGCGGAGCAGGCATCACTGGTCTCGATCTATCTGGTTGGTTTTCAACTCCCGCTGTCCGGTGCGGTCTTGGCGTTGCCGGACTGGATCGGCTATAGCGTGAGGCCATTCATTTCGGCCTACTGGAGTTGGTCGGGTGTGCTGCAGACGTTACGTGGTGAGCGGTACTACGACATCGTCCAGATGGTCGTGCAAACTGCGCTGTCGCCAGCTGTGCTCTGCTTGTGGGTGCTGGTTGGGCATGTCGTGTTTGGATTGCTTGCTGCATGGGCTGGCTGTCGCACCAGCCGCATGCAATAACCGCTCGCGCTCGAACATCAAGCTGTGCCACTCAGCTATCTGATTGGAATTTCGCAAAAGCGCGTTGTCGATGAGGGCCTGTTGGGAAAAGTCCGCTACGAACACGCCGCAATCCTTCAATGTCTCGACGGCCTTGCAAGGTGCAAAAACCCGAAACGTCACCCGGAGGAACCGGGATTTACTTGGTGTGATGCGCCCAACCTCATCGAAGAAAATCCGATGTCATTCAATCCGAATGCGTCGCAAGGCCATAAACGCAATGCGCTTTCAACAATCATTAAGGAGTTACGAGAGCATAAATTGCTTGAAACGATACGAGGCGGAAAAGGCAACGTGCTGTGGTTTCGCATAACCGAAAAGGGCCATTCGATATTGCCAGCGCGTTCCAAGAGTGAGCAAAACCATGACGCTAGCATCATGGAAAACATGACGCCCCATATAGAAGAACCAATAACTAAAGAACAAATACCCCCTAACCCCCAAGGGGGAAGGGATAGTGAGTTAATTTTGAGAATTCAGAAATTGTTCAAACCCGATAGGACAGCACCGTTCCCATTCAACAAACGTGAGCACCTCGCATACACCGAAAACCTCGCCACCATCGAATCAACGTCACCGGAGGAATGGGAAGCTCTCGAACGATGGTTTAAAGTTCCTTGCGATGACTCACGCGCGAAATGGCGGACTCAATCGCCTTTGAGTCTCTTGGGAAGTTGGGAGCGACAAATTAAACGCGCATTCGACGATCTCGAAAAGCACCCAGCGCCACAACCTCGACGGAAACGCTTAGAACCACCTGACGGCTGGCAAGCACTTTACGCCGAAATCATGGGCTACGAGTGCCCGGACCAAATGCAATGGGAGCGTTTGCCGGACGATTTGCAGAATCAGATTTCGACGCATCCAGCGCCATAACAATACCCCTCCGGTCTCGGAACCCATTTCCTTCTGCTTGGTCCATCCTCACCCACTCTCCGGCTCATGGTCCGCTACCATGACCCTCAAACGAAATCAAAACGCCGCTAAGGCCATCCTCGACGCTCTCCTAGTTGTTCTAGGGAATCTAATGCGTGATCTAGCACCCGACCGAACAAGTTCTTGTTGGACGATGGAAGTCTCCGTCAGAATTTAACGGGATTCCGTTGTTTGAGGATACAAAGGCAATCCGGTAATTGAAGAGTGTTGCAAGATTTTCGAGGAACTGTTCAGACACAATCCCCGTCCCGCTATCTTGTGTGAGCCGAACGGGATTGACGTTTCCACGCCCTGCGACTCTTTCAGCGTTTCTGACTGCCGCTTGCTCCCAGATTGCAACCTCTCCTGATTCGACTGGTTTATATTTGCCAAAGACATTACGCGGAGTGTCTGCCTCATCGACGCCCTCTTGTCCAACCGAATCGGATATCTGTGACGACAACCGGATTTCGTTACTCTCGGTGTAAAATCTCTGGGAGAGAGCAATCACGTTGGCGATGCTGAATGTTGGCCGGTCGCACACAAGCCCTTGCCAAACCCTTCACAAGCCCTCTGGAGGTTCTGCAAGCCGACCCGAAGCCCTCCACCCTTAAGGCTAGGGTTAAGGGTGGGGTTAAGGGTTTGGATACCGCCGACCCACACACTTGTCTGGATGCCCTTTTGCCGGATCTTTAGCCCGGCCGAACCGGTATTTACTGCGATCACGGCACGAACCCTGTTACGCAAATGTTACGCTGCCAGCGTTACAAAAGCGTTACAAAAGCGTTACGCCGTGCAGCGCCCTACCCGACCGGACACCGGAACGCCTTTCCCACCCAGCCTTTTCTTTATGCCGTCCCTAATCAGAAATCCCACCCCGTTCTCTTTTTTTTTGGTGCTCAAAACAAGGCTGGGTTTCGGTTGGGTTTCGGTTGGGTTTTTTACAATTGGAGGAAGAACCGAAGGCGACACTCCTCGATCTACTCGCTCGCCGAAAAAAGAAAAAAGAAAGCCCGACCGCTCAGGAATCACCTAGGCGCTCCGCTTCCAATCGCCCGCAGTCCTTACCCTCGGCAGAAATCAAAACGTCACCACGGGCAACCTCAAGCGATTCAGAAAGCCGTCACCCATCGCTGGCCGTGGGCCTCATCACCGATGAGAAGACCGACGACGAAAAAGCCCCTTTTGCTAAAAAGTTTTCCTCGCGTCATCAATCAAGTGGATTGAACCGGGTGGGTTTGTTCAAACCCCCGCCCCCGATGGGGGGCCTGTTCGTGTCACGGATACGTCACGAAAACCCTGCCGAAAACCCCCGAAAATCACGGAAATAAGGGGTTTCCGTGACACGGAGGAAATCTGCAAGACACCCTCCATAATCACCCTTTACCACTTGTATTCAACGCTTTATGAGTGGTGCCCCCGCCGGGAATCGAACCCAGATTTAAGGTTTAGGAAAAGATGATTTCACTCAATATAGCTTTACTCGCGTCGCATTTGCGTCGAATTCTTGGCCATGAAACTCCCAAAACTACCAGTCGGGATCTCTATTCGCCGAGGTTACAGCGCTGACCGAGAATACTGGCTGCTAGAGCTGGGCAAAAGATGGACGGGATCGAAGGCCAAACGCTACACCTTCGCTACCGCAGGACAAGCTTGCGATGCTTGGGAGAGGGAAAAAGAGAAACGAGACCAACTCGGCAAGTCCGCCTACCTTCTATCGAACGATGAGATCGGCGAGGCCAAAGCCGCGCTTGATGCTGCGAAAGTCTTGGGCGTTCGCCTATCGGAAATCATTGCCCACTACCGTAAGGCGAAAGCCAAGGAGCATGCACCCAGTATCGGCTATGACGCGGCGGTAAAACTCGCGCTCGCCCAGCCGATGCGGCCAATTACAAAAACCAGTCTTAAAAGTCGATGGAAGCGATTTCGGGATTGGCTCGCATCGAACCACCCTCCGGCTCTACACAATCTCTCCGAAGTGACGGATACGCATATTCGCTCCTATATAGAGACCGGGGGCGTACTCCAAATTACCAAACGTCACCGTAGAGATGAACTATCGACGCTTTTTCGCACTGCGGTAGAACATGGCAAGTTGGAATCCAATCCCTGCTCCGGCATCGTAGTGCGTTTGCCCCGTAAAGATCATCAGGTAGCCATCCTGAATGTGGAGAAAGTGAAAAATCTCTTGGGTGTCACGCAACATGGATTTTCCGGTGAATATCGAGGAAAGAAGTATTCATCCGCACCTTTCGAAAGCACGCCGATGGTAGTCTTGGGTCTGTTTGCTGGTCTCAGACCCAATGAAATCCTTTCTCTCGATTGGAAAGACATTCGAGACCAGCACATCGATCTCGCTGCTGCTAAAACCAAAAAAGGAAATAGGAGGGTCATTCAAATCAACCAGACATTGGCGGCATGGCTCGCTCAATGTCGTCGCGAGGCTGGGCCGATTCAACCCGAAAACTGGATAAAAAAGTTCCGCATTCTGGCGAAATTGACTGATTTGGATCCCTGGCCCATTGATTGCCTCCGCCATAGCTTTGCCAGCTATCATTACGCTCATTACCGCGATTTGGGAGATACCATGTCCATCATGGGCCACAAAGATTCAGCAGTTTTTTTCGCCCATTACCGAGAGGTAGTTACCCCGGACGAAGCGAATCTTTACTGGTCAATTTTTCCACAAGAAGTGAATCCACAGCCTGCCTCATGACCCATCGTGCGTATAGTGCGTCATGACGCACCAATACTTCGCGGTTTTAGGAGATATTCACCATCAACTTGATTTGGCGGCAGAGGGGTTGGACGCAATCGAACAAGAGCTGGGTAAACCACTGACCCAAGTATTCACGGTGGGAGATTTGGGGTTGTTTTTGGACGAAGACGATTGGCGATTCCTGACTGGACCGAAAAAATACCGAGAACCGGAAATCAGTCCGCATCTGCGGAAAACATGGGATGACTGGCGATGGCCATTGGCGATGATCGCGGGAAACCATGAGCCATTTCACAAGTTGCGAGATTGGAAGCCTGGCACATTCGGAGACAAACTGACCTACACCAATGCGGGCTGGCTGGATCACAGAATCGAAGGCCTGCGCGTGGCGGGCCTCAGCGGGATTTATCACCCCGATCATTTGGGGTTCACGGCGGATGGAGACAAACCGATTCGCTCGGCACCACACCCGCAAAATTGGCAGGAACTGGTGGATCTGGTTCGTAGGAATGCAATCTCTCCACGGCGATTAACCTATTTCAAGAAAACAGAGGTCGATTTACTGAAAGCACTTACCCCAACACCTCACCTGCTTCTGTTGCACGATTGGCCCATCCAACCAGAGGGAATCAACGCCATTCATGAACGCCGTCCTGAGAGAGAAATCGTTGATTCGCTTCAACCCGAGTTTGTGGTTTGCGGGCATCATCATCGTTCAGCGGAGTTCACCGTTGGCTCCTCCCGCGTGCTCTCTCTGAATCTCATTAGCCACGGTAAAAACCATGACTGTCGTGTATCTCAGGGCTGGGCTGCAGTCTTTTGTTGGACGGGAAAACAGGTGACGCTTATCAATCTTTGGAGATGAAACTGCTTCTTTTGGCCGATCTGCACTTGCGCGAAGATTGGATGGCATGGGCGTCCGCGCAGCCAGTGGACGCGCTCCTGATCGCTGGTGACGTTCTGGATAGTTTTCGATCAGGATGGCCGGACGAGCAACGGGATACATTCGAGCAATGGGTGCGTTCCTGTCCAATTCCAATGGCCATCTGCAGCGGCAATCACGACGGTTCGGATATCAACAATAGCCTAGATTGGCTGTCGGCGTTAAGTAGCCCAACCATGGTGGGAAATGGTGAAAGCCGCGTGCTCGAAACGGCAGGCGGGTCGTTGGTCGTTTCGACTTTTCCTTTTGGGGAATTTGCTGGCAAAGCCTCGTTATGGGAGTGTGGAGCGCAGTTGCGTGACGAGCATCAACTACCTTGGGCAGTTTTACACCACGATCCCCCGGGGCAGACAAAAGTAGGTGGCCCCTACGGAGATTCGTATTTGTGGTATCCAATCAAATCCTATCAGCCGACATTTGTCCTTTCCGGTCATCACCATCATCAGCCCTATGTCGGTAGTTTTGTGGATCACGAGGGTGAAACACTGCTTTTTAATCCGGGATGTGTTGAGGCGAGTCCCACTCCGAATGCCGTTCTGTTCGATTGTTGCAACCAACATGAGAAACCTCCAACCTTCACCTGGTTACACTCGCCCATCGAGTAACCGTAATCCCCACCCTAACCTGACACTGCTGCGGCGGTGAAGTAATGAGGTAGCCTACGTTCCTACAATTCTACGCCCCTATGACCCTATGAGCTTGGTAAGTTATGACGCTGTAAGCTCAGCCTTTTCTTTTCCCTACTGCCTGCGAAACCCGGATGCAAATCGTTGACCTACGATAAGTCAATCTATACGACAGTGAGTTGAATCTCAGGAAAGCATTCCGATCTTAGTCGGTAGCCTTTTCCGGTTATCGCTCATCTTCATAGTCTATGATGCTATGAGCCTACCAACCTACCAGTTTGCTCGAAGCTTCGCGCTGGCACAAAGAGTCTGCTGTTGGATCACCGCTGTCGTGCGGAATTCCAAAGAAGATGGATGGTCGATTAAAACTCAGGAGCAGCGAGTAGAAAACTTGTCGAGTCTCCCAAATTTCTGCGATGCTTTTCGCCTTTAATGAATGCCGTTGAAATCGAAGAATCCGTCTCGACGCTGGCAGATGCCCCGTTTGATCCGGCGGAGTTCCCCTTCGCGTTTCTCGAGGCATTCGGCAATAAGGAAACGACGATCAAACGGCTCCGCACGGGCAATTCCAATCAGTCCGACCTTCCCGGCGGCATTCTGCAACGTAACCAGATCCACTTGAAAGTCTGCCCAGAGGGAGAGGCCACTGCAACGCTCACCGCCCTTCGCGAGAGCCCGGCCACCGGACGCTGGAAGTGCAAGTTCATTCTCGCCACTGATGGCAAAACTTTCGAAGCGGAAAATCTCGGTGATGGCGAGACGGTCGTTTGCGCTTACCCTGATTTTCACCATTACTTCGGTTTTTTTCTCCCGCTGGCCGGCATTACCACGGTCCGCCAGATTCGGGAAAATGCCTTTGACATCAAGGCCACCAGCCGTCTGAACCGGCTCTACATCGAACTCCTCAAGGAAAACCCCGAGTGGGACACCGTCGCCCGGCGTGAGGAGATGAACCACTTCATGGCCCGGTTGATCTTCTGCTTTTTCGCCGAGGATACCGACATCTTCCACGGACGCGGCCTTTTTACCGCCACCCTGGAGCAGATGAGCGCCCGCGATTCCTCGAACACCCACGAGATTCTTTCCGAATTGTTCCGCGCGATGAACACTCCGCTCAAGGAACGCGACTCGGCCAAAATCAAGAGCTGGGCAAACGGGTTTCCATACGTGAATGGTGGACTTTTTTCGGGCAGTGTCGAAGTGCCTCGTTTCAGCAAAATTGCCCGCTCCTACCTTCTGCATGTTGGCGGATTGGATTGGACCAAAATCAATCCAGACATCTTCGGCTCCATGATCCAGGCTGTGGCCGATGACGAGGAACGCGGTGCCCTCGGCATGCACTACACCAGCGTGCCCAATATCCTGAAAGTGCTGAATCCGCTCTTCCTCGACGACCTGCGCACAAAGTTAGAGGAGGCGGGAACGAGTCCTCAAAAGCTGCTCAATCTGCGCAAACGCATGGCGCGCATCCGCGTCTTCGATCCCGCCTGCGGGTCGGGGAACTTCCTTGTCATCGCCTACAAGCAAATGCGGGAGATCGAAGCGGAGATAAACCGCCGCCGCGGCGAACCCGAACGCCCGTCCGAAATCCCGAAGACGAACTTTCGCGGCATCGAACTCCGCCACTTTTCCTGCGAGATCGCCCGCCTCGCCCTGATTATCGCCGAATACCAATGCGACGTGCTCTATCGCGGCGAACAACTCGCCCTCGCGGAATTCCTCCCGCTGGAAAAAGCCAACTGGATCACTTGCGGCAACGCGCTGCGCCTCGACTGGCTCAGCATCTGCCCGCCGACAGGGAGAGGCGTGAAAAACCGCGCCGATGATTTGTTTGAGACGCCGTTGGATCAGGCGGAGATCGATTTCGAGAATGAGGGTGGGGAGACGTATATTTGCGGGAACCCGCCTTATAAGGGAAGCCAGTGGCAAACGGCTGAACAGAAGAGCGACCTGAAGGGGATCTTCGATGGACGGATCCGGAATTGGGGTTCGCTCGACTATGTTTCCGGTTGGTTTATGAAAGCAGCCGACTACGGGACGCATACCAATTCGGCGGCAGCGTTTGTGTCGACCAACTCAATCTGCCAAGGTCGCCAAGTTGAATCGCTCTGGTCGTTGGTCTTTGTGACCGATCATGAGATTAGCTTCGCCCACACCAGTTTCAAATGGGCCAACCTCGCGAGCCACAATGCAGGAGTCACGGTGGTAATTGTCGGCATCTCGACACACCCACCGAAAGCGCGAAAGCTGTTCATGACCGACAAAGAGGGCTTGGTAACCGTCAAGGAGTCCGAGAACATCAACGCGTATCTGGCGGCCGCCAATAACGTCATCGTCGAAAAGGCAAACTCACCGCGTTCAGACGTCGCGGAAATGACCTTTGGAAACATGCCTAACGACGGGGGATTTCTTCTCTTGGATGCTTCCGAAGCTCAGTCCGTTAAAGACGGATTTCGCGTGGATGCGCGCTACATCCGGCCCTTTCTCGGATCTCAGGAGTTTATCCGTGGCATTGAGAGGAGGTGTATCTGGGTGAGCGAAGCGGAGTTTGCTGATGCTCGGAAAAATGATTTTCTTAATGGACGGTTTGAAGCCGTTAATGCGCAGCGCACAAAGTCGGAGCGCGCCACGACAAAGCAACTCGCCTCTGTCCCGTTCAGATTCGGCGAAGTCCGCCAAACTGGAGATGAGACAGTAATCATTGTCCCGAGTGTTTCCTCAGAAAGCCGTGAATACTTGCCTGCGGGGTATTGTTCAGCGGGAACCATCGTCAGCAATCTCGCCTTCGCCCTTTACGACGCCCAGCTCTGGAACATGGCACTCATCGCCTCTAAGCTCCACCTCGTCTGGATCGCCACCGTCTGCGGCAAACTGGAAACTCGATACCGCTACTCCAACACCCTCGGCTGGAACACATTCCCCGTCCCGACCTTGACCGAGCAGAACAAAACCGACCTGACGCGATGCGCGGAGGACATCCTGCTCGCCCGCGAGGCCCATTTCCCGGCAACCATCGCCGACCTCTACGATCCGGAGACTATGCCCACCAACCTGCGTGAAGCCCACGAGCGCAACGACGAGACCCTCGAGCGCATCTACATCGGCCGTCGCTTCAAAAACGACACCGAACGCCTGGAAAAACTCTTCGAACTCTACACCCAGATGACTCAAACGAAGCCGCAAAGCCACGAACGGGAAAAGATAGCAAGACAGGGGCGACAATGAATCCGCATATCGACCACCATAACAGCCTCTTTATTCGCGCAATCCTTGCCTCGCATGTAACGAATACCCTGAATAAAGTCCCAACTTGGCGATCACTTGAACGAGCTTTTTTATGACTCAACCAACCTATTATCTAAACCCACCGATTATTGAGCGGGTGGCAAGTGTTTACTGCGAGATGTCGGAGGAGACCTTTGAATCTCGATTGGAGGATTGGCAGAATATGGTGCGGGAAGACTTTCCTATTGTTGAGCCGCTGAAGGAATGGCTGATCAACTTTCGTGAAGTGACGGAGGAAAAAATTCCGGTTTTCGATACCACCGAGCCCACTCTGAAAATCACTCCTCGGTTCTCTCGAAAATCGAGCAAAGAGGGGTTCGATTGGAGCATCCGCTGTCCGGCGGGCCAATTCACGGTGAACATGCACTCCAACCCGACCCAAGGCCAATCACGACGTTACACTCACTTGCGCGAGGAATTCGCCAGATGGCTACCGCGCTGGCTACAGCATTTTGGGGTCGAGAAAGTCCACCGGATTACGCTCCACTATGTGAATGCACTCTCCCACCAGACGGTGCCGTCGTTTTATGACAAAGCAGGAAATTTTTTGCTGGGTAAAGTGATCACTGTCTTCACTCAAATCCCGGGCGAGCACGAATGCCTCATGCCACCCTTGGATTGCACAGCTACGGTCAAATTGCCAAGCCCTCCGGATTCAACGCTCCAATTGACAGTCAAGGACTTGCTCAATCCCGCTTTGGGACCTGCGGTATTGCTGGACTTTGTGGTTCAAATTCCTGTGGACAGTGCCGCAGGAGCGGAGCAGATAATCGGCTTGCTTGATCAAGCTCACGAGCATATTGTCAAGAGGTTTGAGCTAGTGTTCACTCCGGAAGCCAAAGCCTCATTTAATCCCGCCGCATGATGATTCTCACACCCGCTGCACCCGCCGTAGAATACGATTTGCGCGCAGCCGAGTCTCACGCTCAACCGGCCCATCGCGAGATGGTGTCCCGGCAGGATCCTGGTGTTCGTAAACGCACGGTTTTTTCATTCCCCAGGACCGTCTTGCCTGTCGAAGGTGGGCATCTCTTGCTTCGGTTGACCCGCACTCCTCGCGTGGCGTTGGACCCAGGAACGGGTGAATGCGAAGTTCTAAATTGGGATGTTCGACTTCCGGCCACCAAAGCGGAAGACCTCCCTCGCGAAATGGCTCGGAAGTTTCTTGAACTCTTTAGCAAGGCTGATGCGGGGACACTATCCGAGCAGGAGCAAGCCGGATGGCTGTCGCTTCTGGATGAGGTGGATTTTCAGGCCTTTTGCGTGGACCGGGCGGCACCCCATTACATGGAGGGAAGGTTGCTTACCCCTTCGCCCCAATGTCGGGTGGAATGGCATGATGGCACCACGAAAAAGATCTCTCCCATTGTGGCGAGATCTCTGTCTCTGCTGAGGCCTGGGGATGAATTCGGTGCTTACGTGAAGTTGGATCTGAACAACGATGTTCTGGGTATTGAACGGCTGACCCTTATTGGATGAAGGATGAGACAGTCCAGATCGATTTCTGGGATGTAGGACAGGGCGACTGTTCGTCAATTCGATTGCCGGATGGACGACTCATTCTCATTGATGTGGGGCCAATCGGAAGTCCATTGGTGGACTGGCTGAATGAACGCCGAACACCGCCTCAGATTGAAGCCATCATACTAACGCATAACGATGCCGACCACGCAGGAGCTCTGCCCGCAATTATCGCGGAGCACAAGAGAAGAATTGGCGGCGTGTGGATGCTGATGGATCGTTCGGTAAAGTCACCCCAGTTCCAGAAGACGTTCCGGGCGGCAGAAGCAGCCGAACGGGAAGATTGGTTCAAAATCCAAGGTTTGCAGGACGGGAGCATAATCTGGCAGGACCAAAACACCGGAGCCGTTTTGAAGGCGTTGCATCCTGGCTTCACCGAATTGATGAATGCACTTGGTGGAGGCAGGCCAAATCAGGCATCGGGATTGATCGTTCTGGAGATCAACGGTGCACGGCTGTGTGCGTGGCCTGGGGACTTGGAAATTCGTGTGACAGGTGAAAAACTGGCTGACCAGTCTCCCCGGCTGCTGAGTGGCCCCCACCATGGTGGCCCTACGGATTTCCCCAGCAGAGCTGTTCGCAAGAAGGCCGGAAAAAAAGCAGGCGAGATGCGCCGTCAATTCGTTGATTCCATCCAGTCACTCAGTCCCGAGAGGACATTTATCTCAGTTGGAACCAAAAATCACCACCACCACCCCCGTCCCGGATATATTGAACTTCTTGCGCGGGCAGGAAGCCATGTAACCTGCTCGCAATTGACATTCTGTTGTGAACGGAACCGCGTTCGGCAACGTGACCATGTGTTTCCTGGATCGGCTATGCTCGGTCTCCGCCCATGCCGTTCAGGAGTATCCTGCCGAGGCTCAATCCGGTTTTACCTACGGAACGGCGAGTTAGTGGCTGATGAATTTGATTCGGAACACCGCAAACGGGTTGAAAAACTGCTTCGCCCTCAATGCCTCAAAAAGTAAGTTCCTCAGCTTGGGTGTAATGGCGATTGATAGAATCGCCCAGCCAAGCGCCTGACTTATTCCGGAAACCAATGGCTTTCTGGATTGGCGGGGGCTTGACGTCTGTGGTAATCTTCTACCACACAATTCGAAAGGCATCCATGTTCAACCAAACCGTCAAACACTTACGTCTGCAAAAGCGACTCACACTCAGAGATTTCTGTTCCCAAGCCGGACTGGACCCGAGCAATTGGAGCAAGGTCGAGCGTGGGATTAATCCACCTCCGGGCGATGTTGGCTTGCTTGAGCGCTTGGCCGACTTTTTCAGTCTTGCTGGAGCCGACAAGTTGGCCTTCATCGATGAGGCCGCGTTACAACGGCGGGAAATTCCCGCTGATGTGGCCGAAAACGCCATCCTTCAGAAGGCACTTCCCGCATTTTTCCGCGCCGCAAGGGGCCACGAACTCAGCGAGCTGGAGCTTAAAAGCCTAGCCGAAGATATCCGCAAGCTTCACACCCCTGACGCTGAGTAAGACGATTATGGAGCACATCTGGCGAAGAATCGAGCAGCTAAGGGCGGAGTTTGGCGTGTTGGCTGAAAACCAGACGCCCATCGACGTTTTTACATTCCTCGAATTGGATCTGGGGCTGGACCCCATTCCTTTTGATGATCTGGTGACGAAGTATCGGGTAGAAGCGGCTATCAAGTCGGATTTTAGCGGCATCTATCTCGACGCTGAACAATACGCTCTGATGGAAAGAGGTCCAGAGTGGAAACTGAACCGTCTCCGCTTTACGGTGGCGCATGAGTTGGCTCATTTTTTCCTTCACCGGGATATCCCACAAGCAGCTGATTTTGCAAGTCTCCCTGATTTCTCCAGATGGTCGGCGAACTACGGTGGCCGCAAATACACGGTGGAACAGGAAGCCAATGAGTTTGCTGGGCGTTTGTTGGTCCCTGAGACCCGGCTGGGTCAATTGTTCGACGAATTCGCTGGCCCGGCAGAACGATTGCTGCCCAACTTCATGGAAAGCGGCCAACTCCGCGACAAATTCTCACAGAGAACCGCGCCTCGCTTCGGCGTCAATTCTCAGGTCATAGCGATCCGATTGGATCGGGATGGCATCTGGCCAGCTGCCTGACTTAAAGATAGCGACTGGCGAAACAATGCAAGTGCTATGGGAGTTATGCTGACGTTTGCGACCACGCAAAAGGTCTATGTGCTGATTCATTCAAATCCGCAAATGTCAGTACTTTCTGTTCCTTTTGCCAAAAGAGATCGCGGCGATTTATAGCAGGTTTATCCGAGTTTATAGATTTCTTGTAAACCGTGATAAACTCAGCGGATCCTAACCTGAAATGACTGCTAGAGTTGATTTGGTATGAGAACTAAGATTTTTTGAAGCCTCATCCATGACCACACCTCTTTCCATCCCCTCTGTTTCTGTCCGCTACGCACAAAATGGCACCTCGACGCGCGCCAACGAGCTTGGCATGCGTGCGATGCAGGAACGTGTCTGGCAGAAACGTGGCGAGCAATACCTTCTCATCAAATCGCCACCCGCTTCCGGCAAGAGCCGGGCATTGATGTTCATTGCCCTCGACAAGCTGCAAAATCAAAAGATCAAGCAGGCGATCATCGTAGTGCCGGAGAAATCCATTGGCGCAAGCTTTCAAGACGAACCTCTGAGTCGAAGGGGCTTCTGGGCGGATTGGAAAGTGGAACCCAAGTGGAACCTCTGTAACGCACCGGGCACAGAAAACGGCGGCAAAGTGGATTCGGTGAAGGCGTTTTTGGATGGTGATGATCAAGTGCTGGTCTGCACGCATGCCACCTTCCGCTTCGCGGTGGAGAAATTCGGAGTGGAAGCATTCGACGACCGACTGATCGCCGTGGATGAATTTCACCATGTCTCGGCAAACCCCGAAAGCCGCCTCGGCGATCACGTCCGGCAATTCATGACCCGCGACAAGACGCATCTGGTGGCGATGACCGGTTCATATTTTCGCGGTGATGCCGAAGCGGTGATGCACCCGGAGGATGAATCGAAATTTGAAACGGTCACCTACACCTATTACGAGCAACTCAATGGGTATGAGCATCTGAAGCAGCTCGATATCGGGTATTTCTTTTACGCAGGGCAATACACCGATGAAATTCTCAAGGTTCTCGATCCAAACGAAAAGACCATCCTCCACATTCCAAATGTTAATTCGCGGGAAAGCCTCGGGGATAAAATCCGCGAGGTGGAACATATCCTCCATGAACTCGGCGAATGGCAGGGGGCCGATCCAGTCACCGGTTTTCAACTGGTGAAAACCAAGGAGGGCCGGGTGTTGAAGATCGCCGACCTCGTGGATGATGACGCCTCAAAGCGCGACCGTGTGGCCGCCGCACTGCGTGATCCGGCCCAGAAAAACAACCGCGAGCATGTGGATATCATCATTGCTCTCGGCATGGCCAAAGAGGGGTTTGACTGGATCTGGTGCGAGCATGCCTTGACCGTGGGCTATCGCTCCAGCCTCACCGAGATCGTGCAGATCATTGGACGCTCGACTCGGGATGCTCCTGGCAAAATTCGCGCTCGTTTCACCAACCTGATCGCCGAGCCGGATGCCACGGAACAAGCTGTGACCGAGGCAGTGAACGACACACTCAAAGCGATTGCTGCCAGTTTGCTTATGGAGCAGGTGCTGGCTCCGCGATTCGAATTCAAACCCAAGCATCCGCAGAACGAGCCGACACCGGGTTATGACTACGGCGAGGGCGGCTACGATCCGGGCAAATGCAACGTTGGGGTGAATCCGGAGAACGGTCAGATTCAATTGGAAATCAAAGGTCTGGCCGACCCCAAAAGCGAGGAGGCTACGCGCATATGTCGCGAGGATCTGAATGAATTGATCACTGCGTTTGTGCAGGACAAGCCAACCATCGAGCGGGGAATGTTCGACAAGGAAATGGTGCCCGAGGAGCTGACGCAGGTGCGGATGGGCAAGATCGTGAAAGAAGTTTACCCACACTTGGCTGATGAAGATCAGGAAGCGATCCGGCAACATGCCGTCGCTGCGTTGGCCATCGTGCAGGAAGCGAAGAAACAACTCACCAGCAGTGGTAACGGCGAACCATCGAAGAACACCTCGCTTATCGTGGGGGTGCGCAAGTTTGCCCTGAGCGTTACCGAACTCGATATCGACTTGATTGACCGCATCAATCCTTTCGGCGAAGCGTATGCCATTCTCGCCAAATCCATGGGCGAAGACCGATTGCGACAAGTGGCGGAAGTGATCGCCGCCCGACGCACCAACCTAACTCCGGAGGAAGCGAAAGAATTGGCCTTCCGGGCATATCGATTCAAGAGAGAACGCGGTCGCCTTCCCTCCATCACCGCCCAAGACGCCTGGGAGAAACGCATGGCCGAAGGCGCAGCGGCATTTGTTCGATTCAAAGCAGAGGGACGCTATGAGCAATGAAATCGATCTCGATGAGTTGGCGTCGGAACTTGGCGACTACGCCAAGCCAATGGGTGCCGACGCAGCTTCCGCCAAACAGCAGCGCATCATCGCGGGATTCGAGGAGATCGAACGCTTTGTTGAAGAGCATTGCAGGCTGCCTCAGCATGGTGAAAACAATGACATTTTTGAGCGGCTTTATGCAGTTCGATTAGATCGGTTGCGGACAGATGCGGAATGCAGAGCCATTTTGCAAAGCCGCGACCCACGGGGATTGCTTGCATCCGGTTCCGATGTAGTGGCTACGGATCGGCTCAGGGAGGATTCTGGTCACTATGGCGGTAAACCATCCGAGACTGATGAACTTGATGAAGCAGAGGTATTAGCGGCCCTATCTGGTGAGATCGCCGGAGCCAGTGATTTGACTAGGCTCACACATGTGCGTTCGAGGGAGGAAATCCGCGCAGCGGAAGAAGTGGCTCGTCGTAATCTTTGCACGAATTTTGATAAGTTCCGTCCAGTATTTGAGACGGTGCAGGCACAACTTCATTCTGGGGAAAGGCAGACCTTTAAATACCAAGATTATGCCAATGTGCAGGTCGGCGATCTTTTCATTCTCGATGGCCAGAAAGTGCTTGTCGCGCAAATGGGCGAGGAGTTTGTAAGCGACTACGGACGCCCCGACCGCAGGCTCCGCGTGATCTACGACAATGGCACCGAAAGTGATCTACTCCTTCGCTCCTTGCAACGAGCTCTGAACAAAGACAAAACCAGCCGACGCATCACCGAACCCAACCTTGGGCCGCTTTTTTCGGATGAGGCGGAAGCAGACGATTTGCCCTCGGGCACGATCTATATTTTGCGAAGCAAGTCTGACCATCCCTTCGTCGCACAAAACCGCGATGTGCTTCACAAAATTGGTGTAACGGGTGGAGACGTAAAATCGCGGATCGCAAACGCCAAAAAAGACCCAACCTACCTGCTTGCAGATGTGGAAATCGTCGCGACCTTCAAGCTGGCAAACATCAACCGAAAACGCCTGGAGGGATTACTGCACAAATTCTTCGGATCCGCCCTCTTGGATGTCGAACTGAAGGATCGGTTTGGATTTCAGGTCGAGCCCAAGGAATGGTTTCTTGTTCCACTAGCCGTAATCGAGGAAGCGATTCAAAAATTAAAGGAAGGTTCGATTGACCAATTTCGTTACGATTCGCAGTCCGCACGAATTGTAAAAGTCTAGCGCCCGCTCCGGCCCTTCCGGCTATGGGCGATTGCCGAGATTCCCGAAGCCGCCAATTCAAAAACCTCTGCCGTTTTTCTTGGAATCGGGTTGTTCAGCGAGCTTGAAAAACCGGCAGAAGAATTCCCCACGAATCGGAAATCCAAGAGTCTATTTTTTGGAGACCGAATCATTCGTTATCGCCTTCGCAGCGACCCGAGCTTTGCGTCCAAGTTCGCGAAGAGTTTCTGGTGTGATTTTGCCACCACTCTCCACATGAGACTCGATGATTCGACCAAGCATTTCCTTCCAAAGTTCATCTTCTTTCTTCCAGTCTTCCGGCCAGAGCCATTCAAACAATGGTAGGAGCATTTTATCAACCCAATCCAAGTCTTTGCGATGCAAGCGTCGATACAATTTGACGAGATGCGGAAGCTTTGGCGTGGGCTGCTTACACGCCTTTATGCAGTCGTTGATCAAAGCAGTGCCAACAGAGTTTGGCGTCATGTGTAATTCATTCGCGAGAGACTTCAGTTCTTCTCCCATCTCATCTGACAAAAAAATTGAAACACGGGCCATATTAACCCTTGTAGCAGAATGTTATTGCATTGCAATGCTAGCTTTGCTAGCTCTGCACAGGTGAACCCGAAAATTGAAGAACTAAAAAAGAAAATTCGCGCGATCCAACTCGCCGAGTCGCGGGCAGCAAGGAAGGCCCGCAATCGTGCGATTTACCTTCTCGGTGCAGTTGCTTCGCGAGACCCGCAGCTGGTGACCACTCTGGTCCAAAAAATGGAAGCCCGAGATCGGGCACACATCGCCACTGTATTCCCCACAACTCAACCAAAGCCCCAGCGTCTGGAGGAATCGCTGTGACTCCAATACTTGCTCCCCTTGCTCTCCGAAGGATGAGCAAGCGCACTTTCGTATTGGCTGGGCCAACACACGTGGGGGCGAAGCCCCCCGTCGCAAAGCGACGGCTCCCCCGGAGAGGGCAAACCCTCCCCTGCGCTACCGCGCATCCCCACCCAATCGGACAGTAGGGAAAAAGGAAGAAATGGCAATCTACCACCTTTCGATGCGACGTGTAGCCCGCACTGCGGGTCACTGCGCTGCGCGCGCTCTCGCCTACCTGTCACGGGGCGAACGGCTGCGCCAACCGGACGGTCGCACGACACCTAAATGGCTGTGCCACGATCAGACAGAAATTGTGGACTGCGGCATCATCGGGTGGTCAGGCGACCGACAGTCGCTCGCCGATGCAGCAGAGGCCTGTGAACGACGCTCCGATGCAGTGGTAGGCCGAGGATTAACGATAGGCCTGCCGTATGAGCTACCAGAAGACGCCCGACTGCACCTCGCACGAGGATACGCAGCCCACATACGCGAGGCCTACGGCCACGTCGTCGGATGGGCCGTCCACCGACCACCCCAAGGCGGTGATAACCGCAATCATCATCTGCACCTTTGGCTGTCGGAGCGACCTTACAACGGCGAAACGTGGAGCCGCAAAAAGCCAGCATACTGGACAAGCAAAAATCAGACCATAATACCACAACTACGGATGGAATGGGAGCGTCGCTGCAATGTGGCTCTCGCCAAGGCCAGTAGCACCTCGCGAGTAACTGCGAAAAGCCACGCGGAGGCAGGCATACCACTAATTCCCACCGTGCACGTAGGGGTGGGAGCAACCCGCATGTCGCGTGCGGGATACCCTGCGCAAAAAATCACCAAAAACGAGGACATCATCAATGCAGATACCACCATCATCACAGCGCTCGGAGATGCTTGCAGTCGCGCAGCGAGCAGTAAACGAGCTCGAAGTAGAAGCCGCAGAGGAAGAATGGGTGCAGGTCGCGAGCGACATGTATCTGCGCAGGTCGGATATACGAGCCATCCGATCCACGAAGCCGCTGCAGATACATGCGCTGGGGGAATGGCTGGACGTGGGACCGGAGCACACGTCAGCGGTGATCGCATTATTGGGAATATGAACGCGGAGCAAGCAAAGTCAGTTGATCTTCGCCAAATTGCATCTGCGCTTGGCTGGGTAGTCGATGTAGCAGGCGGTCGCGGCGAACACACGCAGATGCGACGACCAGATGGCTCCCATGAGATCATTATACGCCGACAGGCCGACGGACACTGGACGTATTACCGTCGGGCCGACGGTCGTGGAGGGTCTGCCATTGATCTACTCAGAGACGCCGAGGGATTAGGTGTCGGTCAAGCACTGGGCCGTATTGGAGAGCTTGTTGCCACGGGTCTACCTGCTCCACGGACTTTTTCATTTTCCCGACTGTCCAGCGCAGCTGGAAGCGGAGCTCCAGAGCCTCGGGTAATACCGCCCAGATCAGTGGTACCTGCAATCTCCGGCGAGGAATACTTGCGCAGTCGCTGTATCTCTCGGCAGACAATCGAGCATTTCGGTCGACACGTCACGCTGGGACCGGACGCGGTGTCGTTTCGCCATTCCCTAGCTGGCGGGAGTGGTAGTGAGTATCGGGGTCAAGACAAGCGCGGATTTTCACGTGGCGAAAAAAAAGGGCTTTGGTTTTCTCCAGCAGCGAGTCGAGAAACACGCGCAATAATAGTGTGCGAGAGCGGTATCGATGCGCTGTCCCATGCACAAGCCCACGGCTTACCAGACAACACCGCCTACTGCTCCACTGGAGGTGGGTTCGGGCAATCGGTATTGACGGTATTGGTCGAACTGGCGCGCCGATTTGGAGCTATCCTTGTTTCTGCATTCGACGTCGATCCGGCGGGCGAACGCATGAGCGCACAGCTGTGCGCCGCAGCTCACGAATCGGGAGTGCCCTATCGTCGGGACTGCCCCACTCGGGGAAAAGATTGGAATGAGGTGATCTCGTCTCATTCTTCCTCGGCTGCCGAGGCTGTCATTGAAGATAAAAATTACGAGGAGACTTTGAGCTTATGAAACCAGAAGCGCACCCGCTCGATGCCATCTTTGCGGCCATTCGCGAACGAAATACGGCAACCGACGAGGCCGAAGCAAATTTGCTCAAATATGCCCCACTGCTACACCGTGTCATGCACGCAAGAACCGGACACTCCTTCCGAGTCGCCTTAGTCATTCGTTCGCTGTGGTCCGGGGAGCTCTGCGATGCGTTGCACTCAAACGACCTAGAGATAGCTGAGGCGATTTGTGCTGCCATCCGTCTTAGAGCTATGGCCGAAGGCAATGCCGATGCAGCCCTCCGAGCTTTGGCAGAAGACGCGATTGAAATACTATCCATGACCGAACCGCACCCATGAAAAAACAAAACGAACAGCCCACTGTATTACTTACGGGTCCACAGGCGATCTCCTTCCTGGGCGTCAGCCGATCAAAGTTTTTGGCGCTGAGAAAGGATGGCCTTATCCGTCCAATTATCGACTCACCCAGGGATCCGCTATACGCTCGCGAAGATTTGCTTCAGCTGCCCGCGCGCATCCGCGATCAGGCTAACTCCGCCAACTCCTGACATGCCGCAGGTCCGAAAGAGGCAGAGCCAGCGCAACTATGCCCCTCTACTCGGATCGACGAGGGCGCTTTTTCTAGGTGAGGGAAAAGTGAACCTCGCCGACCAAGATGGAGCCAATGTAGATCGGTCGGCCGATATTCGTGTGTTGGCGCAAATGGTGCGCCATAGTAATCGAGAGTATCCGATCCGATCATTTCCGGCCGTACCCTTGGCATACGCGACCGAGCTAGCCGCGTGCAGTTCCGTCCCGATGAGCCTTGTCGCAGCATCCATCTTGGCCGTCGGAAGTGCAGCGATTCTGGATCGCTTGCGAGTGGCAGTCCGTGCGGACGTTACGACTCCAGCCAATCTCTACATTTTGCCCTTTGCGCGGAGCGGCACCGGAAAAACTTCCGCACTTTCTCGAGTGCGCGCAGCGATTGAGAAGCTGGCAAATGCCGAAATTGCGAAATTCGAGTGCGAGATCCGGCCAAATCTTCTGAAACAAAAAGCTGAATGCGAGGCGGCGATTCGCACTTTTCGTGAAGCACTTTTCCACCCCCCAGTTGCGAAAAAAATCGAGGAAGAATATCTATTGGCAGTCGCTCGACTACCAAAAATCGAGGCGGAAATCGAAGAACCCTGTTATGTGACCGAGGAAGCAACTTCTGAATTCGCCGAAAAGACAGCTCAGCGGATGCGCGGCCGGCTGACGCTGATGAGCGATGATGCTCGCGGCTGCTTGGACATTTTGTGCGGGAAATACACTCGCGGGCAAACCAACGAAAGCCTCTTTCTAAAAGCATTCTCGTTAGCCCCGCACCGAGCCGGTAGGATCGGACGCGGAAGCGTACAGATCGATGAAATGTGCTTTTCCGTTCTTTGGATGGTGCAGCCCGATAAAATTAACACTCTGTTTAGAAATGCGGCATTTACCGAAGGCGGACTATTGCCTAGGTTCCTGGTCGAGCATGTCGATTGTGACCCCGCGCAGTGGCGGGACGAAGGATACTCTCCGAGCGGCCAGGAACTTTGGGAGGAGACCATCGCTCGTATATGGAACAGGTATCGATTGATTGATGAGCCGCTGATTGTGGATGTCACACGCGAAGCTCGCGAACTTTATTACGCCGCAAACGAACGATTGCATCGCGAGCGCAAAGAGGGGGATTTGATCGACGTGTTGCCCTATTCGTCGCGCTGGGAAGAACAGGCGATCCGTCTCGGGCTCGTGCTCCACACATTTAAATACTTGGACAAAGCGCACGAGCACAAACTCGACATCCACACTGCCAAGGCAAGTCTGGACCTGGCCAGCTACTATGCAGACTGCCAACTGGCCATGTTGGAGGAGTATCGCACCGACGAACGAAGAACCCTCATTCGTAAGGCAATGGAGCTGGCCGACCGATCAGAAGGGGTCACCGTTCGAGAGTTGGTACGAGCAACGAGGGTACCATCTGCGGAAGCTCAGAAGGTTCTTGATCTGCTTAAATCGGAAGGGGAGTTGACGGTGCGAGAACGAACTCCAGATCAGGGTGGCCACAAGTTCTCAATCTACTCGACGCACATCCTTACCAACCGGTGATGATGGAGCGAGTGTCACGCCGAGTGTCACACCCAAAACCTTGCATAAACCGCTGGTAGTTAGATGTTAACCGTCGAGTGTCACCGAAAAAACACCGCTTATGTGTTTTCATTTTGCACGAAGCTTTGAAACCGCGTTTCACCTGACTAAGGTTGACTACTGCTGACTACTGCTGACTACTGCTGACTACGGCTTACTGAAACTCAGTTGACACAAATAACTCATATCGAGCTGAAACGCGCGTCGATTTTGCGTCGCTTTTTATGGTGCTTTATGTCGATTTCTGTCGCTTTGTGAACCCTCGTATTGAGTCCTGAAAAAGCCCACCATCACTTCATAAACCTATCGTTTTGTGATGCTTCCAGTCGATTAACCAGAATTGCCCCCGCCGGGAATCGAACCCAGATTTAAGGTTTAGGAAACCTCCGTTCTATCCGTTGAACTACGGGGGCGATTGCAGGTTTGGAGCTGGCGGCGGGATTGATTCCCGGACACTTGCAGTTTCCTGCAGATTACAACGCGGACTTGAAATCTCCGGATGTGGCATTGAAGCCTGAGACGTCGGGTTCTTCGGCGTCGGGGATTCCAGTTTTCAACATCCGCGTGTATGGGCCATTGACCTTTTCATTCCCATAGAACATGTCCCTGCGGTTTTCGAGCGTTGTGCAGGAGGTGAATGCCGTAGTCAAACAGCCAAAGAAAATGCAAAGGAGGAATGTTTTCACTTGTCGGTAAGATAACCCAATTACCTTCCCGAATGTCAAACCCGATCGGCAAGACGGGACCTGAAAAATGTGCTTCTCAACTTCTAGCCATCTGCGGATGGTGGGTGGATGACATTTAAGGTGCTTGCAACGACGTTTGGACTCGGCGTCATGGCGTGTGTTGCCTTGCTCGCTTGGATGCCATCGCCGGATGTTCGCGATTTGAAAATTTTGCCAACGGAATTGGGCATCTGGTTCGATACACGGGATTTTGAGCGGAACGTGATCGGCGGTTTTGTACTTCAGTTGGCGGTCTCGGCCCTTGCGTTCGCATGGTTTCGCGGGAAAGGATTCGTGAGACTCCTCGGCATCGCGTCCGTCATCAGCTTTGTCGTCTTCGCGCTGGCCGAGGGAGTTCAGGTTTTCTTGCCGCGCCGAAGTTTTGACTGGATGGACATCGGCGCCGCCCTCCTTGGGATCAGCATCTCGAACTTGATCGTATTGGCGATCGCTCTGCCCGTGTTGGGAGTTAGGATTTTATCGAAAAACTGCACCAAGAAGGACTCGAACCTTCAACCAATTGATTAAGAGTCAACTGCTCTACCATTGAGCTATTGGTGCTTGCGCGGAGAGGGAGAGCTTAGTTGCAACGTGTGTCGTCGGCAAGGAGATTTGGTGATGGTAAGGCGAACCGGTGGGATTAACCTCGGGTTGTCGCACCTCTTGGGCGATAGGCAAAGAATCTGCAACGACGGCGATGCGCGAAATCTGAATCAGCGAACCAAAAAATGAACACGATGCCCAAGGCGGTGATTTTTGATGTTTACCACACCCTTATTCGGGTTGGGCCCGCGCCGTTTGATGCCAGCGAGCGATGGCAGCGACTCTGGGTGGCGAGCGGTGCGCGGGATCCGTGTCCGACGCTTGAGCAGTTTTCAGCTCGTTGCCGGGGATTTGTGGATGAGGAGCATTTGCGGGCAAGATCGCTTGGTGTTCCTTACCCGGAGGTGGTTTGGCCGGAAATCATTGGTCGCGCGTTGCCGTCACTGGCTCGGCTGGATTGCTCATCCCGGGATGAATGGATCGGTGCGCATCAGTCATGTTTGCGCACAGTGGACCTCGCGCCGGGTGCGGTCGCGGTCTTGTCTGCGCTTCACCAGTCCGGCGTTGCACTCGGAATCGCGTCAAACGCGCAAGCATACACGCTGCGTGAACTCGAAGCGACTCTCGCTGGTTCTCCAATCGGATTGCAGCAATTCGACGACACCTTGGTGGTTTGGTCATATGCGTGCGGATTCAGCAAACCGGATCCGCATTTTTTCCGTATCTTGTCGGCACGGCTTGCGCATCGCGGAGTGGCGGAGAGTGGGGTCCTCATGGTTGGGGATCGCATGGACAATGATATCCTGCCTGCTCGCGCGATCGGATGGCAAACATGGCAATTGTCCGACTTCGCCAAGCCTGATGATGGTGGAACATGGGACGCTCTGGCTGCCACGCTCGCGAGTCTGAAAATGTGATCTTCGTTTGGCTATTGCTGCGTGCTGAGCAGGCTGGCGGCGCGGCATTTGAGTTGAAAAATCAGGCTCCCTTGTTCGTAGCAATTGAGGTCTTCGGGCTTCGATTCGGCGAAATCTTTTAGAAACATCTGCTCGACTGAGTGCGCGAACGTTGGATCGAACACGCCGACTGAGAGCTCAAAGTTTAGCATGAAGGAGCGGTAATCGAGGTTGATCGAGCCGACGACGGCCAATGCGTCATCCGATAGCAGGACCTTCTGGTGCATGAACCCGGTCTGGTACCTAAAAACCCGGACACCTGCGTGTCGAAGTTTCGGATAAAAGGTGAATGACGTGAGCCACGGCAGCAAGTGGTCTGGGTTCTGGGGCAGGATGAGACGCACATCGACGCCGCGGAGCGCGGCATGGCCGATGGCTGCCAGCAATGAGGAATCCGGGATAAAATACGGGCTGGCCAGCCAGAGGCGCTGCCGCGTCGAGCGAATGATTTCGATGAGCGTCGCCGGACAAACGTTCCAGACGGGAGCGGGGCCGGATGGGATGGTGAACACGCGGGCGTTTCCCGCGCGAACGGGAACGGCGCTGCCATGGAGCTTCGGGACGGTCTTGGTGGTGAATTCCCAGTCTTCGGAGAACGGGATCGCGAGGGCGTGCGCAACGGGGCCTTCAAGGCGAACGAACGTGTCCCGCCACGGTCCAAAGCGGGGGCTCAATCCCATGTATTCGTCGCCGACGTTCAGGCCGCCGACGAATGCGACATTCCGATCTACCAAGACGAGCTTCCGGTGGTTGCGGAAGTTCACGCGGAATTTTGTGCCGAGCTGCCGGTTGGTCACGAACCGGCTGACTTGTGCACCCGCGGCTTTGAGATCGTCGATGTATGACTCCGGGAGCTGATGTGACCCGACCTGATCGAAAGCGACGAATACCTCGACCCCTCGCTCGCGGGCGGCTTTGAGATGCGTGAGCATTTTCTTGCCGAGTCCATCGTCGCGGATGATGAAGAACTGGAACACCACGGACTCCCGTGCGGCGTCGATTGCCTTGCCGATGGCATCGAAGGTCTGGTTTCCATCGACGAGTAGGTCCGCTCGATTTCCGTCGGTGAGCGGGAGGCCGACAAGGCGTTCGTTGAGTCCGATTGCATCGCTCTGTGTGGCTTCGGGAGCAGTCTGGAACGGGCGAAGCCGTTGGTCGGTTTCATTGAGCAGGTCGTCCAACTCCGGGGAGTCGCCGCGTCCGGCCTGTTTGTATCCCATGAACCGGGATTCGCCAAAGACGAGAAAAAGCGGAATGGCAATGATCGGAAAAGTAATCAGGCCGATGACCCATGCGATGCCGGCCTGTGGCGTGCGCGAGATGAGGATCGCCCGCAGAGCGAGCAGGACCCCTCCGGCTTGGATGCAGAAAATTGCGATACCTATCGACCAATGCCAGTCTCTCATTCGTCGTGCATGACAGCATTCCGTTGCGGACTGGTCAATGCTGTCGGATTTTTTTGACTCTCGTGCGAATCGGCGTTGCGTTGTCGGGGCATTCCCGGCTAACTCCGTGCGGTAGCTATAAATGAAGATTCCTTGTATCTCACGGCTGGTGTTAGTTTTGTTAATCGGGTGCATCGCATGGGCATCAGTCGGTTCCCTGTTTGCTGCTGGCGCGGAGCCTCGGGGAACTGGAGAAGCTCCGGATTTCCCGACCGCAGTGGATGCCTATCGGGACCGTCCGGGTGCCTCGTTGCTTGACACCCTAAAGGACCGGGCGGCGTATGATGCGTTTAATATCATAGGGACCGTGATCTTTCTGCTTGCGATCATTCATACGTTCATGACGTCGAAGTTCATGGAGATTTCGCATAAATACGCGCATCGGTTTCATGAGATGGAGCTGGAGGAGTTGCACGGTCGCGGTGGGCGCTGGGTGTCTGCAAAGCGGGACATGCTGCATTTTAAGATGACGGTTTTTCATTTTCTCGGGGAGGTGGAGGCGGTTTTCGGAATTTGGCTGATTCCACTTGGTGTGGCGGTGGTTACGATGAAGGGGTTTCCGAGTTTGTTTGACTACACGGATCACGTGAAGTTCACGGAGCCGATCTTCGTGGTTGTGATCATGGCGATGGCGAGCTCGCGGCCGGTGCTTTGGTTTGCGGAGTGGATTTTAGCCAAGGTCGCTGTGTTGGGTCGGAATACGACGGCAGCGTGGTGGCTCTCGATCCTCACGGTCGGGCCGCTGTTGGGTTCATTTATCACCGAGCCTGCGGCTATGACGATCTGTGCGTTGTTGCTGGCCGCCCGGTTTTACAAACTCAACCCGTCTTATGCGCTTCGCTACGCAACGCTCGGGCTGTTGTTCGTGAACATCTCGGTGGGTGGCACATTGGATCACTTCGCAGCGCCGCCAGTCGTCATGGTTGCCAGCAAATGGGACTGGGGCTTGGTGTTTATGTTCACAAACTTCGGATGGAAGGCGATCATCGGAATCGTTGTCGCCAACACGATCGTGTTTTTTGCTTTTCGCAAAGAACTGCTCTCGCTCGGGTTGCCGAAAGTCGAGGCAGAGGGAGCTGGTCAGCGCACGGTGCCCGTGTGGTTGGTGGTGGCGCACTGTGCGTTTATTGGGTGGGTTGTTTTTGTCTCGCATCACGCGAGTGTCGTGGTGTTGAGCTTTTTGTTTTACCTTGCTTTCGTCCAAGCCACGGAGCGGTTACAGGACGTCGTCCGCCTCCGGTCGCCGCTGCTGGTTGGATTTTTTCTCGGAGCATTGGTGATCCATGGCGGGTTGCAGGCGTGGTGGATTCAGCCGGTATTGAGCAGTTTGGGAGAGTGGCCGTTGTTTTTTGGAGCGACCGTGCTGACTGCGTTTAACGACAATGCCGCGATTACGTATCTCGCGTCGCTTGTGCCTGATTTTTCGGATTCTATGAAGTTTGCTGTGGTTGCTGGAGCGGTGACCGGGGGTGGGCTCACAGTCATCGCCAACGCTCCGAATCCTGCCGGGCAGTCGATCTTGCAATCGCATTTTGGTCCTAACGGCGTGCATCCAGGTAAACTTTTCCTTGCCGCTCTCGTGCCTACGATCGTGATGGGTGCCGCGTTTATGCTTTTGCCCTGAGTCGGTAAGAGCAGACGGGTGAGGGGCGGAAATAATTCGATGACAGAAACGCAGGCATTCATAGCATTGAATATGATTCCTCGGGTGGGTCCGATCCGGCTCCGGCGTCTGCTGGGGCGGTTTGGCACGCCGCAAGCGGTTTTGGCTGGCAGCGCAGCAGATCTTACCTCCGTGGATGGGGTCGGGCCGGAGGCTGCTAAATCGATTGCCAACTGGGAGGCGCAGGTGGACTTGGAGAATGAATTGCGCAAGATCGACGAGTTCGGCGCCAAGGTGCTGACATGGAACTCGCCGGAGTATCCGTCGGCGCTCAAAGACATTTATGATCCGCCGATCGTGCTTTATGTCTGGGGTGAACTGAGACCTCAGGACCGCCACGCGGTCGGCGTGGTTGGCACGCGCAAACCTTCTCATTACGCATCGGAGGCGGCTAAAAAGCTCTCCTATCAGCTGGCCCACGCCGGATTGACCGTTTTCAGCGGCCTTGCCCGTGGAATTGATACGGCCGCCCATCAAGGCGCATTGGCCGCCCAAGGACGCACAGTCGCTGTGATCGGGAGTGGACTGATGAAGTTATACCCGCCGGAGAATGAAGTGCTTGCCCGCCGAATCGCAGCAGGCAATGGCGCGGTGGTCTCGGAGTTTTCGATGGAGGTGAAGGCGGATAGGCAGTCGTTTCCGATGCGAAATCGAATTGTGAGCGGGTGCAGTTTTGGGTTGCTGGTGGTTGAGGCGGGACTGAATAGCGGGGCTTTGATCACCGCTACCCAAGCGGGTGAGCAGGGGAAATCAATCTACGCGGTGCCGGGTCGGATCGATCAACCGGGGTGCATGGGTTCCAATCGATTGATCCAACAAGGGGCGAAACTCGTCATCTCGGCGCAGGATGTTTTGGATGATTTCGGCATGCTTTTTCCAGTCCAGCCGGATGTCAAATCGCCCGTTCGTGCTCCAAATTTGGATCCCGATGAGCAGGCGATTTACAGCGCGATTGGAGACGATGAGATCCACATTGATGACATTGCCGCCAAATGTGGGTTGCCAAGTCATGATGTGTCTTCTACTTTGCTCGGCCTTGAAATGCGCAGGCTTGTGAAACAACTTCCGGGTGCCCGTTTCGTGAAACTTTTGTAGCAGGATCACACCGACATGGGAAAAAAACTCGTCATTGCAGAAAAGCCAAGCGTAGCAGCAGATCTAGCGCGTGCTCTTGGCAAGGTCCCAAAGAAGGACGACTACTTCGAAAATGACGAATTCATCGTCACCTCCGCGGTGGGTCACCTTGTCGAGCTTTGCCTCCCGAATGAAATGGACAAAAAGCGCGGGAAGTGGAGTTTTGCGAACCTCCCAATCATCCCTGCTGCGTTTGATCTGAAGCCGATTGCGAAATCTGAGCCCCGGTTCAAGCTACTCAAGCGGCTCTTGAAGCGTGCTGATGTGGACGAGGTCATCAACGCGTGTGACGCCGGGCGCGAGGGTGAATTGATTTTCCATTACATCATGCAACTCACGGGCGCTAAGAAGCCATCGAGCCGCCTCTGGTTACAATCGATGACACCCGAGGCGATCAAAACGGGCTTCAGTCAACTCCGTCCACATGCCGAAATGATCCCGCTGGCCGACGCCGCGGTCTGTCGGTCGGAGAGTGATTGGCTCGTCGGCATCAATGGCACCCGCGCAATGACCGCCTTTAACTCAAAAGGAGGCGGCTTTCAACTCACACCGGTCGGTCGTGTTCAAACGCCGACACTGGCGATTCTAGCCATCCGAGAGGAGAAAATCCGGGCATTCAAACCTCGTCCTTACTACGAAGTGCTTGCCGATTTCGGTGTGCAGGCCGGAACCTACAAAGGACGTTGGTTTGATCCAGTATTCAAAAAGGGAGCGGATGAAGATGCGCGCGCAGAACGCATCTGGGAGCGTGAAAAAGCGGATGCCATCGTCGCTAAGTGCACTGGAAAAACCGGAGTTGTTGAGGAGGAAAAAAAGCCATCCTCGCAGCTTTCACCACTCCTCTACGATCTCACCACACTCCAACGCGAAGCCAACAGCCGCTACGGCCTCAGCGCGCGACGAACCTTACAAATCGCCCAAGCCCTCTACGAGCGTCACAAGGTCCTGACTTATCCGCGAACAGATTCCCGCTACATGCCTGAGGACAACCTCGCCAATGTGCGGTCCACGCTCGGGAAGTTTGACGATCAAGACCTCGCCCGTCACGCGCGGAAAGCACTGGATGCGGGATGGGTTCACCTCAACAAGCGCATCTTTAATAACGCGAAAGTCACGGACCACCACGCCATCGTCCCCACTGGTGTTTCGGCGGCCAGTTTGGATGACATGGAGCGGAAGATCTACGACCTCGTGTCGCGGCGCTTCATTGCTGTTTTTTACCCGGCTGCCCAGTTTGAAATCACGACTCGCATCACACGCGTCGAGGGCGAAGCGTTCAAAACCGACGGCAAAATTATTACCGATCCAGGCTGGATGGCAGTTTATGGCAAGTCGGCGGCGGGTGAGGGGGATGAGACCATTGTTGCGGTGAAGTCGGGTGAACTCGCACAAACCGAGTCGATCGAAACCAAGCCTAACGAGACCCGCCCGCCCGCGCGGTTTAACGAATCCACGCTGCTTTCTGCCATGGAGGGAGCTGGTAAATTGCTCGACGATGAGGATTTGCGTGATGCCATGAGCCAGCGCGGACTTGGCACTCCAGCCACCCGCGCGCAGATTATCGAAGGCCTCATTTTGGACGGCTATGTCGTTCGCCAAGGACGTGACTTGATTACCACCGCAAAGGGCCTTTCGCTTATCACGCTCCTTCGTGGCATCGGTGCCGACTCCCTAACCTCCCCCGAGATGACCGGCGAATGGGAGTTTAAGCTCAAGCAAATGGAGCAAGGCGCCATGGATCGCACGCGGTTCATGAACGAAATCCGGGCGTTCACCGAAGAGATTGTTTCCAAAGCGAAAACATACTCCGGCGATACCGTCGGCGGAAATTTTATCGACCTCGATACGACCTGTCCGAAGTGCGGGGCGGTTGGATTTAAGGAGTCGTTCAAAGCCTACGAATGCAAAGGATGCGGGCTGCTCGTTTGGAAAAATATGGCCGGCCGCGAGCTCGAGCGCGACGAGGTGACCACGCTCTTGAGCGAGTCTCACGTCGGGCCACTGGAGGGATTTCGCAGCAAAATGGGGCGTCCATTCTCCGCGGTCGTCAAGCTGGATCCCGAGTTCAAGCAGTCATTCGATTTTGGAAATTCCGAAGGTAGTGAAAGTCAGCCGATAGATCTGTCGACTGCGGTTGCGATCGGCCCATGCCCGCTGTGCGGCAAGGGCACTGTCTACGACACCGGAAATGCTTATGTCTGCGAACATAGCGTCGGTCCGGAAAAGTCATGCACATTCCGCATGGGCAAGGTAATCCTGCAGCGCGAGATCCCTGTCGAACAGGTTCGGAAGCTTCTGGAGACGGGTAAGACGGATCTCATTCCTAGGTTTGTTTCGAAAAAGGGCCGTCCATTCTCCGCGTATCTCAAATTGGAGAATGGCAAGGTCGGATTTGAGTTCGAACCACGCAAGGCGGCTCCAAAAAAAGTCGCTGCCTCGAAGAAAGTGGCGGCCTAGCTCGCGCGCCAGCGTCGAGTCTCTGGGAATGGCGCAGCGGCCCACGAACGATTGCATCAGAAATTCCTTTCCACCTGACCAGAAAAATTGTTCCACTATCGATCAATGGTATTGCCATACGAAAAGTCTGCGAATAGCCTCTCGCAACGTCTCGTCTCCCAATTGAACATCCTCCAATGAAATTGCCCATCCTAGCAACCGTTCTGGCGGCTCTCGCTGTAAGCCAAGTCAGTGCACAGCCTGCACAGACCGGAATTGAAATCACGAAAATCGAGCCAACGTTCGAAAAAACCCCGGTTTACAACATCGGAGTCGGACCAAAGCGAAACACCGGAGCAAGCAAGGACTGGCTCATCGTAGAAGTGGAGTTCAGCTACGAGCCGCGCGGTGCGAACGATGCGCTTTTCCTCGACGACTTGACGTTTAACTACTACATCGCCCTGAAAAATCAATCGGCCAAAAACCCTCAACCCACCCTCATCACGGGCTCCGTCACACACGTAGCCATTCCGAAGGGAAAAGATCTTAGATCCGCGGCATTTGTTAGCCCACGTACGCTCGAGCGGTTTTTCGAGGGCAAAGTTCCATCGACCGCAGCCCAAGCGATCGCCGCCGTAGGGGTCACGATCACGCGCGGTGGTCAAGTCGTCGCCGAATTGAGCACGGGCGAAGGAAAGGGAATGCCGCAATGGTGGACACGCTTCCAGCAGGCACCTGCGGGATATGTTCTCGACAAAAACGAAACCCCGTTTGCGCCGCTGTTTGGGGACTATTATGAGGCGATCCGAGCGAAGCCCGCAGGTCTCTAGTCGCAGCCGTCACAACGAATTTAACCGCGCTAACACACGAACCTACTGATGGCATCCTCCACTCGTTTCACCGTCTTAAATCTTGGGATGCAGACGGTCACGCTCGCCGAGTTTCAACCCATTCCGAATGGCGGTCTTTCGCTAGTCCAATTCCACAGCACTGAGCTTCTGGTCGATCCGGGTGCGGACGCCATGCGGTCGGGTCAAGTTCAAGCCGCCATTGGGCAGCTGAAAAACGAAGCTAAAATCAAGGGCGGAGCGATCAACTACTCCCTGCCGATCCAGTCTGTTTTCACCAGATATCTTTCACTTCCCGGCGGCTCCTCCGAAGACCTTGGGAAAATTATCGGCTTCGAAGCTCAGCAGAATATCCCGTTTTCGATCGATGAGGTCACGTGGGACTATCAGCCAGTGGGGGAGGCCCGCTCTGGAATGCTCGACGTGGCGCTGGTTGCAATCAAAAGCGACACACTCGAAGAGATAAACAAGTCCGTCACAGCCAACGGATTTTCGCCTTCCGTGGTAGATGTCGCACCACTTGCAATTTACAACGCGTTTCGTTTCAACCGACCGCTCCAAGAGGGTTGTTCTTTATTGATCGACATCGGAGCCCGAACCACAAACCTCCTCTTCATTGAGAATGGCCGCGCATACAGCCGAAGCGTGCCCATCGGCGGAAATTCGATCTCGGTCGCCATCGCTAAGGAGTTCAGCCAATCCATTGAAGCGGCTGAGCAAATTAAAAAAGAAAAAGGATTTGTCAGTCTCGGCGGCGCCTACAGCGAACCTGATGATCCAGTGGTGGCAAAGATTGCCAAAATCGCCCGCACCACGTTCACTCGCCTCCACGCAGAAATCATGCGCTCGATCAGTTTCTATCGAGCCAATCAGGGCGGCTCTGCCCCGCAGCACGTATTCCTAGCGGGCGGATCAGTGAGTATGCCCTTCATTCTGGAGTTTTTCTCTGAAAAGATGCAGGTCCCGGTGGAGCCTTTCAATCCCTTCGAGAATGTTGCCATTTCGACGCAGATCGACCAGCAGGCCCTGGCCAAGAACGCTCACGCCATGGGCGAACTTGTCGGCTTGGCGCTCCGCAACCTCAACGACAACCCGATCGAGATCAATCTGCGGCCCCAATCTGTCATTCGGTCGCAGGATCTCGCTGCGAGGAAGCCATTCCTTATTGGGGCGGCGCTATGCTTGATTTTAGCCATTTCTGTATGGGGTGTTTATTTCACTCACGCTGCTGCCGTGAAAGAAACGGAGACCGCAAACGTAACCAACAAAGCAAATGCCTTAGAGGCTATTGTCAAACGCTTTGAAGATGCATCCCGAGCGCAGTCGGCCCGCGAGGCAACCGCCGCTCCGCTGCTGCTAGCAATCGCGGAGCGCGAAGCTTGGATCCGCATCCTCAACGAATTGGCGGTAAAACTCCCTGCTGACTTTATCTGGATCACCCAGCTTACTCCGCTGTCGAACGGTGCCCCGGTCACCGCCTCGGGCGCCATAGGGACTCCGGCGCAGGCGGCCCGTCCTCCTCGCAACCCGCGCGACAACGCACCGCAGCGACCTAACTCCGAGAACCCAGCCGCAGCGGCCAAGCCAGCAATCACTGCACTGGAGATCCAAGGGTTGTATCTCGAAAATCCGAAAGCGGCCACCGTCATCGACGACTTCGTGAATAGCCTGCAAACCTCGTCGATCTTCAAAATCGACGAAACCGATAAGGCGAAAATCGTGACCAAGCGAAGCACGCCGGACGATCTAACCTGGGCGTATAGCTACACCATCGTAGTTCCGCTCGCTAAACCGATTGCACTTCCATGAACTGGGTCCAAGAAAATCCATTCCTATCCGCTTTCCTAGGAGGCACCGTCGTTGCGGCTGCTGCAGCTAGCTATTTTTCATTTTCTGCATTTACAAGATTTGAGGAGGTTACTGTTCAGTATGACTCTGCGGTAAGCCGGCTCCACGGTCTCCAGAATAAGGTGCCATTCCCGAGTGAGGAAAATCTCAAGGCGTTTGCGAGTTTAACCGACGAATACAAAGCGAAATTCAATGAGCTTCTAGGCGTTATCGCTCAGCGCAAACTCCCCGTCGAGGCCGTTTCGCCGCAGGTATTCCAAGACAACCTCCGGGCGGTGGTATCGTCGGTCAGTGACCTCGCGAAGGAAAACGGGGTCGAGTTGCCAGAGGGCTTCTATCTTGGATTCGACCAATACCGTGGCACACTCCCCTCGGACGCGGCGGCTCCCCTGTTGGCCGCCCAGTTGGCAAGCGTTCAATCGATCATCACGGATCTGATCAAACTCAAGGTGAGCGCAATCACTGAAATCTCCCGAGTGCCTTTGCCTATTGAGGGAGGCGCGCCCCGGCCGGAGCCAAATCCTCAGCAGTCCCCCAACAACCGTCCAAATGGCGGGCAAGAAAAAACGAAAGCGCCAATCATCGTCACCACACCGATCGACATCGGCTTCCGAGCGGAACAGGGAAAAGTAAGGCAAGCGTTGAACGGTATCGTCACGGCAGATCGTTTCTTCATCATTCGTTCACTCACTGTTCGTAACACCCAGTTGGAAGGCCCGTCACGCATTGCTGATGAGGCGGCGGCACCAGCCGATACGGGTGCAAGCGCATTCGCAGAATTGCTCGGAGACAGTCAAAAACCGGGAGCCGCTGCGAAATCATCGCTCAGCGTCATAGTCGGTCGCGAACTTGTCGACGTAAACACTCGGATTGAGATGATTGGTTTTAACCTACCGGAGAAAAAGAATTAACCCTCGGAATATGGACTGGATCAAATCCCAATACGACCGTGTCGGACTCGCTGTGCTCGGATTGATTGCACTGGCATCCGCCGGGGTTATCGCCATGCAAGCAGTTGCGTTCCCCGAATCCTTCGCGGGCCAGAATAGTTCGAAGCCGCCGGATAACTCGCTCCCCCAGCCACCGACAGCTGCCATAGCGACCGAAATCACAGCCCTCGCGCAGCCGGCGGAGTGGTTGGCTAGCAAGTCATCATTGCTGGTCTCAAAACCTTACATCTTGAAGGATGGAATGCTGATCAACCCATTGGAGGGCGGGACTCCGCTGCATCCACCGGTTCCTAATGAGTGGATTGTCGAATACGGCCTCGACTATGCCGATACCCAGTTGCTTGACGCCGATCCCGACAACGACCTATTCACGGTGGTCGAGGAATTCGAGGCTGGCACCGATCCCACGGATCCAAAATCAGTACCGGGCTACGCATCGAAATTACGAGTGCGGAAGTTCACCAATGAACGCTTCCGTCTTAAATTCAGTAGCATCGTGGATGCCGATACCTTCAGCGTGAATACAATCGATCTCAATGAGCCCACGACCTTCATGAAAGTCGGTCAGTTCATTGCAAACACGAAGTTCAAACTAACCGCTTTTAACCCGAAGACCGTTGAAGAACGTGGAATCGTTAAGGACGTTTCGGAACTTGTCTTCGAAAATGTGGAAACAGGGGATAAAATTGTCCTCCCACTCGATCAAGAGGTGAATTCGCCGACGCCGATCGGTACGTTTGTAAATCTGCTCGATGGTCAGGAATTTGAGGTGCGCCGGAACGGAGAGTTCTCGCTAGCGCAACAACCCGATGCAAAATACAAACTCGTTGACATTACGGACGCTGGGGCTGTAATACAGCGCACGGACACGGGCAAGGAGATCAAAGTTCTACCTGAAGCGCGCTGATGATAAATTTTTCGCTGACCTTAACCACTAGAACACCACTTTTCCTAAGTCCGCCGGCAATTGGCCAAAACTCTGTTCATCAGTTCCAATTGCCTTCCTACCCATTTCCCTTAACCATGCTCAGAACTATTGCATCCGCCTCACTTCTAGCCGTCATCACACTCAGCGCAACGCCTGCGCTCATCGCTCAATCCCCCGGATTGGTGGGAGCGGCAGAGCTTGAGACACGGAAACGTGAGATGAATAGCGAATACGCAACGTCGATGATCCAAAAAGGGGACGCGGCCATGGTGAGCTTGGACTACGAATCAGCATTCGCATTTTTCAAGTCCGCGGTGGACTCACTCCCATCCGGCGGCGAAGCAACTGCGGAGCCGCGCGCGGAAGCCCTCGATGGTTTTTCGCGAGCCGTTGTGAAATTAGCGGAACAGCGCATTTCAGAAGGACGATTTGAAGATGCTGAAGTCACGGTAAATGTGATTCTGGACGAGAACTACAACCCGACTTATGGTCCCGCGTTGTCTCTCCGTTCAAGGCTCCGTTCGCCAGACAACTTCAACAAGACCATCACTCCGGCGTTCGTCGCGAAAGTCGAGGAAGTCAAACAACTCTTCCGGGAAGCGACCGGATATTACGAAAGCGCCCGCTTCGACCTCGCGTTCAAGCGCTGTGAACAGGTTCTAAATCTTGATCCGTATAACATCGCCGCACGGCGTATGATGGAAAAAATCAACAACGCCCGCTCGAATTACGCCGAGAACGCCTACAACGCGACCCGCGCCGAGATGCTTGGGCAAGTGGATGCGGCTTGGGCGCTTCCGGTGACAAAGTTCGATGTGAGCGGGGGTCAAATCATCGAGCAGCCTGCGATCGACACGCGTGGCACCCAATCGGTCAGTCGGAAACTCGAAGAGATTCGGATTCCGAGTATCAACTTCCGCGATGCGACCGTCCGTGAGGCAATCGACTTCATCAAGCAGCGTTCTGTCGCCCTCGACACGGAGGAGTCCGACCCGAACCGTAAAGGAGTTAACATCGTCCTGAAACTTGATCCGACACTTGCCGGCGCCGACTCGGGCACACGAATCACTCTTGCCCTCACCGATGTTCCGCTCGGTGAAGCATTAAGATACATCGCGACTGCGGCGAACTTGAAGATCAAAGTCGAGCCCTACGCGGTTGCAATCGTTCCAACAAACGAACAAACGGACGTTCTCATCACCAAAGAATATAAAGTGCCCCCTGGCTTTGTCTCGCAAATTCCTGCTCCCGCCGCTGCGGCTGGTGGCTTCGGAGGCGGATTTGGGGGCGGTGCCGGCGACACACCAACCGTGGCCCGATCTGGTGCCCGCGAATTTCTCGAGAATCAAGGGATTACTTTCCCGCCCGGAGCAAGCGCCAACTTCCTCGCCGCAAGCAGCAAGTTGATCGTTCGCAACACACAGCCTAACCTCGATCTGATTGATCAACTCGTCGATCTAGGGTCTGCAACCGTGGAAAGCCAAGTCGAGATTGAAGCGAAGTTTGTTGAAATTTCTCAGAATAACCTAAAAGAGCTCGGTTTTGATTGGTTGCTCGGCCAGTTTGCGCTACCGTTCGGGACTGGTGTTTATGGAAGCGGGGGAACTCCTGGATTTACGGGAGCACTGCCTGACCGCGATACCAGCATCGCAGGCACTCAAGGATATCCGTTCGTTAGCCCCACCAGCACTACACCGGTCGGCACCAATCCGATCACCGGCGGCAATCGCAATGGCGGTGCGGCGATCAGTGCCAACGCGATCGATGGACTTCTCCTAGGCGGAACGGGCGGTGGTGCCGCGGCTCCAGGAGTTCTCGCGCTTGCGGGGATTTTCACGAATCCGCAATTCCAGTTGGTCATTCGTGCCCTCGATCAACAAAAGGGCATTGATCTACTTTCAGCTCCTCGAGTTACTACCCGAAGCGGCGAAGTAGCACGAATGGAGCTTATCCGCGAGTTTCTATACCCAACACAATTCGATCCTCCTCAAGTTCCCCAAACTACAGCGAGCAGTGGAAGCTTCATCCCGATACCTCCAACCACCCCAAGCGCGTTCGACACGAAAAACCTTGGCGTGGAACTTGAAGTCGAACCGACAGTCGGGCCCGACGGCTACACGATCGAACTCAATCTCTCGCCGCGGATCACTGAGTTCGATGGCTTCATTAACTACGGAAGCCCGATCAACGCGGAAGTGCAGTATACTAGCTCATTCAATCTCTTCAATCAGGTCAGCCAGACCATTCAGGTTTCTGAAAACGTGATCAATCAGCCGATTTTCAGCGTCCGCGAAGCCAGAACACAGGTAACGGTTTACGATGGCGAGACCGTCGTGCTTGGCGGCCTGATGCGCGAAGACATCCAAAAAGTGGAGGACAAAACACCAATTCTCGGGGACATCCCGCTGGTTGGGCGGCTCTTCCGATCATCAGCAGATCAACATATCAAGAGAAACCTGATTATGTTCGTCACGGCCACATTGCTTGATCCAGCCGGTCAGAGGCTTCTACAGGAGATCGAAAACGACGAAATCATGGCGCTTCCAGATGCGCTGTCTGTTGAATCTGAAATTATACCCGGTGACCCGCTCTCGGCCCCCTCATTCTAACTCCATTTTTGATGCCCAACCAGATGACATCTAGTTTAAATCCATTGTTTAAGTCCGTCGGCGCAGTAGTAGTTATTGCTGGGCTCTTTGCTACGAGCGGGAATGCCCAGACCTACGCATCAAGCCCGTCAAACACGAGCAGCCTTGATGGCCTCGCCGGTCGTGAGGTCGTCAGGCGTCAGCAAGCCGTGATCCAAGCCGAAAAGCTGGAGATGGCGGGCGACGCTGCCATTGCAGACAAAAATCTCGAGACCGCGTATACCAGCTACCTCGACGCACTGAACCTCGTCGGTTCAGGAGATGCCGTGACTTCGGATCGATCCACACTCGTCGGAAAATTTAGCAACGCGGGAGTATCGTATGCGGAGCAGTTGATCGCGAACGGCCGCTACGCGGACGCCGAGCAGGTAGCCAAGACGGTGCTGCTTCCCCAACATAATCCGACCTTCCGCCCGGCAGTTGTATTGCTGTCAAACTTGGAACAGTCCGACTTCTACAACAAGACAGTCACTCCTCAATTCGCTGCGGATCGTGAAGAGGTATCTCGTTTGTTGGTAGAGGCCGAGGGGTATTATTCCCGCGGGAGTTTTGATCTTGCGACGCTCCGTTATGAGCAAGTGCTTAACATCGACAGATACAACATCGCTGCACGGAAAGGTATCGAAAAAATCGAGGTTTCCAAGATGAATTACTCGGGTGCTGCCTATAATGAAACCCGTAGCCGAATGCTTTGGCAGGTAACTAAAGCCTGGGAGATGCCCGTGCGCAAACTTCGAACTGGTCGTTCAACTGAAGGCTCTCAAATTCAAGTGCGCGGAACGGGCGCAGAGGCAATCACCGCGAAACTTAATCGGATCATTGTGCCGCGGATCGATTTGAGAGATACTACCGTGCGCGAAGCTGTAGAATACTTGCGGACACTGAGCGTGAACCTCGACACGTTGGAGAGCGATCCTGCGAAGCGCGGGGTAAACATATTCCTAAAACTTCCCTCGGGCGATGTAAGTGCTTCCGGAGCCGACGGTGGAGCATTGCCAACCGACGGATTTGCGGATGCGGGGCCGGTCGCGCCATCTGTCTCTGCTGACACCCGAATCACGCTCGCGCTCAATGGGGTGCCGCTTTACGAGGCTCTAAGATACCTCGCGCAACTCGCGGGACTGAAGATTAAAGTGGAGGATTTTGCCGTGGCGATCGTTCCGCTCACAGAAGTTAACGATGACCTTCTAACCAAAGAGTATTCCGTTCCACCGACGTTTATCCCAGCGACGCCACCTGAGGGCGAAACCAGTGCATTCGGCGCAGTGACTCCGTCTGATACATCACGGGTCGGCCGCCGTCCCACCGCTCAGCAGTATCTTGCTTCCCAGGGTGTCGTTTTTCCTGAGGGTGCCTCCGCAAACTACATAGCTGCGGGTAGCCGTCTGGTCGTTCGAAACACACAAGATAACATTGACCTCATTGATGTGCTGGTCGACTCGTCCGTTGGTGCCGCTCCGACCCAAGTCGAAATCGAATCGAAGTTTGTTGAAATTAACCAAAACAACCTCAAGGAACTCGGGTTCGACTGGTTGCTTGGACCGCTGCAGATCGGATCCTCAGGCGCTTATGTTGCGGGGGGTGATACCCTGATCGGCAATACTCAGGCCTATCCATTCAATGCACCTAGTGGAGGGACAATAGGCCAGTTCCCGGTAACGAATGGATTGAGAACTGGTGTCGGTTCTTCGGGCCGCAGCGCAATTAGTACAAACAGTGTCGATTCCTTGTTGGCAGGGCTCGCGCAGGGTGCGAGTTTGGCTTCGCCGGGAATATTCGCGCTCTCCGGGATCTATACGAACCCTCAATTTCAACTAGTGATCCGTGCTCTCGATCAGAAAAAGGGTATCGACCTGATGTCGGCACCGAAGGTTACAACGAAAAGTGGACTCAAGGCAGTCGTACAGGTTATTCGGGAGTTTATCTATCCGACGAGCTTTGATCCTCCGCAGATTCCGCAGGAGCAGGGGGATGATTCGTCAGTCAGTGTTGCCGGGGCGGGGGTTCCAGGTAGTGCCGTTTTTGCCGGAGAGCCGGGCTTTAACTTCCCGAACGGAATCATCACGCCAACTACGCCTACCGGTTTCCAAACTCGCAACACTGGTGTGACGCTCGATGTCTTGCCGACTGTGGGACCAGATGGATACACGATCGATCTCGAAATCACTCCAGAGGTCGTCGACTTTGATGGCTTCATCAACTACGGATCGCCAATCAAAGGAATCCGGCCTGTCACCACAGGAATCAATGGCACGGGCTTAGTAACCGGCATCGAAACATTTGATTTGACGCCGAACGTCATCAATCAGCCGATCTTTACCGTTAGAAAGGTGAATACCAAAGTCACGATTTGGGATGGCTCGACCGTAGCACTCGGCGGACTAATCCGTGAGGACGTGCAGAAGGTCGAAGACAAAGTGCCGGTATTGGGTGACGTACCGCTTGTAGGACGGCTGTTCCGGAGCGAAGTGGATCAAAAGTTGAAAAAGAATCTCATCATTTTCGTGACAGCTCGGATGATGGATGCGGGCGGGAAACCGGTCCGCTCGGATGTGGAGGAAGAGGATATTGTAGAGCCCCTCGGCCTGCCTGACGATCTACCACGTCCAGTAATGCAAGTGAAATCCGTCGGGACTGGTAAGTGATCCGGTCCTTTGGTCAGCGCCGAAAACAATTCGCCTGACGACAGACAAGCTGTCTAGTTAAAGTTGGGGTGTCCATTGAGGAAACTAGAATTTTCGAATTGGATGCCTTAGACCGCATTTTTAGAAGATTTTGTTAGTGCTGCTGAGTGGCTACAGCGAAAGACGTCTGGTCTTGAGCATGTTGGGATGCATGTATAAATGGAAAACGCTATGGGACTGATCATTGGGGTAACCGGCGGGGTAGCGTGCGGCAAATCCACCGTCTCCGCTATTCTATCCGATCGGTTTTCGATGGAGGCTGTCGATTCGGACCAATTAGCCAAGCGGCTGATGGAGGAGGATCAAAACATCCGCAAGTCGATCGAAACGGAGATCTCGCCGCTTGCTTATGGACGAGATGGACGCCCTGATCGCAGTTGGCTGCGGGAAGCCATCTTTTCTGATCCCTGTATTCGGGACCGCTTGAATGCGATTGTGCATCCTGTGGTGCGCGAATGTTGGATGAGTAGGGTGCGGGAATGTCGGCTGAAAAATGGCGGTATACTCGTCGAGATCCCGCTCCTGTACGAGGTGAGTGCCGCGGCATATTTCGATGAGGTTGTGGTTGTAGGCGCGTCTCCGATTACTCAGGTGCAGCGACTTGTGAAAGAACGAGGAATTTCAGAGTTACTCGCTTGGAAAATGCTCGCGTCTCAACAAAATCTCAGCGATAAGATCGATCGTGGTAGTCGTGTCTTATGGAACGATACCGACCTCAACACTCTGAAACGTCAAGCCGACTATCTGGCTGCACTCCTTCTAAAAACTCCCGTTTGATGGTTCGCTCAACACCTTGTGCAAACGCGGTAGGATCGATCAACTCCGCAATGGCTCCACATTTTCCCTCTGAGACTTCGTATGATTGAATCGAATGTTCCGCCCGTCGACGATGTTGAGCGTGCCGCTGAACCGGAGATGAAGAAGCGCGTCTCGCTGAACGACCTTCAAACTCTCGGCCGCAACGGATTGTTCGCGCGCGCCCACGAATTGGGAATACGACTGCGACCGGAAGGTAGCCTCCATCATCTTGTCCTCGACCAAGCAAGGTATCATTTAGCGAAAAAAGATACTCTCATAGCCGAAGGAGTGCTCGAAATCGACGGGCAGCGGGGGATGTTACGCTGGCCGAGCTTTGATTTCAAGCCGGGACCCGAGGACGCCATGGTGCCGGCCTCTTTGATTCGACAGTTTAAGCTCCAAGCGGGCTTGAAGCTTGCGTGCACGCTGCGTCTCCCGCAACAGAAAGAGCATGGTTTGGTTGTGGATCGAATCGATTCCATCGAAGGTATCCCCAGCGTTGAATGGGTTGTGCCGGTTGATTTTGAAAAGCTCACGCCGTTGTTTCCGAATCGGCGGATCATTCTCGAAACTTATAGCTCTGAGCTCATCAGCGCGCGTGCGGTGGATCTAATTGCACCTCTTGGAATGGGGCAGCGTGGGCTGATAGTAGCTCCACCGCGGGCCGGAAAGACCGTTTTGTTGAAAGAGATCGCTCTCGCAATCAGGAAAAACCAACCCGATGTCCATCTCATTCTTCTGCTTGTGGATGAACGCCCGGAAGAGGTCACCGATTTCCGGCGTTCGGTGGACTGTGAGATTTTCAGCAGCACGTTTGATGAGCCACCCAGTCGCCACGTCCAGGTGGCGGAGTTAGTGTCCGAGCGGGCGAAACGTCTGGTTGAGTTAAAGCAGGACGTCGTGATTTTGGTGGATAGTATCACCCGTATGTCGCGCGGGTACAATAACCTCCAACCTACGAAGGGCTCCCGGACGATGAGTGGGGGTGTGGATGCAAAGGCACTGGCAAAACCTAAGCGGTTTTTCGGAGCAGCCCGTAACGTGGAGGAAGGGGGAAGCCTGACGATCCTGGCGACGGCATTGATCGAGACACACAGCCGGATGGACGACCTGATCTTTGAGGAGTATAAGGGCACTGGAAACATGGAGGTTCACTTGGATCGCGGGATCGCGGAGACGCGGATATTTCCAGCGATTCACATCCTGAAGTCTGCCACCCGCCGCGAGGAAAAACTGTATCACCCGGATGAGTATGATCGCGTCGTGGCCTTGCGCCGGCAACTGTCTGAAATCCCCGCCGTCGAGGCGATGGAAACCCTACAACAAAACCTGGTCCACACGTCGAGTAACGCAGAGTTGTTGCTGAGCGGATTGAAGGGGATCTGATCGAATTCTTTTAACGGTATGAAAAAAATCACACTGCGCGAAATTGCAACCCTCCTGTCTGGTTGGGTGGCTCCAGAAAATGAGAATGTTTCCATCCACGGCCCAGCATCACTGCAAGACGCAGGACCCGGTGACGTCGCCTTTTATGGCAATCCGAAATACTTGCCATCTGTGCGTATCACGGAGGCCAGCGCGGTGCTTGTTCCTCATGGATTTGCGGAATCGATTACAGCCGCCTGCGTCTGGGTGGATGACCCTGCAAGCGGATTTGCCAAGCTGCTCGAGCAATTTGCTCCGGCACCGGTGATTCCTGATTCCGGGGTTCACCCCACAGCGGTGGTGCATCCATCGGCAGTTTTAGAAGGGGGTGTTTCCGTTGGTGCGGGCGCGGTGATCGAAGCTGGAGCACGAGTGGGTGCGAGGTCAGTGATTGCTGCGCTTTCGTATGTCGGTCATGACGTGGTTATCGGGGAGGATTGCCAATTGCACCCGAGGTCTGTGGTCATGGAGCGATGTGTGCTCGGGAACCGGGTGATCCTCCTGCCCGGAGCGGTCATTGGATCCGAGGGGTTCGGCTATGAATTCAAAAACGGGCAGCATGTCAAAATTCCACAGACCGGAATCGTCCAACTAGATGACGACGTGGAGGTCGGGGCAAACACAACGATCGATCGAGCTCGATTCGGCAGAACATGGATTCAGGCGGGCACTAAAATCGATAACCTCGTCCAGATCGCGCACAATGTTCGCATCGGCCGCGGCGGTATCCTCTGCGCTCAAGTTGGAGTTTCAGGTAGCACGCGAGTGGGTAACTTCGTCACTCTAGCCGGACAGGCTGGAATCGTCGGTCACCTTGAAATCGGAGATCGTGTGGTCGTCGCTGCTCAGAGCGGCGTCAACCGCTCGGTGGCGGAGGGTGAGATCGTTGGCGGGGGCCCGGCCCGCCCAATCAAGGAATACCGCGAAAACTGCGCTCAGATCAGCCGCCTTCCAAAGCTCTATGATCGCGTGAAAAAACTAGAAGCTGCTAAGAAAACGGAGGCATCCGAAACGACACACTGATTTGAGTGCTTCAATGAAGTAGATCGATACGCAGACGATCCAGTACGGCCTGTGTGGCGACTTCTTTGAATGTTTCGCGATCCGTCGGGAAACATTCTCGCCAGACGATGGGTGAGTGTCCGGCTTTGGCGAGCGCCAGAAAAACCGTGCCGACAGGTTTTTCATCAGAGCCGCCCGATGGGCCTGCGATGCCAGTGGTTGCCAAGCCATACGTGGTATTGGCTGAGGCGCGGACGTTTTCTGCCATCAATCCGGCAACTTCGCTACTGACCGCGCCGACGGATTCTAGCAGAGACGGATCGATTCCAAGGAGCGCAGTCTTTGCGGAATTAGCATAAGTCACGAGGCCTTGTAGGAATACCTCCGACGCGCCGGGGACATTGGTGATGCGGTGGGCAAGCAGCCCACCGGTGCAGGATTCGGCAGTCGCAAGGGTCCGGCGATTTTTCCGGAGCAAGTCCACCACCGTGTGCTCAAGTGAATCGTTGTTTGTGCTGACCAATGCCTCCCCGAGAGCTTCTCGGATCTCCGCATCCATCGTTTCGAGGAGCGCCGATTTGCCGATGATTCTAAAATCCACTTCGTTTGGTCGCGCGCAGTATCCGATTTCCAGATCGGTGATTTTACTCAAACGGAGCCCGATCTTTTCCTCCACTAGGGATTCCCCCATGCCCACACAACAATATGTCCGACAGGTCACGTCGGGTGATGCTCCTGCGGTATCGCGGAGAATTGGCAGGACCGACGACTCGAACATCGGTTTCAGCTCTCGCGGAGGCCCCGGAAGGAGGAAAATGTGCGGTGTTCGAACACTGGGAGTATCGAGCGGGGGCAAGTATAGGCCTGGCGCTGTCCCGTAGGCATTAGGTAAAACGGTGGCACCATCTGGAACCATCGCTTGGCGTCCCATTCGGGTCTGAAATGCGAATCCTCTGCGAGCGCAGCGGTCCTTTATCGATTGCAGAACGTCTGGATCCTCCGAGAGTGCGAGCCCAAGCAACTCGGCAGTAATCTCTCGGGTCATGTCATCGGTTGTGGGACCCAATCCCCCCGTGATGAGTAAAACATCGCATCGGCCAATCGCTTCGATGAGCGCATCCCGAATGCTTGCTCCATCCGGTACCGTCACTTGCCGACTGACGCGTAATCCGAGGGTGAATAGCTCTTTCCCGAAGAGAACGGGGTGTGTATTCACGACGTTACCGAGAAGAAGCTCGGTGCCCGTGTTAAGAATTTCGACTCTCACAGTGGATTAACAGCGGCGGATACCGGGTAGCGATGTGTGGTAATCAATTGCAGCATTCCACCGTGAGCGCTTTGATCCACCGATTAACCCGAGCGTGCTTATCCCGCTCCTGACGTAAATCGTAAACATAAAGCAGGTTCGCAAGTGTGCGGATCAATACTTGCCTCGGGCCGGCATCAGCAAGGTGGCATGGCTGAAGCGACAAGTTCTGCTTTTCGAGAATCGATTCGCAGTCGGATTTCGAGAGGATTCGTCCACGGTGAAACGGATCGAAAAACAGCTCGCCGTGTCGAGCGATGAAGTGGCCGGGTAGGTTCACTCCGGACACGCACATGCCGGCGCGTGCGGCGACCATCATGTAGAGCAGTGTGAGCGTGATAGGGATGCCCATGCGTGTCTCGATCACGTACGGAAGCAGGCAGTTTCTTTCGTTGTAGTAGTCCTCGGTGTTCCCGCGGAATGTGAGCTCCCCGGACATGAACTGCGACAAAAGCAGCACGCGCTCGCGGCTCGATACGGCACTCGAGCTTTGAAGCAAAAACTGCCTTCCCCAAGAGTTGACGCGCAGCTCAAGGGGAGCGAGGTCGATGCTCGGCATCAGAGCTTGGGCGAGCATCCAATTCGCGCGCTCCAAGCACGAATGATTCCCAAAAAAGTGGCAGACCAATTCGAAAGCATCTTCGGCCTCGCGCCCTTCGATGATCGACAATACTTCTTGCACGTGGGAGGCGACTGATTTTTCGGCGCAGTGCGATAAATCGCGGAGTCCGACTAGGGCATCGTCTCCGGCCTGGGCGAGTTGCTCTTTGACGAGGCGCACGGTCTCGGGATCGTCATCCCTCAGGAGTCGAACGATGGCATCTCGTTGTTCGAAGATCATAAGTTTGCGGTGCTGTCGGTAATCAATGAATCACGGCGAGGTAGTTCGATGGCTCACGGTGTTGCCACCACATCGAGCACTTTGATTTGCTCTGGAGACTGAATGGGGATTTGCGGCGTCACGCCCTGATAGGGTTTTACAACGCCTGTGATCTGCACGTCTTTATTGAGGTAAACTTCGAGCCCGTCGGGGAAAGCATCATAGTTCGCCTGAAAAACAACCGCTACGAATCCGCCGCGTTGGGTCGAAAAGTTCAAAAAGGTAATGCCTCCCTCCGGAGATTTGCCGACTCTTTGGACTTTCCCGGTGACCGATACCTCTTGGCCAGCGTGTTCGAGAATGCGATCTGTTTCAATCGATGAAATAACCGGGATCTCGGCGTCCTGCGCGTTCACGAGAACTGGAGCGATTGAAATTGCCGCAAGCAAAAGGACGTGGCGAATACAGGATGAGAGACGAGTTTCCATTGGGTTGAAATATCGTGTGGTATCCGCGATCCCGCAAGTGGGAAGTCGATCTCTGCGTGAGTTCACGATCAGATTCCGGCTAGCTTGAATCCTGCATGAATAACCACACCGATCAATCCCCCGATGATCGTGCCATTGAGGCGAATGAACTGAAGATCGCGGCCCACAGTGGTTTCCAGCTTCGTTGCGATATCGGCTGGATCCCACTTCAGAATAGTCGAGTGAATATGCTCCCTAGTCTTGAGACGCAGTGTCGGGATATGATCTGCAATTTGATTCGCAATGAGCCCATTGACGGAGCTTCGCAAACTTTCACTCTCGGCTAGCGCCTGCGAAATTGCATCGATCCCGCGTGCGATTGCCGTTCGAATCTCTGAGTCCTCTGGGGCATCGATGTCTCTCAACAGTGCGGCCCGAATCCCGCTCCAAATCTGGCCCGCAACCACATCAATCTCGGTGCCTGAAAAATGCTCAGACTTGAACGCGTTGATGCGGCCTTGCAGTGCGGGAGACGATTGGGTTTCTGCAATCCAATCGGATACTTTCGTTTGCAGGCATTTCCTGATGGGATGGTTTTCGCAGTCCACTGCGTCTGCCAGCAAACCACGCACATTTTCGACGGTCTTCTCGGTGAGTGAGGCTGCGATTTGATTCCGGAGTTGATCGATTGCCGGCCCGAAATGTTGACCTCCAGGGAACCCGCGAACGAGTTCGCCAGACAGGGGGAGCTCGCCCAGAATTTGCTCTTGAATCACCAGGCGATTTTCTGTGATTAGCCCAGCCATGGATTGCAATACCGTCCGGTGAATGGTCTCTGCCATTGAGCCCGAGAACAATGATTCCAACGCATTCCCGGCGAGCGCCGGGAAATCGATTTTTGACCATGCGGTCTGGCACTGAGCAGAGATCGAGGCAGGAACCGTTGCGGCTTGCTCTGATGCCAGCCAGCGCCCCGCAGATGCCATAGCCAGAGCGATCATCGCGGTCCGGTTCGCTGAAATGGTCGATGCGGCTATTTTTGCAAAGTCCAGACTCCGCACGCGATCCGTGATTTCCTTTTCATTCAAAAAATTGCTGTCGATAAAATCAGCGAGTGACTCTGCGACGCGCATCTTGTTATTTGGCAAAATGGCCGTGTGAGGAATCGGAATACCCATCGGGTGGCGGAAGAGGGCGACCACTGCAAACCAATCTGCAAGCGCGCCCACGGTGGCAGCTTCGCAGAATGCTCGAAGGTAACCAAAGGCAGGGTGCCAAGGTTCGATGATTCGAAAACCGATCATTCCGCAAAAAACGAGAGCGAGCGCCAAAGTCGCAGCCCAGCGCATGCGACCCAATGCGTTTCGTTGAATCGGAATCATGCGCGAGGGTGAGCGGCATTGTAGGCGGACTTGAGGCGCTCAGTGGATACGTGGGTGTAAACTTGGGTGGTCGAAAGGTTGGCGTGTCCAAGCAGTGTTTGGAGGCTCCTCAGGTCTGCCCCATTGTCGAGCAGATGGGTGGCGAAGCTATGTCTCAGCTTGTGCGGTGTGATCGTCGAAGGAAGGCCGACGAAGCGCAGATACGTTTTCATTTGCACCTCGATGGCATGCGTGGAGAGCCGCCGTCGGGATTTGTTGATGAACAGCGGGCCGCTAACGACTTGTGCCGCATGCCGGTACTTCGAAACGGCTTCGAGTGCGGGTCCTCCGACGGGACAGACTCGTTCCTTCGAGCCTTTGCCGATCACACGCAGGGTTTCGGAATAGGGATCTATGTCTCTGACATTCAGGCCAGCCAACTCAGAAATGCGGATTCCGGTGGAATAGAATACCTCGAAAATTGCCGTGTCCCGGAGCGGCATCCACTTTGGAGTCTGCTTGGATGTGGGCATTTTTCCGGGGGCTTCCAACAACTCTAGAACCTGCGAAACCGTGAGGAACTCCGGCAAAGATTTCTCAGCCTTGGGCATAATCACTTGCTTGAGCGGGTTGAGCGACAGGTTCTTTCGTTCGACCAGAAAGCGATAAAAGCTCCTAAGCGCTGAAAACGTCAGGCGGATCGTAGCGCGGGACTTTTCGCGTTTTAATAGCTCCAGTAAAAATGCCCGAAAATCATCCGCACTCGCCGCACGCCACGTGACACCCGGACGGAAGTCGCGGAATTGCTCTAACGCAAGCTGGTAGTTCGCAATCGTTCGCGGCGATGCGTTACGCTCTCCTTCGAGGTAAGTGAAGAACGACTCTGCGAGCAAATCCCGATTTGGTTTAATCGCCATAGCTTATCTTCAGCGAGGACGACGTCGACCGTTGGCTCGCCTCCCGGTCAATGACACACGCGCGCTAGCTGGTGCGGCCAACGGGCTCCAAAAACGGAGGTTGCAGAGTGTCGTTCACGATTCCGACCTTCCCCGTGTCTCGATGAAAGCGAAGGGTCGCGCTACGCGTTTCGAGACCGTCAGGAGATGTCGCAACCACTGGAATCTCGTAATCCGCGTTAGGGAAAACGCAGTGATAACGGAACGTTCCGTCGGATTGTAAAGCAACGGGTTTGCCGTCGATCGTAAGCGATGCTTGTGGATCCGTGCCCCCGTAGAATATGACCTCTGCGTTGACGTGCATGAAAAAACCACGCTCCGCCGCGACGCCAAAGCTGGATGAATCGCCGGAACTACCTGACCACCCTGAAGAGCCCGACTCACTTAGCCAACTCGACGTGCCGCTCGTCCCCCAGCTCGATTGTGCGGCCTCTGCCCAACTCGACTGAACCGCCGCCATCCAGCTTGTGAGCGCAGAAAGTGACTCGCTGGACATGGAGCCCTGACCACCGCTCGACGTCGCAGCAGTCAGCCAGCTAGCGAGAGCACCAGTGGACCAGCTCGTCGTTCCACCGGAGAGCATCGACGATCCCGAGAAGTTCGTGATCGATTCGGCAAATCCACTGGAGGCGGCATGTGACCAACTGGTGATCCAGCCCGCGGCCCAGCCGGCCATTTCGACTGGGCTCCACGATGAAGTTCCGGCTCTGGATTGAAGAGCCGTGGCTTCGGATGCGAACGCGCTCGCGCCGCTGTAAGCTGCCAGAGATTCCAATAGGGTAACCGCCTCGCTTGCACCTCCCGAACTCAGGAGTTCCTCCAGTCGGACCTGCACCCGCGAGTGCAATTCGGACGAGTCGAGCGTTCCCTCGGCGATTTTGCTGACGAGTTCCGTTCCGAGGAGTGTCTTGAGCATCGATTGATGTTCGGGAGCAATCAGGGGCGGAAGGTTGCCTCCGAATGCTGAAAAGTCACCCGACCGCTGCATGCGCGAAACGGCATTCATTAAGTTCTCCCCAGATTTTAGGACCGACTGCAAATTATCCGCGAGTCGTTGAAAACTAAGGTGCAGCGGTACGGTTGCAAAATCGAATCCGTCTTCCTGTGAGAGCGCTTCTGGTGGTGTCGGCACCGATGCCGAGCGCGCAATTTCGTGCCATGAGCCACTCCGGTGATATCCGATAGCGACGTAGTAATCCGTGCCGCAACCTTTCACAGGAATATACCAGTTTCGCGTCTCGAACGGGACTTCAATTTCCTGCTCAACGACACCGTCCGCCGAGCAACACCTCAGAAACGTTGCACCGCCGGGGTGTTTGGAAATGTCGAGATCCCAGTAGGTGAACAGCCAATGCGGGTCTTGGGCAATCAGGAAGATCGTATCCACCCCGTATGAATGCGGGAGGTCGTCGGATTCGTTCGTAGGTCCAACGGCGACCTCCGGTAGCGGCTCCAAATCCTCCGATTTCTTCAATTGAAATCCCGGTGAGTCCACTTTCGTTTGTTTCTTATTTTCAGCCATGACTTGTGTCCGGTGTGCGAGTTAGATCTCTCAAACGATGGGAAGCATGCACCGCCTTCGCGTGCGGGCAATGCAATTTTTGTGCCATTGGCATAATTTTTGCCTGAGCCACTTGAAATCCGCAATCCGCTCATTACGTTCTCATCATGAAAAGTAGCAACCGAACATTTCTCTTCAGTTTTGCCACCCTGACTTTGTTTGCTCTCGTGAACGTTCACGCTGAAACCGCGCAAGGCGAGCTTGCCCGGAGCCTCAGCAAGGCATTTGGTGACGTTTACGAAAAGGTCTCCCCATCGGTCGTCGTGATCGAAGTCGAGCAAGCGCCCGGTGCCGCCAATGCTTCGTCGCAGCAAATGCTCCAATACTTTTTTCAAATGCCGCGAGGGAACGCGGTGCCGACGCCAGACTCCTTCAGCGCGCCGAATCAGGGCTCGGGATTCATTTTGACTCCGGATGGATACATCCTCACGAACAACCATGTGCTTGAGGACGCAGATCCCGGTGCGATCACGGTCACGCTGCACGATGGTCGGCAGATGCCCGCGGTTCTGGTTGGTGCTGATGCACCGTCGGATCTCGCGGTGCTGAAAATCGAGGCTGCTGACTTGGTGCCGGCTGAAATTGGGGACAGCGACAAGGCGCGAGTCGGTGAGTTTGCCTTCGCGTTGGGGTCGCCATTTGATCTGCGCTACACGTTCACCTTCGGAATCATTGGGGCGAAGGGTCGAAATAACATCACCCCAAACCCCGATTATGAGGAATACATCCAGACAGATGCCGCTATCAATCCAGGCAACAGCGGTGGGCCGCTAGTCGACGTTGATGGTCGTGTCATCGGTGTGAACACGCTGATCAACGGCATCAATCGGGGGTTGGGTTTTGCGATCCCGATCAATCTGGCGACCAAGATCGCGAGCCAAATGATCGCCGAGGGCCGCTTCATCCGCCCGTGGCTTGGCATCGGAATCATTGGAGTCGATGAGAAGAGCTCGCTGCTCCGTGCTTTTCCCGGATTGACCCGCGAGGAAGTCGATCAGTATTTCGGCGAATTCGATAAGGGCGTCGTCGTGAGTGGGTTCGACCCGAGTTCGCCAGAAACGACCCGGAGAAACCTGCGCGTCGGAGACGTGATCCTGCGGGTGGATGGTCGCGAAGTATCGACGTCGAGAGACTTGCAGCGCGTGATACTCGACGCTCGGGTCGGGCAGGACTTATCACTTGATGTTTCCCGAAACGGGCGCCTCCTTGTCGTGAGGATTCCTACGTCGGAGAGGTCGGATGGTATCATCCGCGCGGCACTCAACACCCCATCCCCTGGTCCTAGCATGCCCGACTCCGGTTTGCCGGCACCAAGCGTGACCATCCCAGAAGCTGCGGCGTCGGTAGCCGGCCTAGAGGTTCGTGAACTCGATGAAGAACTCGCGCTAACCATGCAGTTGAGGCCTGGTTCCGGTGTTCTAGTGGCTGCTGTTGAGTCAGGTAGCGCCGCTGAAATTGCGCAGATCCAACCCGGGGATGTCATCACTTCCGTTGGGTCTCGGCCGGTTCGCAAGGTGGATGATCTTGTCAAAAGCCTGTCTTCGGTTGGTAAAAACGGGGTCATGCTCCACATCAATCGCGGAGACCGACGCACGTTTGCGATTCTCAAACCATAATTCGTGCTATAACCTTCCGGCACTGTGAATTCCGCAAACGGAGGGCTTTTGAAGCCGGTGCCCGCGGCTATCGTTAGGCATCTGAAGCGCACGGATGGTATGACCGTGCGCGAACTCGCGCGTGCCCTCGGCATGAGCTACATGGGTGTTAAAAAGCCGTGCGTAGATCTCGTTAAGCAAGGTTTTCTCAAAACCTCACGGAAGCCGATTAACATCGGACGCCCTGAGCTCAACTACCGTCTCACCGAGAAGGGGCATGAGGTGTTTTCTGCGCGGTCGAATGACCTTGCCCTGGCACTCTTGACTGCTGCTCGTGAGTTGTATGGCACGGCTGCTCCCAGCAAGCTCATCTACCTCTGCTTTCGCGAAAAGGAAAGGCACTACGCTGCAAAAATCCGCGGTGACGATCCGATACAGCGAGCGCGTTGGTTCATCCGTGAGCGAGAGAAGGAGGGGTATATAAGCTCCATCGAAGTGCCTGAAGATGGGGCGTCGTTTAGAATCCGCGAGACCCACAGTCCTCTGGCCGACACCGTCGATGCCTACCCGGAAATGTTGCGCATGGAAGCCGACATGATCGAACGCCTCATGGATGCGCACACCCGTTTGGAGCCGTCTCCAAGTGCTTCCAAGGGGCGTCATCCTAAGACGTATTTAGTCACTCCGAGAACTCCCGACAGTGCTTGCAATCCCTTGAGGAAACCTGTTGCTTCCGACGCGCATGAGTAGCGAAATCCAGACGCCCGTCCCGGACTCCAGTGGACAAAGTGCTTCAGGTTTCCCGCCGCCGCCCGGAAATCTCACGGTTTGGCAGCGGATCGTTCAGCGATACCGCTGGATGAGTTTTTGGAATCGAATGGCTCTCTGGGCGTTTGTTGCTCTCGTCGTGTGCACGGCGGTCGGATTTCAATACGTCGTCCCGACCTACCGCTACTTTAAGTCGCGGATTTATCTAAAAATGGCCAACGAATTCGTTGAAAAGGAAGACTACAACTCTGCGTCCCTAGCATTTCGGAAGGCCATCCTTTCCGGAAATTCAGATCCGGTGGTGTGGAAAGGCGTCGCGGCATTTTCGGAAAGGATCAGATCTCCTGAAATCGGAAAGATCTGGGAAACACTCTCGGGTCTGGAACCCGATGTGCTGGAACACAAGATTCGTCACGCGGAGGTTATGTTGGAGCAAGGGCGCTCGCTCCAGACGGCCGAAATCCTAGAGAAGCTGCCAACGACGGCGAAAGAAACCGCTGCATTCCAACGAGTCTCCGCCAAACTCGCACTGTCGAAGCGAGATTACCACGCCGCTGCAGAGCACTTTGAACAATGGCTCGCCATCGAACCAAATAACTCCGAGGTGAAGTTTAAGCTTTTGGTTGCGCAAATGCACTCGTCCGATCCTCTCATCGCATACCCAGCAAAGGAGAAGGTCGAGGAGATAGCGCAAGCGAGTGTTCCTGACTCCCCGCAGGCCTATAGGGAACTTGTGGCTCGATCACTTAAGGAGGGAAACATTTACGACGCTGCTCGCCTTGCGGGTCGCCTGGTTGATCTCCCCGATCCGACGTTTGAAGACATGGCCACTTTCCTCGACCTTGAGCTCGGATCGAAAAGCTTTGCTGTTCAACTCGCGATTGATCGGTTCTTGAAGTTCGCTGAGGTGGATCCCACTCAGTTACCCAACGTTGCGAACTTCATGCTCGAGCGTGGCCAGGTTGCCCCACTTGCTAAATGGATGGAAAAGCTGCCTAAATCTGTGATTGAGCATCCCGACGCGCAATCCACGCGTTTTCAGATTGCTCTTGTGACGCAGAATTGGATTTCCGCTTTTGCTTTGCTGCGTGATAAAAAATTGCTAGTGCAGATTCCTGAACCGGTTCTCGATCTTGCCGAACGGGCCTTTGCGCAACACGATGGAGGCGATAAGGAAGCCGACCAAACGTGGCAACAGGTGATCTACGCGGTCCAAGGCAACCCGGGCGCTTTGCAGTTGTTTAGCCTCATGGCAGAAGCCAAGAACTGGCCGTTCGCAGTCGGACGCTCTCTGTCGGCGCTCTCGAACTTGGCATCCGCTAACCTCGACGTTTGGCTAAGGCTTGCTAGGCACGAGGCGTTGACTGGCAACCTCGCTGGATACTACTCGGCACTCACTGGAATGATGCACGTGAACCCCTATGATATCTGGGTGAGTGCTGATTGGGTGCTGACTAGCGCGCTGCTCCGAAAGGGAGATCCCGATGAAGTGATAAAGACCGCTATTAGAGCCTACGAAGCCACATCCCCTGCAAATCCCAACGTCGCGACGGCCTACGCGGTTGCATTGCTCGGATTGAACCGAAGCGACGAAGCGCTTTCGGTGGTCGAAAAGATGTCGTTGACGGATCGCACGGCGCTAAAGCGATCGATCTATGTTGGAGCAGTGCTGGCAGCGGCGGGACGAAATGAGGAGGCTTTGGAGTGCTTTCGGCGCTCCGAGGAGGCTGACAATGTGCGATTTATCGAGGAACTCGGGTTTCGCAGAATCTGGACCGGGATAGCGAAAGGTGAAGAGTCCGCTGAGGAGCAATTAAAGAAGATCTTCGAGCAATGGATGGGCGGGGAGGGTGACGCGCCACGGATCGCGATCGAACTACAGCGCGAGATCGACCTGAGATACGATCCTGTGCAGTCGCAGAGGATTTTAGACGATCTCCAGCGGCAGGCTCAAGATCGCCGGTCATCACCGACCGAACTCCGGAGATTGGTTCACGATTTGACGCAAGTTCCTAATCCTTCAGAGTGATGGCTGTTGCACTTCGTGGTTCCAGTAATCTTCGTCGTGTCGTCCATCCCGTGGTAAAGTTCGGTTCAGAGTCCTCTAGTGAAGGGAATCATGCGTTTTAATGCCGTGATTGCAGCCGGCTCCAAGTGGTTCCAATGTGTGTCACCCTAAGACGTGATTAGTCACTCCGAGAACTCCCAACAGTGCTTGCAATCCCTTAAGGAAAACTATTTCTTCCGAGGTGCATGAGTAGCGAAATCCAAACGCCCGTCCCCGACTCCAGTGGACAAAGTGCTTCAGGTTTCCCGCCGCGGCCCGGAAATCTCACGGTTTGGCAGCGGATCGTTCAGCGATACCGCTGGATGAGTTTTTGGAATCGAATGGCTATCTGGGCGTTCGTTGCTCTCGTCGTGTGCACGGCGGTGGGATTTCAATTCGTCCTCCCGACTTACCGCCACTTTAAGTCGCGGATGTATCTAGAGATGGCGAACGAGTTCGTTGAAAAGGAAGACTACAACTCTGCGTCTCTAGCATTTCGAAAGGCCATCCTTTCCGCTAGCACCGACCCTGTCGTATGGAAAAGCGTCGGTGCATTTTTGGAAAAGATCAGATCGCCCGAAATCGGAAAAATCTGGGAAACACTCTCGGGTCTCGAACTCGATGTGCCGGAACACAAGATTCGGTACGCCGAGATCATGTTTGAGCAAGGACGCTCGCTCAAAACGGCTGAGATACTTGAGAAGCTGCCAGAGTCAGCGAAAGAAACGACCGCATTTCACCGAGTATCTGCCAAACTCGCACTGTCTAAGCGAGATTACCACGCCGCTGCAGAGCACTTTGAAAAATGGCTCGCCACCGAACCAAACAACTCCGAAGTTAAACTTAAACTTTTGGTCGCTCGAATGTATTCGCATGATCCACTGGTCGCTTATCCGGCAAAGGAGAAGGTCGAGGAGATAGCGCAAGCGAGTGTTCCCGACTCCCCGCAGGCCTATCGGGAACTTGTGGCCCGATCACTTCAGGAGGGCGATACCTACGACGCTGCTCGGCTTGCGGGTCGCCTCGTCGATCTCCCCGACCCGACGTTTGACGACATGGCCACTTTCCTCAACCTTGAGATCGCATCAAATAGCTTTGCTCTGCAAATCGCGATTGATCGGTTCCTGAAATTCGCTGAGTTGAATCCCACGCAGTTGCCAAAAGTTGCAAACTTCATGCTCGAGCGTGGTCAGATCGACCCAGTTGCCAATTGGATGGGAAAGCTACCTGAATCGGTGATCGAGCATCCCGACGTGCAATCCACTCGTTTTCAGATCGCCCTTGCGACGCAGAATTGGACTACCGCCTTCGCTTTGCTTCGTGATGAAAAATTGGCAATCAAGATTCCTGAGTCGGTTATCAATCTCGCGGAGCGGGCCTTTGCGCAACGCGATGCTGGTGATAAGGCAGCTGACCAAACGTGGCAGCAGATGATCTACGCGGTTCAGGGTAACCCGGGCGCTTTGCAGATATCCAGCCTCATGGCAGAAGCCAAGAACTGGCCGTTCGCGCTTGGACGCTCCCTGCTGGCGCTCTCGAACTTGGCATCGGGTAACATCGAAGTTTGGCGACGGCTTGCAAGGCATGAGGTATTGACTGGCAACCTCGCGGGATACCACTCGGCCCTCACAGGCATGATGCGGGTGAACCCGTATGATATTGCGGTTGGCGCCGATTGGGTGCTGAGTAGCGCGCTGCTCCGAAAGGAAGATCCCGAGGTTGTGCTTAAGACTGCGTTCAGTGCCTACGAATCCACATACCCTGCAAATGCAACCGTCGCTACGGCGTATGCTGTTGCATTGCTGGGATTGAACCGAAGCGATGAGGCGCTCTCGGTTATAGAAAAGATCTCATTGATTGATCGTCAGGCGCCCGAGCGAACGATCTATGTTGGAGCAGTGCTGGCAGCGGCGGGACGAAATGCGGAGGCATTGGAGTTCTTGCAGCGCTCCGAGGAGGCTGACAATGTGCGATTTATCGAGGAACTCGGGTTTCGCAGAATCTGGACCGGGATCGCGAAAGGTGAAGAGTCCGCTGAGGAACAGTTGAAGAAGATCTTCGAGCAAGGGATGGGCTGGCAGGGTGACGCGCCACGTATCGCGAGCGAACTACAGCGCGAGATCGAACTGAGATATGACCCAGTGCAATCGCAGAAGATCTTGGATGATCTCCAGCGGCAGGCTCAAGATCGCCAGTCATCGCCAGCCGAACTCCAGAGATTGGTTCACGATTTGACGCAAGTCCCTAACTCTTCGGAATGATGGCTGGTCGGCTTGCAAGCGATACACCTTGTCGGTGTGGATTGTCTTGAAGTTCGTTGGGGTTTTCTGGTCCGCTGGCTATCATTGATATCAACGCTCCTTTTTGAGCTGCCGCATCTTCCGCTGCGCGTGATCGGGGAACCAAATACGGACTGGCGGGAGGAGATGGCTGTTGCACTTCGCGTTATCAGTGATCTTCCTCGCGTCGCCCATCCCGTGGCCAAGTTCGGTTGAGAGTCTTCTAAGGTAGATAATGATGCGTTCTAATGCGGTGATTGCAGCCGAGTTTGTGAGTATTTGTGGAGTTCCAGCTCTGGCAATGGACAATACGATCAAACTCTCTCGTGGATTGCTTGGAGTAGACGAGCCGTGCAGCGGCATCCGATCCCTTGCAGCGAGCGGGATGGTTCATTCCTGAGCGAGAAAGGTAGGGGTATGTTTGTTCGATTGATGGGTCCGACGATCGGGTCGCACTCAGAATTTACGAGACCCAAATTCCTTTGGCCGACACTATGGATTCCTGCCCGGAAATGTTGCGAATGGAAGCCGATATGATCGAACGCCCCATGCATGGGCACACCCGGTTGGAGCCGTCTCCAAGTGCTTCCATAGGGCATTATCCCGGAGGCTTTTTGGTCACCCCGAAAACTCCTAACAGTGCTTGCAATCCCTTGAGGAAAACTATTTCTTCCGAGGTGCATGAGTAGCGAAATCCAAACGCCCGTCCCGGACTCCAGTGGACAAAGTGCTTCAGGTTTCCCGCCGCCGCTCGGAAAACTCACGGTTTGGCAGCGGATCGTTCAGCGATACCGCTGGATGAGCTTCAGGAATCGAGTGGCTATCTGGGCGTTTGTCGCTCTCGTCGTGTGCACGGCGGTCGGATTTCAATTCGTCCTCCCGACTTACCGCCACTTCAAGTCGCGGATGTATCTAAAGATGGCGAACGAGGCCGTCGTAAAAGAAGACTACAACTCCGCATCGCTAGCATTTCGTAAGGCCATCCTCGCTGGTAGCTCCGACCCCGTTGTATGGAAAAGCGTCGCTGCTTTTTTGGAAAAGATCAGATCTCCTGAACTCGGGAAGATTTGGGAAACGCTCTCGGGTCTAGAACCCGATGTTGCGGAACACAGGATTCGTCACGCGGAGGTTATGCTGGAGCAAGGGCGCTCGCTCCAGACGGCTGAAATCCTAAATAAGCTGCCGGAGACAGCGAAAGAAAGCGCCGCATTCCAACGAGTCTCCGCCAAACTCGCACTGTCGAAGCGAGACTACCAAGCCGCAGCAAAGCACTTTCAAACATGGCTCGCCTTCGAGCCGGATAGCCCGGAGCTGAAGTTTAAGCTTCTGGTTGCCCAAATGTATTCTCCCGATCCATTAGTTGCCTACCCTGCTAAGAGTACGATGGAGGAGATAGCGCGAGCTAGAGTGCCCGCCTCCCCGCAGGCCTATCGGGAACTTGTTGCGAGATCCATGCAGGAAGGGGACACCTACGATGCCGCGCGCCTTGCAGGTCGTCTCGTCGACCTCCCTGATCCGTCGTTTGAGGATATGTCCACTTTCCTCAGCCTTGAGATCACATCGCAAAGCTTTACGCTTCAGAGCTCCATTGATCGGTTTTTGAAGTTCGCTGAGTTGGACCCCAGCCAGTTGCCAAGGGTCGCAAACTTCTTGCTTGAGCGTGGTCAGATCGACCCAGTTGCCAATTGGATGGAAAAGCTACCTGAATCGGTGATCGAGCATCCCGACGTGCAATCCACTCGTTTTCAGATCGCCCTTGCGACGCAGAATTGGACTACCGCCTTCGCTTTGCTTCGTGATGAAAAATTGGCAATCAAGATT
>Ga0247844_1000708_pt1 | contig 68577 bp, 64 predicted proteins | sample LaCtaG_FD_192421 | JGI IMG/M metagenome (GOLD analysis project Ga0247844, IMG submission 192421) | Freshwater microbial communities from meromictic Lake La Cruz, Castile-La Mancha, Spain - LaCruzMarch201714.5m_1 | ecosystem: Environmental > Aquatic > Freshwater > Lake | place: Spain: Castile-La... | reverse complement strand
GGATTTTTCTGCCACCTGTTAAAAATTGGTGAACTTCCGAATTGGGTCGAAACTTGTCCCATACTCCCTGAATTGGCTTGCCACAAAGCTGCCATTCAAATATCTTCATAGCTTTAACTAATGGTCAGTGCCCATGAGAATCACTGGTCAGTTCGAATAATTGTGCTGGTCAATCATGATGAAAATCAATGGTCAGTTGGTATGAGAATATGCAGAAATGCATAAAACTTTGAGCCAGTTCTGTATTAAAACTGCATATAGTTTTGACCCATGTCATTAGCTATAAATCTTAATCAGGCCCGGCTTATCGCATCGTTATGTGTGACAAGTCAAAATGCAAATGGCGGGTAAAATTGAGATGCAACCATAATGTCAAATTAAAAATTATAAAATGAGGTAATGTATGTTGCAGTTTGAACAGGATGGGCTAGATTGACTTGATATTCAAAAGTAACTCTAAATAAAACCTCGTACTTATTACTAAGCTTAAAATTCAAGCATCTCAAATTCAGCTTTAGAGACACCGCATTCTGGGCAATGCCAGTCAGTAGGAACATCTTCCCAGCGCGTTCCTGGGGCGATTCCATCATCTGGCCAGCCTTTCTCTTCTTCATATACCAATCCGCATACTACACACTGCCACATTTTCATGATGTTTTCAGGTCCTGTTATTGAATAGCTTTTTACTACGTATAAGCTTAAAGCCTTAAATATAAAAATTCAAATAAAATATCCTTCTTTAAGCACTATCTGCAAATGGTCAGGATCTATACTAGTGAAACTGCGATTACATACGCCGGTGAATACTTGTATTTATAGTAGATGAAGCGAAGCTCTTTGAATAATGGTAGGTAAATTTAATCCATGAATCCTCTAGCGATGCACTATGTAGCTTTATGTTTCACACCTACAAAAGTTGCTTATATGTTACTAGTCATTCATTATAAAATGTAATAAATATTAATATGCTTGATTGATAATTTAAACTTTTTTGATATGTTAAACTTATCAAGTTAAATTGAAAGATTGATAAAATATGACATTAAATGAACTGCGATTTGTCATAGCAGTGGCAAAAGAGCGAAACTTTAGGCGCGCTGCAGAAAAGTGCTATGTCAGCCAGCCCGCGCTAAGCCTAGCAGTTAAAAAACTAGAGGAGGATTTGGGTGTTATCATTTTTGAGCGTAGTCGAACGGATGTAAGTCCAACCGCAATAGGTGAGCAAATTATTGAGCAAGCTATACTTACCATGGAGCAAGCAGCGTACATCAGAGAAATTGCAAAACAAGGTAATGATCAATTATGCGGGGCATTTCGGCTTGGTCTAATTTATTCGGTAGGTCCTTATTTATTGCCTGAAATTATTCCAATATTACGCGTAAAAGCACCTGATATGCCTTTGGTGATTGAAGAAAACCTTACAATACAGCTTGAAGCCCAGCTTAAAAGTGGTGCGATAGACGCAGCAGTCGTGGCATTGCCATTTGATGTGGCTGATATTAAAACCATGTCTTTATACGATGAAAAATATGTTGTGATGGTTCCTATCAGTCACCCTTGGGCTAATAGAAAAGAAATAAATGCTTCAGAGCTGATAGATGAAAACGTATTACTACTTAATAGTGAACATTGTTATAGCCATCAAGTATTGCAGGCTTGCCCTGATTTATCACGCAAGGGGCAGGTATTACAAGGGAATTCTCTGGAAACTATTCGAAATATGGTTGCTTCGAATTTAGGGATTACAGTATTGCCAATTAGCGCTGCCACTGAGCGTTATATGCATGGAAATTCACTGGTAAAAGTGATTCAATTTATGGCGCCAGTACCCATGAGGAGGGTGGCATTAGCATGGCGTAAAAGTTATGCTAGAGAGTTGGCTGTTAATTGTTTGGTTGAGGCAATTAAAGAGATAAAGTCAGAGTGTTTGGAGCAAATAAAATAAAACTATTGATTCCTAGGAATGATAAAGGGCGCCTCAGCGCCCTTTATCATAAATTTTGAATGATTAAATTCGAAATTATTTATTCATTACGTACATTGTAACTTCAAAGCCAAAACGCATTTCAGTCGCTGCTGGTGTTGTCCACATGATGAATCTCCTATGAGTTGATTATTATAAGTCGTACACAATTTATGAATAGAATGATACAGAACGGTTGCAATAGTAAGCTATGTAAACTGACTAATTAAGGCTAATGATTTTCATTAGATTTTCGTGCTCACTTCTAAAGTAACATTAAATTAGTAGCTTACAAATACACGATAGCCAGCAACTGCGGTGCCTTTCGCGGTTATTGCAAGCTTGACTTTAACTTCTTCACCGGGAATTAGCCCTTTTGCAATGTCAACCGTACTTGGTAGGTATTCATTGGGCGTAAATTTACGACGTAATTTAGGTGTATCATCAATATCGGTAAGTGTCAGCTCTATATTTGGGTAAGCTTGATTAAAGTTAGCTTGGTTGATTAGCGTGCTGGATAAATGGATTAAACCGACGTAATTAGCGTCTTCTTGCATGTCAGAATCATCGATTACAATAAGATCAATTTTCTTTGGTAAATCGATGCGACAGCCAATATTTTCACAAGCTTGAACAAGGTAGTTTTTTGTTTTTGGATAATAAACAGAAAGCTCTGTACGGTAAAAATAGATACTTTGTACGATAGCAGCAAGCAATAGAGTTAATGCAAATACACTCATGAGCCAAGTAGCTGCTGAACTTGTAGATTTTATTTTATTATTACCGGCATTAAAGTAACTGTCTTGACTGTCTTTGCTCAGCGCTTTACTAACGATATCATCTGCATCAATATCTAAAACAAGCGTTTCTGGTTGCTCACTAATTTCAGAAGTAACATCATCATTCGCTGTTTCAGGGATAGTTTTACTTTCAGCAATTGATTCTACCAGTTCATCTTTAGCATTAAACACATGCAAACATTGACCACAACGAACTTTGCCATTATGTTGGTTAAGTTGTTCTTCCGTCACTACAAATTGAGTCTGGCAGGCGGGACAGTTAGTGATAGCGCTCATGATTTAAACTCGCTTATTGAACTCATGTATTGAGCGCTAGGCTAGAAGCTACTTTTTAATACCAGTCAATAATACCCAAGCGTCCATATATTTAGGTGCTTGCATATTAAACCATTGTGCATAGATAGCTGAAACATCTGCTGTTTGCTCTTTTAAAATGCCAGATAATGCAATTTTCCCACCTACTTTGCAAGATTTTGCTAAAGCAGGGGCCAATACGCTTAAGGCGCTAGACAGAATATTAGCTACAACAATATCAAATTCAGACGCTTGATATTGGCGAGCATGATAAAACTCTGCTGTAACGTTATTTTGCTCAGCGTTATATAGGCTAGATTGAATTGCTTGCGAATCAATATCGATTCCTACAACACTAATTGCGCCAAGTTTTTTTGCAGCTATGGCCAAAATACCTGAGCCACAACCGTAATCTAATACAATATCATCTGTAGTGACGACTTGCGTAAGCCATTCTAGGCAAAGGTGGGTAGTAGGGTGACTGCCGGTACCAAAAGCCAAACCCGGATCTAATACAATATTAATAGCATCACTATTAGGTGCACTGTGCCAAGTAGGTACAATCCATAATTTATCAGTAATTTTAATTGGGTCAAACTGGCTTTGCGTGGCTCGGACCCAGTCTTGCTCTTGAATAATCTCAGTAGAATATTGCAAGTTGTTTAATTTAGTCTTCTGTTGCAATTTAGACATTACTTTTACAATATCTACTCCTTCATCAAACAAGGCGCTTACTAAATTTTGTTGCCAAATACCTGGAGGTGGGTCACCAGGCTCACCAAAAATTGGCTGTTCATCAAGCGTGTCTGCATTAGCGTCTTCAATAATGGCTGATAGAGCACCCTGCGCCATCAGTGTGTCGCTGATTAAATCAGCAGTATTATCTTGTGCTTCAATTTTTAACGATACCCAAGCCATGCAAAACCTACTTATTTAAAAAGCTATTTATTGTAGATACCAAGCTTTTGTTCAAGGTAATGAATACTTGTACCACCTGCATGAAACGCCGCATCTGCCATTAAATCAGCATGTAAAGCTACGTTAGTGCTAATGCCAGCAATCATCATTTCAGATAATGCAATCCGCATACGTGCAATTGCTTGTTCACGTGTATCACCATAGGTGATAAGCTTACCTATCATAGAGTCGTAGTGTTGCGGTACGGTATAACCAGCATAGGCATGTGTATCAATGCGAACACCAGGTCCACCTGGCATATGGAATGTATTAATTTTTCCAGGAGAAGGCACAAATGTGTATGGATCTTCAGCATTAATACGGCATTCAATCGCATGGCCTTTGAGCACAACATCTTTTTGACGGAATTTAAGTTTCTCACCAGCAGCGACAAAAATTTGCTGTTGCACCAAATCTAGACCAGTAATCATTTCAGTGACAGTATGCTCAACTTGTAAGCGCGTGTTCATTTCAATGAAATAGAATTCATTGTTTTCATATAAAAATTCAAAGGTACCGGCACCACGATAGTTGATTTTACGGCAAGCTTCGGCGCAGCGCTCACCAATTTTGTCACGTAATTTTGTATTTAATAAAGGTGCAGGTGCCTCTTCAATAATTTTTTGGTGACGGCGTTGCATAGAACAATCGCGCTCACCTAAAAATACGGCATTACCATGCTGGTCAGCTAATACTTGAATTTCAATATGACGTGGTTTTTCAAGATATTTTTCCATGTACACCACAGGGTTATTAAACGCTGCCTGTGCTTCAGCCTTAGTCATATTCACTGAAGCAATTAATGCCGCCTCAGTATGTACCACACGCATACCGCGACCACCGCCACCGCCAGCTGCTTTAATAATTACTGGGTACCCGACTTGTTTTGCAGTTTTAATAATTTCAACTGGGTCTTCAGAAAGTGCGCCATCAGAGCCAGGTACGCAAGGCACACCTGCTTTCTTCATAGCATTTTTGGCGGAGACTTTATCACCCATTAAGCGAATAGTTTCAGCGCGTGGACCAATAAATACAAAGCCACTTTGCTCTACACGCTCAGCAAAGTCAGCATTTTCAGATAAAAATCCATAGCCTGGGTGAATAGCTTGTGCATCAGTGACTTCAGCAGCGCTAATAACGGCAGGGATATTTAAGTAGCTTTGACCTGAAGGTGCAGGGCCAATACACACGGATTCATCGGCTAATTTTACATATTTAGCTTCACTATCAGCTTCTGAATGCACTGCAACAGTTCTAATGCCAAGTTCGCGACATGCGCGCTGTATGCGTAAAGCGATTTCACCTCGATTTGCGATTAAGATTTTGTCAAACATAGCCATGTGATTAAAATCCCTTAGTTAAGCAATAATAAAAAGAGGTTCGCCGTATTCAACTGCTAGGCCATTATCAATTAAGATTTTTGTAACGACACCCGCCTTATCGGATTCAATCTCATTTAATAATTTCATTGCCTCAATAATGCAAAGCGTATCGCCTACCGCAACGGTGTCACCCACTTCAACAAAGGCTTTTGAATCTGGAGAAGCCGAACGATAAAACGTACCTACCATAGGTGACTTAACCGCATGTCCAGCTTCAACAACTGGCACGTCTGCAACTACTGATGTAGCCGCTTGTGGCGCATGTACTTGCGGTGCTGCCGCGTAGTGGGCAGGTGCATAATTGGCGTATTGTTGTGCCGGAGCGCTAGATGTAAAGTTACGGCTAATACGTACTTTTTCACCATCTTCCGTCAGTTCAAGCTCAGCAATGCCTGATTCTTCAACAAGATCAATTAATTTTTTAAGTTTGCGTAAGTCCATAATAACCTCTAAAAATCTAGGAAAAATCGAATAAAATAAATGTTTATAATTTAAGAATGGTTGATATGTCGAATGGCATAATCAAGCGCCAACGAATAGCCGTCTGCGCCTAGACCACTAATGACACCAACTGCAATATCAGTAAAGTAAGAATGGTGACGAAATGCTTCCCGTGCATAAACATTAGATAAATGCACTTCAATAAAAGGGGTTTTAACTGCAGATAGCGCATCGCGCATCGCAACGGATGTATGTGTAAAAGCCGCTGGGTTAATAATAACAAAATCAACTTTAGTCGTCGCTAATGTCTGAATTTTTGTTACTAAATCGGCTTCAGCGTTGCTTTGAAAGGTTTCTAATTCAACACCTGCTTGCTTGGCAGAATCTGTAAGTGTTTGATTGATAGAAGCAAGCGTAGCACTGCCATAATGCTCAGGCTCGCGTAAACCCAACAAATTCAGGTTAGGGCCATGTAGAACTAAAATAGATTTGGTAGACATAGAATTTCTAGACATGACCCAGCACGCTTTTTAACCGTTTATAGCATAATTTTCTATCTCTCATATGTGCAAGTTTGCCGAAGTTAGTGGAATTTGTCTAGTGACTTTAGTGAAATTAAGCGAAATTAGATAAAATTAGTTATTTAAGTGATTGATATTGTTAGCTTAAGCATGCCCGCATATATTGGGTGCTTCAATCGAATGTTAATGTTGAAGTAAAGGCTGTAGAGCAGACTCTAAAAGGCTTTTATTAATGCGGCCAAAGTAAGTATCCACTACAGTTCCATTTGCGTTGATGATGACAGTATATGGAAGGATACCTTTGTCATTTCCTAGACCGCCGCCTAGTTCCATCCCTTCATTTTCAGCGGCAAATAATGGGTAGCTTACCGGAGATTCTTTTGAAAACTCTTTAACCAAGCTCAGTTCATCAACAGCCACACCAAGCACCTGAACATTTTTATTTTTATACTCAGTGTTTAATGCTGAAAGCTCAGGCATTTCTTCGAGACACGGAGGGCACCATGTTGCCCAGAAATTAAGTATGATTATTTTGCCTTTATATTGGCTTAGATTTTGGCTAACGCCGTTCACATTACTCAATTGACTAGCAAATAAAACTTGGGTAGAAAGTGCACTGTAATCAGTATTTAAATTTTTTAATGGGGTATTAGGGTTTAACACAAAATAGTAAATGGCAAAGCCAAGACTAAGGACAATGACTAGGCTGGCGACGTTCGAAAGTATTTTTTTTAACATTGTATAGTTGCAACTTTACTATTAGTTGGGGAGACAATGCAGCTGTCACGCTTTGCAAGTGTCGCGCTAAAGCGATCCGCATCTTGAAAGCCAATGGTTTTTAATGTTGTCATTTCTTGTCCGTTAGCAGTAAAAAAAGCAATGCCAGGTGGGCCATATAGGCCAAAACGTTTTAATAATGCCTTATCTTCATCCGTGTTGGCTGTAACATCCACTTGTAATAGCGTGGTATTTCTTAATAGCTGTTGTACTTTTTGATCGCTAAACGTGTAATCCTCAAGCTCTTTACAAGCCACACACCAATCTGCATAAAAATCTAGCATAATAGGCTGACCTTTAGTTTCAGCTAATTTTTCTTCAAGTTCAGAGATGCTTGTAATTCGTGTAAAAGCGAGAGAGGACGCTGCTTTGAGCTGGCTGCCAGAATTTGCGGCAAAAGCATTAAGAGGTTGCAAGGCAGATTTAGCGCCAGAAAGCGCACCAATTAATAGTGCCACACCAAGTATGAGTAGAATAACGGCAACACCCTTACCGACCTTACTAAAGTTAGACGCATGTGTAGGTAAATGATCAAGCGCGTTGTGATATACGGCTGTCACAATGAACAAAGCTGACCATAGTGATAGCTGGATACCAATTGAAATGACTGGAGATACTAGCCAAATAGCCATGCCTAGCATAATCACGCCAAAAAAGTTACGTACCGCGTTCATCCAGTCTCCAGTTTTAGGCAACACGCTACCTGCAGATGCGCCAATCAGTAGTAGTGGCATGCCCATACCTATCGCTAAGGCAAAGAGCCCAACACCACCAAGCACTACGTTATGCGTTTGGCCTATATAGATAAGCGCACCAGCAAGTGGCGCGGCCACACATGGACTTACAATCAAAGCGGATAAAGCGCCCATGATAAAAACACCTACAAAATGTCCACCTTGCATTTTGTTGCTGGTATTGAGCATTTTATCTTCAAAACTTTGAGGCAGCTTTAAATCATAATAACCAAACATAGAAAAAGCTAACAAGATAAATATCAGTGAGGTTGCACCCAATACCCAAGCATTTTGTAGCGATTGACTGAGTAAATCACCAGATAAACCTGCAGCGATACCTGCCAATGTATATGTTAAAGCCATACCAAATACATAAGCTACAGATAGGCCAAATGTATGTAATTTTGATGGCTTAACGGCCTGACTTTGACTGCCGACAATAATGCTCGATAAAATAGGTATCATTGGCAATACGCACGGTGTGAGAGAAAGTAATAAGCCAGCAACAAAAAAACCAGCAATCACTAGCCATAGATTGCCCGATTTTAATATCTGCGTGGTGTTATCGGCTTCGTTATCATTGCCTGCCGTTGTTGAGGGATTCGTATAATTGTTAATTAAGCTAGTATCCACCGATATTGTTTTTTTAATCGGCGCGTAACACAAACCTTTTTCACTACAGCCCTGATAGCTTGCATTGAAAACGACAGCTTGATTGCTAGCTGCGCTAAGCTTGAGATTGACTTTAAAATCGTGATGATAGACTTCTTGTTTGCCGAAGTTGGCATCGTCTTTGATTTCACCCTTTGGCAAGCTTATTTCTGCTATTTTAATTTCTTTAGGTGATAGCATAGTAAATTTGATGCGCTCACGATACAAGTAATGCCCTGGCACAATGGTAAATTCAGCTTGAACATTTTGTGCATCAATTGCATTTAAATTGAGTTTAAAAGCAACTTCAGGGGGTAAAACAACGCCAGACCCATTATCATCAACTAATAAGTCTCTAATGGAGCTAGTGCTTGATTCGGCCGCATTGGCGCTCGTTAAAAACGCGCTTTGCAAAAACACAATAGTAAACAGGGCGAATAAGCTGTTTAATATACGCTTTAGAAATAAATTTTTCACCTGATAATGTTCCATATTGAATAGAGGCAACCTAGTTTATGTAAATTTAATGGCTACTTCTTGTAATTATAGAATATTGGCACAACAAACTACCAAGAAACTGTTTTTAATATCAAATTTGATAGGCAATTGCTATCATACGTTCAATCAATTTAAGGTTTATAAATCGATGCGAATATTCTTTTTACTGGCTTTACTCGCTTTTCCGGTGCTTGAAATTTGGATTTTAATCAAGCTAGCCCATCAATACGGCTGGTGGGTATTATTTTACTTGGTCGCGATGGCTTTACTTGGCTTACAACTCATTAGAGATGAAAAGTTATTATTTTCTGGCCGTATGATGCAAAATTTAAACCAGGGTGGTAATCCAATCAAAGCAATATTTGGCAGTGCGCGTAACATTATCGCCGGCATATTGCTGTTAATACCAGGGGTGATGACAGATTTGATTGCAGTGGTTTTGTTGCTGATTCCTGTGAACAAAGACGTGCAAGTTACATCCAACCATTCGCAAAAAGCAGCGAATGACGATGTGATAGAGGGCGAGTTTCATCGCGAAGAATAGAAGAGGCCTCTTTACAATTTAAATTTACCTGAGAATTAAGCATGAGCTATCAAGTCACAATACAATCTACGAACCACAAATATACCGCTAAAGCCTCTGAAACAATACTGGAATCAGCCATAGTCGCAGGCGTTAACATTCCATACGGATGCCGCAATGGTACCTGTGGCAGTTGCAAGGGCGATATTATAAGTGGCGAAGTTGATTATGGTGATTACGCTGCAAGTGCCATGAGTGATGCAGAAAAGGCAGCAGGTAAAGCTTTATTTTGTTGCGCGCATCCAATGTCTGACTTAACCATTGAATGTCGAGAAATTAAGGCTGATGTGATTCCGCCGCGTATTATGCCAGCACGAGTAGAGCGTAAAGAGCAGCTTTCTAATGATGTGATGGCCTTGTTTTTAAAATTACCCAGCACCGAACATTTAAAATTTATGGCAGGGCAATATATCGAGTTTCTGCTTAAAGATGGCAAACGTCGCGCCTTTTCACTCGCCAATGCACCGCATGTGGATAACATGCTTGAGCTACATTTACGCTTGATTCCAGGCGGGCAGTTTACCGAATATGTATTTAATGAAATGCCAGATAAAGCCATTTTGCGTATTGAAGCGCCATTCGGTAGCTTTTTCCTACGAGAAGATTCTAACAAACCTATTATTATGGTTGCTGGTGGTACAGGCTTTGCGCCAATTAAAGGCATTATCGAACACATACTGCACAACAATATTAAACGCCCAGTGACTTTATATTGGGGCGTACATAGCTTGAAAGATCTTTACATGCGAGCTTTGCCAGAAGCATGGGCAAGCGAATATTCACATATAAAATTTATACCAGTGCTATCTGACCCTATAGCAGAAGACAACTGGCAAGGCCGCACAGGCTTCGTGCATCAAGCCGTGTTAGATGATTTTGCAAATACAGGTTTAGCAAACTATGAAGTGTATTGTTGCGGCGCACCAGCCATGGTAGAAGTTGCACATGCTAGTTATGTGCAATCAGGGCTGGCCGATGATGCATTTTTCTCAGATGCGTTTAATTATGCAAAACCAATTGTGAGCGCGGCACCTGTTATTTAATTCATAGTATTTTTTTGTATCTGAATCATCGTTAAGGTTATGTTAAGAAACTAAATCTATTATTTGCTCCATACCTTACTATAAGAGCAAATAATGGAGACCATCACATACCGTAGACAAAAAGTTTACGACCCCGTACTGCGTTTTATTCACCTTTGGAATGGCTTGTCCATTCTATTTCTCATGGCAACTATCTGGCTTTCTGAGCTGTTTGAAAAAGGTGTTGGTGAAAAAACGCTTTGGCAATTACATATCTACATTGGCTATGCGCTTGTCGTCGGTATTGTAGCGCGGCTGGCATGGGGCATTGTTGGACCACGCCATGCTAGATTTTCTGATATGTGGCATCCAACCGCTTGGTGGGATGCTGTTCGCAGCTTCAACCTACAAGCTAAGCCACGCTTTGGTCATAATACCTTGGCCAGCGGTGCTTATTTGCTAGTTTATCTATTGTTAATCGCCATGGCAGTAACAGGACTTGGACTTGCTGCTATTGAGCAAAGCATGGGGCCTTTTAACGCTTGGTTTGGTGATATGGCCTGGCTGGAAGATGTATATGAAGAGCCACATGAGTTAATTTATTACTTGTTAATGGGTTTTGTTGCCTTGCATATTGCTGCTTTGATTTGGCATGAGCATAAAGATAAAACGCCACTTGCCCAGGGAATGGTGACGGGTTATCAGTATGAAATTGAGCCAACTGGCAATAATTAAACGGCAGGTACTAATCAAACATCAGGAGATAAAAAATTGCGTAACTCGTTAATTAGACATACATGTGTTGCATGGGCGCTATTGTTTAGCATCAATGCGTTTGCTGCAACTCCACAAGAACTGCTTAAGCAGTATGAATCGCAGGCAAAACAAGAAGATGCCAAATTTACAGGTTTTTCCGCAGATAAAGGCGCGAGTTTCTTTAAAGAAGAACGTATGCATAGTAAGGGCAAAAAAGTGAGTTGTGTAACTTGCCATACAGCTGACCCGCGTAATCAGGGCAAAACCCGCGCGAATAAAGTGATAGAGCCGATGGCGCCTAGTATTAATCCGCAGCGATTTACTGATGTGGCTAAGGTTGAAAAATGGTTTGGCCGTAACTGCAATGATGTGTTGGAGCGCACTTGTACCGTACAGGAAAAGGGTGATTACCTACAATTTCTTTTGAGTGTTAAGTAAAAAACGCACATAATAAATTTGGAATTAAGGAGAAATACGATGAAGAAATGGATGCAACTTTTGGTGTTGATTACTAGCATAAGTGCAACCACAGCTTTACTTGCTAGTGGCGGTATGGGGGAAGGCGAGGGTGGCGGTAGCCAAATGCCTCTGGTAACAAATGCAAAATGGAAGGCGGAATGTGCTAGTTGTCACATGCTTTATCACCCAGGCTTATTGCCAGAAAGATCATGGAATAAAATGATGGCTGGGCTTGATAAGCATTTTGGCGAGAATGCTAGCCTTGATGCGGCAACGCGTGATGAAATTGGACGTTTTCTTGCCTTGAATAGCGCAGATAAGCAAATTAACCGCCGTTCTAACCGGATTAATCTGTCAATAGCCGCAAATTTAACACCACTACGCATTAGCGAGACGCGTTATTTTACAAGCAAACATGATGAAATTTCTGCCGATACTTTTAAACGTAAAAGTATCGGCAGCGCTGCTAATTGCGTCGCTTGCCACAAGGGTGCAGAAAAAAGTGACTTTTCTGAGTCACAGATAAAGATTCCACGCTAATATAAGCGGATGAGAGTTCTATTAGTTGAAGATGATGCCCTGTTGGGCGACGGGGTTCGAGCAGGGCTCAAGCAAGCAGGATTTGCTGTGGACTGGACGCAAGACGGCCAATCAGCAAAATTAGCGCTAGAAACAGAGGAGTACGCGCTGATGGTTCTGGATCTTGGTTTACCTCGCTTAAGTGGCATGGAACTGCTTAAATGGTTGCGGGGCAGTCAATCAAAGATACCGGTGTTGATTTTAACTGCGCGTGACACGGTAATCGATCGTATAGCAGGTCTAAATTCTGGTGCTGATGACTACCTAATTAAACCTTTTGACTTAGACGAGCTGATTGCGCGCTTGAATGCACTTATGCGTCGTAGCGCTGGCCAACTAACGCAGACATTGCAGCATGGTGATATAGAACTGGCACCATCAACACATCAAGTCAGTAAAAATGGCCAGACGGTTGAGCTTTCGGCACGTGAGTTTACTTTGTTGCATGAGCTTTTGTTACATGTCGGTCGTGTCCAATCTCGCGAGCAACTGGAGCAGCATCTTTATGGTTGGGGTGAAGAAGTGGAGAGTAACTCAGTAGAAGTACACATACATCATTTACGCAAAAAGCTGGGTGCCGAACTCATACGTACGCTACGTGGTGTTGGCTATGTGATTGATAAAGATAGTGCTAAACCATGAATTCATTGCGCTTGCGCCTAATCTTGTTATTGTCTTTAGGTCTAGGCGTTGCATGGCTACTAGCGGCTTGGTTTACGCATATTGAATCGCGTGAAGAAATTGACCATTTATTTGATGCTCAACTAGCACAATCAGCTCAAGTATTACTTGGTACAACGCGCCATGATTTGCACGAACGTGTTGAGCATGGTGATGATGAAGTGACAGTTTCCCACGAATATGAGCAAAAACTGGCATTTCAGATTTGGGATGAATCGGATTTGCTGGTTCGCTCGGCCACCGCGCCAGCAATAGCCTTGAGTAATGGTAAAGATGGTTTTAGTGAAACCATATTGAGCGGAAAAGCATGGCGGGTATTTACAAGATGGGATAATCGGCATGAATTTATGATTCAAGTTGCTGAGCCGCTGGCGGGACGAGAGAGTTTGGCTCGCCATATCACGCTTAAGATGTTATTACCGACTTTCGCTGCCCTACCTGTGCTGGCATTACTGATTTGGTTCGGCGTTGGTGCTGGTTTACAGCCATTGCAGCAACTGAAACAAGAAGTTAAACAGCGCACCGCTAATCGCTTAGAAGCTGTTGCTATGATTGGTGTGCCTGAAGAAGTGACGCCATTGGTTAAAGCTCTGAATGATCTTTTCGCCCGCTTGGAAAGCGCATTTGAAGGCGAACGACGCTTTACTGCCGATGCAGCACATGAGTTGCGCACTCCTCTAGCCGCACTCAAAATTCAAGCACAAGTCGCGTTACGCTCAACTGATACAGCAGAACGTCAGATTGCTTTAGAAAATGTACTGCGCGGCGTGGATAGAGCGACACGACTGGTGGAACAATTACTTATATTAGCAAGAGTTGACCCTGAAACTGCAGCACTAGACTATCAGCCGGTTGATCTGCATGGTTTGGCCGCAACGGTAATGAGAGATTTAGAACCACTAGCCCATGCAAAACAAATAGCGTTATCACTTGAAGAGAGGGCCGCTAATATTTCATATAAGGTATTAGGTGATGATGCGCAACTCAATTTGTTGTTGCGCAATCTTGTAGATAACGCCATTCGTTATACCCCAAAAGGCGGTTGTGTTTCTGTGTCAGTGCGAAATTTAGCGGGGCTAACGCTAGAAGTGCTGGATACCGGCCCAGGTATACCTGAAGCCGAGCGTGAACAGGTTTTACAACGCTTTTACCGAATTTCTGGTACTGGGCAAGACGGTAGTGGGCTAGGTTTATCTATTGTTCGACGCATAGCAGAATTGCATGGTGCTAGGCTGGTGCTCAGCGACAATGAAACAGGTTCGGGTTTATTGGCGAGCGTGCTGTGGCCAACTACCCAACGGTATCATAAACCGGTTTTGCTAAAGTGAAACTTTATGGGTTTTGAAAGATATTGCACATGAGTCACACTGTACTAGATGTAAAAAATCACAGCGGATTATCTCAAGCCGAAGCAAAAGTAAGGCTCAAAGCCGAAGGAGTAAATGAGCTGCCAGCTGGCGATAAGCGAGATTTATTTGGGATTGCGTTGGAAGTATTGCATGAGCCGATGTTTCTACTTTTGGTGGCGGCAGGCGCAATCTATTTACTCTTAGGCGATGTGAGCGATGCATTAATGTTACTGGGTTTTGTTTGTGTGGTGATGGCTATCACTATCTATCAAGAAAACAAGACAGAACGCGTACTGGAGGCCTTGCAAGATCTCACTAGCCCACGAGCTTTAGTGATTCGCGATGGTATTGAGCAACGCATTGCTGGGCGTGAGGTTGTACGAGGTGACCTTTTGATTTTGTCTGAAGGCGACCGTGTGCCAGCAGATGCGATATTGTTAGCCTGTAATCATTTTGCCATCGATGAGTCACTATTAACAGGTGAGTCGGTTGCTGTACGTAAAATTGCACAAGCAGATGTTATTGTTAGTAAAGTAGAACCACCTGGTGGTGATGGCCTGCCATTTGTTTATTCGGGGTCATTAGTGGTGCAAGGGCATGGTCTAGCACAAGTGCTGGCGACAGGGAAGCGCAGCGAAATCGGCAAAATTGGTAAGGCCTTGCAAGGTTTAGAAACAGAGGCCACACCATTGCAACAAGAGATCCGCCGTTTGGTGCGCAATCTTGCCATTCTAGGTATATTGCTTAGTCTGTTATTGCTAGTTATTTACGGCTTTGCTCGGGGTGATTGGCTGCATGGTTTACTATCTGGCATCACGCTGGCAATGTCAATTTTGCCGGAAGAGTATCCTGTAGTTTTAACAGTATTTATGGCGATGGGTGCTTGGCGGATTTCCAAACATCGGGTGTTAACCCGTCGTGTACACACTGTCGAGGCACTTGGTTCCGCTACGGTAATGTGTGTGGATAAAACTGGCACACTCACATTCAATCGCATGGCAGTGCAACAGTTAGTTGTGGGCAATCACTCTTTTATAGTAGATAAATCTCAAGATTCACTGCCTGAAACCTTTCATGAAGTACTCGAATTTGGCATCTTAGCAAGTGAGACTACGCCCTTTGATGCGGTCTCTTTTGATCCTATGGAAAAAGCCATTCATGTGCTCGGCGAGAAGTATTTGACAAATACTGAGCATCTGCATGGTGATTGGGCGTTAGCGCATGAATATTCGCTGTCGCCTGAGCTACTCGCTTTGTCGCACGTATGGAAGGCTCGCAATCAGGATGAGTACGTTGTAGCGGCCAAAGGGGCACCGGAAGCCATCGCTGATTTATGTCATCTTAATGAACAACAACTGGCTGCATTATCTAAGCAAATCAATGGGCTCGCCGAACAAGGGATGCGCGTTCTGGGCGTGGCCAAAGCTAGCCATCGTGGCAGCGTTTGGCCAGATATTCAGCATGATTTCAATTTTGAGTTTCTAGGGCTCATCGGACTGGCAGACTCAGTCAGGCCAAACGTCGCACCCGCCTTAAGAGAATGTCATGCCGCAGGTATTCGTGTTGTGATGATTACAGGCGACTATCCAGCCACAGCCGCTGCTATTGCCGCACAGATAGGGCTTGCTGTCGGCGGTGGCGGCATCATCAATGGTGCGGAGCTCAGCCAGATGGATGAAATGACGTTGCGTGAACGCATACGCCATAGCAATATTTTTGCACGCATGGTGCCGGAACAAAAACTACGTTTGGTGAATGCACTTAAAGCAAATGGTGAAATTGTCGCGATGACCGGTGACGGTGTGAATGACGCTCCTGCGCTTAAAGCCGCACATATCGGCATTGCTATGGGTGGACGTGGCACGGATGTTGCACGCGAAGCTTCAGCACTTGTGTTGCTGGACGATGATTTTGCCTCTATTGTCCATGCCGTGCGCTTAGGGCGTGGGATTTTCGACAATTTACGCAAAGGTATGGCTTACATATTTGCAGTACATTTACCTATCATTGGCCTTTCACTCGTACCACTTCTGCTAGGCTGGCCGCCCATGTTCACACCTGTGCATATCGTGTTTCTGGAAATGATTATTAACCCAGCCTGCTCTATTGCTTTTGAAGCTGAACCCGCAGAGTTAAACGTCATGCATCGTCCACCTCGCCCGTCAAATGAGCCGATATTCGGTCAAAGAATATTTTTTATTAGTATGCTGCAAGGTGCAATGCTATTGCTAGTAACGCTCATGGTCATGACCTATGCCATATATCAGGGTTTCCCAGAGGGTGTGACACGTGCGCTCACATTCACCACTTTAGTGGCTGGTAATTTAAGCTTAATATTGGTCAATCGATCATGGCGGCATTCTGTCTTACATACCTTTGTAATCCACAACCCCGCACTTTGGTGGGTAATCGTTGGCGCTTTTACTTTCCTTTCGCTTGCGTTGTCATTACCATTATTTCGTGAAATATTTCATTTTTCACTTATTACCACTCAACAATTTATACTCTGTGTTTTGGCCGGCATGGTAAGTGTCATTTGGTTTGAATTTTATAAATTATGGACATCCGTATTTCGTGATTGATTCGCTAAATTAGCTTAGAGGCTAGATTGCGTTAGTTAAGTTTCAGTTAGTACGTTGCAACCGTCAGCTAAGGAGATTTAGCCGTCATGCATCTATGCGATATAGCTTGTTATGTAGCTAATACTCAAAAAATAAAATTAATAAATCAACTTAAACTGGAATTTTATAATTCAGTTATTTTTTTGTCACATCAATCACAGAATATCCAAAATTATTTAAGCTAAGTGCGTATACATAAAGACTAAAAACACTATTTAAATAAAAATCCCTGCTTGTTTTTTTCAGAGGCTAATGCCGCCATTAGTTTTTCATGGTCAACATTTTGTATTAAATCATGCGCATTTTTAATGGCTGTTTCGGCACTTTCAAAATCACCTTCTGCGAGAGCTTGCATTCCTTCAAGTAACGAGTCATTACTTGCTTTTAGACGTGTAGCTTCCTGTTTACTGCGCCTATTGGCGGGTAAGAATCGTAAAAAATGCACAACCCGTAAAAAATAATGTAAAAGTAAAAAGCCTATTACAATTAAAATTAGTAAAAAATTGAATGAAAATTGCAAGCGGTATGGTGGACGAACAATCAGTACATAACCTGCATTATTGCTGGCAAGCCATACTATGCTTACTAGCAATATGAACATCAGTAACCACCAAAATAGTTTGCGTTTTATCATGATTTATTTTGTTTACTTGTTATAGCTAATCACTTTTTTCAAGACTCTGTTTATATCGGCTAGTCGCAGCAAAGCTTTCAGTAAGTTGCGGTAACTCAATGCTAATGTTGTTGTCAGAAAGTTTTTTTAGTAATTTAAATGCTTGAATAGCATTGGGATGTTTGGTGTCAAAATATTGATTAAGCCAAATTTTCACTGTGTTTAAGTCGGTTTTGTAGTTTGCTTCATCGTGTTGTAACAGGGCAATACGGGCTGTTAGTAGTCGAAGCTTTAAGTTCTCGCGTAAGTAAAATTCATGATCTGCGGCCAGTAATGGCGGCTCAGGTTTATCGATACGCTCTACTGTTACCAAATTTTTAATATCATTCCAAATAGGGAACGCAAGTTTTTGCAATGCGTTAAGTTGAGGCGGTTTAATACCATTTTTATGTAGAGCATTTGCATTGAGCGTAGGTTGGCGTTCACTAATTAAAGGCAAAGCCGCGCATAAAACGGCTAATCTCTCTAGTTGCACGCTCATGCTAGTGAGATCAATTTGCGGTAATTTACGCAAGTTTTTAATATCAAGGGCAAGTGTTTCGCGCAGTTGCGTAGCGCGAGGTAGATTGAGAGGTTCTAATCGTTCATCTGCAGCCTGCATCGCTAGCAAGGCAGATTTTACGTTTCCAGCAAGTTGTAATTGTTGATTAGCAATCGTTAATAGCTGTTCCACTTCTGTCACGGCTGAGGCTTCACGGTTTTCTGCAAGTTGGTCATACAGTGTCTGTAACACCTCTTGCTGATCGCGTGATTCTTCTAATTTTTGTTCTAAAATTATCGTGCGAGAATTGGCTTGGGTGCTACGTTCTTCAGCTTGTTTTGCAAGCGCTAGGCTTTGCTGATTAAGGCCTTGATAGACATCAAGTTTTTGGCTAAGCGATTTTTCTACCTCATTAAAGCGTTGGCGTGTATTTATCCATTGCCAAGCGAGCGTAAGCAAAGCCATCACAACCAAAATTAACGCGGCGTTTGAGTATGCTGAGAACTTACGCCTATCGGAGACTTCTATTTTTGTTTCATCAGCCATATTTTAACTCTGTGCATTCACAAGCTGCGATAAACATTGAATCATAGCATCGTCTCCTGGTGCTTCTGTGATTAAAACTTTTAAGCCAAATTGTAATGGCAGTTCAGCTATTCTAGCGTGGTTCACGCAAAGTGTGATGTGCCTTAACCATTCTGATTCGCCAGCCATGGTCAGTAAATTACGCATGGCTTCACTGCTTGTGACAATAATCGCATCAAGCTGGCCTTGTTGCCAAAAGCTATTGAGAAATTGCGTGTCTGTTTGTGGATTGGTGCGACGATAACATTCTGCAAAAACTACGTTTGCACCGCGTTCTTTGAGCGTTTCTGCCAATATGTCTCGACCACCGATGCCGCGAAAAATGAGAATGTTTTGATTTGCAACGCTATGCATTTCAGCCAAAGCCAGTAATGTTTCGCTATCAAAACGTGTATGCGGTGTCAGCACGTTACGCACACCATAAAGTGCAAGTTCTTTAGCGGTTTGGTGTCCAATAGCTGCAAATTTAAGATTTTCAGGCACATTGCCAAATTTTTTGAGTATTCGAGGTAAAGCTTTATCTACGGCATTTGTACTAATAAATATTGCCCAGTCGGTCTGTTCAAGCTTGGTAATGGCTAAATCAAATTCGTGATAATCTTCTAAAGCTGATATGGCAATGAGGGGAAATAAGACAGCTTTTCCACCATGATAATAAATAGCTTCGACTATGCTGGCAGCCTGATCTACAGGACGAGTTACCGCAACGTGTAGTCCCTTTAGTAAATCATCTGCCATAATTAATAATGACTTTTTTCACTAATTACTTATTGCCATCTAAAGCTGACAGTATTTCATTTGCACCTTTGGTCAGCAGTTGATTTGCTAACTGTTTACCCAAAGAATCGGCTTGATTTCTGTTACCACTAGCCGTTTCAATAAGCATCTGCTTACCATCTACACTCGCAACAAAACCAGTGATATGAATATTTTCAGCTTTACAAGTAGCATAAGCACCTAAAGGCACTGTGCAACTGCCTGCCAAGGCACGACTCATGGCGCGTTCAGCTTCTACACATACTTGCGTATCAGCATGATTTAACGGTGCAAGAATCTTTAATAAATCAGGGCGACTAGCGCTAATCTCAATGCCTAACGCACCTTGACCAACTGCAGGAATACTAAGCTCAGGCGAAATAACACACTTAATTCTCGCGTTTAGGCCAAGCCTGATTAATCCAGCAGCAGCTAAAATAATGGCGGCATATTGGCCTTCGTCTAACTTACGTAAGCGCGTTTGCAAATTTCCACGCAAAGACTCAATTTTTAAATGGGGTAAACGTGCTTGAAGCTGACTTTGGCGGCGCAGGCTTGACGTACCAACGATACTACCCTCGGGTAAATCTTCTAATGATGCGAAATCGTTAGAAACAAAAGCATCACGCGGATCTTCACGCTCACCAGTGGCGGCCATCAAAAAGCCCTCGGGCAAGTTCATTGGCACATCTTTCATACTATGCACAGCCAAATCTGCACGACCATCTTCCAATGCGGTTTCTAACTCTTTTACAAATAAACCTTTGCCGCCAACCTTGGCTAAAGGCGTATCCAAAATTTGGTCCCCGGTGGTCGTCATGCCTAAAATTTCAACAATAGTTTCAGGATAAAGCGCCTGTAAACGGCCTTGAATATGCATCGCTTGCCACATCGCTAATGGGCTTTCACGTGAAGCGATGACTAGTTTACTGGGTGTAGGAGGATTTGAAGTATTCATGAGCTATAAATTTGACTGAGTAATTTTATTTAGGCGTTAATTTTAACACAAGCGTAGTCTTGCTATGAATTCGCTCGAATTAAGTGTTGCTGGCGACGGCTAACAGCAATGGTTTCAGGGATATTTTTCAATAAGGCAACCCAATGTTTTTCACCAATTTTATGGTCATCCTCGGTATTATTTTCTGCATCAAGCGAAGCCTCATGTGCAAGATGGCGTTTTTCATAACCTAGAATATAAGTTTTTGCCACTAAACAATTGCGATGTAGTCGTATGAACTTTTGATCGAACTCATGCTCCAAATTGTTCAGTGACTCTTCTAATAAGTATTCTTTTTCGGCAGTACGAACGGTAATATATTTAAGTTCAGCGCGGAAGTAAATCACCTCAGCAATAGGTATTAATAAAATGCGCCCGCGTTCAGTAATGCTGAGATGTGTTCTTTGCGGGCTAAGTGGCGCAAGCGCTTCAAGCTGGCTTGGCAATAAAGCGCGCGCCTTTTGAATAGCGGATTGTAGTCGCTCAAAGCGAATAGGTTTTAATAAGTAATCTATTGCGTTCAAATCAAAAGCTTGCATGGCATAGTTATCAAAAGCAGTAGTAAAAATAACCGCAGGTGGCTTAGACATTTTTTGTAGATGACGCGCTGCTTCGATGCCATCCATATCTGGCATACGAATGTCTAGCAGCACAATATCGGGCTGATGTTCATTGCTTAAATTGAGTGCTTGTTGGCCATTTTTTGCTTCTGCCACAATCTGAACTTCGCTCATGTCTCCCAAAAGTTCGCGTAAACGATTCCGCGCTGGGGCCTCATCATCAGCGATTAAAAGTTTTAGCAAGCTTGTCATTGTGTCGTATGGGGCAAAATAATGTGTACTTGATACTCACCATTGGATTGCGAGCTCTTTAGTGAAGATTCGAGGTCGAAGTGTAGATTTAAACGTTCTTTAATGTTTTTAAGCGCCATTTTATTGCCAATGTGGCGCTTATTAGTGGCGTTGTAAGGATTAGTTAATACCAAATGCACTTCATTCCGTTTGGTGTAAATTTGAACGGTAATCTTGCCTCCCGCCACGAGTGGCTCAATGCCGTGATACACCGCATTTTCAATTAGTGGCTGTAATATCAGTGGTGGAATAAGCGCATCTGGTGGCATATCATCAATTTGCCATTGAATAATAAGTCGTTCATCAAGCCTTAATTTTTCCAATGCGAGGTACTTGCGACACAAAGCAATTTCTTGAGCGAGTGGAACCAAATCACGGTTGTCGGCCATCAGTACGCGAAATAAGTCGGCCATATCCTCTAATGCAGTTTCAGCTTGCTTGGGTTGGCTGCGAATAAGTGATAACACGGCATTGATGCAGTTAAACAAAAAATGTGGCCGAATGCGCGCTTGCAGTGCTTGTAGTCGCGCAGCATCAATTGCGGGTGAATAGGCACGTTGATGTAAATTAAAATAATATAAGGTAATGGCACTCACAATAAATGCGAAAAAAAGAGTACGCATACTGCCGGGTAAATTGTTAAATATTAAAAATTGTGAAAATAGTCCATACACACCGCTACAGGTGAAGAGTACGATCAATATAATCGCAATAATGCCTTGTAGGTAGTTTAGTTTAATGAGTAAGGGATAGCCTGCATACAATAACAATAGGCTTAATAATAACATGGGTTGCGCAATGGCAGAGATGGTGGTGATTAAAGAGAAAAACTCATTCAAATTGCTGCTTAGCACAATAGCTGCTAACGTTAACAATAGGTTGACGATAACTAATATGCGTAAGTTAACGCCCAAATTACGTATGTTTGGTAATCGGTTAGATCTTCTCATGGCTGAAATTTGACTTTGGCAATGTCGTAGCTTTTGTGTTTTGCATTATACTATTCGTATAAGTATATTATTATTAAACAATATTTATGACTTTATGCAAAAAATAGTAATAAATACAAACGTAAATTTTCAGATTTCAAGTCTTGGTTTTTTAATTTTAGCTAAGATAACCATTAAAAGAGAACTATAAAGTGACACAAAAAGAAAGCGCACTCAATAAAAAAAATACCAGCTGGTCAGGTCGGTTTAATGAACCCGTTGCAGAGCTGGTAAAAAAATACACAGCTTCAGTGGGTTTTGATCAGCGTTTAGCTGTATTTGATATTCAAGGTTCTATTGCCCATGCGCAAATGTTAGGTGCACAAAAAATTATCAGCCAAGATGATGTGAAAGCGATTGAACGTGGTTTAGCACAAATTCTACAAGAAATTGAAGCAGGTCAGTTTGAATGGTTGTTGGATTTAGAAGACGTACATTTGAATATAGAAAAGCGTTTGACCGATAAAATTGGTGACGCAGGTAAGCGCTTACATACCGGAAGAAGCCGTAATGATCAGGTGGCAACGGATGTGAGATTATGGTTACGTGCAACAACTGATGATGTGATTTTTGGTTTAAAAAAACTACAACTCAGTTTGTTAGATTTAGCTGAAGCACATTTTGATACGATTATGCCAGGTTTTACGCATTTACAAGTTGCGCAACCAGTGACGTTTGGTCACCATTTAATGGCTTATGTAGAAATGCTAACGCGCGATATTAGCCGTTTTGTCGATTGCAGAAAGCGTATTAATCGTTTACCACTAGGCGCGGCTGCATTAGCTGGTACGAGTTATCCAATAGACCGTGAACTCGTCGCTAAAAAATTAGGTTTTGATGGTGTATGTGAAAATTCGCTAGACGCGGTATCTGACCGTGATTTTGCGATTGAATTTACCTTTGCCTCTTCAATGGTGATGACGCATTTATCAAGATTATCTGAAGAGCTTATTTTATGGAGCTCTCCTAGATTCGCATTTATTGATATTGCCGATCGCTTTTGCACGGGCTCATCAATCATGCCGCAAAAAAAGAACCCTGATGTTCCAGAGTTGGTGCGTGGAAAGACGGGCCGAGTGTACGGTCATTTAACGGCATTACTCACGCTTATGAAAGGCCAGCCCTTAGCCTACAACAAGGACAATCAGGAAGATAAAGAGCCGCTATTTGATACGGCAGATACTTTGCTTGTCACGCTAGAAATTTATGCGGACATGTTGCAATTGCCAGTCATTGAAAACGGTGTGCTTGTTAAAAAAGGTTTTGTCGTCAATAAAGAAAATATGCGCCAAGCTGCGTTTGAAGGTTATGCAACCGCGACAGATTTAGCCGACTATTTGGCAAAAAAAGGTATGCCATTTAGAGATGCGCATGAAGTAGTGGCGCTAGCCGTGCGGTTTGCTGTGGATAAAAAAGTAGATTTAAGCGATTTATCGCTAGCAACATTGCAAACATTCGCACCTGAAATTGGTGATGATGTCTTCGGGGTACTCACGTTAGAAGGATCTCTTAACAGCCGCAACCATATTGGCGGTACAGCGCCAGATCAAGTAAAAGCGGCGATAGTGCGGGCTAGGGTTGCGATAAATGCCGCTAATTAGTAGCGATTTAAACTAAAAATAAGGCTAGAAGCTCATTTAAAAATCGTTGACCCAAAAGTGTAGGTTGCATATTGCCATTTTCTAGTATTAACAAGCCCTTGCTTTGGGCTCTTTTAATAGTGATTTCCAGTCTGTCTATGCTCAAACCTGTGCGTTGTTGAAATAAATTCACGGGTACGCCTTCTATTAAACGTAGCGCGTTCATCATAAATTCAAAACCTAGCTCATTTTGTGGAATAAGCCACTCACGCTCAACGGCTTTGCCCTGCATGGCTTGTTCCATATAGGCTTTTGGGTGTTTGTGGCGAACTTCTCGGGTGATTTTATCGTGATAACTAAGTTTGCTGTGTGCACCTGCGCCTATTCCTAAATAGTCGCCAAATTGCCAGTAGTTGAGATTATGTCTGGCCTGTTTGCCCTTTTTAGCAAATGCAGACGTCTCGTAGTGTTCGTAACCATGTTGTGCTAATAATGCTTCTATTTCAATCTGCATGTCACTGTTTGTGTCATCGTCAGGGAGGCTTGGCGGTGTGCGATAAAACGGCGTATTGGGCTCTAAGGTTAAATGATAAAAAGACAAATGTGCAGGGTTTAACTGCACCGCTGTTTGCGCGTCTTGCATGGCATCTTTTAAGCTTTGATTTGGCAAGCCATACATGATGTCGAAATTAACTTGTTCAAAGGTGTTGAGTGCAAGCGCAATAGCTTTAAATGCTTGTTCGCTATCATGAATGCGCCCCAAAGCTTTTAAATGATTATTATTAAAGCTTTGTATACCTAGTGACAGCCGACTTACGCCTGCTTGCTTGTAACCCTCAAAATTAGCCTCATCTACAGTACCAGGGTTGGCTTCTAAGGTAATCTCAGTATCAAATGCCAGTGATGTTAGCATGCGCACTTGGCTTAGTATTCTGTCTATAGATTCAGCTGAAAATAAACTTGGTGTACCGCCGCCAAAAAACACGCTGGCAATTTTACGTCCCCAAATCTTGGGTGTGGCAAGTTCTAGGTCTGCAATCAGCGCGTCAATATAAGCGGCTTCGGGAATCGCACCATTTTTATGACGGCTTTCATGGGAATTAAAGTCGCAATAAGGACATTTTTTTACGCACCACGGAATATGAATGTATAAAGATAACGGTGGAGAGTTTGTCAGCCCGGATAAAGTCGCTTCGCCCGCTAGGGGGGCGATGGTATTAATTGGCTTAGTGTTCAATGTCGCTGCCGTTTTTATTTCAATGATTTTTTTGATACGGACTTACCTTTTGTATGGATTAATCAGTGAATCAACAAGTTGATGCAATGCTTCACGCATCTGGTCTTCAGAGACCTCCATCAACAAGCCATCTTCCATTGCATCTTGGGCGATTTGTTTAATCTCATCAAAATTTTCGGTCATGACTTTAATTTTTTCTGTGCAGGCAACAATACTATTGTCATTGCGCACCCATCTAGGCCAAGTTGATTTAGTATTACTCATGATTTAATCGCACAAGTTTTTGTAGTAATTTTGCCATTGCATGACCGCGGTGGCTGATGCGGCTTTTAATTTCGAGCGGAAGTTCAGCGACTGTTTTGCCTGTTTTTGCATCAAGAAAAAGTGGATCATAACCAAAACCATCACTACCACGATAATCGCTTAATATTTCACCAGCCCATTGACCTTCTGCAATAAGGGGTTCAGGGTCATTTTCATGGCGTACCAACACCATCACGCAGTAAAAATGTGCGTGACGATTTTTTTCGTTTGCCATGACTTGTAGTAATTTTTGGTTGTTGGCTTCATCAGACTTAGGCGCACCAGCATAGCGTGCAGAAAGCACACCTGGCGTGCCTTGCAGGGCGTCTACGCATAAGCCAGAGTCATCAGCCAAGGCTGGTAAGCCGGTATACTTGCTGGCATGACGTGCTTTAGCCAGTGCGTTTTCAATGAACGTGCAAAAAGGCTCATCGCACTCGGGTACATTGAGTAAGGATTGCGGAATGATTTCAATTTGTAGCGGCGCAAGTATGTGCTGAATTTCGCGTAACTTACCCTTATTGCCTGAAGCAATGACCAGCTTGCTAAACACTTAGCACCTCATTTTGTTTTGCAATCAGTTGGCCAATGCCGTGTGCAGCTAAATCTAACATGGCATTCATTGCCTCACGGCTAAATGGTTCGCCTTCAGCAGTACCTTGAATTTCTACAAAACCACCATCTGCGGTAATGACTACATTCATGTCTGTGTCGCAATCAGAATCTTCAATATAGTCTAAATCAAGCACGGGCTGACCCTTATAAACGCCTACTGAAATCGCGGCAATAGCCTGTTTCAGTGGGCTTTCGGTAATTTTCTCACTGGCCAATAAGGTTGAAATTGCATCATGCAATGCGACATATGCACCAGTAATGCTTGCGGTACGCGTACCACCATCTGCCTGAATCACATCGCAATCAATCTGAATACTACGCTCGCCTAGTTTTTCTAAATCTATAATGGCGCGCAGTGAGCGGCCAATTAAACGCTGAATTTCCTGCGTACGCCCAGATTGCTTACCTTTAGCTGCTTCCCTATCCATGCGACTACCAGTGGAGCGCGGCAACATGCCATATTCGGCGGTTACCCAGCCTTGACCCTTACCTTTTAAAAATCCAGGTACCCGTTCTTCTACGCTGGCCGTACATAATACGTGAGTGTCACCGAATTTAACTAGCACCGAACCCTCGGCGTGCTTGGTGTAGTGACGAATAATTTCAATATGACGTAATTGATTGTGAGCGCGTTCGCTGGGTCTGATGTTACCTAAAATGTTATTGCTGGGTTGCATGCTGCTAATCCTAATGGGTTATTTTCGTTTTGTTTTTCTTAATGCTTCTTGTATTTCTTCAATGGTACTTTCAATTTCATCGTCAGTAAAATCATGATTGATTTGGATATCTGGTTGGTTTGGGTTCGTCACGGGGTTCATGATGGTTGTAGTAGACCCAAGCGCCATGGTAATAGTTGAAACCGCTAGACGACTACTTTGTTTATCGCCCCATTGTAGGCCGATGGCGCTCATGTTATCACCTTGTTCCTGGCTGACTGATTCAGCTTGATTTAACAATGCGGTCACACCATCGTTGATAGATGGACTGTTAAGACTACGCTTCATCTGTTCATCTGAAACCGCGCCCCAAACGCCATCTGTACATAATAAAATAGTATCGCCTTCAGCGAGCTCACATCGATCTGAAAGATCAATTTTTGGTGGTGTATCGCCGCCTAAGCAGCTATAAACTTTGTGGCGGTATGGATGCGTGGACATATCATCTTTATTGATAATGCCTTTGTTATACATAGATTGCACAATCGAGTGATCTTCAGTTCGATAGAGTAAATGTCCCTCACGAAAATGGTAAAGCCGCGAATCTCCCACATGCGCACAATACAATATACCTCGTTGAACCACCGCAGCTACGATAGTAGTGCGCGGCGATTCTAGCATTTCACGTTCCTGTGTAAGCTGGTCGATCATGTCGTGAATTTGCTGAATATGATCAATTAAAAATTTAGCAGGGCTAGAAAGTGTAGGTACAGCTAAGCGCTGAAAAGCTTCTGTCATTATCTTAACAGCAAGCTCAGCAGCTAGTTCGCCATTTTTATAACCGCCCATGCCGTCGGCGACCACTAGCAATAGTGCGTCTTTACTATATGAATAAGCTAATCGATCTTGATTATATTGTCGAGGACCTTGGCGGCTATTTTGAAAAATAGTAAATTTCATGTTGATATGTTGATTGAAAAGTTATTGAATAGGCGCTTAGTTAAACAATATTTATTTGATAGATATAGGTTTATTGAGTACATCTACGATTTTATTCATCAGACTCGCTTTTTTCTTAAGCGCAGGGCTGAATGCCAGTAATGATTTTTGTAATGAAAAAACACTTTGTGGTCGTTCAAGGTAGTCTAGACTCAAGCATTTATCGATAATTTCGAGCAAGCCTTGAGAGTAATTATCTTTACCTATTTTTACGGCTGGAGTAAGTAAATCATTTTTAATACGTAGATTAGCGGCCATAGGAGACGTGCGCGTCAAGCAAGAATACATGGTTGCACCTATGCTATAAATGTCACTCCAAGGTCCAAGTAATTTTCTGTCATAGTATTGCTCTGGGGATGCGAAACCTGGTGTATAACTGGGAGAAGACTTCGCTAAATTTTCATTTAATGCTTGCCGCGCTGAGCCAAAATCAAGTAATACTGGTGAGCCATCTAGCCTAATATAAATGTTGGCAGGCTTAATATCTAAATGCAAAAGTTTTTGCGTGTGTACCTCGCGTAAGCCATTAGACAGTTCGCTGAATACTCGCCTTATAAATTTCTCTGAAACTAAACCCTGATGCTCTAGAATATAGTCTTGCAGTGATTTCCCCCGCTCATACTGCATCACCATATAGACGGTTTCGTTTGCACGAAAGAAATTCAACACGCGTACGATATTTTTATGGTCAATTTTTGCGAGAGCTAGGCCCTCATCAAAAAAGCATTTTAGGCCGTGCCTAAATAATGCCACATCATCGGCATTAGGAAGCACGGTTGCCCCGTCATTGCGCAATGCGATTGAGGTAGGTAAATACTCTTTAATGGCTACGGTTTTTTTGTCTTTATCACGCGCTAAATAGACAAAGCTAAACCCACCGGAGCTCAAGACTTTTCTAATTTCATAATCTTGTAACCAGTATCCAGCAGGTAATGCTAAATTTTGAGTTGATGACACTTTGTGCGCGCTCTGTCTATTTACTTACTTTATTTAAAGTTATCTACCTAAAAATACCTATAACACTTATAGTACGTTCAGCAATATAGCGCGTAATTGATTGTAATTAAAGTTATTTTTTTAGATATTAACGTTTTATTCTGACATAAAACAGTTGGCATTTGATAACATAGCGCTAATTCAATCGGCATTTATTAGGAAATAAACGATATGACTTTCAGTATGACAGGCTTCTCAGCACTAGAACAACCGTTAGATAATGCAACGCTTTTATTGGAGTTGCGCTCGGTTAATAGTCGTTATTTAGATTTACATTTTAAACTAGATGATAATTTAAGAAGCTTAGAGCCAGCGATACGAGAGCTTATTGGTGCACAATTAAGTCGTGGCAAAGTAGAATGCAAGGTGAATTTAATCCAGCGCATACAATCAAACCAAGTGGCGCAGTTAGATGAAACTTTAATGCAACAGTTGGTCGCGATGCAAGCCAGAGCCAAGGCACATTTTCCACAAAGTCGTGAACTAAGCGTGGCAGATATATTGCGTTGGCCAGGCGTGTTGTTAAGTAATGATTTAAGAAGCGATACGCTATTAGAGGATGTGAAAAAATTAGTAGCGGCTGGTTTGCAGTCGTTAAATGACTCACGCGCACGCGAGGGTGAAAAACTTAAGGCATTGGTTTTAGAGCGACTTAGCCAAATAGAAGTGTTAGTTGAAAAAGTAAAACCACTATTGCCCGCGCTTACCAAAGAATATCAAACGAAATTAGAAACTAAGCTGCAAGAAACTTTAAAAAATATAGATCAAGAGCGAGTCTCGCAAGAGCTAGTATTATTTGCGCAGCGTATTGATGTAGATGAAGAGCTCAGTCGCTTAACTGCGCACGTGAGCGAAATTAAGCGTATTTTGAATAACCAAGCTCCTGCTGGCAAGCGATTAGATTTTTTGATGCAAGAACTGAATCGAGAAGCTAATACTTTAGGATCAAAATCTGTTTCGGTTCAAACAACACAAGTATCGATGGAGTTAAAAGTGCTGATTGAACAGATGAGAGAGCAAATACAAAATATTGAGTGATATTATTTTATGTTTTATAAAGTATCAACATCCCCCCTAAAGCCTTTATTTATGAGAGATTTTCATTTCATATAAGAGCAATATTCTAGACCTTTGCAAAAAGTTAATCCTTCCACCATCTCTGCGCCTAAATTAAAAGTCTTGTAGTACCTTCATCAGCACCAATCAGGATTTGGAATTTCAGAGAAAACTTTACGGAGTCCCTCTCCCCAATGTTTACGAACTGCAAGGAAATAAGGGTCGTCTTTTACCACTCGATAACTACAATCCATACTTAGTTTATCATTTCGATAAACCAACACATCTACAGGCAAATCGACTGAAACATTACTGCGAATAGTTGAGTCAAACGAAATGAGTACACATTTAAGTGCATCTTCCAAGCTACTTCTGTAATTAATCACGCGATCTAGAATAGGTTTACCATATTTAGTTTCACCTGTTTGAAAGTATGACGTTTCCTGACTGGCTTCAATGAAGTTGCCCGCTGAATAAATAGTAAAAAGTCGAGTTCTTTCTCCAGCAATTTGTCCTGCAAAAAGAACAGATATATTGAAATCCGTATTGTGATGCCTTAAATGTTCTGCGTCTTCTCGATGAACGGCACGTATAGCCGCTCCAACTGCACGCGCCGCATCAAACATATTGGTCACATTGTGCAGGTTGGTAGTTTCATTTGCAGCAATGTCTTTATGCAAATGCTGAAGAACTGCTTGTGTAACTGCTAGATTACCAGCAGTTAGCATGACCATAGAACGTTCACCTAACACTTCAAATGTTGTCATTTTTGGAAAGGTCGCCACCTGATCAACACCCGCATTGGTACGTGTATCAGACGCCATTACTAATCCTGATTCGAGTAAGATTCCTACACAATAGGTCATAAAAGCAACTTGTCAATTAAAGCCTCAATAATAGCTTTTTAAAGCAGGTACTAGCAACTTGTTTAGTGCATAATTCTTTGTATTCATTTCAATTTAGGTTTAACTGTAGCATTGTTAAGTTTATGCATTTAGGCTATAAAAATTTACACCATAAAATGGAAATTTATATGCATAATGTGTAACAGGATAAATAATTAAAATATGTCATTTTCAAATCAATCTTCAGAGAGTTCAGATAGTAGCGCTTGGCTAAAGATAGCCAGGTGTTATCAATCAAGCGATAGAGCACTTGATGAGATGCTCGACAAGAACGGAAATGTTCGTCCGCATTGGGAATACTATATAAAAGCATTGCAAAAACTTGGGCAAGGAGAGATTGCTTTACGACAGAACGAAATTCTAAAACTGCTACGCGAAAATGGAGTGACTTATAATGTTTATGGTGATCCTGATGGCAGTAGTAGGCCTTGGCAACTAGATCCTATTCCATTACTCATCTCAGGCGATGAATGGCTAAACATCGAAGCTGGCTTATTGGAACGCGCTGAGTTGCTAAACCTTATTCTTACTGATATTTATGGCCCACGCGAGCTTATACGCAAGGGCTTGTTGCCGGTTGACCTGCTTTTTAATCACAGCGGCTTTTTAAGAGCCTGTGATAAAGTCAAAATACCTGGAAAACATCAACTGGTGCTTTATGCTGCTGATTTGGCGCGTGGTCCAGACAATCGCATGTGGGTGATTGGAGATCGCACACAAGCCCCTTCTGGCGCTGGCTATTCGCTGGAAAATCGACATGCCATGTCGCGTGTTTTTCCTAATATCTTTCGTGATACACGAGTGCAGCGACTGGATGGTTTTTTTCAGTTATTGCGCAACGGACTGCTTCAAATGGCGCCACAGAATGTAGATACGCCGAGAATCGTTGTATTAACTCCAGGCCCTTTTAATGAAACATTTTTTGAGCATGCATATTTAGCTTCTTACCTTGGCTATCCTTTAGTGCAAGGTGATGATCTTACTGTGCGTGACGGCTTTGTTTGGTTGAAATCTCTTAATGGCTTACAGCGTGTAGATGTGATTATGCGCCGTGTAGATGACAGCTTTTGCGATCCACTTGAATTACGTGAAGACTCACGACTGGGTGTTCCAGGTTTACTGGAGGTAGCACGACGTGGCAATGTTACCATTGCAAACCCATTGGGCAGCGGAGTGCTGGAAAGCCCAGGATTGTTGCCGTTCTTACCAAAGATTGCAGAACATTTTCTTGGTAGACAACTTTGCTTGCCTAGCGCAGCAACTTGGTGGTGTGGGCAGCCTAAAGAATTGAATTATGTACTTAATAATCTACACAAACTAGTGATTAAACATATCTGCCGCGGTGCGATGACTTCAGTATTTGGACACCTTCTCAGTCAGCAGCAACTCACCGATTTACGGAATCGCATTCGTGCCAAGCCAGCATTATTTACTGGTCAGGAGCATGAAAGTTTTTCAACCGCACCATCTTTTGTTGCTGGCAACTTAGAGCCCCGGCAAGCCTTACTTCGCTGCTTTATGGTCGCTAAAGAGGATGGCTATAGTTTAATGCCCGGCAGTCTGACAAGAAGCGCCGCACAACAAGGTGATGTGCCAGTATCGAATCAGATGGGCGCAATCAGCAAAGATACATGGGTGATTGCAGGAAGTGAGCATCATCAGATGCATATTTCAGACGCTCCTGCCAAGCCATCGGCAGGCAGTTATAGTAGTATACTGCCCAGTCGTGTAGCCGAAAATCTGTTTTGGGTAGGACGCTATGCCGAGCGTGCTGAGGGAAGTATTCGCCTTCTGCGTACTACGGTAAAAAAACTCTACATCAACCCTGATATCAGAAATCCACATTATGAAAGTAGTCTGCACGCTATATTACGCGGTCTTACTAATATCACTAACACCTATCCTGGTTTTTTAAATACAGATTCAAATGCGTTACTTAAAACTCCAGATAGCGAGTTGCTTTCATTGATGTTAGATGAAAAGAAAGTTGGCAGTGTTGCTAACAATCAACACTTTTTGTTACAGGCTGGCTATGCAGTGCGCAATCTCTGGTCCTCGGATACATGGCGAGTCATGGATGAAATTAAGTGCCATCTTGAGCAATCGCAACAACTGAGCGAATCCACACTTTGGAACATTCAGGAACACATGGATAGGTTAATCACCGCGCTATCAGCATTTAGTGGGCTCATTATGGAGAGCATGACGCGTGGAGATGGTTGGCTGTTTCTCGACATGGGCCGCAGGTTAGAGCGTGCACTGTTGCTTATTTCTTTATTACGCAGTAGCTTTTCTACAACACAGGCTGAAGGCACAGAGAGTCTACTGATGGAGTCTTTGCTAGATACCAGTGATAACCTGATTTGTTACCGCCAGCATTATCGTAATAGCATTGAGTTACCCTCTTTTATTGAATTACTGATGCTGGATAAAAACAATCCGCGTTCATTGGCCTATCAGTTCAACCGTATTCAAGAACATGTTAGTAAGATGCCTCGTAAACAAGCTAATGCAAAACTCAGTACGGAAGAGCGCTTGATATTGGAAGCAAGTAACTTGCTCGACTTAACCAATCTATGCGAACTAATCAAAACTTCTGATGACCATGTGCGTGAAAAATTCGATCAAACATTGAGTCGGCTTTATTACCTGTTAGTCACATTGTCTGACGTCGTGACTACAACTTATTTTCAACACGGGCAGTTGCAACATTCACTTGCTACAGTTAAACCAAGCTAATTCGGGTTAATTTAGAGAGATTATTGAACATGCACTACAAAATCACTCACATTACCCAGTATAAGTATACCGATAAGGTTGGACTTTCTTATAACGAAGCGAGACTGATGCCTCGACATTTTTCGAATCAACATGTTATTTCAACAAATCTAAGCATCGAACCTTATGCGGCAGACATTCGTATTAGAGAAGATTTCTTCGGCAACAGCGTAGCGTATTTTTCAATACAGCAACCACATCAAGTTTTTTCTGTTACTGCTGTCAGCGAAGTTCAGCTGATAGAGAACGCTGCTCAACTAAATTTTTATCAGAGTTTTTCTTGGGAAGCGGTGCGTGAGATGTTGCTTCAACAACATTCAGCTTTTCCAAAACAAGCATTGGATTTGCAAGAGGCAGGACAATATACGCTTGATTCTCCGCTGATCGAAACTAATGCACAACTTGCGGAATATGCTGCACCATCTTTTACGCAAGGTAGACCAATCACAGATGCTGTGAATGATTTAATGCAACGCATTTATAATGATTTTACTTTTGACCCAGACTTTACAACGTTAGCCACGCCCCTTGATATTGTGCTTGAGCACAGAAGAGGCGTTTGTCAAGATTTTGCACATCTCGCAATTGGATGCTTACGCTCGCAAGGCCTAGCTGCACGCTATGTGAGTGGTTACATTGAAACTTTACCTCCCGCAGGTGAAGCTAAGTTAATGGGTGCCGATGCCTCGCATGCTTGGTTTTCAGTCTACGTGCCAGAGCAAGGCTGGATTGATTTTGACCCAACCAACAACCAAATTCCTAGCACACAACACATTACTTTAGGCTGGGGACGAGACTATGCAGATATCACGCCACTTAAAGGCGTGATATATGGCGGTCAACAACATGAGTTAGATGTGTCGGTACATGTTGAGTGTCTGGCCAAATAATTATTTGTAATTGTTTTACTGTCAAGTTCTTACAATAAGTCATGTGTTTTAAAACCAACTTTTATTGATAGGCCCTCTGTTTCTTTAATAGATAAAGCTAGATATTGGTCAGCCTTTACTGGGCCAGTTAAATTACATATGGCGATATAGCTAAGGTTAATTAGTTTTTGCATACTTTCTAAATCATAATTCGCAGCTAAAGTTTTAGTATTCAAAGAAAACCATTCTTTAAGATGACTTAAGCGCCTTTTATCCGTCTTAATTTCATTGAGGTGCTCAAGTAAAAAGTCTCGAACAGTCTTTTCATCCTGCTCATTGAGCTTCAGAAATAGTTGTTCTAATAGTTTTACAAATACTTGAGTTTTATGGTCTTGACCTTGCTCAGCAAGTGAAGCCAATTTTCCAGTCGTACTAATCTCATCAAATGGGTCCGCTAATAACTCATCTTCTGCCATATCCATAGCTATAAAAATGGCTCTCAAAATATTAGACCTTTGAGCTTTTAACTGGGGAGTATTGCAACTACGAGCTACAAATACATTTAACGCAAATTTCGGTTTATCAGAATATTCTGTTTGCCAAAGATTAATGGCATTTAATAATTCTAAGTCATCAAAAAACGGTCTCATTCCTGTGTAAATTACACGACGTCTTAAAGCTAATTCCATTTTCTACAGTTCATTCTAGATGTAATTGATTAAGTTAAAGCTTGTTTAAGTTTTTAAGATTGTCGTTACTATATGCGGCATCGTTGCTGAACTCAGGATAGCCAATTTCGCCATGCTCAGTAATATCTAAGCCACGTTGCTCATGCATAGCGCTTACACGTAAATCGACCACTAATGAGATCAAAAAGTACATGATAAACGCAGTAGAAAATACCCATATGAATGCTGCGCCAATTCCAATCAGCTGTACTGTAATTTGATGTGCATTAAACATATTACCTGTCAGAAATAGCCCGGCAGCTATAGTTCCCCATGCACCACAAATACCATGCACAGAAACAGCGCCAACAACATCATCTAAGCGTAATTTTTCCAAAAGAATAATACCCAGTATGCTTAGCCCGCCGCCAATTGCGCCAGTTAAAATGGCATATGGGATTTGCATAGTTGCACATCCTGCAGTAATTGCAACTAGCCCTGCAATACTGCCATTAACAGTATTTGTCATAAGAGCTCTTTGTCCAGTAACTTTACTTATTAAGGCAGCCCCTACCGCGCCAGCAGCACCTGCCATGTGCGTATTTAACAAAATATGTCCTACATTGGTGCCTGCGGCTAAGGTACTGCCACCGTTAAAGCCAAACCAACCAAACCATAATAGAAATCCCCCAATCACAATAAAGCTTAAATTGTGGCCTGGAATTGGACGTACTTCACCTTTTTCACTAAACCTTCCTAAGCGAGGACCTAGCAAAAGAATGCCTGCTAGTGCACACCAACCACCTACCGAATGCACCACCGTTGAGCCAGCGAAATCAATAAAGCCCATTTGTTTTAACCAGCCATGGTCATTCCATGCCCAACTACCGAATATTGGGTAAATAATAGCTGTAATGCCACATGTGCCAATTAAATAAGCCAAGTAATTTGTTCGCTCTGCCATTGCACCACTAACGATTGTCGCCGCAGTAGCGGCAAACATAATTTGGAAAAAAATCAGTGTGTAATCCCAATTGGGAGCAGAATATAACCCGAAGAGACTTGTGCCATATAGGCCAGAAGGATTATTACCAAACATCAGTCCGTAACCAACAAGCCAAAATAATAACGTTCCAACGCACAAATCCATGTAATTCTTCATCATTACATTTACTGCATTTTTAGCGCGCACCATTCCTGTTTCTAACAAGGCAAAGCCCGCTTGCATTAAGAAAACTAAAGCGCCAGCAATTGCAACCCATATTGTGTTGATAACTTCTGGTTGAATAGCATCACTAGCAAAAGCATAATTTGGGGAAAACACTAAGGTGCAAAGAATAGCTAAGTAAAGATGATATTTTTTCAATTTCAGGCCTTTGTGAGTGTATATGCTTATAAATGTTTAGTTTGTAAGCATGTTTGATGCCACCTTTGCGCGACCTAATAAAAATAAAGGTTTAAATGAACTAACCCGTATTCCGCAACCCCGCAGCAATTCCATTAATCGTCAAATGAATCGCACGTTTCACTAACACATCAGTCTCTCCACTTCTGTGCCGTTTAATGAGTGCGACTTGCAGGTGATTGAGTGGATCTAGGTAAGGTAGGCGGCTTTTGATAGAGTTGGCCAATGTTGGGTTGTTGGCTAAGCGCTCGGTGTTTTGAAGAATGATGTTGAGTGCTTGGTTAGTGAGCACATGCTCTTGCTTAATGCGTTCAAATACAATGGCTCTAAGTTCTTCATCTAGCACTAATTCAGAATAGCAGGCAGCAATGATAAGGTCAGTCTTCGCAAGTATCATGTCCATGTTAGAGATGAGGGTTTTGAACAAAGGCCAAGCGGCGAGCATGTCTCTTAAAATATTAATGCGTTGCTCTTTATCTATTTCGTTTTTACTTGCTTTTAAATAGACATCAATGGCGCTGCCAAAACCGTACCAACCTGGTAGCAATAGTCGGCATTGTCCCCAAGAAAATCCCCAAGGGATTGCACGTAAATCTTCAATACGTTGTGTTGATTTTCGCGAAGCAGGGCGACTGCCCAAGTTTAAATCGGCAATTTCTGAAATTGGCGTTGAGCTAAAAAAGTATTCTGCAAACTTTGGTGTCCCATAGACTAAATCTTTGTAGGCCTGCATGGCGGTAGCTGATAGTTGCTCCATCAACATTTCGTAAGCTCTGCGTTGGGTTTGTGGCAACTGATCTTGTGGGAATAATGAGGCATCAATGGTTGCTGCCACAAATGATTCTAAATTGCGCCTAGCTACTTTTGGATCTGAGAATTTATTGGCGATAATCTCGCCTTGTTCAGTCAATCTTATTTGTCCTGCCACTGTGCCAAGTGGTTGCGCCATAATGGCTTGATATGTTGGGCCACCTCCACGGCCAACTGCACCGCCGCGGCCGTGAAACAGCCGCAATCTCACATGTGCCTGACTGAACAGCTCAACTAAATATACTTCGGCTTTATAAAGCTCCCAGTTTGAAGTCAAGAATCCACCATCTTTATTGCTATCAGAATAGCCAAGCATGATTTCTTGTTCATTTCCTTGGTAGCGAATCAAGTGGCGTATACCCAGTAAACTCAGCCACTCACTCATGATTTTCGGCGCATTGCGCAAATCGTCAATGGTTTCAAACAGCGGCACGATATTGAGTTCCATTTCTACGCTAGATGAGCCCCAAACACCACGTAGCAATCCAGCCTCTTTTTGTAGTAAAGCCACCTCAAGAAGGTCAGACATAGTTTCAGTATGTGAAATAATGTAGTGTCGCACCGTGCGTGTACCAAATTTTGCACGAACTTCTCTCGCTTTTCTAATCACATCCATTTCAGTTTGTAGCAATTCTGAATATTTCTGGAAGGGCGAGAACAGCAAGCGTGGCTGCTTTAGTTCTTCAAGCAGAATGTTTACTTTTTCTGTCTCAGTTAGCTCTGAGTAATCAAAACTGAAACCTGCATTCACAAATAATTCTTTTAATACCGATTCATGTACATCTGAGCTTTGTCTTAAGTCTATGGTAGCCAAATGGAAGCCAAAAGTCTCAACCGCTTTAATTAGCTTGCCTAGTCTTGGGTAAACTAGCAATTCGCCATGATTTTTAATCAACGAATTAGCAATAATATTTAGATCAGCTAGAAGTTCGTCTGCATTTAAGTATGGTTTTAAGTTATCAGCTACATTACTATCAATATGTATACTGGCTTCAATAGAGATTAAACTTTGGAAGCTCAATGATAAGCGAGCCATCACCGCCATAATTGCAAGGCGATAGGGTTCATCTTGTCGATGTGGAGATTGATCTTTTGAGGTGCTGGCTAATTCCATTAAGTCTTGTGAAACCTTTACTAAACGCGTAGTGGGCGTTAGTTCTTTTCTCAAGCTACTAATTTCGCGCAAATAGTGCTCAAACGCTACCGTAGATTGTTGTATGGTCGCCATGTCTAAAGTAGCGGCGTTCACATTTGGGTTGCCATCGCGGTCACCACCAATCCAGCTACCCATCTGTAAGAAGCCAGGTAGCTTATAGCGCTCAGTACCTGTTTTGCCAAACAAGTTACCAATATCTTGTTCTAAATCCTGTAATAATTCCGGAATCGCATCTAGCAGGCTCAATCGATAATATGAAAGTGCATTATCAATTTCATTATTTACCGTGAGTTTGTCAAAGCGCAATATTCTGGTTTGCCATAGTGCAGTTACAGCTGCATAGAGCATACGCGAGTTTTTCTCGGTTTCTTGGCGCGACATGAGTTGCGCCTTATTGGCGAGTAAGGATGAAATTACCTGTTCAGTATCTAGTAGGCTTTTTCTTTGTACTTCCGTCGGGTGGGCAGTTAACACTGGCGATATTAAAGCCGTATTAAAGAAATCATTAATTTGCTTTAAATCTAACTTTCCATCTTTGAACGAACGTATGGAATTGGCCACACTTCCTGGTGCTTCCAAGTTCTCATCAATGCGGTATTGGTAGTTGCTGTAAAGGTCTTCAGCAATATTCACTAAGTGTTTAAAGTAACTGAATGCTCTAGCAACGGCGATGGTTTGACTGTTGGTAAGATTTTTTAATAGGCCATCTAACTTTTGGGTAAAATCATTGTCACCTTCACGATGAAATTTCACGGCAGATTGACGGATTGCCTCTATTGCCTCAAAGGTTTTTTCACCCTCATTATCTTTTATTACTTCTCCCAAAATGCGGCCTAGGTAGTGAATATTTTCTTTAAGAATACTTTCAGCAGGCGTCATAGGTGAATTCATTATTAATTACTCCGAATAAAACACGTTCAATGAATTTATTTCCAGTTAATTTTTATGCCACCTTAAATCTAGAGTGAACGGATAATCATGATTGGTTAATTCGGTTGGCGGTTCCATTATCTTTATCGCTTTGCTTGAAGATTTTTTTGGCGGCTTAATATTACCCGGCGTATGTTCAAGCACTGTAAAACGACTCACACGACGGCCTTCAGCTTCATAAGCATTGACTGGCAAAGTGTCATAGTTACGACCACCTGGATGTGTGACATGATAAGTACATCCGCCAATAGAGCGTCCGTTCCATGTATCAATGACATCGAATACCAGCGGCGCCTGTACGCCTATGCTAGGATGCAGCGCAGAAGGTGGGTTCCAAGCGCGGTAACGCAGACCTGCAACCATTTCACCTTGCGTGCCAGTGTCACGCAGAGGCAAGCGGCGGCCATTACAAGTAACCACATAGCGTTGGTCTGTGGTGCCAGTGAGTTTGACTTGCAAACGTTCGACTGATGAATCGACATATCTTGCTGTACCACCGCTAGTGATTTCTTCGCCCAATACATGCCAAGGTTCAATTGCAGTACGGAGTTCAAGTTCCAAATCTTGGATTTCCAAAGTGCCGCAGCGTGGAAACCGAAACTCAATAAAAGGCGCAAACCAATCTTTAGAAAAGTCATAGCCAGCGGCTTGTAAGTCCTGGGCGACATCTTCAATATCACGGGTAATGAAATGTGGCAGCATAAAGCGGTCATGCAATTGCGTACCCCACCTAATCAGAGGTTTTTTGTAAGGTTCTTTCCAGAATCTAGCGACCAATGTCCTTAACAGCAACATTTGCATTAGGCTCATCTGTGCATGCGGTGGCATTTCAAACGCACGCAACTCCAGTAAACCAAGCCTGCCAGTATCAGAACCAGGCGCATAAAGTTTATCAATACAGAACTCGCTACGGTGAGTGTTTCCAGTCATATCCACTAGCAGGTTACGCAATAATCTATCTACTAGCCACGGTGCTGGTACTTCACCATCTGGCATTTGTTGGAAGGCAATTTCCAGTTCATATAAACTGTCATTTCGCGCTTCATCTACACGTGGAGCCTGACTGGTTGGCCCGATGAACAAACCAGAGAATAAATAAGATAAAGACGGATGATGTTGCCAATAGGTGATTAAACTACGAAGTAAATCTGGTCTGCGTAAAATTGGGCTGTCTGCAGGTGTAATGCCTCCTAACGTGACGTGATTGCCCCCACCAGTGCCAGTATGACGGCCATCTAGCATGAACTTCTCAGAACCAAGTCTGGTTAATCTGGCTTGTTCATAAAGCGTGGTCGTGTTGTGCACCAATGCATCCCAACTGGCGGCGGGGTGAATATTAACTTCAATAACCCCAGGGTCGGGCGTGACAGGTAAACGCGTTAAACGTAAATCGTGAGGCGGCTGATAACCTTCAATCACTACAGGCATCTTAAGCACACTTGCCGTAGCTTCAATCGAAGCAATGATATCGAGATAATGCTCCAGCGTATGTGTAGGCGGAAGGAAAATATGTAGTCGCCCGCCTCTGGTTTCAACACATAGCGCCGTATGCGGTGTGAACTCTGGGTCTTTCTCTTCCTTATCTGCATCATCACCGTCAGCAACATCCATCTTATTGGCATGCACATTTTCTTTTGTAAACTGGCTATAACGGCGGCTAATTTCAGAGTCGATGTCTTCTAGCGGATCAACTACTTCGTATAAGCTTCTCTCATGAGCATGGTCTCTATCCTCAAAGGCCACCCAAGGCAATGAGTTTAGTGGTAAACGTAAACCCATCGCTGAATCACCAGGAGCAAGAAACATTTCACCACGCCGAAACTCCCAGGCGCTACTACTCCAAGCGCGACGATTATTACTCCAGTGCAATGGTAGTAAATATCCTACAGGCACTCCAAGGTCACCAGTTAGCAACTTAGTCAAGCGCTTGCGTTCTAAGTCATCTTTTAAATCCGATTTAAGTGGGTTAAGATTTTTCGGTACCAAACCTTCTGCTAACAAATAGTAAAGTGGGTCTTCATAACCTGCACAAATGTGACTGCCCTTGAGTCCTAACCTTTTTGCAAGATCACGAATGAATGTATCTGCATGTTTTAACTCAAATTCGTAGTCCTTGTTTTCATCAGCTAGTAATTCTGGGTTACGCCAGATTGGTTTACCATCTTTACGCCAGAAGCAAGCCAGTTGCCAGCGTGGAAGTGGCTCACCTGGATACCATTTACCTTGCCCGAAATATAACAAACCACCTGGTGCAAAACTATCGCGCAAACGTCTTACCAACTGCCCAGCAAGCTTGCGCTTTTCTATACCATCGGCATCAATATTCCACTCAGGCGCATCCATATTATCTATGGAAATAAACGTAGGCTCGCCACCCATCGTCAGTCTCACGTCACCAGCCTTCAGTTCCATATCAATTTTACGACCCAGCGTGTCGATTTTATTCCACTGCTCTTCACTATATGGCTTGGTTACACGAGGATCTTCATGAATGCGGGTGACATTATTACTAAAACTAAATTCAATATTGGCCTGACCTGCATAGCCACCAGTGACTGGCGCGGCGCTTATGTAGTCAGCAGTACATGCCAAGGGAATATGACCTTCTCCAGCCAATAAGCCTGAAGTCGGGTCTAAGCCTATCCAACCGGCACCCGGTATATAAACTTCAGTCCAAGCGTGTAGATCAGTAAAATCCTTATCGGTACCTGATGGGCCATCTAATGACTTAACATCAGCGGTAAGTTGAACAAGATAACCAGAAACAAACCGCGCAGCCAAGCCCATGTGGCGGAGTGCCTGTGCCAGCAGCCAAGCAGAATCACGGCAAGAGCCTAGTTTTCTTTCCAAAGTCTCTTCACAAGTTTGTACACCGACTTCCATGCGTATGGAGTAGTTAACTGTCTTATTCACAAACTGGTTCAGATAAACCAAAAAATCTACGATGGCTTTCTTGCCAGTCTCCACTTCAGCCAACCATGAGGTAAGCATTGGCCCTTTTTCGCGAACTTCAAGATAAGGTGCTAGCTCTTTAAGCAGTTGCTCAGGGTACACAAAAGGATAATTCTCTGCGTATTCTTCTAAAAAGAAATCGAAAGGATTAATTACTGTCATCTCGGCAATTAAATCCACCTCAATAGATAGTTCGGTTGATTTTTCTGGGAAGACTACACGTGCTAAATAATTGCCAAATGGATCTTGCTGCCAGCTGATGAAGTGATTTTCAGGTGTTATTTTTAACGAATATGCAGTAACTGGGGTGCGTGAATGTGCTGCAGGACGTAACCTAAATATGTGCGGAGCCAGTTGAACAGGTTTGTCGTAGTAGTATGCAGTCTTGTGATTTAATGCGACTCGAATTGTCATGATCAACCAGCACTTTCGGCTTGTAATAAACGCAAATTTTCTTCAACGCCCGCGGCTTCAGTCAGTTCTGCGACATTTTTTTTAGTGAAAAACCCATCGAAATCACCAAAACGTTGAACGTATTCAATGATGAGTGAGGAATGTTCAGATGCGCTGGAGAAGATTTGTTTGAGGCCTTCATCACGTGAACCAATCACGTCAAGTAGAAAGTCCTTACCTTTAGCTTTTATCGCTTCAACAACATAGTCAATGTTGATTTGCCCGCTTGTTTCACCATCGACCACTGCTAGCGCGATATGGTGGAGTCGTGGACCGTAATTGCGAACAAAGCTTTCGGTAGGTGACGGTAAACCAACTAGGTGATTAACAAAATAGGGATGATTGGCAGCGGTAAATACCTTTGCTGGACTTAGACTTTCATCTGTGTAATGAATGCTTTTGGTTACATTGGTAGATGAATTTTGGCTGGCAATGTCGTAAGAGCCCCAGTAGTAGTAACTGCTCAGAGTGAGATATTCAAGTATTGCTGCTTCTCGATTCTGGCTGTAAATTCGCGTAGCAAGGTGATCAATCGGTAGAATTATTTTATCAAGGCCTAGCTTTTTTTGAGCTTCTTTTGCTTCAAGATAACCACGATTGACATCATCGTGAATTACGCTGTTACCTAAGGCGTAAACACGCAATTCATCTACTGGACGCTCCCAGTAGCCAACAATGTTGTGTGTATATGGAGATGGTTTAACGATTGCCATATTGCCTGGCAATTCTAGTTTGCGAATTTGATCTTGATTGAAAAAGCGAATCTCACGTAATTTTTGCAACTCGACTACATCATGCAAATTGGTAACGCGGAATATTTCTCCCATATAACGCGAATTTGGCTTGTGTGCCCCGATAGGATAAACATCGTTTAGGCTACGAAAAATTCCATGTATATTGGGATCGCGCACTTCACGCACAAGAATATCAGGAGACTTCATGTTCACGCGAAGTACGTGTGTCCAATGTGACTCTGATTCGAGCGTAACTAAATAATGATAAGGCGTCATTAACGCCAGTTCACTGATATAAGCTACTGAGCAACCTGGCTCAACAGTAATCATCATGGCATCGATTTCATGAATCATGTTAGTGAGGCCAATACTGTCGCGGTCTTCTAGCAATTTTACCAAAAACTCATCAAACCAAGGAGAATTATCCTTGTCGCCGAGCTTGGGATGAATCAATGAATTCATAATACTTCCAAATTTATTGTTAGGATTGTTTCATGCTATACAGCGGCATGCGTAACGAAGTCTAGTTTTGACTCTGATTTAACGCAGGTTCAGCTACGTCAGATTCTGACGAAGCCATACTAGGAGCATTCAGATAAGTATGTTGAATTTCTATACCAAGCCGATTGTTGTGTCGCAAGAAGGATTCTAAAAATTCATGCAAGCCACCTTTAAAAATGTCTTCTATACGTCCGAAATGCAAACTGGAGTGCATTTCTCCAGCTTGACGCTTGCATTCCTCGCCTGCATTACCACTAAGCTGATTAAGAATAGTCGTCAGCTCATTCATGCAAGCATGTAGAGAGCGTGGTACGTCTCGACGCAAAATCAAAAGTTCCGCGACGCGTAACGGCATTACTGCATCACGATATACTTTTAGATAAGCTTCATAGGCACTGGCAGAGCGTAGTAATGCACTCCATTCGTAATAATCTACCGCGCCACCTATATCGCTTGCAGAAGGCAGTAATAGGTGATATTTAACATCAAGTAAACGTGCCATATCATCTGCACGTTCGATAAAGCCACCTAATCGCGTGAAGCGGAAGCCGTCATCACGCAACATGGTACCGTATGTGACACCACGGAATAGGTGCGAACGTGATTTAACCCAATCGCAGAACTCAGATAAACCGCTATCCAAGATAAGTTTTTTGTCCATTTGCTGAAATTCTAGCCATAAGCTATTGATGTTCTCCCACATCTCGGAAGACATCGCCACCCGCACTGCATGTGCATTTTCTCGTGCGGCACGTAGGCAGTTGTAAATGCTAGATAAATTCCGTTCATCCATTGCAATGTAATAAATCACATTGCGTGCGGTCACTTCATCATAGGCTTTATTAAAATCTTCTACCGTGTCAGATATATGTAGTAACGGAACCCAAAGCGCCGCTTCACTTTGTGCAGCGTTTTGTACCAATGACATGCGGTAAGTCACATCCAACATACGCGCCATGTTTTCCGCACGTTCAATATAACGTGCCATCCAGTATAGGTGATCAGCGGTGCGACTTAGCATTGCAACACCCATGTATCTTTAGTGCCACCACCTTGCGATGAATTCACTACTAAAGATCCTTCATTCATGGCGACACGGCACAATGCACCTGGCACTACAGAAGTTGTTTTTCCTGTTAATACATAGGGACGAAGATCCACATGACGCGGCGCAACACCTTGTTCTACCAAGGTTGGGCAAGTTGAAAGCGCTAATGTTGGTTGCGCAATGTAATTGTCTGGATTGGCCAAAATGCGTAATCTAAATTCTTCTATCTGTGCCTTGCTAGAAGTTGGTCCCACCAGCATGCCGTAACCGCCTGAACCTTGAACTTCTTTTACCACTAGCTCAGCTAGGTTATCTAACACATATTTCCTATCATCTGTTTTACTCAGTTTATAGGTTGGCACATTTGACAAAATTGGCTCCTCACCCAAATAAAATTTAATCATATCAGGCACATAGGTATAGGTTGACTTGTCATCGGCCACGCCTGTGCCAATTGCGTTAGCAAGGGCGACGCCGCCATTGCGATAGACTGAAACTAGTCCGGGAACGCCTAACATAGAGTCTTTTCTGAACGCCAAGGGGTCAATAAAGTCATCGTCAATACGGCGATAAATAACATCAATCTTTTTGGGCCCTTCTGTCGTGCGCATGAATACTGCATTGTCTTTCACAAACATGTCGCGACCTTCAACCAGTTCAATGCCCATTTGCTGTGCTAGGAAAGCGTGCTCAAAATATGCGCTGTTGTAAGCACCTGGAGTCATCAGCACTACGGTTGGATCGCTGCTTGCACCTTTAGGTGCCACTGCGCGAAGATTTTCTAGCAGTAGTTGCGGATAATGCTCAACTGGTGAAATTGGGTATTGTCTAAAAAGTTCTGGGAATAATCGCATCATCATGCGGCGATCTTCCAGCATGTATGAAACACCTGAAGGCGTTCGCAGATTATCCTCTAACACATAAAATGTATCAGCTTCGGTCCGCACAATGTCAATGCCCGCAATGTGTGCATAGACTCCCCCTGGAACATCCACGCCTTGCATCTCTGGCCGATACATTTCGTTGCTTAAAATGCTGTCAGGCATGATGCCAGCCTTGATAATGTCTTGTCCGTGATAAATGTCATTCAAAAACATATTGAGAGCACGAACTCGCTGGCAAGCCCCTTCGGACAGCTTATCCCATTCATTTGCGGCCAAAATACGCGGAATTACGTCAAACGGAATCAAGCGCTCTGCGCCTTCTTCTTCGCCGTACACAGCAAAAGTAATACCTACTCGTCGGAACAGAAGTTCTGCATCACGCGATTTTTGTGCAAGTTGAGAAAAGTCTTTACTAGCTAGCCAAGCAGCATAAGGTCCGTAAACTGACCTAACCCCTTTTGATGAGTCTACTGACTCATCAAATGCTCTTAGTAGTTTATTTTTATAATCAATATAAGCCATAGTTAAGTATTCCCTGCAAGGCGCGTGCCAACTCATACGGAAATCACCAATATCTTTATTTAACGAGCCTTACAGACCAATTTAACCTTTATTACTTGAATTTAGGTACTTTCATTTTCTAGCACGCCCTGATGGGCGCTCTTATTTGGTGCATAGTTTGTTAAACAAAGCATTTAGTTAGTGCGTAAATAAAAAAGTCATTTCTGGTAAAAACAGGCCAATACGCTATACCAGGGTTAAATCAGTTTAAGAAAACGGATAACCATTTAAAAATTAGGCATTGGTACAGTTATTGCTGTATCTTCTTGGTACAGTTGCTACAAATGTGCGGCTTTAGTGAATCATAAAAGGAAAAAACTGTGTGGCTTCGTACTCGATGTGATATTACTTTTGACGTGGCTATCGCAACCCCGTTTATTCTTATGCTTAGGCCGCGGAGTGGCTTAAACCAATGGGTTGCGCGCGAATCCTATACGCTTAACCCTAGTGTGCCAGCCGTTGAATATACTGATAGTTATGGTAATCTTTGCCAAAGATTGATCGCACCATCTGGTGAATTTTCTATTCGTACATCAGCTGACATTATGACTGCGGATAACATTGATGTTTGTGCGGGTGCACCTTTTGATGAGGTGCAATTTTTGCCTGATGATGTGCTTACCTACCTTTTGCCAACACGCTATTGTGAATCAGATCGATTTATCGAACTAGGTCAGGAACTCGTTGCTGGCGTGAAGCCTGGCTATGATCAAGTCACTACTATTGTGGCTTGGATACGCAACAATATTCAGTTTAATGCAGATTCCATTCACTTTCAGTTATCAGCGGTAGAAGTAAACCAGCAACGCGAGGGCGTATGCCGCGAGTTAGCACATTTGGGCATCGCGCTTTGTCGTGGCTTATGTATTCCTGCACGTATGGTGGTGGGATATTTGTATGGGCTAAAACCAATGGATTTTCATGCTTGGTTTGAGGCTTACGTCGGTGGTCGCTGGTATACCTTTGATCCTACTCAACCATATCCCTTAGGTGGCCGTGTAACGGTGGCTTATGGGCGCGATGCTGCAGATGTGGCAATTTTTAATCAGTTCGGCCCAGCTTTATATCCCCAAGCCATGTCGGTGAGTGTTGAGATGCTAGATTCAGCGCCGAACTAAAGCTTATTCAAAAGCCATGCAAAGATTACGCATCAAACACCTTACTGAATATACATTCCCGGCTCAGGTAACGTTAAATCCGCATAAGTTGTTATTACGTCCTAGAGAAGGGCATGATGTACGCATTGAATCCTCAAAATTAGAAATCACACCTGCTTACAATATTAAATGGCAGCGTGACGTGTTTGATAACTCACTGGCCATCGTTAATTTTTTGGAATGCGCAAATAAACTTACTATTGCGAGTGAGGTTGTTATTCAGCATTACGAACAAGCACCATTTAACTTTTTGTTAGAAAGCTATGCAACGCATTATCCGTTTACCTACGCATTAGACGAACAGGCAGATTTAGCTATTTTCCAGCAAGCCACTTTTTACAAAGATCAAGGCACTGTGAATGCATGGTTGCAACAACAAGGCTTATTCGGCATGCAAACCTTTAGTTTGTTGATGCACTTAAATCAAAACATTAGTCAGAATTTCCGCTACCAAATGCGAGAAGAAGCAGGTGTGCAGTCGCCTTCGCAAACACTATCACAGCGTAGCGGATCATGCCGAGATTACGCGACACTCTTCATTGAAGCTTGCCGTTGTTTGGGCTTGGCAAGCCGGTTTGTTAGTGGTTATTTACATGCACCAGCCACGGAGATGGGCAATGCTACGACCCATGCTTGGGTAGAGGTTTATCTTCCAGGTACCGGATGGAAAGGATTCGACCCTACCGCAGGCGAGGTAACTGGCAATCGGCATATTGCAGTGGCGGTTGCGCGTAATCCAGAAGCTGTCCCGCCAATCGCTGGCAGTTATATAGGGCCAAGGATGATTGCTCCAATAATGCTGGTGAATGTTCAAGTCAACCTGCTAACTTGATATCTCTCATTTTCTCTGTGAAATCAACATTAATGAAGTTGAGAGCCATCTTAAAAACCAGTTTTCTTCAAGTTGCAGAACTATTTGCATGATGAAAAGAGTTTTATTTAATCACATATTAAAGTACTTACAAGCAAAATATTTTTTACCTTAAGTTCTAAATTTAGATGCAAAAAATTCAGATTCAATTCAATAGCAAAACATATAAATTAGTTAAATGTGTTATAAAATACTAGCATGACTTACGGAAAACTTTTCATTATCAGTGCGGCCTCTGGCGCTGGAAAAACGAGCCTCATTAAAGCTTTGTTGGCTAAAGACGAGCATTTAAAGCTTTCTATTTCGCATACGACGCGTCATCCAAGACCAGGAGAGGTGGATGGCGTAGACTATCACTTTGTAAATGATGCAACATTTTTGGCGATGCTTAGTGAAGCTAAGTTTTTGGAAAGTGCAGAAGTGCATGGTGCGCGTTACGGCACTTCACAATCGGCAGCGGAAGCGCCATTGAAGATGGGTTTCGATGTTATTTTAGAGATAGACTGGCAAGGTGCGGCACAAGTCCGCTATTTGTATCCGCAGGCGATTAGTATTTTTGTGCTACCACCGTCTATAGAAATTTTAGAGCATCGGCTCAATAACCGTGGTCAAGATAGTGCAGAAGTCATTGCTAAAAGGGTCGCGGCGGCCCGTACAGAAATGCGCCACGTGGGTGAGTTTGATTATGTTACAATCAATGATGATTTTGATGTGGCTTTGCAAGACATTAGCGCAATAGTTCGCTCGCAACGATTAGCATGTACAGTGCAGTTGCAACGATATGCTAGTTTGATTCAAGCACTCACATAATTCTTAACTTATTTAAGCGTTTTGAGATAGACGACTTAATTTTGGTTCACACATAATTTTAGTTCACAACAGGAAACACCATCATGGCACGTATTACAGTAGATGATTGCTTAGACCAAATCCCAAATCGCTTTCAATTGACATTGGTGGCTGCTTATCGCGCGCGTCAGTTACACAATGGAGCAGAGCCACTCATTAACGTACAAGGTTTACGTGATAAATCAACTGTGCTTGCGTTGCGCGAAATTGCTGCTGGTAAAATCGGCGTGGAAATTTTAAACCGCGTTTAATAGCTGCTTTTATACTTGTAGTCACAGTGTAATGTCTAAAACCGCAAATCATCAAAAAGCGGAATCACCAAAGACTGTGTCGGCTAGTTCAGATTTAACAAAATCGAGTTCAGAAAAATCAACCTCAACAAAATTGAGCCCAATCAAATTTTTGTCTGCAGACAGCGAAGATTCGGCATTAACCCTACGTTTAAAGCAGTACCTAAAGCCTGAAGATATAGAACAAGTTTGGGAGGCGTATCGCTATGCCGACCATGCGCATGAAGGTGTGTTGAGAAAAACTGGTGAGCCCTATATTACGCATCCAGTATCTGTGGCTTGTGTTTTGGCTGATTTGCATATGGACGTGCCTACTATTTTGGCGGCCTTATTGCATGATGTAGTAGAAGATACAGATATAACAACACAAGATATTAGGGAAAAATTCGGCCAGCAAGTGGCCGATTTGGTTGATGGCGTTACTAAATTAGACAAAATAGAATTTCAAAGCGCTAGTGTAGCGCAGGCTGAAAATTTTCGAAAAATGCTCTTGGCTATGTCACAAGATGTACGTGTGATTTTAGTGAAACTAGCTGACAGATTACACAACATGCAAACGTTAGAAGCGATGAAGCCTGAAAAACAGAAGCTTATTGCTAGAGAAACACTAGATATCTATGCGCCAATAGCCAATCGACTGAGCCTGAATGCCATTTATCAGGAGCTAGAAGACTTAAGTTTTCAGTATCTGCATCCAATGCGCCATAGCGCAATCTCAAATGCGGTAAAGGCAGCGCGAGGCAACCGAAAAGAGGTTGTCAGTAAGATACTTGAGTCAATCAAACAGCAACTTGCAGCGATGAATATTGATGCTGAAGTTTCTGGGAGAGAAAAGCACCTTTACAGTATTTACAAGAAGATGAGTGGTAAATCAACGGCGTTCTCGCAAATTTACGATATTTACGGCTTTCGGGTGGTAGTTAAAGATTTATCTAGTTGTTATATTGCATTAGGTGCTTTGCATGCACTTTATAAACCTATACCCAGCAAATTTAAAGACTATATTGCAATTCCAAAAGCCAATGGATATCAGTCCTTACACACTACTTTATTTGGCCCATTTGGTACACCGATTGAGGTGCAAATACGTAGCGCTGAGATGCATAATATTGCAGATGCAGGCGTAGCAGCACATTGGTTATATAAAGCCAGTGACGCTGAGCTAACCGCTTTGCAGCAGAAAACGCATCAATGGTTGCAGCGCTTATTAGAGATTCAAAGCGATAGTACCGATTCTTTGGATTTTCTTGAACATCTTAAGATTGACTTGTTTCCAGATGAAGTTTATGTTTTCACCCCAAAAGGTAAAATATTAGCGTTACCTAAAGGCGCAACAGCGGTAGATTTTGCTTATGCAGTGCATACGGATATTGGTAATAGTTGTGTAGCGGTACGTATCAATCAAGAGTTGGCACCTCTGCGTACGGAATTGCATAATGGTGACCATGTTGAAATTATCACAGGTTCGCTTGCAAAACCAAATCCTGCTTGGCTGAATTATGTGGTGACAGGGCGCGCACGCGCGCATATTCGACATTTCTTAAAATCGCAGCAATCCACCGAGTCAGCGCATCTAGGTGAACGTATGTTGAATCAAGCGTTGCGGGCATTGCATGTTGAGCCTAGTCAGATTACGGAGGCCCAATGGCAAAAACTAGTCCGTGATTATGGTCTTAAAAAGAAATCTGAAATATTGACGGATATTGGCTTAGGAAAACGCCAAAATGTAATGGTGGCGCATCAGCTATTGGCAACAGGAGAGGTAAAAGAAGAGCCGCCTGAGGGTGCTATAGGTAAGTTTCTGGGAGCTAACTTCTTAGGCAAGATTTTTGGAAAAACTGCCAAGCCCCTAGATACGATTACTATACGCGGCTCAGAAGGCATGGCTGTGCAGTTCGCGCAATGTTGCAGACCTATACCAGGTGACCCGATTTTAGGCTTTATTAATAAAGACAAAGGTCTAGTGATTCATACGCATGATTGTCCCGCAATACGCAAGTTCCGCCTAGATCCAGAGAAATGGCTCGATGTAGAATGGGAGCCTGAAAACCAGCGGCTATACAAAGCTAATCTTGCTTTGACTGTGGCCAATCAGCCAGGAATGTTGGCGAAAATAGCCTCTGGTATTGCTGAGGCAGGTTCTAATATTGATAATGTGAGCGTGGAGGAAGCGGATGGTAGTACCTATGCAAATCTTTACTTTACGGTGCAAGTAAAAAACCGCATTCACTTGGCTGAGTTAATGCGTGGTTTACGCAAAATACCCGATGTGGTCCGCATTAATCGAGGCAAAGGCAACGCTGTGAGCAATACTACAAAAAAATCTTCTCAGTAGTTGGACATGATTAAACATCTTAGTGTTCTGCCTGCTGGATTGCCAGTACCCATTGATGATGGACTTGCAGACCATTTAGAGGGGATGCTTCTGCCACCGTTGATGCTAACTTCAACGAGTGGCGCCCCTGTGAATTTGACTAGCATCAAGAATAAACTACTTATTTATGTTTACCCACTTACTGGCCGCCCCGAAATTGCCTTACCAGAAGGATGGGATGAAATTCCTGGAGCAAGAGGTTGCACCCCCCAAGCATGTGACTTTAGTAATCATCATTTAGAGTTAATGCACTTAAATGCTAGTGTTTTCGGACTAAGCTCGCAAGCAACTGATTACCAGCTAGAACTCAAACAACGCCTACATCTGCCCTTTGATTTAATAAGTGACAATACTTTTCAATTAAGAAAAGTTTTAATGCTCCCTGTGTTTAAAGTAGGGGAGTTGCTACTTTACAAACGGTTAACGTTAATTGCAGAAAACAGCGTTATTAAAAAAGTTTACTACCCAGTATTTCCACCAAATGAAAATGCAAGTCAGGTGGTTGATTGGTTGAAAAACCACCAGTTAACATGACCATGCTTTCGGAATTAAAGTCCTTCAGCAAGCCGTTAGTTGCGAATCTGAATAAGCTTGGCATCAACACCGTTCAATCTTTACTTCTGCATCTTCCTTTACGTTACATTGACGAAACGCACATCACTAGTGTGCGGGATATACGCGTTGGTGAATCATCGCAGGTTGAAGGCGAAATTGTCCATGCAGAAGTTACTTATAAGCCACGTAAAGCACTAATTGCCAGGCTAGAAGATCCCAGCGGACAGCTTACTTTACGTTTTTTACATTTTTATCCCAGCCAAATAGCGATGCTCAAAGTGGGTAATAAATTACGAGTCTATGGTGAAGTGCGCAGTGGTTTTTTCGGCTATGAGATGGTGCATCCTAGCTGTAAAATTGTGGGTGAAAAAACCATGGTGGCTGTAACTTTAACACCTGTTTATCCAACGGTAGCGGGGCTTATGCAGCTTAGTTTACGTAAAGCCATTGCCATTGCATTAAGCCAAAATGTGTTGGGTGAAACTTTGTCAGCCAGTGTTTATGAGCAGTTTCAATTTCCAAGCTTTGCAGCTAGTCTAAAAGCTTTACATAACCCGCCACCAGAAGCAGATTTACAAGGCTTGGAAAATAAAACCACGCCAGAATGGCAACGCCTCGCTTTTGATGAATTGCTTGCACAGCAGCTTTCAATGCGTAAACATTACGCGCGTCGCCGTAGTGTAGACGCGCCGAAGTTTAGGCAATCTAAAAAACTGGTTTCTGCTTTGCTTAAAAGTTTGCCTTTTGCTTTAACTCAAGCGCAACAAAAAGTTGCGGTAGAGATTCAAAATGATTTAATACAGCCTCACCCTATGCAGCGTTTGTTGCAGGGTGATGTAGGTAGTGGCAAAACTATAGTCGCGTGTATGGCGGCATTGCAAAGCATAGAGAGTGGTTGGCAAGTGGCGCTCATGGCGCCAACAGAAATTTTGGCGGAGCAACATTTTCGTAAAATTGTCGGCTGGTTAACGCCTTTGAATACTAAAATCGCTTGGCTCACAGGCAGCCAATCTAAAAAAGACCGCGAAGCTGCGATGCAAACCATTGCCGATGGCAGCGCTCAACTAATAATTGGAACGCATGCGCTGTTTCAAGAAGCGGTGAAATTTAAAAACCTAGGCTTAGCGATTATTGATGAGCAACATCGCTTTGGTGTGCAACAGCGGTTGGCTTTACGGCAGAAAGGTCAGCCAGAACCACATCAGCTGATGATGACTGCCACACCGATTCCACGAACTTTATCCATGAGTTATTATGCAGACTTAGATATTTCGGTGATTGATGAATTGCCGCCAGGCCGTACGCCAATTGTTACTAAGCTCGTGTCGGATGTGCGACGTGAAGAAATTTTGCACCGAGTGCGTGAAGCCTGCGCACAAGGTAACCAAGCCTATTGGGTATGTCCGCTGATTGAAGAATCTGAAGCTTTGCAGCTGGCGACAGCGAACGACACTTACGCATTCATGCAAAACGAATTTCCAGAATTGCAGATAGGGCTAGTGCATGGCCGCATGAAATCAGCGGAAAAACAAGCGGTGATGGCAGCCTTTAGTAAAGGTGAAACGCAATTGCTAGTGGCAACAACTGTTATCGAGGTCGGTGTAGACGTCCCCAACGCTAGTTTAATGGTCATAGAGCACGCTGAACGCATGGGCTTGAGTCAATTGCATCAGTTACGCGGTCGCGTAGGCCGTGGCGCCGTAAAAAGCACTTGTATCCTACTATATCAAAATAAACTTTCTGAGACTGCTCGCGCAAGGCTAAAAGTGATTTATGAAAGTAACGATGGATTCGCTATCGCCCAAGCTGATCTCAACCTGCGCGGCCCAGGTGAATTTTTAGGCGTACGCCAAAGCGGTGTGCCGATGTTAAAAATAGCCGATTTGAATCGCGATGCAGAATTATTGATAGCTGCAAAAAATATGGCAGAAATGTTGCTAAAAGAATATCCAATCGAAGTAGAAAATCACTTGGAAAGATGGATGAGTCATGCGGGGGAGTTGGTAAAGGTTTAAAAAGGAAGAAAACACAAGCGTAGCATCGATGGAATGTAATTGAATCGAGGGTTGTTGAATATAATATCCCTTAATTTTGCTTATCGTCATCAAGGCTACTTGGTCTAATTTGTAGAGGTGCAAAGTAAATCATTCTGCCAACTTTGCTACATTCTCTAAACACTCACTTGTGCGATAATTCGTTTGTGAAAATACAGCATCAACCTTTTAATCATCGCGCTAGATGGCTACATAAAACATTCTTAACCGATACGCTTGGCTCTTGGCTGATTGAGACAGGTTCGCTTACCGCGCGTTTGCAGCGGAGCTATGATTATTTTTCAGTCATGCCAGTAATGGTGAAATACGCTAAGCCAACTCAAGAGGAAGCGGTTTTATTATTCCAGCCTACTTATAAAGCAGCTTTGATACGTGAAGTGTTGCTCATGGGTAATCACCAGCCTGTGGTGTTTGCGCATAGCGTGTTGCCTAGAACTAGCCTGCGAGGCCCATGGAATGGACTTGGTAGACTAGGCAATAAGCCACTTGGTGCGACTTTATTTGCTAACCCTAAAGTTAAACGTACACCATTAAGCTATAAAAAATTAACACCAAACCATCTTCTTTATCAGCATGCGACACAACATTTAACTCAAAAGCCTAGCTACCTATGGGCGCGGCGTTCTATTTTTAGCTTAAATTGCGCTAATATAATGGTAACGGAGGTATTTTTACCACAATTACTCGCAACATAAATTTTATGATATGCACACAAAGTATTATTAAAAAAATAGATGCCTACGAGCGCTTAATGCGTTTAGATAAGCCTATTGGTATTTTATTGCTATTGTGGCCAACACTTTGGGCGCTGTTGATTGCAGGGCGTGGCAAGCCTGATTGGATTGTTGTGTTGATATTTGTGACAGGCACCGTGCTAATGCGTAGTGCTGGTTGCGTGATGAATGATATAGCGGATAGCCAATATGATGGCCTAGTTGAGCGTACGCAGCATCGTCCTTTAGTAAGTAATCAAGTTAGTAAAAAAGAAGCATATATTCTGGCGACAGTTTTAAGCTTGGTAGCATTCGGTTTAGTTTGTACGTTGAATATGCTGACAATTAAGTTATCAGTCATTGCCTTGCTACTTGCGCTTACTTATCCATACACAAAGCGAATTTTAGCCATTCCACAAGCTTACTTAGGCATTGCATTTGGCTGGAGTATCCCGATGGCATTTGCGGCTATTTTGGGTAATATTCCGCCAGTTGCATGGGTTTTGTTAATGGCGAATATAGCTTGGGCAATTGCATATGATACCGAGTATGCCATGGTTGACCGTGATGATGATCTGAAAATTGGTATTAAGTCATCTGCGATTACGTTTGGTCGATTTGATGTGTTGGCAGTAATGATTTGTTATGTATTAACATTATTGTTGCTTGTGATTGCTGGCAGATGGATGTTGCTAGATAAAGTATATTATGTTGGTTTAGCACTTGCAGCATGCGTTGCTGGTTACCATTATGCATTGATTCGCATGCGTGAAAAATCATGCTGTTTTAAAGCGTTTTTACACAACAACTGGTTTGGATTTTTCGTCTTTGCAGGACTGGTCGCGCATTACCTAATTCAGTAAATAGATAGCTTAAAACTGATTATTGATTAGGCTTTGAATTTTTCTTTGAGATTTTCTTAGCATCCGTTTTGACTTCAATTTTTGAACTAATTTCTGGCAAATCCCACTCGATCTGATTTGACTCAGTTTTATCCTGATGAGAAAGTGCAGGTATGGCATTTTCAGCAGTTTCTATATTCAACATTGGCGCTGTTGGCGTCGACACTATTTCAATTTCTTCTGTTGGAGCCGTGAAGTTTATTTCTTCTGCTTGAAATGATTGATTAATGCCTGATGCGTCAGTGTTTTGCTGTGCAAGGCTAAAATCTATTGTTTCTATTGCGTTGTCCACCGTCGTGGTTGGTTCAGCATTAATTAGCATGCTTACCTCATAAGAAGGGTCGCTCTGATAAGGCGAAGCATCAGCGTTAAAACTAGATTGTTTGTTTAACTCATCGACTACATTTGTTGCGCTTGGCATATCAAGTGTTGTACCAACTAAAGGCTCAATATCAGTAAATAATGCGTCATTGAATGATGCATTTTCAAAATCTGGTTTAGCATAAATTGTTTGATGAAAGTTATTTGGCCGTGTTGATGGGCTTGATGTATCCAAGTGCCTAGCAATTGTTTTTAAGAAAAATAGGTCGTCAAAAGCACCCTGTTCGAGACCCTCCCTAGGTTGTGAGCGTTTGTTGTAGATGACATCATTTAAAAATGCCACTGCGTATTGTGAACCCCATACACCTTCTAAACGACTGACAATGTGTGGATAATCTTCAATCGACGAGTTGTCAATTGCAGAAGTATCACCAAACTTTGCGGCCTTGATATTAAAGTATTTGTTACATTCCACAACAGCTTCATCATAATCTGTCTCGGAACCTTCTTTATCCAAAAGATTGAGTAGCTTAAACCAAATTGCTGGAGATTCAGCAGGCGCTTCAGTTAAATGGTTTTGCAAAAGTTGTATTGCAAGCGTAGGTCGCCCATGTTCTATAAACACATTTGCATCATCAACAACGCTCTCATGACCTTCATTTTCAATTGGCATCAGTGTTTTAATGCTAGAAGCGTCAGAATCTTGGCTTTTGGAATGATTCGTAGGAACTTCGCTAAAAGAGGGCTCGTCAACACGATTTCTTTCAAAACTAATGGTAGGAAGCGAGGTGGTCTCAACGGTGTCGTTAGTGCTGGTTTCTGCATCAAACCACTCGGCGCTTTCATTGTTTGATTGTTTGGCAAAAAATTTACGACGCAGCCATTCAGTAATGGCTAATGTTGCAATAATACCCAAGGCAAACAGTAATATTTTCTGCCAGTTGAATGCCTTACTTTCTTCTTTTGCTTTGGCGGCATCAGCGACTAGTTTCGTATTCCTATTTTGTAAAGTTGTAATTTGCTTTTCTAGATGCGCTAAGCGATTAGCCATTACAGTTACTTCATCCATTGTGTCAGTCATATTAGGAGATGCTATAACAGGCGCAGGTCTAGCGAAATCTATTTCAGTCGCAAAACGTAGAGATAATCCTGGTTTTGTGGCGCTATCACTAGTGTTGGCAGGGTCGCCAGAAATGACCAGTAATGGTTTGTCTGAGGTCGATGGCGTATTGACGGGAGTCGCTATATTTTCAGGATTTGTCTGGGAGGTTATCCCAGCCGATGGCTTACCCGTGTAGGCTTCATTTAATTTATCATCAACAGAAGTGGCAGTACTTCTTTTTTTCTTTTTTGAGACTTTTTTTAAAACAGGTGTATCTGAAGTAGGATCACTAGCATTTTGACTTATAGTGTCAGATAGTTGTGGCTTTCTTCGAGATGACTGCCGTGATTTTTTTTTGTCAGTGTCCAAAATAACAGTTTGAGCATTGGTTTTATCTTCCAACGTTACTTTTTCAAGGACTGGAATCGGCGCAGGGTCAAGTAGCAAAACATATTCACGCTTAACATTTGGTTCACAATGAAAAGAAACGCGTAAATTTACAATCGGCTCGGTCACTATCTCGCTGGTGGTTATGCTTAGCAGATAGCCAGAACTGCTGTGTTGGATTGAGGCGGCAGCTTTTTTAAATGATGGCATATCACCAATGTCAATAGCGCTAAAGCAACTGGATTCCGATTGCGCATCAATATCAGTGACGATTACAGTAGCAAAAAGCTTTTCACCTAAATGAGACTTTAATTCAATGTCACCTAAACCTAAAGCAAGGCATAGGTTTGAATAAACAAGTAACGATAAAAATGTAAAAAATCTCAACTTAATATTAGCCCCATGAGTGAATGCAATTAAAGTTAAACTTGATTATAAAGAATGACTTTAGATGCATACTTAAGATATATTTTAACATCGTAGCATAAGCTACGTAAAACTATATAATTATGCTAGTTTAATAACGGCTATACGCCATTTTTTATTTAAAACACTTGTTTCTATAAGATTGCGTTAGAATGTACTCGTGCAATTTAGTTAAGTCTACAAATGACATCAATTTCAATAATTCATGTCTAAGTTAAACATAATGTTTGACAAAGCAGTCGTCTTCAGCATAAAATCCGCCTCTTAATTTTTTTAGCTCATAGTATTGATAAGACAATGAAAACCTTCTCAGCAAAATCACATGAAGTGAAGCGCGATTGGTTCGTGGTTGATGCCACAGACCTAGTGCTAGGCCGTTTAGCCAGTGCAGTTGCACACCGTTTACGTGGTAAACATAAAACAATTTACACGCCACACGTTGATACAGGTGATTATATTGTCGTGATTAACGCCGACAAATTAAAAGTCACTGGTAACAAGGCTGATGGTAAACTTTACCATAGCCACTCAGGCTACCCAGGTGGTATCAGCACAACAACTTTCTCTAAAATGCAAGACCGTTTTCCAGGTCGCGCTTTAGAAAAAGCAGTAAAAGGCATGTTGCCTAAAGGTCCTTTAGGTTATGCAATGATTAAAAAAATGAAAGTTTATGCTGGTAGTACGCATGAACATGCGGCACAACAGCCACAAGAATTGAAAATCTAAGGGTATATAAAGATGATCGGTAAATATAATTATGGTACAGGCCGCCGCAAGAGTTCAGTAGCGCGCGTGTTTATGAAAGTTGGTAAGGGCAACATCGTTGTTAACGATAAGCCAGTTGACGAGTATTTCTCACGTGTTACAGCACGTATGATTTTGCGCCAACCATTAGAATTAACAAACAACCTTTCAAGTTTCGACATTATGGTAAACGTAATTGGTGGCGGTGAGTCTGGCCAAGCTGGTGCAGTTCGTCACGGTATTACTCGTGCTTTGATTGACTTTGATGCAAACTTGAAAAGTGCATTATCACATGCAGGTTTCGTAACCCGTGATGCTCGTGAAGTTGAGCGTAAAAAAGTTGGTTTCCGTAAAGCGCGTCGTCGTAAACAATTCTCTAAACGCTAAGCTTTTATTAAGTTTCGGGCGGTTGAGGTACAAAAAGGTCGCAACTGCGACCTTTTTTGTTTTGGTATTTGTAAACAATCTTGTTATGCTAAGACTGTTTTATGTGAAAAAGAGTTAAAAAATTGATGAATAAAAAAATTAAAGTGGGCATTGTAGGTGGCACTGGATATACAGGTGTAGAGTTGTTACGCTTGTTGAGTATTCATCCTAATGTTGAGTTAACGGCAATCACGTCCCGCGGTGAAGCGGGACTGCTGGTTTCTGATATGTTTCCTAGTTTGCGTGCTTATGTAGATTTAAAATTTACAGATCCAGCACAATCAAATTTAACTGAATGCGATGTGGTGTTTTTCGCTACACCGCATGGTGTGGCGATGAGTCAAGTGCAAGAGTTGTTAGATGCGAATGTAAAGGTAATTGATTTAGCTGCAGACTTTCGTTTGCAAGATGTGGCCGTTTTTGAGCAATGGTACAAAATGCCGCATAGTTGCCCAAATGTATTGCGTGAAGCAGTTTATGGCATTCCAGAGTTGTATCGTGAGAAAATTAAATCATCAAAAGTGATTGGCAATCCAGGATGCTACCCAACAACTGTATTATTAGGGGTGGCGCCTTTACTGGAGAAGGGATTGATTGATCTTAGTGTGCCAATTATCGCCGATTCTAAATCAGGTGTTTCTGGTGCAGGTAGAAAAGCTGAAGTGGCTACTTTATTTGCAGAATCTAGTGATAATATGAAAGCTTATGGCGTTGGCGGACACCGTCATCATCCAGAAATCCTTGCTCAGCTAACGCAACTAGCGGGCCAAGATGTACAATTTATTTTCGTGCCACATTTAATCCCAATGATACGCGGTATGCTTTCTACTATTTACGTTAAACTGTCAGAACAAGCAAAAGCTATTGATTTACAAGCATTGTTTGAGCAGCGTTATAAGCATGAACGTTTTGTTGATGTGTTGCCTACTGGTGTTTTTCCTGAAACACGCTCAGTACGCGGCTCTAATCAAATACGTATCGCGCTACATAAACAGTTTGAAACAGGGTATTTGACTCTAGTTGTGGTGCAAGATAACTTGGTTAAAGGTGCTGCTGGCCAGGCTGTTCAAAATATGAATATTATGTTTAATTTGGCTGAAAATATAGGTTTAGAAGTTGTTCCGCTTTTACCTTAGTCATGATGACTTAAATAATGAAGCCCGTTAGAAGAAGAATCCGTAGGCACTTTGGCTTAACTGCCAAGCAAGTGGCGGTGCGCTCACAAAGGCCGTGGTATTTTCAGTGGGGTGTTGCCGGACTATTTATACTGGCGGGCTATTTTATTGCTTTTTGGCAATTTACTGAAGGGGGCGAAAATTTAGGCGATAAGTTAAAACATATGGCACTTGAAAATCAGAACTTACAGACCAAAATTATACAGGTAGAACGTCAGTTACAAATAGAGCAAGCCACACAGAATAACCTTGATAAAGAGTTGAACCTTGTGCATGATGAAAATATGAAGATAAAAGAAGATTTATTGTTTTATAAAAACATGGTGAGCAATAAAAAGCTATCGAAGTAAGTCTGCCTAAAAGTAAAATAAATTATGACAAGTATGAATTAAGTGAGAATCAATATGTTTTTTAAGAAGAGTAATAGAATTCAAAATAGTATTGACACTCTTATAGGAGCGGAAACGCGCATTGAGGGAGATATTCATTTTTCAGGCGGCTTGCGCATTGACGGTTCAATTCGCGGTAGTGTGAATGAACCAAATGCTAGTCCTAGCACACTAATATTGAGTGAGAACGGACGAATTGAAGGTGCTGTAAGTGTTTCTAAGATAGTCATTAACGGAAAAGTGATTGGGCCAGTAAAGGCTAGCCAATTTATTGAGCTACAAGCCAAGGCGCGTATTACTGGTGATGTATATTATAAATCCTTAGAAATGCACACAGGTGCGGTGATTGAAGGTAAGTTGGTTTATCTAGGTGACAATCCACAAGAGTTGGATGACACTAAGTAGACGCCAGTCTAAGCATTGATTGACCTTGCTACCGTGACGTAGCATAATGGATTTATTGAAAAAATTAGGAGTACAAAATGAATACTGTAACTGAAATACAAAATGCAGATTTAGATGCAATGCCAACACCATTAGTTTTTACTGATAATGCGGCAAAAAAAGTGAAAGAACTCATAGAAGAAGAAGGTAGTACAGACTTAAAATTGCGTGTATTCGTAAGTGGCGGAGGCTGTTCAGGCTTTCAATATGGGTTTACTTTTGAAGAAGAAGTTAACGAAGACGATACGCAAGTACTAAAAGACTCAGTGACATTACTGATTGATCCAATGAGTTTGCAATACTTAATGGGTGCAGAAATTGATTATCAAGATAGTCTACAAGGGTCACAATTTGTCATTCGAAATCCGCAAGCCACGACGACATGTGGTTGTGGATCATCTTTTTCAGTCTAAGTTATCAAATTGATATAAAAAGCCGTACATGTTCGGCTTTTTATTTTTTATTAGAATTATCGTTGATTAATCGGTACTAGGTCACGCCTTATTGCACCAGTATATAATTGCCTAGGTCGACCGATTTTATGCTCTTCATCTGAAATCATTTCAGACCATTGCGCAATCCATCCTGCAGTTCTTGCCAGCGCAAAAATTGCTGTGAACATAGAGTTAGGAATGCCCATTGCGCGCATGACGATACCGCTATAAAAATCGACGTTAGGATAGAGTTTACGTGAAACAAAATAATCATCTTCCAGCGCAATTTTTTCAAGTTCCATAGCTAATTTAAACATAGGGTCGTCATGTAAGCCCAGTACATCAAGAACTTCATGACAAGTTGTCCGCATAATTTTTGCACGTGGGTCCATATTTCGGTAAACACGGTGTCCAAAACCCATTAGACGAAAAGTGTCATTTTTATCTTTAGCACGTTTAATAAATTCACCAATGCGCGAAACGTCACCAATTTCTTCTAACATCGTCAGCGTTGCTTCATTGGCGCCACCATGCGCGGGGCCCCAAAGAGAAGCAATTCCTGCTGAAATACAAGCAAATGGGTTGGCGCCACTAGAGCCTACAAGACGAACAGTGCTTGTAGAAGCATTCTGTTCATGATCTGCGTGTAAAATTAGGATACGCTCAAATGCTTTAGATAAAATTGGATTGGGTTCATATTTCTCGCAAGGCGTTGCAAACATCATATGCATAAAGTTTTCAGCATAATTTAGATGATTTTGCGGGTACATAAACGGCTGACCCAAGTTGTATTTATAACTCCATGCTGCAATAGTAGGCACTTTTGCCAATAAACGATGTGCAGAAATTTCGCGATGTTTTGCATCACGAATATCCATAGCATCAAAATAGAATGCTGAAAGTGAACCTACTACGCCTACCATAACAGCCATCGGGTGGGCATCACGCCTAAAGCCACGGAATATATTGTTAAGCTGATCATGCAACATGGTGCTACCGTTGATGGTGTTGGTGAATTGTTGTTTTTGTTCAAGATTTGGAAGTTCACCATGCAATAATAGGTAAGACACTTCCATAAAGTTACAATGTTCAGCGAGTTGTTCGATTGGATAGCCTCGGTAATAGAGTAAGCCCTTTTCACCATCAATAAATGTAATATTTGAGTTGCAGGCTGCCGTAGACATGAAGCCAGGGTCATAAGTAAATACGCCATGCTTGCCAAGATTGCGGATATCGATCACGTCAGTGCCAAGACTACCTGCGAGTATCGGCAATTCAATCGGTACTGCACCATTGTCAAAAGTAATTGTGGCTTTAGTAGGTTTGTTGGTCATGGCGAATATTAACTTTTAGTTTTAGGGTTAAGAATAATTATACTGTAATGCGCTGATTAATTGATTATCCAAAAGTATCATATTGAAAAACTGACCGCGATCTAATGTTGGTAGATAGCACCTAATATGCGTTGGCCTCTAGCGCCTGTAACTTGAGGTAAATTACTTGTCTTGTGAAGTAAGCATTGTCTGGCAAGCCAAGCAAAAGCAATAGCTTCAACCCAATCTATGCCAATGCCGAGTGCATCAGTAGTTTGAAGCTTTGTATGCGTGAGCATGGCTTCCAGTCGATTTTTAAGTAAAATATTACGTGCACCACCACCACATAAATAGGCACTATCAAGCTCGCTGCAACTCATCAACAATGCGTCATAAATAGTTTTCGCTGATAGTTCTACTAGCGTACGTGCAACATCATGAGGTTGATAATTGGTCCCTAACAACTTCTGGTTGAGCCATGCATCATTAAACAAATCACGCCCAGTACTTTTAGGTGGCTTTAATGCAAAAAAAGGCTCTGCAAGCATAGCGCTAAGTAATGGAGCAATGACTTGACCGGTGCTTGCCCATGCACCATCTGCATCAAAATCTAAATTCTTATATTGCTTAATCCACGCATCTAGCAACATATTGCCTGGGCCAGAATCAAAGCCGATTACATCGTAATTTTCTGAATCATTATTTTTTGATAAATAAGTAATATTCGCAATACCGCCAATATTGATTATTGCACGTGTTTCTTTCTTGCTAGAAAAAACCGCTTGATGAAATGCGGGTACTAATGGTGCACCTTGCCCGCCTGCAGCAATATCGCGACTTCTAAAATCCGAGACCACCGTAATACTTGTCAACTCGCTGAGTAATGCAGCATTGCCGATTTGCAGGGTAAAGCCAATCCCATCTTTAGCGCCCGGTTGATGTCTAATGGTTTGGCCATGACAGCCAATAGCCGTGATTTTATCAGGCGAAAATTGAGCCTTTTTGAGCAAATGATTAACCGCTTCGGCATATAGTTGGGCCAATACATTGCCCATCAGCGCAGTCACTTCTAGTTCATTGCCGGTTGGATGTTGCAGCGCTAGAATTTGTCTACGCAATGCAGATGGGTAGGCTTGAAAATGGGTATCTAGTAAGCGTGGATGTAATGTGTCGAAATCGACATGGCTGAAATCTACTAGTGCAACATCGACACCATCAAGACTGGTGCCAGACATTAGTCCAATAAAAAGCGCGCCAGCCATTTTGATGAAAAAAGTTTTTTAAAGAATATAAATTAGTCTAAAGCTGCGATATTACTATTACCAAGCAACTTAAGTTGGGCGGTGAGTTGATTGCTTGTCGCATCGAAGGCCACTTTATTTTCCCCTGTAATTGGATCAGCTTTCGGTAAGGCTACTTTCATTGGGTCACGATGTTGGCCATTGACTAAGAATTCATAGTGCAAATGTGGTCCTGAAGATAAGCCAGTAGTGCCTACAAAGCCAATAATATTACCTTGCGCGACTTTTTTTCCACGGCGTAATCCATCGGCAAAACGCGACAAATGTCCATAGACCGTGCTAACGCCATTATCATGCTTAAGAACGATCACATTACCATAGCCACCTTTTAGCCCAACAAATTCAACCACAGCATCGCCTGAAGCCTTAACTCTAGTGCCTGATGGTGCGACCATGTCGGTACCTTTATGTGCTTTCATGCGTTGTAATATTGGGTGAAAGCGTCCTAAGCTGAACCCTGAACTAACGCGAGTGAACTCAAGTGGAGAGCGCAAAAATGATTTATGAAGACTTTTGCCTTCAGGTGTGTAGTACTGCATTTCACCCGAATTATCACGGTAACCTATGGCCTGGTAGGTTTTGCCTTTGTTAATAAACTCAGCAGCAAGTACATCGCCTGTTTTAACTAATTCACCTTGATCGTAACCGCCTTCATAAATGACATTAAATTGGTCGCCACGGCGTAAATCAGTATTAAAATCAATATCACTTTCAAACATCTCTGCTACTTGAATAGCAATGCTATCTGGAATATTGGCATTATCGGTTGCGCCAAACAATGAGCTGACAATTTTAGCTGATTTTAATATAGGGCGATTTTCAAGTTTATGTGTAATTTTGCTTGATTCATAACCATCAGCAGTTTTTTTCACTGTAACAAAAAGATCGGTATCTAATTGATATTTTAGTGAAATCAGATTGCCATCGCTATCAGTTTCCGCTTCCATGGTATGGCTAGGCTTTAAAGCAGAAGTAATTTCACTGGCTACAGCATCATTGCTAATAAAATTAATTGCTTCACGGTTATGAATATTTAAGCGAGACAAAATACTATTTAAAGTGTCATCGCGGCGCACGTGTTCTTTATACCAAAAATGCTGCTCTGCAACATTATCAAGCGCAGCATCATCGTTAAGTAAGGTAATTTCTTCAACTACAGTAGCGGTAGCAATATTGCCTGTTATAGTTTGTGGCGCAATACCAAAAGCGGCATAAATGCCAAATAAAGGTAAGCAAGAAATAGCTAAAATCCATCGTAACTTGATGCTACGTTCAGCTTTGTAAGCATTTTGCGCTAAAATAGAGGTTATCTCAGAACTTGGCACTAGATTCTCTTTAGCAAAATAATTAAATGGTTCATGATGTTGATTTGGCTCGTTAATATCCACGGGCTGACCTCTATAAAGTTTATAACGGTCATAGATATTAACAGAAAACTCAATTAGAACAAGTAAATGAACTGTAATAGTGAAAGCTTTACAGTCAATATTAAAGGTATAAATTAAGTGAATATTGAAATTACGCAACAGCTCGCAATAATAAAACGTGGTGCAGACGAGCTTTTAATTGAAGCGGAGTTGATAGAAAAACTCAAAAAAGGATTGCCGCTTAGAATTAAAGCAGGCTTTGACCCGACTGCGCCTGACCTGCATTTAGGGCATACTGTTCTAATTAACAAACTCCGTCAGTTTCAAGAGTTAGGCCATCAAGTACTTTTTTTAATTGGTGATTTTACCGGAATGATAGGTGACCCCACGGGAAAAAGTACCACTCGCCCACCATTAACTGCAGAGCAAGTTGCTGAAAACGCCAAGTCATATACAGCGCAAGTATTCAAAATTCTTAAGCCAGAACAAACCGAGGTTGTTTTTAATTCTACTTGGCTCACAGCGCTGGGCGCAGCAGGCATGCTCAAGTTAGCAGCCAGTCATACTGTGGCCCGCATGTTAGAGCGCGATGATTTTACTAAAAGATATAAAGCACACCAGCCAATCGCAATTCATGAATTTTTATACCCTTTACTACAAGGCTATGATTCAGTGGCATTAAAAGCTGATGTTGAGTTAGGCGGCACAGACCAAAAATTTAATTTGCTTATGGGTCGTGAGTTGCAAAAACAAGTGGGTATGTCGCAACAGTGCGTGCTCACCATGCCGTTGTTGGAGGGCTTGGACGGCGTCAATAAAATGTCCAAATCACTCGGCAACTACATTGGGATTGCTGAAGCACCAGAAGTCATCTTCGCTAAAATTATGTCGATTTCAGATGAATTAATGTGGCGCTATATAGAATTGCTCTCATTTGAAAGTTTAGAAACGATTGCGCAATGGAAAGCTCAAGTGGTTGCAGGTGAAAATCCACGCAATATAAAAGTAGGGTTTGCGCAAGAAATCGTCTCGCGCTTTCATAGCCAAGCTGATGCAGAAAAGTCCTTGGCTGACTTTCAAACACGAGCCAAAGGTGGTATTCCAGAGGATGTTCCAGAAATTGGCATCACTATTGAAGGTGAAAGTATTGGTATTGCTCAATTGCTAAAATTGGCAGGCTTGGTCGAAAGCACTTCAGAAGCCATGCGAGCTATAGAGCAAGGTGGTTTAAAAATTGATAGTGAAAAAATCACCGATAAAAAAATATTGATCAGTAAAGGCGTAACAGTTATAGCGCAAGTGGGTAAACGCAAGTTTGCCAAGATCACAGTTAATTAATCATTGCTTCAGTCTATTTCTTTTCGTAGATATCAGCTTGCCGTAGGTTATATGCCTCCTAAAACCTTCGCTAAAAATAGGAATTCCCGTTATTTTTTAAGTGTTTTTATTAAGCAATAATTGCAGGCGTTTTTCAAAGTACAATTTTTCGGCTGTTGCAATCACGATTTGTGCTTGTGAAGCTGTAAGAGCAGGAAAACGATCATGCAACATTCTCGCCATACCAAAGGCAGATACAGTTAATACTTTAGCATTTCTCGCAATAATAGGGGCTAAAATCTCACATGCGCTTACAAATATCTCGCGTATCTCCGTATTATTTCGACGATCTGGAATGTTGGGTGGTGCACTGTTCATAATAAAATCGATTGAATGTAATGTAAATTTAACAGTTTAGCGCAGAAATCTTTGCTGTTAAGGAGCTATCGTAAAGTGCTATTGTTTCACATGTTGACAAAAGGCGTGGAAATAAATGGGGTCAGCTCAGACGATACTTAAGTTGTATTGGCAGGGTAGATAAAAAAATCGCATCTGAACCAATTTATTGTTGATTAACGGAAAAGCATTAAGTTATAAAAAGAGGTTGCTTTAACACTTACCAATTTAAAGTCTTTGCGTAATGCAAATGTTAGAACAGTTCTTTCGTAATCGGAAATATCGTAATTGGTTGTGTTTTTCGTATATCCTAGATTGCTAGTCAGTACTAATGTCAGTAAGAGTAAGTATCTAATGCCTAGGTTTAAGTCATATTGTTTGTCATGGCGAGTTATTAAAAATGCTAGATCGCTTTCATGCAGTCTAAATTTATAATGACACTGAACATATATTAGGTTTTGCCAATTTACATTTATATTAATGCTCATACTAAAATTTCTTTCATCATATTGCACAAATGTGTAATAAATCTGTAATTCATCAAAATAGCGCTTGACCAAAGCTTAAGGCTCTGTAAAATGCGCACCTCGTTACAAACAACCGTATCGACAAGAAGCAAAAAGCGTAAAAAAATAATACCGTTTAAATTAATTAGAAAGTATTTCAAATTTAATATTGACGCGGCTTAAAAGCTCTGTATAATGCGCACCTCGTTAACGCAAAGCGTTGATGAGAAGTTGAAAAGAAAACATATTTTCGACACTGTTCTTTAAC
>Ga0247844_1000707_pt1 | contig 68609 bp, 69 predicted proteins | sample LaCtaG_FD_192421 | JGI IMG/M metagenome (GOLD analysis project Ga0247844, IMG submission 192421) | Freshwater microbial communities from meromictic Lake La Cruz, Castile-La Mancha, Spain - LaCruzMarch201714.5m_1 | ecosystem: Environmental > Aquatic > Freshwater > Lake | place: Spain: Castile-La... | reverse complement strand
TTACCGTTTGTTCCGGTGAGGCCAATCCATTTTTGAGTAGGGCTTTTAAGGCTCCAGGCGAGGTCGATCTCATTAATGATGGGAACTTCTTTTTTTCGGGCAGAGCTCACCAGCGGATGATCTTCGCGCCAGCCTGGAGAAAGAAGTAGTAAATCAAACTCTGAAATTTCTACATCAGATAGTGCAAGCAGATCAAAACCTTCCAACTCTCGAACCTTTTCATCCGTGACTTTTACCTGCGCGCCACGCTTAATCAGTGCACGCGCTGCAGCAACTCCTGTGACACCTGCCCCTGCTACCAGGATGCGTTTGTCAGATAATTCGACATATAAATTCTGTGGCATAGCTACCTGGTATTTATCCGGCAACCCACTGGGTATAAAAGAGTCCAAGTCCGAGCGCCACACTCAGGCCAGCAATAATCCAGAATCGCAGCACGATCGTGACTTCACCCCAACCCAGCAATTCGAAATGGTGTTGCAATGGAGCCATCTTAAATAAGCGCTTTCCACCAGTTGCTTTGAAGTAGATAACTTGAAGTGCAACTGAGAGTGTGATGATGACAAAGATTCCACCAAGTGGAATCAAGAGAAGCTCTACCCGAAGTGAAGCAGCCATCCCGGCCAGAGCCCCACCGAGTGCCAGTGAGCCGGTGTCACCCATAAAGATTTTGGCCGGTGATGCATTCCACCAAAGGAATCCGGTACAGGCACCTGCAAATGCGGCAGCAAGAACTGCGAGGTCAAGTGGGTCTCGAACGTTATAACAATTAGCTGTTACCGCTACCGCGCAACTTTGCCCAAACTCCCACACTCCAATAAGTATGAAAGCAAGGAAGGTCATCACAGATGCACCGCTAGCAAGACCGTCAAGGCCATCGGTGAGATTGACTCCGTTACTTGTAGCAGTGACCATAAATGCAATCCACACAACAACCAGAATCGGACCGAGTGAAATGCTGGTATCGCGCAGGGTCGAGAGATTAAGTGAGATAGGAGTCAGGCCATCTTTATCAGGAAAATGAGTTCCGAGAAATCCAAAGATGGAAGCAAAAAATACTTGGCCTAAAATCTTTGCCTTACCTGATATTCCAGCTGAATTCTGTCTCGCGACTTTCATGTAGTCATCGAGAAAACCAACGAGCCCAAGTGCCACAACCAGACCGAGGATAAGAACTGCTGAAACTGAGATAGTGCTTCCCAGCACTAAGTGGGCAAGTAAGTATGAAATAAGTGCGGAAAAAATAATGATGATGCCACCCATAGTGGGGGTGCCACGTTTAGTGTGGTGGGTAGTTGGACCGTCATCTCTAATGATTTGCCCATAGCCGCGTCGGGCAAGTGCTTTGATCAATACGGGAGTACCAAAGAGAGAGAAGAAGAGTGCGAGGGCGCCAGCGACCAAAATGAGCTTCACTCTGTCACCATCCCTTCACTCCATTGCACCGAAATCATTTGTGCTAACTCTTCAAGTTTCTCGGAACGAGACGCCTTGACTAAGACCACATCACCTTGGTTGAGGTTGCGCGCAATAGCGCTCGCCTCATCTTTGCTCGCACATAAATGGATGGTGGTGTGAGATCCATTTTCTGCTGAGCTTGCATACTCCGGTGCATTGACACAGACCAGATGGTCAATTCCAAGCTCAGAGGCAAGGGTGCCAATAGCGGCATGGTCAGATTGGGATGACTCGCCGAGCTCGTGCATCTTTCCCAAGAATGCCCATGACTCTCCCCCACGTTCTTGGGCAAAGAGAGCTAACGTGCCAAGGGCTGCAACCATGGACTCTGGACTGGCGTTATAGGCATCGTTAATCAGAAGCAATTGCGGAAGTTCAATAATCTCCATCCGCCATTTAGCACCAGATTCTGCTGTTGATAACCCACTGGCAATCTGATCAAGTGAAAGTCCGAGTTCGGTGGCAACAGCTGCAACGGCAAGCGCGTTGGCAACTTGATGCAAGCCAACGATACGTAGTCCTACCGCGGTTCTGCCCTCCGGTGTAACTAAATCAAAATGAGCTCTGCCTTCGCGGAATTCAATATCTGTGGCACGAATATCACAGCTACTTTTTTCGCCAAAGTAAGCAGTCTTTCCGCTATGAAGCGCCGCCATCTTGGGCGTGAACTCATCATAGGTTCCTAAAATTGCAACGGCGCTCGGTGCTAAAGCCGAGATTAATTCGGACTTGGTTCGCGCAATCATTTCAACTGAGCCAAATTCACCTTTATGGGCAGAGCCAACTTTTAAGACAACGCCAATATTGGGCGCAGCAATAGCAGCCAATCTAGCAATATCACCAGCGTGGCGCGCACCCATCTCCACAACACAATATCGAGTCTCTTCCGTGCACTCTAATAATGAAATTGGCATTCCCAAGTCATTATTGAAATTTCCAGATGGGGCAACCGTCTTGGCAACATTGGAAAGTACTGAAGCGAGTAACTCCTTTGTCGTTGTTTTTCCTTGTGAGCCAGTAATTCCAATAACAGTCAAGTTCGGCAGTTGCATGCGAACATGGTGCGCCAATTTTCCCACTGCGACAATGACGTCATCAACAATAATGTGAGGACCAGGTACTGCCTTGCTTCCTAGCGTGAGCACCGCACCGTGTGCGCGTGCATCTTCGACAAAATCATGACCGTCCGCATTCTCGCCCTTTATTGCAAGAAAGATGGAACCCGTAATCGCTTTCCCAGAATTAATGACAGGTGCCTGCGTAACCGTGACATCATCACCATGGAATGTGCCACCGACAATTTCTGCGATTTTCAGCCCTTGCATAAGAATCATTTTTTAGCCTCAATCGCTTGCGCCAGCGTGAGTCGATCATCAAATGGAGTAATGACGCCATCGACTTCCTGACCCATCTCGTGACCTTTACCCAGAATCAACACAGTATCTCCATCAGAAGCCCGGTTCACCGCATAGGTAATGGCAGCTATACGATCTTCAATAATCTTTGATGGTTCATTGATATTCACCTTCGCTGTCATCTGGCGCAAGATCTCCGCCGGGCTCTCGCTACGTGGATTATCGCTAGTAAAGATTGCCACATCACTACCGCTGGCAAGTGCCTGACCCATCAGAGGGCGCTTGGTGGCATCTCGATCTCCACCACAACCTAATACCGCAATCACTTTCCCACTTGTGAATTCGCGCGCTGCTGCAAGTACTTTCTCAACGGCATCAGGTGAATGCGCATAATCGACCAGGGCGGTGAAATTCTGACCTAGTGAAATAGGTTCCACCCTGCCGGGGGCTCCGGTAAGAGCAGGAATCAGTGCAGCGATTTCAACAGGATCAATTCCAGATTCGTGTGCGATGGCAACTGCCATCAGTAGATTATCTAAGTTATATCCACCGAGTAAGGAAGTTTTACTCTCAATCAGAATTCCACCGTTACCTCTGATACTGATCTCAGCCCCTGATGCAATGGTGTGAATCGCAGTGAAGCGCCATTGGGCAGCGCTATTACTTCGCGAAAGTGTGACAACTGGGATTTCGCACTGCGCCGCCAGTCTTGCACCATACTCATTATCAATATTGATAAAACCAAGATCGGCATACTCGTAAGTAAATAGCTTTGCCTTAGCTGCGAAATAAGATTCCATATCCTTATGAAAATCAAGATGATCTTGCGAGAGATTGGTAAAACCAACGATTGCAAAGTGAGAAGCTTTCACGCGATTCATGGATAGCGCGTGGCTAGAAACCTCCATCACTATCGCTCGCATATGTCGCTCCCGCATCACCGCAGCTAGCGCTTGTAATTCAGGTGCTTCCGGCGTAGTTCTCACGCTTTTGAGAACCTCAGATCCAATCCTGGTTTCGATAGTGCCGATAAGTCCGCTCTCGCGCCCGGCACCTGCAAAGAGTTGATAGAGCAAGGTAGATACCGTGGTCTTGCCGTTGGTACCGGTGATGCCGATAGTGGCTAAGTCCCGAGTGGGATCTTTGTAGAGTGATGAGGCAATCATGGCGCCAGCGCTGCGAACATCTTTTACTACCAAGGTAGGTAGGGCGCTTGTGAGGGCTGCGCCAGCTAGATCAGTAACAACTGCAACTGCTCCCCGAGCAACAGCTGCTGCGATGAAGCTTGCCCCATGCACCTTGGTTCCTGGAATTGCTAAGAAGATATCTCCAGCTTCAACTTCGGAATCAGAGTGCACTACTCCTGTGATTTCAATACCTGCAGCTAATTTCTTGATTGCCTCGGTATTTTCAGCGCTTACAAGTTGCGCCACCTCAGATAGGTTGAGGGAGAAATTTGTAAGCGGGCGAATCATTGGGTTTTCGTCGCAATCTGTGTGACGCGAGCTCGTGTCAGCTCTAATTTAGTCAGCGCCACTGGCAGCACCTTGGTTCCAGTGGGTGCAACATTTTCTGATTGCAATGCGAAAGTCATTACCTTCTTAAATACTGGTCCACCAAGTGATCCGCCCCAGTGGCCATTCTTGGGATCCTGCAAAGTAACACTGATGACATATCGAGGAGCATCTGCTGGTGCGAATCCAATAAAGGATGCGGTGTAACCGCTGTAGCGACCAGTGTTTGGGTCGTATCGGTTTGCTGTTCCTGTCTTACCAGCCACTCGATAACCAGGAATAGCCGCACTCGGCGCCGTACCTTTGGCTGAGACAACGCTCTCCATCATGATTCGTAGCTTTACCGCTGTGTCTTCACTGATCACTCGCGTGGAACTTCTATTGGCAGCTGGCGTGAAGTGTCCTGATGCATCACTTGTTCCAGCAATCACTGTGGGAGAAACACGAACTCCATTATTTGCAATGGTGGCAAAGACACTCGTCGCTTGCATCGCTGTCAGTGAATACCCTTGACCGAAGGCAACTGTGGGAGCTGTTGTTCTAGACCAATCCGAGACGGGACGTAAGAGGCCAGCTGATTCACCCGGAAGTCCAGAACCAGTCTTTGATCCAATTCCAAACTTTCGCAAATAGCTATATAAAGTATCGTGGCTGAGAGTTTCTCCCACCTGAATAGTTCCGGTATTACTAGAGACGGCAAGAATTCCGGAAGTAGTCAGATGCTGAATGGGATGTTTTTCATGGTCATGAAATGCCTCACCACCACGTCTAAGCATGTATGGCACAGTAAAGACTGTTGTGGGCGAAACTGTTTTCTCTTCAAGTGCTGCTGCCATCGTCATTACTTTGCCAGTCGAGCCCGGCTCATACACATCTTGTACTGATGGATTTCGCATCAGTGAGAGTTCAACGCTTTTTGTATTATTTGGATTAAAAGTAGGTGCAGTTGCATGGGCAATGATTTCACCCGTTTTTGGATCCATCACGATGACCGTTCCATTCGATGCCGCTGAATCCTTTACCGCAGTCGCAATAGCTTCGGCTGCAACCCACTGAACATCACGATCAATTGTGAGACGAATGTTGGTTCCTGATTTGGCCGCGACTAGTTCGCGCTGCGAACCTGGTATTTCAACACCATACCCACGGGCATAGGAGTAACGACCATCGGTGCCGGTAATCAATGAGTTCTGCCCTGATTCCAGTCCTGATGCGCCAATGCCATCAGCTCTCACAAAACCGATCAGTGATGAGACCAGGGAACCGGATGGATATTCGCGAATGAATACACGTTCTGGAAAGAAACCAATGATTCGATTCTCAAGTTCCTTACCCGAGAGTGTTTTGTTGTAGTTATAGAGCTCTTCTGTGAGTTGATCCCAGAGCGCTGGACGCGCATTCTTAAGCACAATTGAATACTTTCGAGTACCCGTAATGCTGCTTTGAATATCTTCGGCCGGTAGATTTAAAATCGGAGCAACAAATGCTGCGACCCGAGCTGGGTCGGTAATCTGAGTTTGGTCAACCACAATATTGATAGCAGAGACGCTACGAGCAAAGCCAATTCCGTTAACATCGGTGATTTCACCACGAGGTGCAGGTATGACTCTCGTGGACTGCATCTCATTCGCAGCTTTTGCTTGATATGCATTGGCTTGAATTACTTGCACACGAACGAGCTGGCAGGCAAAGAGGATAAGCACGCCAAAGATGACAGTAACCAGGATGGCAATCCGTGAATGAGCCAGGCGCAGATTACCCATTGGTTGCACCCACCGCAGGAGTGAGATCTAGGAATACCGGTGTCTCAGATGGGCGCATCCCAAGCAGAGTGGCAGCGGCAGCAAGATTTTCTGGCGCCGCATGTGAATCGATAGCGCGATTAATCGCATCTCGTTGATCTGCCAACTGCTTAGCTTCATATTTAAGATTCGAGAGCGTAAAGGCATCTTGCGCGAGCAAGGTATTGATTCCAAGAAGTGCAAGAAATCCAACTAAGCTGACAATTGTCAGGAACTTGGCAAAGTATTTCTGAGTAGCTCGCGCTCCGCTGTTCACATCAGGAAATAGCCCAAGAATGACATCGGCAGTTCGCTCCCCCACTGGTTTACGATTCTTAGCCGGTGTGCGCGAAGGTAATAGCGCGCGGGCAGTTGCTAGTGACATTAGGCAGCCACCCGTTCGATTGCGCGAAGGCGAACTGAGGCAGAGCGTGGATTGCTTGCTAGCTCTTCCTCCGACGGGGTCTGACTTGAACGAAAGACAAGTGAGAATTTGGCCGCATATTCCGGAAGTTCGATTGGAAGATTGCGCGGGCTCTTAGATGTTGAGGCTTCGGCAAAAATCTCTTTAACGATGCGATCTTCCAGCGATTGGAACGACATCACAACTAAGCGTCCGCCGACCATTAACAAATCAAGGGCATCGGGAAGAGCGCGCGAAATTGCTCCAAGTTCATCATTTGCTTCAATACGTAGCGCTTGAAAGGTGCGCTTTGCTGGATTCCCACCTGTGCGCCTAGTGGCGGCAGGAATACTCTCTTTTACTAGCGTGGCAAGTTCAGTCGTTGAGTTTAGTGGCGCTTTGGCGCGGGCTTTGACAATATTTTCAACGATGCGGGTTGCAAACTTCTCTTCCCCGTAGGCGCGAAGAATGTGAACTAATTTGCCTGGCTCGTAGGTATTAACGATTTCAGATGCGGTAATTCCTTGACTGCGATCCATACGCATATCAAGAGGGGCATCTTGGGAGTAGGAAAAACCACGTTCTGATTCATCAAGTTGAATGGAGGAAACCCCTAAATCAAAGAGGGCGCCATTGATATGGCTAAAACCAAAGCTTTTTGCTACTGCAGAAATTTCATCAAAGACGCAATGGGCAGTCTTTAATCGATCTGCATATGGGGTAAGTCTTTCTGTCGCTCGACCCAGCGCGATTTCATCTCGGTCAATACCGATAACGGTGAGATTTTTAAATCTCGCTAAAAGCGCCTCAGTATGTCCACCTAAACCAAGGGTTGCATCGATAACAACTGGGTTCTCTGATTTTTCAATTGCAGGGGCAAGGAGTTCTACGCAACGATCGCGCATTACAGATATATGTTGCATCTTCTCCCCCGTTCTCAGATGTCTCTAGCTAAGCGCTCAGTTCTGGTCACCGCCGGCCGACGGATCTATTGCGATAGCGACGCCGGGGAAGGGACGTCGCTGCCGGCCCAACTGGTAAGGAGAGGTCGGCGGTGGCCACAAATGAGCGCTCTATTTAGTTGTTAACTTCTTATTCAGTTATAAATATTTTTTGCTGATGTTTTAAAAAAGTCCCGGAAAAACTTCTTCAGAAACATCAGCAAAACTCTTTTCGCGGTCAGCGAGATATTCATTCCAGGCAGCGCTATCCCAAATTTCAACGCGGGTATTGGCGCCAATTACTACGCACTCTTTTTCAAGACCGGCATAGGTGCGAAGTCCTTGTGGAATCGTCACGCGACCTTGGCGATCAGGAATTTCATCGTGGGCGCCGGCAAACATCACGCGTTGGTAATCGCGAGCGCTCTTTGCAGTCACAGGTGCTTGCCGCAAGGTCTCGGTAATCGTTGCGAATTCAGTTGCGGGAAATACATAGAGGCATCGCTCTTGACCCTTAGTAATGACTAGACCTGGTGAGAGCTCTTCCCGGAATTTGGCGGGAAGGATCAGCCGTCCTTTTTCATCAAGGCGTGGTTCGTGAGTACCGAGAAACATCGCTATCGAACCCCTTCCCCAAGTGGCGTAAGCGTGAAATTCCCGCTCAATTCCCCACTTTACACCACTTTCCCCCTTTTATCACCACTTTCTGCCATTATTTTCCCTCCCCCTCCCCTTTCAAGGCGAGCTGAAAAAGGGCGTAAAAAAGCCCCGACCGTAGGGTCAGGGCTGGTGAGGTATGGCGCTTACTTAGAGATCTCGTTGTTCCCAACGCTCATCTAACCGCTGGGAAAGTGATTTACGCGAAGTTTTAGCACGTGGGGCGCCCTTTGTCACAGCGCCAAGGGAGCGAACCAGGGTAAGGACTCCGGTGAGGGAGATCAGAAAGCCCACTACTCCCACTGGGGTGGTCTTTGAGATCAGGCCGGCAAATATGACGCCAATGCCTAGAACTACCAGGGCGAGCGCGAGCAGCAATCGAGGCTTGGTAGCAGTCATGGTGGAGCCAGCCAACTTTGACTCTAGCCCTGGGTCATCAGTTGCTAGGGCAGCTTCCATCTCGGCCAATAAGCGGCGCTCACGATCAGATAAAGACATATACACACTGTAGAACACTTCTTTTTCTTGCGCTACTTACGCCTCACTATCGCCAGAATCCCCCGTAATCAGCCGTCCTGGGCGCACGCTGCCCCCGCCAAAACGGGCTTTCGCCTTATCGATAGCGGTATCGGCATCGCGCCACCCGCGCTCGCGCGCTCCAAGTTCTAGCTGCACCGGTGCCTCATCAAGCAAATTACTCAGTGAGACCCCAACTAGGCGAATCCGTGCACCTTCATTGTTAAGGGCTAGATATAACTTCTTCACAATTTCATAGGTCTCATGTGTGCCATCGATTCCGATAGGTAAAGTCTTGGCCCGGCTGAGTGTTGTGAAATCTGCAAACTTAATCTTCATTGTCACGGTCTTGGCAAATAAGCCGCGCTCTCGCAAGCGCGCTGTTGCCTTCTCTGCCATGCGCAAGAACTCCGCCAATATCTCTTCTGGGCTATCAATATCTCGAGCAAATGTTTCTTCATTGCCAATACTTTTCTCTGGCTCATCTGGAATCACATTTCGATAATCACGACCCCAGGCAAGTTCATAGAGTGACTCACCGGTGGCATCTCCGAGTGCGCGCACGAGAGTGGAGCGCGGAGTATTGGCGATATCAGCAACAGTATGTAACCCAAGTCGATCCAGTGATTCGGCAGTCTTAGGGCCCACTCCCCATAACGCCCGCACCGGAAGTGGATGTAAGAACTCCAAGATTCGATCTGATTTGATTTCTAGCATGCCATTGGGTTTGCAGTGCTGCGATGCTAACTTTGCAATAAATTTAGATTGCGCAATTCCCACCGAACAGGTAATTCCCTCTTCCTGCTCTACCTGCGCCCGAATCTTGGCAGCAATCTCGCGTCCATCACCAAATAGTTTCTGGGACCCTGTCACATCAAGAAATGCTTCATCAAGTGAGATGGGTTCGACAAGGGGTGTGAAGGAGTTAAATATCGCCATCACTCGCTCTGAAATTTCGGCATAGCGATGATGCTCTGGTGCGATAAAGATGGCATGAGGCGCCATTCGCTTTGCTCGTCCCACCGGCATAGCAGCACGAATACCGAATTTACGCGCTTCATAGTTTGCCGAAAGAACTACGCCGCGCACACCAGCGCCAACAACCAGGGCCTTACCTTTATATTGCGGGTTATCGAGCTCTGCCACAGATGCATAGAACGCATCCATATCTACATGCAAGATTGTTGCTTGCACTAGCTCTTCACTCATATCGCCACACTATCTCTATGCACGCGCCATTTTTCGTAGGCCAGGCTTAAGTCCCACACCGCTGTTGCCCGTATTGATATGCCACGTGCACCTGTGCGCCGAGTTTGCCCACGCACCAAAAGCAGCGATGTCGAATACAAGGTAGATGCATGATCGACTTGCGCATCAGGAAAGAAGGTGGAATCACTGCAGCCATAACCATCATCTAAGGTAAGAAAGATAACGCGGCGACCAGAGCGCACCGGCGGAGTTTGTAAAGCAACTTTCACGCCAGCCACAAGTACCTCGGACTTTGAACGCAAGGAAAGTAAATCTGATGATTTCACTGCCCCAATTGCATTAAGAAATGGCGCATAAAAACTAAGCATATGTTCGGTGACATCCATTCCCAGATGCTTGATCTCACTACGAACTTTCTCAGCTGCATTCATAGGTGCAAGACCACTGCTCTCCAGTGCAGGTGGTGCGAAACCAAAGGTGAGTTGGGAACCAGGAAGGTGGGTCACGGGAGATTTCTGAAGATCGCTAAAGTGCAGCAGCAGATCGCGTTGATTGCTGTGCACCGAATCAAAAGCCCCAGTGAGAATAAGATTTTCAATCACTGGAGTTGAAGCGCCAGATCTGCGGTAGAAATCGGCGAGATCGATATAGGGCTGCCCGCCAATGATGGATGCAATCTCTTTTGCAGAAATTCCAGCAACGGTAGCGAAAGCGATTCGGATGGCATCACCATCGAGGGTGCGCTCCACGTGATAATCGGCAGCTGATTTATTGATATCAAGCGGTGCGATACCCACACCTAACTGGCGCACTTCATCGAGCATAAGTCGCTTGGGATACATACCGGGGTCGTGCGTTAAGACCCCGGCCATAAATGCAGCTGGGTGATGGGTTTTAAGCCAGGCTGATTGATAAGTGGGCAGAGCAAAGGCAGCCGCATGTGCTTTACAGAAACCAAAGGATGCAAAGGCGCGCAATACTTCCCAGATTTCAGTAACTACCTGTAACTCATATCCGCGCTGGGTTGCAGCAGGAAAGAACCAATCGCAAACTTCTTGTTGACCGCTCCTATCCCCCAAAGCTCTACGTTTCTCATCAGCGGCGGCAAGTGAGATACCTGTCATGACCGAGATGATTGAAATGACTTGTTCGTGAAAGACAACAACGCCTTCAGTTTCAGAGAGTATGGGAAGCAAATCAGGATGGATGATTCGCGCTGGAGTAAAGCCATGTCTGGCCTCAAGAAATGGGCGGATCATGTCACTTTTGACCGGCCCTGGTCGAAAGAGTGAGATATCAATAATCAGATCGCTAAATGTGCGCGGCTCTAACTTGCCGACAAGTTCGCGTTGGCCGGGGCTCTCTACTTGAAAGATACCGAGTGTGCGCGTTGATTGAATCAGGTTATAGGTATCAGCATCATCGAGTGCCACGGCATCGATATCTATTTCGGTATCTTCAATTCGTTTAATTTCATGCACCGCATGTGCGATAGCTGATTGCATCCGCACACCCAAGATATCGAGCTTGAGTAAACCAATATCTTCCACATCATCTTTATCAAATTCCACCATCGGAAAGCCACCAGCGTTGAGTTGTATCGGTGCCCGGTCAAGAAAAGCTGCATCAGATAAGACCATCGCACATGGATGCATGGCAAGGTGGCGCGGCAGACCATCAAGGCGCCCAGCGAGTGCAATCGTTGCCCGAGTTAAAGGCGCCGATGTATTCATATTCTTTAACTCAGGTAACGAGTTCAGCGCGGCATCAATATTGCCGGCTCGAATATGTGGCATCGACTTTGCTAATAAATCAATCTCCATCGCTGGCATGCCCAGCGCCGCCCCGGCATCGCGAATTGCATGACGGGCGCGGTAGGTATCAACCATGGCAACTGTGGCACACCGTGAAAGAGCACCTGGCTTGCTCCAATCTTGTGCTCCATAACGCTTAAAGACCATCTCATAAATTTCAAGGCGTCTTGCAGATTCAACATCGATATCAATATCAGGTAGCGCCCGGCGCAGCGGTGAACAAAAGCGCTCCATGAGTAGCCCATGTTGCATCGGATCAACGCCAGAGATTCCAAGTAAGTGACAGATCAATGAACCAGCGCCACTGCCACGTGCTGCAACACGAATATCGGCAGCGCGCGCCATATCGGTGATATCGGAAACGGTAAGAAAGTAAGACTCATATCCCAGCGTTGCAACTGTTGCCAGTTCATCATCAAGACGTGCCCGCGCCTTTGCGATGGTGGCGCCATCGTGATAGCGCCAATTAATTCCAGCTTCAGCGCGAGTACGCAAAAGTGTGCGCATTGCAGCAGGTGAATCAGCGCCCACAACATGGGCTTCCGGTAGATGAATGGCACCTAACCCAATATCGCGATGCGGTGATAAGACTGCACGTTCAGCCCACTGACGCGTTGTTTTAAGTAGTAAACGCGGTGTGCGCTCACCTGCTGCGCGTGCGATTTCAGCAGCGAGTGCAATCATTTCATCGCTGCTCTTTAAATACGCTTCCGCATTTCGACGTTCAACATTGCGTGGATGCAGCGGCACTAATTGGCGAGCGCAATCTAAGACATCGGCAACTGGTCCATCAGCGCGATCACGCATCCGCACAGCGTTGGTAATCACCGCATCAATATCGTTATCGCGCGCAAAGATAAGACTGCGTGCTGCGTGCACGGTAGAGCGCGGTCCATTACCGGCCACCAAGTGCGAGACACATTCGATGGCATGGTCGGCAAAGAGATCGCGGGTCTGATTAAAGATATCAAGGGCGCTATCAAAGCGATGGGTGGCAATTGCCTGCGATACCGGTGATTCCGGGCCATGAAGCAGATGCAGCTGAGATGTGTACTGGCTAAATTTTTCCAGGAGCTCGGGTGTGAGTACCGGCTTTCGACTATCGGTATTCATATGTATGCCGGTCATCAAGCGCACCAAACTGCGCCATCCCCCGTCGCCATGCGCCAAGATTGTGATGCGCGGTAATACACCCGATGTATCGCCAATTGCAATCGGCAGGTTGATTCCGATAATCGGTGCGATGCCATGCGCTACACAGGCCTTAGTAAAACGAATTGCGCCAGCTAGGCCATCGCGATCTGTTAGTGCCAAAGCCGGCATCTCGAATTCAGATGCGCGAGCAACAAGATCGCGTGGTTGAGTAGTGCCATATTTAAATGAATAGGCACTTGCTGTGCGCAGATGGATAAAACTCATACTTGATAGCTCATGGTTAGATAACTCTAATAATCCATTGACCCGTTGTCTCATCACGTTCGAGTTGGAAGGTTGTCAGTGCGCCAATGGGCGCCGCCTCTACCGTCCAGAGCGCACGCGCTTGATCATCGGGGCGAAACTTTCCATCGCTAATGCGATTCCACCATCCGCCTGCTTCACACCATCTAGATAAAACTGCATGGATACGAAAACGCTTACCTTTAAAGGTGAATTCGATAGGTGTGAGCCCACCATCGGATAGGACCTCGTGCGGCCTTACTACTTCTGCTGCCATCTTTTACTACTTCCCCTGCTGCCTGTGGATATTCGAACAGATGTTCGAAAAGTAGTCCAGAGCTCTGACAAGGGCAACTCCCCCTCGATTCACGCTCAACTAGGCAGCCCGATCATGCGTGGCGTGGCGAAATATAGTTGAAATTTCAACTACTCTTAGCAGTAAGACCCACCCCCACTTTTAGGAGAATCAATTGAACGCAGTTCTAGTAATCGGACGAATCCTCTTCGCATTTATCTTTGTGACATCAGGTATCGCTCACTTTGCAAAGCTTGAAGCAATGACCGGCTATGCCCAGTACAAGAAGCTGCCGGCTGCAAAGCTCGGTGTAATGATTTCTGGTCTCTTCTTCCTGCTTGGCGGTATCTATATCGCAGCCGGATTCTGGGTAGACCTTGGCGCGCTCTTGCTCGCAATCACGCTCATCCTGGCCGCAGTGATCTTCCACAACTTCTGGAAAGAGACTGACCCAACAACTAAGCAGAACGAAATGATCGCCTTTAACAAGGACATCGCACTTGCCGGAGCTTCACTTATCCTCTTTGCTCTCATCGCATGGGGAACACTGACAGAATTCGGACCAAGCATCGGAAATCTTGCATTCTTCAACTTCTAATTAGCCAGTAATTCACGAAAGCCCCTGCGAGAAATCGTGGGGGCTTTCGCATTCTCATGGAAAGATGCGGCTATGGAAATCCTCGGAGCCCTGATTGCCGGATCATTTATTGGCGCAGTACTTGGCTTTGTTGGCGCAGGTGGAGCGATGCTCGCTGTGCCGATTCTCATCTATGGCTTTGGCTTTGACCCGAACGAAGCAACCACGGCTGCAATCGCAGTAGTCTTTCTGGCAGCTGCGTCCGGTGTCATTCCGAAAGCGCGCAAGAAGCAGGTGCTCTATCGCGATGCCTTAGTAATCTGGGCGTTCGGGCTCATTACCAACCTCGGCTTCTCCTCGATTGCAGATAAATTACCTGATGCATTTATTACTTCTGGATTAGCTGTTGTGCTGGTAGTTGCCGGTGTTTCTATGTTGCGCCCACCAAAACTTGAAGAACAAAAGCGCATGCCCATACCTGTGCTCATAGTGATGTCACTAGTTATTGGCTCCATTACCGGACTCTTCGGAATTGGTGGCGGATTCATAGCGATACCAGTGCTAGTGCTCTTCTTTGGAACACCGCAAGTAGTCGCAGCCGGAACCGCACTTTTTATCATCTGCATCAACTCACTTACTGCCTTCTTGGGCCGCCCAGATCAGTGGAACGATGTGCAGTGGCATATCCCAATCTTTATTGGAGCTGCCGCCATAGTTGTTGCCCAAATTGCATCATCGCAGGCCCATCGCACCAACCCTAAAGTCCTGCGCGCATCCTTTGCCTACCTGCTCTTTGCCCTGGCAACCTTTGCCGTGATTACAACTTGGATCTAATTGATCTCGCACACCTTGATGTAATTGACTTGTACGGCAACGACAAAAAATAGTGCGACTGGCAAAGCCAAGGAGGAAAAATGATGCCCAGAGCGCATTACGAGCCCGAATCCCCCGCTGATAAATAGTCAGAGCACCCGAAGACATATGGCGACGCTATCTCATAAAGTTCACCTATGGATGGAATTCTGGAGAAGGCTGCAGTTAAAAGGTTTCAGGAAGCAGCCACAAAGCTTGGTGTGAAAGGTGAGGTAAATATCCTTGCTGAAACTGCGCGCACCGCTATCGATGCTGCCAATGGTCTTGGCATAGAAGTTGGCCAAATTGCATCATCGCTAATCTTCAAACTTCCATCCAGCAATCCACTTCTAATCATCACTAGTGGCCGTCATCGCGTTGATACCGAGTTGGTTGCTAAGAATTTAGGAATTACCGAACTCGGTAGAGCAGATGCTAATTATGTGAAGGAAGTTTCCGGTTATTCAGTCGGCGGCGTGAGCCCATTAGGGTGGATTTCCAAGCCAGAAATAATCATTATTGATGAAGCGTTAAACGATTACGACATCGTCTGGGCTGCTGCCGGCCATCCGCATGCGGTTTACCCAACCACTTATGCAGAGCTCATTACCTGCACCGGCGCACAGCCAATGGTCGTTGGCAATTAAGCGAGTAACTCCGCAAGTAACTTCTCTACTCTGCCTTTAATCTCATCACGAATTACGCGCACAGATTCAATTCCTTGTCCGGCAGGATCATCTAGAACCCAATCTTCATAACGCTTACCTGGGTAGTAAGGGCAGGCATCACCACAGCCCATAGTGATCACGGCATCAGATTGTTGCACCGCTTCTGGTGTAAGAATCTTGGGAGTGTTATTGGCAATATCAATTCCGATTTCAGCCATCGCTGCAACTGCAACAGGATTGATTGAATCTTTCGGCGCAGAGCCGGCAGAGAGTACTTCCACGCGACCTTGGCCGAGCTCGCGCATAAAACCCGCTGCCATCTGGGAGCGACCGGCATTGTGAACGCAGACAAAGAGAACACTTGGCTTACTCATTTATTTTCCTGACTTAGCTTTAGAGGTGAGTGCTTTAAATCCTAGATATCCGAGTAGGCCGCCGATAACTTCGGCCAGTACAAATAGCGGCGCTGACATAGGTGCTATTCCAGAGAAGGTATCTGAGAACATGCGGCCAAAGACCGCCGCTGGATTGGCAAAAGATGTGGAGGATGTGAAGAAGTAGGCTGCTCCGATCCAGGCGGCAACCAGGCGAGCAATTTTCTTATCTTCCTTCTGCTTGAGCGCTAAGTGAATAATTAATATCAGACCCGCTGTGGCAATGACTTCACCGAGCAGCAGATGGGCACCGGTACGCTCTTTTTCTGAAATATAAATTGCAGAGTATTCAAACATCAGATTGGCAACTATTGCTCCAACGGCAGCACCTGCCAGTTGCGCAATGATGTATAGCGAAAACTCCTTGCCCTTGATTTTCTTGGTGAAAAAATCAACTCCAGTAACAACAGGATTGAAGTGGGCACCACTGATGGGGCCAAGTAAGGTGATCAGGATGTAGAGGACAAAGACGGTTGCAATGGTGTTAATCAGCAACTGGATTCCAACATCGTTACTAAGCGCTGTGGCCATTGCTCCAGAACCCACAACTGTGGCAATCAGGGTGGCGGTGCCTAGAAATTCACTGGTTAACTTTCTGCTCAACATGGATGCTGGGTATCCTTTGCCTATGAGTAGCGATGAGAGAGTCACGGTCGCTTACTTCTTTACCGTAAAAAGTAAGAGTATCCCTTACGCCTTTATGAGCATGGCAACACACGCTCTGCGCACGCGATTGTTCACCGGAATTTCATTTGCCAAGATGCTGGGCACCGGCAGCGGTGAGACATTTACACCCAATGATGCAAATCTCTATCGCTGGGGCATGGTGGTCGTAATTAAAAAAGACCAGCTCGCCACCTTTGATCAATCTTCGATAATTAATGCCTGGCGCAGCCGTTCGACTTCTGAATTTCGCGCAGTGCTCACTCCTCTGTCATCCCACGGGCTGTGGGCGAAGCAGAACCCATTTGATTTCACAGCGCCACAACTAAACGCTGATGCTCGAATCGCTGCGATTACACGTGCGCGCATTAAGTGGAGTAAGAACTTCATCTTTTGGAAATCAGTACCTCCTGTTGTCACTGATTTGCATCAATCCCCAGGCTTTATTGCTGCCATAGGAATTGGTGAAGCACCTATCGGATTACAAGGGACTTTCTCACTATGGGAATCCGCATCTGCCCTCCGAGATTTTGCATATAAGGGCGCCGCACATCAAAAGGCGATAGCGCAGACTAAAGATATTGATTGGTATAGCGAAGAACTCTTCGCCCGCTTTGAAGTCTTGGAACTTCGAGGTGAGATTTCTTCGATTACCCATAAGTAAGGCAGACTTGACCCATGTCGATCCGCCATTACAACCCACGTCGCAGACGCCGTGGCGGAGTCTCCCCGAAAACACGCAACTTCCTTTACGCACTCGTTGCACTCACTATTGCGCTGCAGATTTCCTATCCGCTCATCGGCGGTGAAGCACTTCGTATTGTCACAATCGCAACTGTCTATGCCGGGGCTCTTGCCATGATTTTGCATGGTCATCTCTCTTATGGATTCAAATACTCCTCACGATATGTGCCAGCGGTATTTCTCTTCGGCCTAGGAATCGAATCTCTTGGCTTACATACTGGTTGGCCCTTTGGTACTTATGAATATGACTCATCGCTAGGTGTTGCACTCTTTGGTGTTCCACTCGTTGTTCCCTTTGCCTGGTTGATGATGGTGCATCCAGCGCTCATAGCAGCGCGTCGAGTCACAACCAACTGGGTATTTATCTACGGCGGAGCACTTCTGATGGCCTGGGATTTATTTCTTGATCCACAGATGGTCGCAGCCGGCCGTTGGACCTGGGAAGTACCTGGTGCACACGTTCCCTTCACACCCGATATTCCACTTTCCAATGCCTTTGGTTGGTTACTTTCCGGGTTAGTCATAACCGGAATTTTGCATCTGATTCTGCCGCGCGAGCGACGCAAAGAGAGCGCCTCACTTGTTGCAGTCGATGCGCTATTGATTTGGACTTGGTTCTCAGGTTTTATCGGCAATCTCTTCTTCTTTGATCGCCCAGGCTTGGCCGTCTTCGCTGGATTTGTGATGGGAGTGATTCTTACGCCGTACTTCTTCTCCAGCTGGCTCGGTAATAAAGATTAGCCTCTGATGCGCTTTGCACTCTTTGTCCTGTGTTATCTCATCTTGCTCATCGCACTCTTTAACTTCTTTACCATTCGAATTCCTCGCAACAAGGCGGCGGTTTCCACGCCAGTAACCGTGCTGCTGCCTGTACGCAATGAGCTGGCCAATGTCGGCCCTTGTGTTGCGGGACTGATGGCGCAAAAAGATGTGAAGCAGCTGCAAGTAATCATCATTAATGATCAATCAACTGATAACACAGCCGAGGAGCTCAAAACAGCAATTGGTGCAGATTCCAGGTTTTCTGTGATCGAAGCCGATGAGCCACGCGATGGATGGCTCGGTAAAGTCTCCGCCCTCCACACTGGCTTTGCAAGAAGCACAGGTGAAGTCATCATCTGCCTCGATGCCGATGTGCGATTAGAAGCTGATGCCATTGCGCGCGCCGTCAATCAACTCCAAGATCTATCACTAGATTTTATTTCACCATATCCGCGCCAAATGGCAGGCACTTTCAGTGAAAAATTGATTCAGCCGCTACTTCACTGGTCATGGATGAGCACTGTCATTCTGCGCCTGGCCGAAAAAGTGCCACATCGAAGTACCGCGGTTTCTAATGGACAGTTCTTTCTTATCCGCGCCAAAGCTTTGACTGCAATCGATGGTTTCACATCTGTCTCAGCCAAGATTCTTGATGATGTAGAACTTGCCAGGTCACTGATTACCGCCGGGTTTTCAGGCGTAGTGACGGAAGGTTCTGGGATTTCACATACGCGCATGTATACAAATTTTGATGAGATTCGCCAGGGCTACGGTAAATCTCTTCACAAAGCATTCGGGGGTGCACTCGGCGCCATCGTTGCTTCGCTATTTATTGCCGCAACTGGTATCGCTCCACTACTTCTTGCACTCGATGGCTATCTCATCGGCTGGATCGCATTCTTCTGCATTGCATTAACGAGAGCACTCAGCGCCATTCGCTCTCGCTCTAATCCGCTCTACGCACTCTTGCATCCACTCTCTGCAGCCCTTCTTCTCTATCTCATCGCATACTCTTGGGCCAAGCGCGGAAGTATTCAGTGGAAAGGTCGCACCGTATGACCGGACACGTAGGTAAGGTAAAGCAGCCTGAACGTATTGCAGTTGTGGGCGCAGGTATCGGTGGACTTTGCACCGCAGCTCGCTTAGCAAAAGCAGGTCATCTCGTCACAATCTTTGAAAGCTCCAATCGCACCGGCGGAAAGTGCCGAACTGAATGGATCGGCCGCTATGCATTTGATACCGGGCCCTCACTTCTGACTCTGCCAGCTGTCTATCGTGATTTCTTTCAGCGCACCGGAGATGTCATGGGGCGCGTTCTTGAGATTGAAGAAGTAAATCCTTCTTTTGATTACCGCTTTCACGATGGCAAGAGTGTGAAATTTTCTAATCTTTCTCGCAAGAAGACGCTCGCCGCAATCTCTGAATCACTTGGAGAAGAAGCCGCCCTTGAATGGGATGAACTCATGCGCCAGGCAGAGGCGATGTGGGATGTCTCGCGTGGACCATTCGTGGAATCAGAGTTGAAATCTCCGCTCTCATTACTTAAAAGACCCAGGTTAATGCGCGATCTCAAGACGATTGCCCCCTGGAAATCACTGCGTGGAATCGGAATTCGCAATCCCTATTTGGCCAAGATCATGGATCGCTATGCAACATATAGCGGCTCAGATCCACGGGTGGCACCGGCTGTGCTTTCCACTATCGCATTTGTAGAAGAGGCTTTTGGTGCTTGGCATGTAAAAGGTGGCGTTGGCACGCTCTCTGAAAAGATTACAGAACGCTGTGAAAAACTTGGGGTCACTATTCGCCTAAATACCTACGTTGATGAAATAACAACTAAGTCAGGTGCAGTCACAGGTGTCGTGGTCCAGGGCCATCATGAAGAATTTGATCGCGTTGTGGCAAATGCTGATGCCCAAATTGTTTATACCAACCTGATGGCACCGACAAATAAAGTGGTAAAGATTCGTAAGCAACTCGCAAAATCAGAGCCTTCCCTTGCTGGCTTTTCACTGCTCTTGGGTCTGAAACCGAGTACTGCAGAGCCACTTGCCCACCACACAATCCTCTTTCCCGAAAATTATGATCTTGAATTTGAATCAATCTTCACCAGCAAGACTCCCGTTGAAAAACCTACTATCTATATCTGCGCCCCACGAGATCCGCTGATGGTTAAAGACGCTGGACATGAAGCCTGGTTTGTGCTTGTCAATGCACCACGACATGACCCCTACGAAGGTGGTTTCGATTGGAGTGATGCTGAATTTAACCAACGCTATGTCCACTCAATCATCAATCAGATTGAGGCTGCTGGAATTGCAGTACGTGATCGGCTAGAAGTTCTTGAAATTCGCACCCCACTTGATTTACAAGAGAGCGTGCATGCACCAGGTGGTTCTATCTATGGAAGTTCAAGTAATGGAGCGCGCTCGGCATTCTCGCGTGCTAAGAATCGTTCTCCTATTAAAGGGCTCTATCTTGTTGGTGGCTCTGCCCACCCTGGTGGCGGCTTGCCACTAGTTGGGTTAAGTGCCGAAATAGTTGCTAACGCAATTCTCGATTAAGACAAGGTCTTCTTGGCAACTCTCATTACTTGCACGAAGCTGACCAGAAGAAGAAGTATGAAGGCGTAGGAGATGTAAGTAACTCCTGGAATATCTAGAATGAAAATAATTAGAACAAGTGCCAGGAAAATTGCTCGCACCGGACGCTCTGTTGCCGTAACAACTCCAACTTCAGAGTGACCAAGGGATGCAAGCCGTGCCCGGGCATATTCCTGGGTAGCTGCAATCGTCCACATCAGAATTGCTGCCCAGGCCGGAATTCCCACAGTCCACCCAAAGTAGAGCCAGCACGCTTCCGAGATGCGATCGGCAATGGAATCAAGAACTGAGCCCCACTTACTTTCGCGCCCCTGCACAATGGCGACACTCCCATCGATGCCATCGAAGAAGAGGGAAACGACAAGAAGAACTAGTGCGATGCCAGCACTTGATGAAAATGCCATCGCAACTGCAGTTGCGAGTCCAAGGAGCGTTAAGAAATTTGGGGTGAACTTCAGCGCCGTACATACGCGTGCAACTTGATAGGAAAAGCTGAGCCAGCCAGCAACTGCGCCTTTAATCGCCGCTCCCCCATGAAGAGTGCTCCAGCGCTCTTTGAATTCTTGCTCAGTAAGTGCGCTCATCGTTCATCTTTAATCTGTGCGTAAATTTCTCTGGTGGCAGTTGATGAATTCATTGTGTAGAAATGAAGTCCGGGAGCTCCGCTTTCCAGTAATTGATGGCAGAGATTTGTGGCTATCTCCACACCTAACTTACTGACATCTTCTGGATTGTCTTCCACCGCAGCAAAACGCGCTGCAATGGATGAAGGAATTGGTGTTCCACCCAGTTCTGCCATCCGGTTAAGTTGTTTCACATTTGTCACCGGCAAGATGCCAGCAATGATGGGAAGGCTGGAACCCTTGGCCGCTAACTTATCAACCAGCGCTTTCCACTTATCTACTTCAAAGAAGAATTGCGTGGTTGCAAATGTTGCACCACGTCGCTGCTTTTCAAGCAGTACATCAATATCTTTATCAATATCTCCAAGAGAACTCGGATGGCCATCAGGAAATGCTGCAACACCGATTGTAAATCCACCGAACTCTGCCGCCATGGTGACCAATTCATCTGCGTGATTGAGTCCGCCTTGCGTGGGAACCCATGGTGCTCGCGGTCCGCCGGCCGGATCTCCGCGCAGAGCCAAAATACTTGTGATTCTGGCATCGCGATACTTTCCAAGAATCTCAAGTAACTCATCACGAGTTGAGCCCACACAGGTTAAGTGTGCAACGGTAGGAATATGTGTGCGCGAAGTAATTTCAGAAGTAATGCGAATAGTGCGATCTCGCGTACTTCCACCTGCGCCATAGGTCACAGAGATAAAGTCTGGGGAAATTGATTCCAGTTGTGACATCGCCGACCAGAGGCGCGCTTCACCTTCGACATCCTTAGGCGGGAAGAATTCAAAGGAGTACGTGACTCCACTTCGCACGCTGCTTTTCTCCACTGCCTCAGAGTATCGTTGCGCCGTGGATAAAGAGCTCACTTCAAGTATCGATAGCGTGCGCAGCGCCGTCAAGGAAGAGCTCACCCACTACCTGGCAGAACAGCGCGACTACCTGACCAGCATCGCATCTGAGTTGGGTCCGGTCTGCGATGCACTCGAAGATTATCTGCTCGAAGGTGGCAAGCGACTTCGTCCGCTCTTTGCTTACGCCGGCTTTATGGCCGCCGGCGCTAAGCCCACTCGCGCAGATATTCGTGCAATGGCCAGCCTAGAACTCTTGCAAGCATGCGCACTTATTCATGATGACCTCATGGACGGTTCTGATACCCGCCGTGGAAAACCTGCCATACATCGCCACTTTGAATCACTACACAGACAAGGATCTATGGCGGGAGTGCCAGAACAATTTGGCGCAGCAGCTGCAGTGTTACTTGGCGACTTGGCTTTGGTCTGGTCTGATCACATGTTACATAACTCAGGGTTATCGCACGAGAGCTTGCTGGCAGCGCTGCTGATTCACGATGAGATGCGCATTGAATTAATGGCCGGTCAGTATCTAGATGTGCGAGAAGCCGGAGAGAAAGAATTTAGCGTTGCACGTTCGCTACGTATTGCTCGGTATAAATCTGGCAAATACACCATCGAGCGTCCACTTCATCTGGGCGCAGTGATTGCAAGCCCGGCCCAAAGTGAACATGGCCAACTCCTTAATGTCCTTTCGGCATACGGGCTACCACTCGGAGAAGCCTTCCAATTGCGCGATGACTTATTAGGAATCTTTGGCAATCCTGATGTTACAGGAAAACCGGCCGGTGATGATTTACGCGAAGGAAAGCGCACGGTATTGATGGCGATGACGCTAGAGAAAGCCAGTGCACCCGCGCGGCGAGAATTGCAACGTGACCTGGGCAACCCAACTCTCACCGTGCAGCGAATCGAGGAGTTGCGTACCATCATCACTGAAACTGGCGCCGTGGCTGATGTAGAAAAGCTCATCGAAGGCTTGGCGACAGAATCAAAGATCGCAGCTCAATCATCTGCCATTGCCGCAGATGCCCAACCTTTTCTATTGGCACTTGCCGATAGCGCTATCCGCAGGAGTCACTAATGGTTGCACGTGTAAAAGGCCCTACCGATCATGTTGTTGTTGTCGGAGCCGGTTTAGCTGGGCTCAGCGCAGCGATGCGACTTGCTGGCGCCGGGCGAAAAGTCACCGTTGTCGAACGTGAATCTGTGCCTGGTGGACGAAATGGTCTGCTTAAAAAAGATGGGTATTCATTTGATACCGGACCGTCTGTGTTAACAATGCCATCCCTGATTCAAGATGCATTCTCATGTGTCGGTGAAGATATGAAGGATTGGCTTGAATTAATGCCACTTTCTCCGTTATACCGCGCCTTCTATGCCGATGGTTCACAAATTGATGTCCATGCCAACACTGCCCGGATGGAAGAGGAGATTCGTACAAAAGTCTCTGCCGAAGAAGCACTTGGCTATCGTCGTTACGTTGATTTCGTCACCAAGTTATATAAGTATGAAATGAATGACTTTATTGATAGAAATATTGACTCACCACTTAACTTACTCACGCCTAACCTGGCGCGACTCATCGCACTCGGTGGCTTCAAACGCCTGCAGCCGAAGGTAAATCAATTCCTGAAAGATCCTCGCTTGCAAAAGGTCTACTCATTCCAAGCCATGTATGCCGGCGTAAGTCCGCAACAGGCTTTAGCAATCTACGCCGTCATTGCCTATATGGACTCAGTCAACGGCGTCTTCTTTCCTAAGGGTGGAATGCACGCCGTTCCTCGAGCACTAGCAGCTGCGGCAACTAAGCATGGGGTTGAATTTAAATACAACACCACAGTTACCGCTCTTGATAAGCAGAATGGTCGGGTGAAAGCGGTACTTACCAATACAGGTGAGCGCATTGAGTGCGATGTAGTTGTGATGAACCCAGATCTGCCGGTTGTGTGGCGCGAGCTACTAGGCAAGACACCGCTAAATATCAAGCGCCTTAAGTACTCACCATCATGTGCCACACTCCTTGTGGGCTCTTCCAAGAAATATGACCATATTGCCCACCACAATATTCACTTCGGTAAATCTTGGGATGGCGTCTTCGATGAATTGATTAAGAAGAAGCAGTTGATGTCTGACCCATCTGTGCTTGTCACAGTTCCATCTCATGACGACCCGAGCCTGGCACCTGCCGGCAAGCAGTCGTATTACGTTCTCTTCCCAACTCCTAACTTGACCGCAAATATCGATTGGACCAAGCAGTCAGGGCCATATCGAGATTCCATGATTAAGACTTTAGAAGAACGTGGCTATACCGGCTTTGGCGATGCCATTGAAACTGAAGTAATGACAACCCCACTTGATTGGCAGAGACAAGGCATGGAGCAGGGTGCACCATTTGCTAGCGCACATACCTTCTTCCAAACCGGTCCATTTAGACCTCGCAATATTGCTGCCGGTTTTGAAAACGTAGTCTTTGCCGGCAGTGGAACCCAACCCGGCGTGGGAGTTCCGATGGTTCTCATCTCAGGTCGTCTTGCCGCCGAACGCATTGTGGGTCCGGTTAAGTAAATGGATGCGTTGCTGCAAGCGTCTTACCTTGAATGTAAGCGCCTGAACTCGCTGCATGGCAAGACGTATTACTTAGCAACGTTATTGCTTCCCAAGAACAAGCGCCCATACGTGCACGCCCTCTATGGCTTTGCCCGTTACGCCGATGAAATTGTCGATGATCTAGCATCTACGCTCACGCCCCAAGAGAAGGCGGACGCGCTTCGCAGTTGGAGTACCGGTGTATTAAATGATTTAGCGGCAGGGCGCTCCACTGATCACATTGGCAGAGCCTTAGTAGATACGGCTAAAAAGTTTGCTATTCCCCATCAGCACTTCGTGGATTTCTTACACTCGATGGAGATGGACTTAACCGTCACGCACTACCAAACATATGAAGACTTACTTGAATATGTCTATGGCTCTGCCGCCGTCATCGGCCTTGAGATGGTTCCCATCCTTGGCTACTCCGATGAGCGAGCATTTGAAGCGGCCAAGAAGTTAGGGATTGCATTCCAGCTTGCTAACTTCATCCGTGATGTGGGAGAAGATCTTGACCGCGGCCGGGTATATCTACCATTGCAAGAACTTGCGCAATTCGGTGTTGATAGAGAGATGTTAGAACGTAGAAAGTTAACACCCGAGATTGTTGCAGCACTTAAGTTTCAAATCGCGCGCGTGCGCCAATTGCAAGCAGAGTCACAGGTGGGAATCTCATACTTGGATAAGGAGTCTCGCCCATGTATTCGTGCGGCAAGTGAGCTCTATTGCGGCATCGTCGATGAAGTCGAAGCAATTGGCTATGACATATTTAATAAGCGGGCCAAGACATCAACTGCTCGCCGCTCCAAAGTAGCTGGCCTTGCTTTTCTGCAGGCAATTGTGGCTCGTATCGGTTAGAGTTTGCCCGCACGGGAGCCAAAGTGGCTGAGAGGACTTCATTGAAGTCGACCGTCTGACTGGTCCGGTAATGCGGATCTAGAAATGGCAGGTGTATCTTGTTTTCAACTCTATTTACCGCATGGGGATATGACGTCTCTTATCTCGAATTTATCGCTTCCCTAGTCTCATTCATCGGTGTCGCACTAGGCATTACTAGAAAGCGAATTACCTGGCCATGGTGGGCGGCAAGCAGCGTTCTATATGGCATCTTCTTTTTGCAGTATGAACTCTATGCCAGTGCCGCTCTTCAACTTATTTTCATCGCAGCCGCCATCATTGGTTGGTTTGGCTGGGAACCAACCGGTGCCAAGCCAGGACCAGTAAAGAACTCTTATCGCATCTATATCCTGGCTGCGATTTTAATTTCCACTCTGGCACTTGGGCCAGTACTTAAATCTTTGGGAGCAGCCTCTACTTACGTCGATGCCATTCTCTTCTTTGGAAGTTTTGCCGCGCAAATGCTGATGGTCTATCAAAAGTATGAGACCTGGCCACTATGGCTGGTAGTCGATGCTGGATACGTCGCCCTCTATGCCTCACAAGGGTTACTCTTTACAACATTGCTCTATGTACTCTTCACAATCATGGCAGCACTGGGATGGAGCAGTTGGTATGGAGCTCACCGCCGCGCTACTAGATCTCTGTAACGGTGTAGCGCAACCCGTCATTGCAATCGATGGACCAGCAGGTGGTGGAAAAACTACCCTTGCACAAAATCTTGCACTCGCCTTTGCCACATCTCTGTCCACCACCGTGATTCATATGGATGATCTCTACAATGGCTGGAATGACGCACTCGATGAAGATTTCTCATTAGTCCTATCGAATATCGTCGGATTACATAAGAAATCAGCGAATATTTCCTATTCTTCCTATAACTGGAGTGAGGCGAAATTCGATGAAGCAAAAGAAGTGCCGCGCACGCAATTATTGATTTTAGAAGGTGTGGGAAGCGGTCAGAGTTCTATCCGCTCTTCACTCGCAGCCTTAATCTGGATAGATATCAACGATAAGCAAGGTTTGGCGCGGGTTATCGCGCGCGATGGCGAATCAATAAGAGTTCCGATGGAGAAGTGGCTCACACTTCAGGAGCAACACTTTCACCTCGAAGGTACGCAGAACGACGCGGATTTCATACTCACTACCTAGAATTTGCCATATGTCTGACCTGACCGGCGAGCTTATCGATGGGCGTTATCAACTCATCCGCCAGCTGGCCAGCGGCGGTATGGCCAGCATCTATGAGGCTGTAGATACCAGACTTGATCGCAAAGTGGCAGTCAAGATCATGCATCCACACCTTGCCCAAGATGAGCAATTTGTGGAACGTTTTATTCGCGAAGCAAAAGCTGCCGCATCATTAACACATCCCAATATTGTCGCCGTTCAAGACCAGGGCTGGAACCAAAATGGAACACCAGCAGTATTTCTTGTCATGGAGCTGATCCAAGGTCACACCCTTCGGGAATACCTCAACGAACGTGGGAAGTTATCAATTGATGATGGCATTAAATTTCTATCGCCCGTCTTAAGCGCACTTGCTGCTGCCCACAAAATCGGCATTGTTCACCGTGATATCAAGCCTGAAAATATCTTGATTTCCAAAGAAGGTCGCATCAAGGTTGCAGATTTTGGTCTGGCCAAAGGTCCACTACTGGGCGGAACAATGACGGCTGAATCAAGTGTCATTCTCGGCAGCGTTTCCTATTTATCGCCAGAGCAAGTGCAACGTGGCATTGCAGATGCCCGAAGTGATGTGTATTCCATCGGCATCACAGCATTTGAGATGTTTACCGGCAACAAACCATTTGAAGGTGATGCTCCTATTCAAGTGGCATATATGCATGTTAATAACCGAGTGCCAAAAATAAGTTCGGTGCTAGACAACGTTCCCAAGGCACTCGATGAATTGATCTACCGGGCAACCAGTGCTAACCCTGATGAGCGTCCGCGCGATGCTGGAGCATTCTTTGAAGAGCTAAGTGCACTGAATCCCAAGAAGAACCAGCTGAGTCTTGAATTAGATATCCCCATTGCACCAATGCGCCCGAAGAAGGAACCTAAATCACTGCGCAAGCGTGTGCGCGAAATTACCGCTGCGGTTCCAGTTCCAAAAGCCCAGGAAACAACGGCCCAAGTGGAAAAGCGTAAGAAGATAAGTAAGCGGGTGAAGCGAAATAGATTTATCGCACTCGGGTTGGCAGTCGCACTTGGAATATTCGGTTGGTATGCCCTGATTGGACCAGGTTCCCGCGTTGTTGTTCCCTCCACCGTGGGTGCGACCCAAGATGAAGTACGCGCCGCACTTGACCCACTCGGGCTCACCTTTGTCGTTACCGAAAAACGATTTAGCGAAGAGATTGCTGCCGATCGAGTCATTGCATCCTCTCCCGAAGGCGGCGGACGCATTGATCAAGGAGGAATTGTTGACCTCGTTATCTCTAGAGGACCAGAGCGTTATGCGATTCCACAACTAGCTGGTCTGACTCCAAAAGCTGCTACGAATTTAGTGAAAAAACTACCACTGTCGCTACAGCCAAATATTGAAGAGTTTAACCTCACTGTTCCCAAAGGTTATGTGATTGGCTCGGTGCCAAATTCTGGCGAGAAGGTAAAGCGTGGCACCGCAATTACGATTCGCATCTCTAAAGGAATCGAACAAATTGCAGTTGCATCATATGTGGGCAAGAGTGCAGATCAAGCGCTCAATGAACTTACCGAAGCTGGTTTCATGGTGAGTTCGATCTACGGCTTTAGTGAGTTGCGACTTGCCGGTGAAGTTATCTCCCAAAAGCCCGAAGGTGGGAAGAGCGTTAACAAAGGTGCAGAGATTGAGCTCGTCGTATCTAAAGGTTCACAATTTGCATACATTCCTAATGTCTTCTCCATCGAGGAATCGCTAGCGATTCAAAGCCTGAAAGATCTTGAACTCAAAGTTGTCGTGAAGAAGATTGGCAAAAAAGCGATAAAGAAAGTCACTTCTGTTTCACCGAAGGTAGGCACGAAGGTTAAACGTGGCAGTACTGTAACCATCACAGTAGGGTGAGCCGGTGAAGAAACCTCGTATCGGCGCCCACACCCCCACATCTGGCGGAATGGCTAAGCGATCTATCGCCTATGCCGAACTTACTGGCGCTGAAGCTATTCAAGTCTTCACATCCAATCCTCGTGGTTGGGCGATGCCGGAAACAAACCATGAAGCAGATGCCATCTTCCGAGAAAAAGCGGCGGCACTGGATCTAGAAACGTATGTGCATGCACCATTTTTGATCAATCTAGGTTCGCCTACCGAAGGCACCTATAAGAATTCATTGGCATCAACTGAGTACTCGCTCAAGCGCGGTAAGGAGATTGGCGCGTTAGGTGTGGTGGTTCATACCGGCTCGGCAGTTAATGAAGACTTTATTGATAAAGCGTGGAAGCAGATTAATAAAGGCATGATGCCAATTCTTGAGGCGCTCTCAGATGATGCGCCATACCTGCTACTAGAACCCACCGCCGGACAGGGGCAATCGCTAGTAAAGCGCATTGAAGATCTTGAATACTATTTAAAAGCCCTTGAATATCATCCAAAGGTCGGAATTTGTCTGGACACCTGCCACGTCTTTGCCGCAGGCCATGACATTGCAAAAAAGGGTGGCATGAAAGAAACGTTGGATCTCTTAGTTGAAGTTGCCGGCATCGAACGTATTCAACTGATTCACGCCAATGACTCAATGGATGTGTGTGGCGCACTTAAAGATCGCCACCAAAATATTGGCGAAGGATTTATCGGCGTTGACCCATTTAAAGAACTCTTACATCACCCAGCTGTTGCCAACGCTCCCCTGATTCTTGAAACTCCAGGAATGGAGCCCGAGCACGGTGCTGAAATTGCACTGCTAAAGAAGTTGCGGGGATGAGTTCTTCGCATGCGCTAAAGATGCGCCTTGCGCCTTGGGCGCTGCTGCTCGTTTCTGCATCATGGGGCCTTGCCTTTGTGGTTATGAAAGATGCGATCGAGCGCCAGAGCGTGAACAGCTTTCTCTTCACCCGTTTTCTAGTTGCCGTCATTGCCATGTGCTTACTTAAACCCACTGTCATTCAATCAATTAACCGGGAAATACTGCGGAAAGGATTTATCGCAGGTCTTTTTCTAGCAGCTGGATATATTTTGCAGACGCTAGGTCTGGCACTTACCGGCGCCGCCGTTACTGGATTTATCACCGGGCTCTATGTTGTTGCCACACCAGTGATTGCAGCTCTCGTGCTTCGTGTGCGAATCACTGCCTTCACCTGGGGATGCGTTCTGCTAGCCACCGTTGGTCTAGCTCTACTCTCACTTAAAGGGTGGAACCTTGGCTATGGCGAGTTCTTAGTCTTCTTATGCGCCATTGCCTTTGCCGCTCACATCATCGCCTTAAGTAAATGGAGCAATGGACTCGATGTCTATGCCATGACCATCGTGCAACTTGCAACGTGTGCGCTAGCAACAGGTCTCATCTCACTTATTCAAGGTTATGAAGCACCTCCAGATCGCAATGGTTGGTATGTCGTTCTCTTCACCGCCATCATTTGCACAGCCGTCGCCTTTGTTGTGCAGACTTGGTCGCAGGCACATATGTCAGCAACAAAAGTCGCCGTTATTTTGACCATGGAAGTTGTCTTCGCCGCCCTCTTTGCCGTGGTTTTCGGCGGTGAATCCCTCTCACTACGCACATTATTTGGTGGTGTTCTAGTCTTCGCCGCCATGTTTATGATTGTGCTTAAGGAGGCCTAAAGATGGCAATTGATCTACGTTCAGATACCGTCACGGCGCCCAGCACTGGGATGCGAGCTGCAATGGCTGGCGCTGCTGTCGGTGATGATGTGTACGGCGATGATCCCACCGTTAATTCACTAGAAGAGCGCGTTGCCGCACTCTTTGGTCACGAGGCCGGTCTATTTAGCCCCACTGGTTCACTTGCAAATCAATTAGCAATTCGCACCTTAGTAAAGCCCGGCGAAGAGTTGCTGACCGAAACTAGTTCTCATATCGTGCGCGCCGAGCTCGGAGCCGCTGCAACATTTAGCGGAATCACTACTCGCACCTGGCAGTCAACCCATGGTGTGTTACGCGCCGAGGATCCACTTGCAATTGCCCATGAAAATGCCGGGCCATATTTAGTATCAACAACTGCAATTGCAATTGAGAACACCCACAACTTTGGTGGCGGAACGATTCAACCCATTGATGAGATTGCAGTTCTGGCTCGAGCCGCACGAGCTCGTGGAATTGCGATGCACTTAGATGGTGCCCGCATCTGGAATGCCCATGTCGCATCAGGAGTTTCACTACTCGAATACGGCAAACACTTTGACACTATTAGCGTCTGCCTCTCCAAAGGCTTAGGTGCCCCGATTGGTTCACTCATGCTTTCAACCAAGGCACGAGTGGCAGAGGCGCGCATCTGGCGCAAGCGCTATGGCGCTGGAATGCGACAAGTGGGAATCATCGCCGCTGCCGGCCATTACGCACTAGATCAGAACATCACTCGGCTTGGCGACGATCACACCAAGGCGAAGAAGATTGCGCGCGCGATGCATGCACTGAATCCATCGCTTGTGCATCCAGATAATGTGCACACAAATATTGTGGGCCTTGACCTTGTTGGTATTGGCATGACAGCGGCCGAGTTAAATACCCGCTGCCGTGAAGCTGGGTTATGGATTAGCGCACTTGGTAAACATTACGCACGTCTTGTCACTCATATGGATGTCAGTGATGGGCAATGCGAGGAAGCAATTGCGATATTACAGCGCGCCCTCGTGGCGAAGTAACCACTCTTTCTTATCTAAACCATAGGCATAATTACCGAGTGATCCCCCGGTTTTAACTATTCGATGACACGGCACCACCAGCACAATTGCATTCTTGGCACACGCACTTCCCGCTGCCCGAATCGCAGCCGAACTTCCGGCCCGAATCGCAAGTTCGGCATAGGAAATGACTTTGCCGGGGCGAATCTTCTTCATCGCCTTCCATGCCTCTTGTGAAAAATGACCACCCGTTTGGCGCACATGTATTGCACTTAAGGCAGCGATATCGCCATCAAAGTAATCGGTGAGCAAATCAGTGATGACTGGAATCTTCTTCACGCTAGTGATTTCTCGCAATGAATCTTCTTGACTCAAACTTTCCTTGAGCGCCTTCACGCTCGATAAATTAGCGGCCAGCACCACATGCTCATCTGCGATGAGATTGAGAGTTCCGATCGGGGTTTGAAAAGTGGAGAGAAGCAACGTCACGCTGGCAAAGTTAGCGGTCGCGCAACATTTCGGCAACCAAAAATGAGAGTTCAAGTGACTGCGAATGATTCAGGCGTGGGTCGCACGCTGTCTCATAGCGCGACTCGAGATCCTTTTCTGAGACCTCATTGCCCCCGCCAAGACACTCGGTGACATCATCACCGGTGAGTTCGATATGGATTCCACCTGGGTGTGTCCCTAGTTTCTTATGCACCTCAAAGAAGCCACGCACTTCATCTAGTACATCTTCAAAGTTACGGGTCTTATAGCCATTCTTTGATTCAAAGGTATTGCCATGCATGGGATCACAGACCCAGAGCACTTGTGCTCCGCTTTTAGTAACGCCTTCGACAAGTTTGGGAAGTACTTCGCGGATGGTCTTAGCGCCCATGCGCGTAATAAAGGTAATGCGCCCTGGTTCATCATCAGGGTTGAGTTTGGCGATCAGCGCTAGCGCATCTTCCACAGTTGATTTCGGCCCCAACTTCACTCCGATTGGATTGCGCACCTTAGATGCGAAATCAACATGTGCACCGTCTAGTTGTCTTGTGCGCTCACCGATCCAGATGAAGTGCCCAGAGACGTCATACGGTAGCTCGGTTCGGGAATCAATACGCGTCAACGCCTTCTCGTATTCGATGATGAGTGCTTCATGGCTGGCATAGAAATCAACGGCCTTAAATTGCTCCGGATCAACACCAGCAGATGCCATGAAGGCAAGTGCTCGGCCAATTTCAGTAGCCATCTGTTCGTACTTCTCACCGAACTTTGAATCGCGGATAAATCCCTTATTCCATTCATGCACCTGACGAAGGTCGGCAAATCCACCACGCGTAAATGCTCGAACCAGGTTCAGGGTTGCGGCAGAGGTGTTATATACACGGACTAAACGCTGTGGATCTGGAGTGCGAGCACTTTCGGTAAATTCAATATCGTTTACCGCATCTCCTCGGTACGCCGGAAGAGTTACATCACCACGAGTTTCCAGGTCGTTAGAGCGTGGCTTGGCAAACTGTCCAGCCATGCGTCCAACCTTGATTACCGGCAAACTTGAGTGATATTGCAATACAGCCGCCATCTGCAAGATTGTCTTAATTCGATTACGAATGGAATCTGCCGTGGCTGAGGCAAATGTCTCTGCGCAATCTCCACCTTGCAACCAAAATGCTCGACCTGCGGCAGCTTCGGCAATCTTTGCTTTCAGATCATCGCACTCACCAGCAAAGACAAGTGGTGGTAACGCTTTGAGATCAGCAACGGCCTTAGCAAGTGGCGCGCCATCTTTGCCACCAGGCCAATTAGGTTGCTGCGCAGCAACTAGCGTGGGGTCAAAGAGGTTATCCAACTTCGAGGAAGAGTTCATAGGCATAATCGTAGAGCGTTCAATTGCAATCTCGGAGCGAGATTAGCCAAAGAACGAAGTGATCTCCTCATAGCGCTCGAAGGGAACGGTTTTAAGGACATCAGTTGCCGATGCCAATGGCACGCGTGCAATCTTTGTGCCGTGAAGAGCCATCATCTTTCCGAAATCTCCGTCATGGACTGCCGTAATTGCTTCCAGTCCAAATCGTGAGCTAAGAACTCGGTCAAATGCCGAAGGAGTTCCACCGCGCTGGATATGGCCCAGAACTGTGCAACGGGTTTGGTAACCAGACTTTTTCTCAATCTCTTTGGCAAGCCAATCACCGATACCTGAGAGTTGAACATGGCCAAATGCATCAAGTGGTTGGTCTTTGGTAATCATGTCTCCATCTTGTGGGATAGCACCTTCTGCAATAACAATGATGGGAGCTGTGCCAGTTTCAAAACGTGACTTCACATATTCACAGACCTTATCGACTGAGAACTTAACTTCTGGAATCAAGATACAGGCAGCATCGCCGGCGATTCCGGAATGCAGTGCAATCCAGCCTGCGTGACGGCCCATGACCTCAACGATGAGTGGGCGGTGGTGTGATTCAGCCGTGGTGTGCAGGCGATCAATTGCCTCCATCGCAATATTTACTGATGTATCAAATCCGAATGTGAAATCTGTATTGTTCAGGTCGTTATCAATCGTCTTTGGGACTCCGATTACCTTCACACCCAAAGCATCGAGTTTTGTTGCCACACCGAGTGTGTCCTCGCCGCCAATTGCAATGAGTACGTCAATTCCTTGGTCAGCAAGATTCTGCTTAATGCGCTCTACGCCATTTTCAATTTTAAATGGGTTGGTACGTGATGACCCAAGAATGGTCCCACCCTTGGCAAGAATGGGTTTCACTGTTGCTAGATCTAGCGGCATGGTTAGCGCCTCAAGCGGGCCTTTCCAACCATCGCGGAATCCAACGAATTCATATCCATACTCTTTGATTCCCTTTGTGACGACTCCACGAATAACCCCGTTGAGTCCTGGGCAGTCGCCCCCACCAGTAAGAATTCCAATGCGCATTACATACTCCAAAATTGGCTGATTGGTAGTCAACATTGACTGGCACAGTCTAGCCTTTCCACTATGACACTAGCGCCAGAAATACGTGCTTTCCTAGAAGCCGGTGCTACTGCCGGATTACCACAAGTGTGGGAAGCCCCCATCGAAGTCATCCGCGGAAATAGGCAATCTCAGACAGCATTTACCGGCCCGGTAGAAAAAGTCGCGGAAGTAGTTAACACATTTATCCCAGGCCCAACAGCTGATCTTCCGATTCGCATCTACCGACCAACAACAGCTACCAACGCCCCAGCGATTATCTATCTGCATGGCGGCGGTTGGGTACTGAACTTCCTCGATATTTATGATGCATCCCTATCTCGTCTTGCAAATAAAACGGGGGCAACAATTATTAGCGTGCACTACCAAAAGGCCCCGGAGCATCCATTTCCAATTCCATTTGATGACTGCTATGCCACCCTGCTCTGGGTGATTAAGAACGCCAAATCACTACAGATTGATAAGAATAGAATTGGCGTTGCCGGTGATAGCGCCGGTGGAAATCTGGCATCGGCAGTTTCACTCAAAGCGCGCGATAATGGAATTACGCTGGCATTCCAGCTCCTTGTCTATCCCGCCAATGATCGCAACTTCGACACTGCTTCTTATAAAGAACATGCAACTGGGTATGGGCTGACAACCCAGGCGATGGAATGGTTCTGGGATCAATATTTACAAGGTGATACACATGATCAAAATCCTTATGCAATTCCACAAAGAGCGAAAGATTTTTCGGCATTGGCTCCCGCCATCATCATCACAGCCCAATACGATCCGCTGCTCTCTGATAGCGAGAAATATGCTGAGGCGCTAAGAAATGCTGGCGTCACAGTGCAATACCGCGAGTATGAAGGAATGATTCATGGCTTTTACTCAAATATGGGCATCACACCAACATCGGCCACAGCAATTGATTTCGCTGCCGCTGAAATTAGAAAGCTCATCTAAGTAGTGTCAAGACGCGGTTGGTTCCTTTTTATCTTAGTTGGCTTCCTTTGGGGTATTCCGTACCTATTTATTAAGGTTGCCGTAGATCCCGACAATGGGTTTACGCCAGCAATCGTCGTCTGTCTTCGCACCGCAATCGGCGCAGCCATTTTGATTCCTATCGCCATGAAGCAGAAACAGCTCATGCCAGCACTTCGTGGAATCAAATATGTTGCGCCATATGCACTCTTAGAGATGATCGGACCCTGGATTCTGATCGGCACCGCCGAACAGAAGATTTCATCTGGGCTTGCCGGACTTCTTATCGCTTCAGTTCCGATCTGGGCGACCATCTTTGCCTCTATGCAAGGAGATAAAACAGTCTGGCATCGCACGCGATTAGCGGGGTTGGTACTCGGTTTCATCGGACTTGTTGCAGTTGTTGGTATTGAAAGCATTAAGGGAAGCTCTGATGCCCTCTCCATCTTTATGGTGCTAGTTGCTGCAGTGGGTTATTCATATGCGGTGATGATGGTGCAACGGGCGCTGCCTGGAGTTTCCGGAATTGCAATCAATGGTGTGGCGATGGCGATTTCGGCGCTCTTCTATCTTCCCTTCACCATTGTTCAGTGGCCAACGCATGAGATTTCAACTGCCGCAATTAACTCAATTATCGGTCTTGGAGTTCTTTCGACCGGGGCGGCATTCGCTGCTTTCTTCACACTTGTATCGATTATTGGCGTTGCCCGCGGATCACTGGTGACCTATCTCAATACCGCTTTCGCAGTAGTTCTGGGTGTGCTTATTCTCGGTGAACCACTGACAATCGGAATGGCGCTAGGTCTGCCGTTGGTATTGATTGGTTCTTACTTCGCGAGCCGAAAGCCAGTAACTAAGTAATTCGCGCCATAATGTGACAATGCTTGAAGCGCTCTTCCTTGGTTTAGTACAAGGTCTCACCGAATTCATTCCAGTTTCCTCCAGTGCTCACATCCGAATCGTTGGTGAGCTCTTGCCGAATGCAAGTGATCCAGGGGCTGCCTTTACCGCAATCACTCAGATTGGCACAGAGCTGGCTGTTCTTCTCTACTTTAGAAAAGACATCCTGAACATCATTCGCGCTTGGTTCAGACGCGATGGTTCCCCGGAAGCGCGCCTTGGAACGCTCATTATTATTGGTTCTCTGCCCATCGTAGTTCTCGGCTATCTCGGTCAGGATTACATCACCAATCACTTCAGATCACTCTGGATTGTTGCCACAACTCTGATTCTCTTTGGTCTGATCCTTGGCTACGCAGATCACATCGGAAAACGGGAAAAATCACTAGATGTGTTAAATTCCAAAGATGGTATTGCCTACGGCCTGGCCCAATCTCTTGCACTCATTCCAGGTGTTTCAAGGTCCGGTGCAACGATTGCCCTCGGTAGATTTCTTGGATACAAACGCGAAGCTGCACTGCGCTACTCATTCTTGCTCGCAATTCCGGCGGTATTTGGAAGTGGGCTCTATGAATTAAAGGCCGCCCTGGGAGATTCAACAGTCTCGGTCTATTCCATGCCAGAGATCTTGGCTGCCACAGTTGTGGCATTTATTGTCGGCTATAGCGTCATTGCCTGGCTGATGAAATTTATTGCAACCAAGACCTTCACGCCATTTGTTATCTATCGAGTGGTGCTAGGTTGCGCACTCCTGATTGCACTTGCCACCGGCGCACTTAGCGCTCAATAAAACCAAGTCTCTCCAGTAATTTCGGATCGCGCTGCCACTCCTTGGAAACTTTCACATGAAGACCGAGAAATATTCGTGCACCAAGTTCGCGCTCGATATCTGTTCGTGCCCGCATTCCAATATCTTTGAGACGCTCTCCTTGGTGACCCAAGATGATTCCGGTCTGTGAATCGCGCTCAACGTGAATCGTTGCGTGAATATCAAAAAATGGCCGACTTCCCTTTTCTTCCCGCTCTGACATTTCATCAATAGTGACCATAATCGAATGTGGCAGCTCTTCCCGAGCATCGCGCATGGCTGCTTCACGGATGAGCTCACAGATGAGTTGTTGAATTCCTTGATCACTCTTCATATCTTCCGGATAGAAGGCAGGTCCAGCAGGAAGGTTCTTACCAATCAGCTCTTCCAGCAAATCTATCTGCTCGTGGATTGCAGCAGAGATGGGAACAATTTCATCCCAGGTGAAACCTTTGGCAAGTTCTGAGATGCCAAGTAAGCGGGTGGCAATGTTCTTCTTTGAAACTAAATCAGTTTTCGTCACAAGTGCAAATTTCTTTGCCCGTGGATGCTTAGCAATTTCAGCTGCGATAAATTCATCACCAGCACCAGATGTTTCATCAGCCGGCAGACACATCATCACAATATCGACGGAATCCATACTTTCATTGACTACCGCATTAAGGCGATGGCCGAGCAAAGTCTTTGGTTTATGCACTCCCGGAGTATCTACAAGCACTGCTTGAAATTCTGGGTTGTTCACAATTCCGCGAATTGCATGGCGGGTGGTATTTGGGTGCGGAGAGGTAATGGCGATCTTGCTACCAACCAGTGCGTTAATGAGAGTTGATTTTCCAGTGTTAGGGCGCCCGACTATTGCGACAAAGCCGGAACGGAATTCACTCATGCGCATATTCTCTCACTTCACACGAGCATTACCTAAAGGGCGGAAATCAACTCCATCGCATCGGCAACCGATGTCACTAATTCAGCGGCACGTTCGCCAATAAGTCGATGACACCCTTCCGATGATGGCGAACTAATTGGTCCCGGAATTGCCATGACTGGACGCATTAGCTCTGCGGCATCACGGGCGGTGCGCAGAGAACCGCTTCTAAATGCAGCTTCAACAACGAGTGTGCTCAAGGACAACGCTGCAATAAGACGATTGCGGATAAGAAACCTGTGTGGCATCGCAGTGACGCCCGGCATTACTTCACTGATGATCGCACCGTTTTCACAGATCTCATCAAAGAGTCGTGCATTACCGGCCGGATATTGCACATCAATGCCGGAAGCAATCACGGCAATCGTGCGCCCTTCTGCAACCAGCGCCCCACGATGGGCGGCGGTATCTATTCCATATGCTCCCCCACTGATGATGTCCCACTCTCGATCGACAAAACCTGCTGCAAAATCACCAGCTAATCGCACGCCATACGGTGTTGGATTTCTCGTTCCCACAATGGCAAGGGAAGGATTGTTCAGAATTGAAAGATCACCTTTCACAATCAGGCCCAGCGGCGGGATTGCTAATTGATTGACGCGCGTGGGCCAACTGAGATCTTCGGGAGTAATAAAGACGCCTCCGGATTGCGCAATTGCAGCAAGTGATTCATCTGCGTTAAAGGCGCTGATGCTCTGAGTAATTGCGCCATATTTTGTGGCGTCATAGACACCCAGTGCCAGATGTTCATAGACCATTGCGATGCCAAATTCATTGACCTGGCGCGCCCAGTAAGTATTTCCAGCTTCGGTGGCGTTGAAGAGCGCCAGTCTCTGTATCTTCACATCATCTGTAAGTAAGCGCATGTGGGCACCGTAGTTGCACCAGCTGCTCTAAAACCAAAGCAAATGAAGTGCTGTGTAAAACTATGCGAGCAGGGCTGCAATATTTGAAAACGACCTGCGATGTTCTACACATGGTCCATGCTCTGCCAAGGCGGCCGTATGTGCCGCCGTGATATAGCCCTTATGTCCAGCAAAACCGTATTGCGGATATTTCTTATCGAGTTCAATCATCTCGCGATCACGCGTTACCTTGGCGATAATGGAGGCAGCGCTAATTGCCGTTACTACCTGATCACCTTTCCAGACTGCCACATTAGGAATAGCAAGCCCTTGAATGGGATAACCATCGGTAAGAACATAAGCCGGTTCAATAGTCAGGCCCTTCACTGCTCTGCGCATGCCATCGAGATTAGCTGCGTGCACACCGCGTTCATCAATTTCTGGCACCGAGACCCGAATGACACACACACTTGCAGCCAATTCCATGATGACATCAAATAACTCTTCCCGCTTCTTCTCGGAAATCTCTTTTGAATCTCGCACCGCGGCCAACTCTGGTGCCGATGGATCATTCAGAATCACTGCTGCAATCACAAGTGGTCCAGCACATGGGCCACGTCCTGCCTCATCAACACCGGCGATGGGAGAAATACCTGCGGCCTGAAGTAACTCCTCAATAGCTTTCATCGAGATGCCTTCATCCGGTTGCGTTACTTAATTGGGTTTTGAGATGAAATGATGCCGATATTTTTTATCGGCCAGATAATGGCATAGGCGCGACCAGTAATTCTTGATACTGGAACAAACCCATTATTGACATCATCTTGGTGATAACGAGAATCAGCAGATGCTGAGCGATGATCGCCCATCACCCAGATCTTGCCTTCTGGAACTTTAATATTAAAGTCCATCTCACTCACTTTATTTCCAGCAAAGATATAAGGCTCAGTTGTCTCTTTGCCATTAATTGTCAGTTTGCCACTCTTGGAACAACAGATGACGTTATCTCCAGCCACACCAATCACACGTTTTACCAGGTATTGCTTTGCTGGATTAGGAAGCACGCCTACTAAGACGAGCCCCTCTTTAATCTTGGCCACAATTCTATTTTCATCAGCAGAAAATGGTTCTGGCAACCAATTATCCGGATCTCTAAAGACGACAACATCGCCACGGTTTATATCTTTGGAGATAATGGGGAGTTTATTAACTGCCACCCGATCTTGGATTTGGAGTGTGTTCTCCATTGAGCCGGACGGAATGAAGAAGAATTGAACAAGGATTGTCTTGATTAGAAGTGAAACAGCGAGCGCAACGATTACAAGAATCGGGAACTCACGAAGGACTGAGCCCTTGCGTGACATATGAGTGAAGTTACTCGGCAGGCTTTTCTTCAGTAGCTGGTTCTTCAGCAACTGCTTCTGCTACAACTTCTTCAACCACTGCTTCTGCAACTGGCTCGGCCACTACGACCTCTTCTGCCACTGGGGCTTCAACCACTGCTTCTACAACTACCGGAACTTCAGCAATTGGAGTGGAAAGAATTCCATCGCCGTAGCCTTCAATGCCATCGCGCTTTTCGCGAATCTTTGCTGCCTTACCGCGAAGGTCGCGGAGGTAGTAAAGCTTGGCGCGACGTACATCGCCCTTCTTTACTAGTTCAATCTTTTCAATAACTGGTGTGTGAACTGGGAAGGTGCGCTCTACGCCAACGCCGTATGAAACTTTACGGATTGTAAATGTCTCGCGGACACCTTCACCTTGGCGACCAATAACAATTCCCTGGAATACCTGAAGGCGTGACTTACTACCTTCGATAACGCGGACGTGGATCTTAAGCTCATCGCCAGCACGGAACTGTGGAATGTCCTTGCGGAGTGAGGCAGCATCTACTACGTCGAGAATGTTCATCTTTATGGTCCTGTTCATTACCTAATCAATTAAGCACGGATATCGCCGTGCAGATGGGCTATCTTGCCATAGAAGGGGCCTTGAGCGTAAATCGGCTATCTACCCCAGCAAATTACGCGGAGAAACCGAGAGTTGCCACCAGCTGCTGGTGCAGATGCGGGCCAGCGGCCACCGTGATTTGTTGGGGCACCGCTCCATATTGGGCAAATGTTGCGCCAGCCTCACGGGCAATTAATCCACCGGCAGACCAATCCCATTCCTTAAGCCCGGCCTCGTAATAGCCATCGATAGCGCCCATTGCCACATGACAGAGATCAACTGCAGCTGCGCCATTGCGACGGATATCGCGCACAACAGGAACCAACTTTGCAAAGTCTGCTAACTGAGTCACGCGATGTGCCACATCGTATTGAAATCCGGTTGCAATCAGTGCGCGATCTAATTCAATCGGCTCATTACAGCGAATTGGATGCGAGTTATAAAACGCACCACCGCCCCGGGTTGCCCACCAAGTTGAGTTAATGGTTGGCGCAGTGACAACACCCACAATGACGCCATTGCTATCTTTGGCTGCAATCGAAACATTCCAGCCGGGAAGGCCATAGAAATAGTTGACGGTGCCATCGAGTGGATCGATAAGCCAGGTAATTCCTGAACTTCCCTCGATGCTCGCTCCTTCTTCTCCAATAATTCCATCATCAGGGCGGGCGGCAAGCAGTGATTGCACAATAAATTTCTCAGCCTTGATATCCATCTGGGTGGCGATATCGATTGCCGTTGACTTGGATTCAACTTCAAATGCCAATGGTCGATCCAGCAAAAGCGCCCCGGCTTCGGCGCCGACTTTCTGGGCCAAGGACAACAATTGTGCATACATACTCGCATCTTAGGGGCTCTAGCTATCTAGAAAATGCTCCCCTATCGGATATTCTCACCTCATGACCGAGCTTCGCCTTACCGGCAAATCTGACGATGGTAGCCATCTATCACTCGTTGATAACCAGGGTGGCGAGTTCTCACTTCGGATTAGCGACACACTTCGTGCAACGGTTAATCAACAACGTCTGACCTCAGTTCCGAGTGTCGATGCCACCGAAACGATGTCGGTAAAAGAGATTCAGCGTCGACTACGTGCCGGTGAGAGCATGGAACAAGTCGCTCGCGAAGGCCACCTCACTCTTGAAAAAGTAGAACGATTCTCTGGTCCCATCATGCAAGAGCGCGAATACATCCTTGATCGCGCACGTGAACTAGTGATGCGTAAAGATGTTCACCGCATTGAAATGACATTTGCCGATGTTTTAATTGCCAAACTTGCCCCGCGAGGTGTTGATATTGATCAGCTTTCCTGGAACACCTGGCGCCTTCTCGATGGCTCCTGGCATATCGAGCTCTCATACCCAAATCGCGATGGCAACGGTGTTGCCACCTGGAACTTTGATTTAGCTCGCCGCGCACTAGATGCCAGCGATGCTAATGGTGCGTGGCTCATTGATGAAGATGCGCCAGCGCAACCAGTCTCATCTGGAATCATCCACTCTGAACCTACTCATCCCTCACGTATTGCCGAGATTCTTGAAACACTTCCAGTGGAGGCTCCAGTAGAGAAGATTGAAACTCCTCGTCTTGCAGTCATTCGCGAGACTCCCACACCAGCAGACTCCCAAGATGGAATTACCGCTCGAGCAAAAGTTCCATCATGGGATGAAATTATGTTTGGTCACAAAACAGAAGAAAAACCAGAAGAGAACTAGTCAGCAACTCTGACTAAGAGCGGTACCGAACTCTCAATTTCCGAATCTCCACCGTGATGGCCCACCATCTCGCCCTCTTTATCTGCCCGCTCCGGATCAAGTAAGACCAGGCCATCTTGAGCAATAGCAATCACATCACCTGCGCGCTCTGCCGCAGCTTGCGAAACTTCGGCGCCAAAGAGTCCTGATGCAATTGCCGTAGCGCGAGAGTGCAGCGTTACTTTCTCGCCAAAGAATTCACCCCATCTATTAATTACTTCAGACAAAGCCTGCGGTGAATCAGCCTTCTGTCCCAAATATAAATGGCGGGCTCGAGGCTCGCCAGCAATGACGGCAATATCAGTTAGTAATTCATTGTCTTGTCCCAGCACAACTTTCTCGCCCACGTTAATCATTCCGTGGTCTGCAGTGACCCAGATTCTGGTTCCGCGCGGTACTTGCTCAATGAGCAGCGCCACTAGTTGATCAATACTTGTCAGCGCAGCCAGCCATTTATCCGAGCCCACGCCATCTGAGTGCCCGGCTGAATCAAGATCATTGACATAGAGATAGACAAATGAGGGGCTCACTTTGAGTGCATCGATTGTCTCTTTTAATAAATCACTGGTGATATTTGCACCCTTGTAATGCGCCCCGCGAAAGACAGCGCGCGTAAAACCAGAGTTTTCATATCGTTTAGCCGCCACGTGTGTAGTTGTAATTCCAGCTGCCATTCCTCGTTCAAAGAGCGTGGGAACTGGCTGCCAAATAACTGGGTCCACACGTTCATCCCATTTAAGTGTGTTCAGTATTCGTCCCCCACTGCGCGGAACTTGCACGGTGTAACCGAGCATTCCGTGGGTGCCAGGCATTTCACCTGTCGTCAGAGTTGCCAGACTCGTTGCAGTTGTTGAGGGAAATGATGTCTGCACGGTGGCATGGGCCACCAGTGAAGCAAGAGTCGGTGCCACAGTTGCATACGTTGCTAATGCATCTGCGCCAAAGCCATCGATCAGAAAGAGGAGTTCACGACCTGATGGAGATTGCCCGGCACTGATTGAATCTGCTGCACTTGCTAGCCCCAGTGAAGAAAAGATTGATGGCATGATTTGCGACAAGTGCACCGAGGTATCTTCTCATGAGTGCTAACTCATGGCCTCCGAAGGCGTGTAGGTACCAAGATTTAGCACAATGCCTTGGCAGAATACGCGCCATGGCAACGAAGAAGGAAGCAGCTCCCAAAAAGACGGCAAAGCTGGCCGGACCAAAGCCGGGCGAATTTCCAGGCAAGATCGTTGATATTGATGTCTCATCCGAAATGTCAGAATCATTTCTTGAATATGCCTATTCCGTTATTTACTCACGCGCACTTCCTGATGCACGTGATGGTTTAAAGCCAGTACATCGCCGAATCCTGCATCAGATGGCAGATATGGGTCTTCGCCCTGAACGTGGTCATGTAAAGAGCGCGCGTGTTGTTGGTGAAGTAATGGGTAAGTTGCACCCACACGGTGACTCAGCAATCTATGACGCACTTGTTCGCATGGCGCAGTCTTTTTCTATGCAACTGCCACTGATTGACGGCCATGGAAACTTTGGCTCACTCGATGCTGGTCCAGCTGCGATGCGTTATACCGAAGCGCGCCTTGCCCCCACTGCAATGGCGATGGTGGCTGAAGCAGATGAGAACACCGTTGATTTCGGTCCGAACTATGACGGTCAATTAGCAGAACCACTTGTTCTGCCGGCCGCATTTCCTAACCTGCTTGTTAACGGTGGTTCTGGAATTGCCGTAGGCATGGCGACAAATATGGCCCCCCACAATTTAGGTGAAGTAATCGCTGCGACCAAGTTCTTGATTGATAATCCCAAGGCAACGCTTAATCAATTGATGAAGCATGTGCCGGCACCTGATTTTCCTACTGGTGGTGAAATTGTTGGCCTGGAAGGTGTTCGCGAAGCCTATGCCACCGGCAAAGGTTCCTTTAAAGTGCGCGCAACCACCGAGATTTCCAAGGTCACATCTCGCAAAATGGGAATTGTTATCAAAGAACTGCCATTTAATATCGGCCCTGAAAAAGTTGTGGAACGTATTGCAGACCTTGCCAAAGCGAAGAAGATTCAAGGAATTTCCGACATCATCGACCTTACTGATGGTCAGACCGGCACCAATGTTGTCATTGAACTCAAGAATGGTTTTGAGCCAGAAGATGTTCTAGAAAAGCTCTTCAAGCTCACTCCGATGGAAGATGCTTTTGCAATCAACGCAGTAGCGCTGGTCAAGGGCAAGCCACAAACACTTGGCTTGAAAGAACTGCTGCAGGTCTTTATCGATCACCGCATCGAAGTTGTGCGCCGCCGCTCCGAATTTCGTAAAGCAAAGGCGGAAGACAGACTCTCACTCGTTGATGGACTTCTCAAAGCAATTATCGATATCGATAAGGTCATCAAGATTATTCGCGGTAGCGATGATGCCCCGGCTGCTAAAGAAGCGTTGATTAAAGGTTTCAAACTCAACGACGAACAAGCCACTTATATTCTAGATATGCCGCTGCGCCGGCTGACCAAGATGAGCAAGCTCGAACTTGAGACTGAATCAAAAGAGCTCAAAGGGGTCATTGCAGCCCTTGCTACATTGCTCAAGAGCGAGGAAGCAATCCGCAAGCAGGTCTCCGATGAGCTCACTGCGGTAAGTAAGGCATTTGCCACACCACGACGCACCCGAATCGGGAAAGAGTAAATTACTTAGGTCGGATTACTGCTGTACCTTTTTCGTGATCAAGAAATTCCACCAGATGTGTCGAAATTCCAGCAGCAAACTTATTCGCTAACTCCTTCTCGCCATCGCGCCCAGCATCATCTAGAACAACAACTGCCTTAGCGCTGAGTTTCTTGAGTAGCTCGGTAAAGGCTGGGTGACGCCCTTGGCCATCGCCCGTTGCTGGCGGCCCATCAATAAAGAGCAGATCAATCTCGGTGATGTCAGTAAATACTGATGTCTCATACCAACTATTACCTGATACATGTGGGGCAAATGGTGCCACACGTATTTCTACATTGGTTATTCCATGGCTATCAAGTAATAGCTGAGTCTTGGCCGCATACTCTGGTGAATTATCAATGCTGATCACGCGAGCATGTGGAGCGCTCTTGGCAAGGACCAGCGTAGAAACACCAGATCCTAAATCAACAATGGTGCGAACATCAGAACTACGTGCGCTGTGCACCAAGGTAAGAAGCACATCAGGAGAAGCTGCCCAGCCACGTGTTGGCGGAATAGGTGCATCGAGTGCAAGCAAGTTCAGTAACTGCGCATAGGACTCACTCTGTCGATAATCGGCGCGGGCTGTGATATTTACTTCGCGCACACTCTTTCGCAGCTCTTTCTCACTTTTGATGAGTTGGTTGAGTTTGGCACCCAGTTTCCTGCTCAATCGAATCTGATATCCAAGAAATACGAGGGCTATCAATAGGAGTGCAAGGAGCGTGAGGTTAAACATGGTTCTGAGTGTACGGGGCGCGAAATGCCAAGGTAAATACTGTGGGAAGATACGCCCAAATGATTGCAACAACCGCTCTTGAACTCCGTGCTGGTGCACGCCTTTTGGTATCAGGGGTCACAGTACGTATCAACAATGGGGATCGAATCGGATTCGTTGGGCGTAATGGCGCTGGTAAATCCACTCTCGCAAAAGTCCTCGCAGGTGAAACCCTTCCTGCAGGCGGTGGCGTTCAGCGCACCGGAAAAATTGGCTATCTGCCGCAAGATCCACGCACGGGTGAAGATCAAGGAACCGCGCTAGACAGGATTTTATCTGCGCGCGATCTAGACCAAATTGCTATCCGTATGGCGCAAGTAGAGCACGAGATGTCTACTACTGAAGGCGCCGAACTTGAAAAAGCGCTCGAGCGTTACACCCGAGTAGATGCTGAATTCAGCGCAGCCGGTGGTTATGCCGCAACTGCTGAAGCCGAAGCAATTGCACACTCTCTTGGCGTTTCCGAGGCAGTCTTTAACAATCAACTCGACACTCTTTCCGGTGGTCAACGCCGACGTATCGAACTTGCTCGCATTCTCTTCTCTGGCGCTGAAACACTTCTGCTCGATGAGCCGACAAACCACTTAGATGCTGATTCGATCATCTGGCTTCGAAACTACCTCGTTAATTACTCAGGTGGCCTCGTCATCATCTCCCACGATGTGAACCTGATTGAAACAGTAGTCAATAAAGTCTTCTACATCGATGGCAATCGAAATGTCATAGATGTCTATAACTTAGGTTGGAAGCAATACCTCTTACAGCGTGAACAAGATGAGCACCGCCGCAAGAAAGAGCGCGCTAACGCTGAGAAGAAAGCAGAAATCTTGCAAAAGCAAGGCGAGCGGATGCGCGCCAAGGCATCGAAGGCAACTGCTGCCCAAGGCATGTTACGTCGCGCCGAAAAACTACGATCATCTCTGGATGATGTGCGGGTCAAAGATAAGGTGGCAAAACTTCGCTTCCCAACTCCTGCCCCATGTGGCAAGACTCCCCTGTCGGGAGAAGAGCTATCAAAGAACTATGGCTCACTTGAAATCTTCACCGACGTATCTTGTGTGATTGATAAGGGCTCGCGCGTTGTGATCTTGGGCCTAAACGGTGCTGGAAAAACAACGCTACTAAAAATTCTTGCCAACCAACTTGAATCTGATACCGGCAAAGTCGAACATGGACATGGTCTCAAGCTCGGCTACTACGCCCAGGAACATGAAATGCTCGACTTCGAGCGAACTATTCTGGAAAACATGATGTCCTCTAAAGATGACCTTCGTGAACCAGAAGCGCGTAACGTGCTCGGTTCATTCCTCTTTGTGGGAGACGATGTTCATAAGCCAGTCAATGTACTTTCTGGTGGTGAGCGAACTCGTTTAGCCCTGGCCACTCTGGTCGTCTCTGCGGCAAATGTTCTCTTACTTGATGAGCCAACAAATAACTTAGATCCAGCTTCCCGTGAAGAGATCTTGGGAGCCTTAGGTGAATATCAAGGCGCAGTCATCATGGTCTCTCACGATGAGGGCGCCGTACAGGCACTCAAGCCTGAAAGAGTGATTTTGTTACCTGATGGTGATGAAGATATTTGGAAAGAGGAGTACTTCGACTTAGTCAGTATCGATTAACCACCACCATTTACAGCCGATTGTGGGTTGTGCGGGACTCTCGAGAGTTTGGGCTCTTCAATACTCTTGACTGAGAAAGACTTGCTGGTACTTTGAGTTATGCGCAAAGTTGCTCTATCCCTTTTGGCTATGAGTGCGCTGATTTTCTCTTCCACCCCTGTCGCTCAAGCTGGATTAAATGCACCAATTAATCTCGATAACCCCCGAGCAGTTCCAATCTTTGGGCAGCAGGGCCCCTCAGAAGTTAACTTGATGGCCGGTTGGAGTGGATTCTTATATTCACCACGTATCGTCTTTAGCGCTGCACACGCCCATTACCGTTTTGATAACAATGGTGATCGCATTTTGATTGAGCCGAAGTACATAACAGTGGGTAAACCTAACTCTTCAACTAAGGATGCTGAAGGTAGAGCAAAGGTTATTAGGACTTTTGTGGGTGACTATAAAAAATCATCAACAGGTTGGACCCTTAACGATTTTATTGTTCTTGTATTGGATAGAGATTTAGCTACCGTCTCTCCAGCAAAGTTAATGACTGCAGAAATTGAGGCTGAATTAGTAAAGGCACGAGCAGAGGTAGCTTGGCATGGATACGGTGAGTATCGAGATCGTTGTGCGCCCGGGCAGAAGAATCCATGTCCTGAGGATCGGAATAATCCAAATAAAAGTCCAAGTGAGCTTCCTAGAATAAATAAATCCAACTTGGCTCCTAAGTCTGATTTTCCCTGGCTGCAAGGACAAGGGCTCATCGAATTAGCGAATGAAACATTATTAACAAATCTTTCAGGGTGTCCTGGTGACTCTGGTGGTGGGCTTACAACCACCTACAAAGGGGAAGTACTTTATGTTGGGCAAGGAATTTCAACTGGCATGAATTTCTATGCCTGCGGGGCAACTAATGCACCTGCAAATGAAAAACACCCACGAGAGATGGGTTTTATTTCTCCAGTCTTCAAGCACTTAGATTTAATTAAGCAAGCTGAAGATTTTGTCACCCAGCAAGTTGCAGTTATCAAGAGTTCGACCAGTAAGCCAACTACTTCAATAAACTGCGTAAAAGGCAAACTGACAAAGAAAGTCACTGGACCCAATGCGAAGTGTCCAAAGGGATTTAAGAAGAAGTAGTGCCGATTTTTTGAGGAACTACTCAAACTGTGGTGGGTTGTGAGGGACTCAAACCCCAACCCGGTGTTAAGAACTAAGCGTCAATCTGCTCGCGATCAATTTCAGCCGTTGCAATAAATTCTTTACGGGGTGCCACATCCGATCCCATCAAAAGCTCAAACATCTTCTCTGCCGCTTCGGCATCTGGCACGGTAATTCTGCGCAGCGTGCGGGCATCTGGATCCATAGTGGTCTCGCGTAGCTGATCTGCATCCATCTCACCCAGACCCTTATAGCGCTGAATCGGCTCTTTCCAACGCTTGCCGGTCTTCTTTAAATCTGCCGTAATTCGCTTCATCTCATCATCTGAGTAGGTGTAGATGTACTCACCCTTCTTGCCGCCCACACCCATTGTTTCAATGCGGTGCAGTGGTGGAATTGCAGCAAAGACCCGGCCAGCATCGAGCATCGGGCGCATGTAGCGATACATCAAAGTAAGTAGTAGGCAACGAATATGTGCACCATCAACGTCCGCATCTGACATCAAGATAATGCGGCCATAGCGAGCATCATCTAGCTCAAATGTTTTGCCAGAGCCAGCACCGATGACCTGAATGATGGAGCCACACTCTTTATCATCTAGCATCTGGGATAGCGATGCTTTTTGCACATTGAGTATCTTGCCGCGAATAGGCAAGATCGCTTGGAATTCAGAGTTACGGGCCGCCTTTGTTGTCCCCAGCGCGGAATCGCCCTCAACGATAAAGAGCTCAGTGCGTGTGACATCTTCGGAGCGGCAATCAGAGAGCTTTGTCGGAAGAGATGATGATTCCAGCGCGTTCTTACGGCGCTGCAGATCCTTATGAGCACGAGCACTAATACGGGTGCGAGAAGCACCGGCAATCTTTTCCATGATCAACTTGCCATTTGCCTTATCAATACGACGAGTCGTTGCAAAGAATTCCTTTAACTTATCGGCAACAACTGTGGAGACAATCTTGGTCGCAGCTGCGGTTCCGAGGACTTCCTTGGTCTGACCTTCAAACTGTGGCTCTGACATTCGAACGGTCACTACTGCGGTCAGACCTTCCATGACATCGTCTTTAATGACATCGGCCTCGTTCTTCTTTAGAATTCCGGCGCTGCGCATCGCTTCATTAAAGGCCTTAGTGATGGCGCGCTCAAAGCCCAATACGTGTGAGCCGCCCTTGGGGGTGGCAATGATGTTTACAAAGGAGTGCAGGGTTGTGTCAAAGCCCTCGCCCCACTTCATCGCGATATCAACTTCCATATCGCGCTCAACATCGGTTGAGACCATATGGCCCTTGTCATCTAGTACTGGCACCGTCTCTTGATAATGGCCGCTGCCATAAATGCGAATAACTTCACCAACAGCGGTATCTGGTTGCAAGAAATCGCAGTACTCGGAGATGCCACCCTTATGGAAGAAGGTCTGAGTGGTTTTTTCCTTCTTACGGTTATCGTTAACGGTAATGGAGAGCCCTGGCACAAGAAATGAAGTTTGGCGAGCTCTGGCATAGACATCATCGAGGTCAAGCTCGGCATCTTTTAAAAAGATTTGGCGATCTGACCACCACTTAATCCTGGTGCCAGTTACCTTGGCTGAAACTTTTCCAATGGTGCGCAAACCAGATTGCGGTGTGAAGGCAGCCTTGGGTCCATCGCCATCAAATATTCCAGCAACACCACGCTTAAATGACATCCAGTAAATCTTGCCGTTGCGATCTACTTCAGCATCAAGGCGTTCGGCCAATGCGTTGACAACAGATGCGCCCACACCATGGAGACCACCGGATGCGGCATAGGAACCACCACCGAATTTTCCACCAGCATGGAGCTTGGTTAAGACAACTTCAACACCGGTAAGGCCAGTCTTAGGTTCTTTATCAACTGGAATTCCACGACCATCATCGTGAACTTCAACCGAACCATCTGATTCAAGATTAATTTCAATTTTCTTACAGTGACCCGCCAGTGATTCATCAACTGAGTTATCAATAATTTCCCAGAGGCAATGTTGTAATCCGCGCGAATCGGTTGAACCGATATACATTCCCGGGCGCTTGCGAACTGCGTCTAGTCCTTCAAGGACTGCGAGATCTTTAGCGGTATAGCTATCCTTAGCATCCACCTCAGGGGTAAAGTCCAATTCGTCCGCCACGGTGGCAAAGGTTAGCCAGCGAATGCTTCGCATCTGCGCAAGCGCGCCGGGACATCTCAAATATTGGTAATTGGGTGAGATATCCCCTAAAAATAGGTGATTATGCGCTCAGATTGCTAAAAATTAACACAATTGGAATCAATATCTCCTGCGGGGAATAAAGAGAACTGGCATGATGTTCCATAGAAGTAGAAAACTTCCCACTAAGCGAAATGAGAGCGCGATGACCGAGCAAGTAATCCTCGAATCCACACCTCTAAATGCCCTCGATCGATGCGATCGTTGTGGTGCACAAGCTTACGTGCGTGCAACTCTGCTCAATGGTGGCGAACTCATGTTCTGTGCCCATCACGGCAAGGAATATGCGGAAAAGCTAAAGGCAGTAGCTGCAGCGATTCAGGATGAGTCAGAGAAGTTGGTTGAAGTTAAGTAATTACTCTTTAAGAATGCCCTTATGCGAACCATCGCAAAAGGGTTTTTCTTTTGATTGACCACAACCGCAGAACTTTGGATTCTCGATAGTTTCAAGCACTTTGCCATCAGCATCGACTAGCTCTACTACCCCAGTGATGCGAATAGATCCGCTCTTAGGATTGATAAAGGCTTGGGCATCGGCCATCTGGTGTTAATCCAGATAATCGCGCAGTGATTGCGAACGAGATGGGTGGCGCAGCTTTGACATCGTCTTAGATTCAATCTGGCGAATACGCTCACGCGTAACACCGTGAACCTTGCCGATTTCATCAAGAGTTTTAGGCTGTCCATCAGTAAGTCCATAACGAGCTTTAATGACATCGGCTTCGCGGTTGGTAAGACCGCCCAACACCTGCATCAACTGCTCCTGCAAGATAGTAAAGGTCACTGACTCCTCTGGCTTTACCGCCTCTGAATCTTCAATGAGATCTCCGAATTCAGAGTCTCCTTCTTCGCCCAGTGGGGTGTGAAGTGAAATTGGTTCGCGGCCATACTTCTGAACTTCGACCACCTTCTCCGGTGTCATATCAAGTTCTTTTGCCAGCTCTTCCGGTGTCGGTTCGCGCCCCAGATCTTGCAGCATCTGGCGCTGCACCCGAGCTAACTTATTAATTACTTCAACCATGTGTACTGGAATACGAATGGTGCGAGCCTGATCTGCCATGGCGCGGGTAATTGCCTGTCGGATCCACCAGGTGGCATAGGTAGAGAACTTGTAACCCTTGGTGTAGTCAAACTTCTCTACTGCGCGGATAAGACCGAGGTTTCCTTCTTGAATCAGATCAAGAAAGAGCATGCCGCGACCGGTATAACGCTTAGCAAGTGAGACCACTAGCCGAAGGTTTGCTTCCAACAAGTGATTCTTGGCGCGCTTTCCATCTTCGACAATCCACTCCAGCTCGCGCTTCATCTTCTTCTCTAGCTTCTTAGTGTGCTTCAAAGCTTCTTCAGCAAAGAGCCCAGCTTCAACGCGAGTAGCAAGTTCAACTTCAAGTTCGGCATTAAGAAGTGCCACGCGACCGATCTGCTTCAGGTAATCCTTTACTGGGTCTGCGGTCGCACCAGCTGTAAGAACTGTCTGTTCTGGCGGCAGGCGCTTGATTTCAATCTGAATAAATCGAGCTTGCTCGTTAAAGAAGTACTGCAAATCTTCTAGGTTCTTTAAGTGGCCCTGATTAACCGCTTCGGCGATGAGTTTTGCGGACTTCTCATTAAAGGTGCTCATCGCAAATTGCTGTTGAATCTGCTTAAAGGTCAGCGCCTTTGCCTCCACCTGATCAATATTGCTCTTCGGTGGAAGCTCTACTCCCTGAATCTTGCCGTTAATGGCTTCCAGGACGAGATTTACATTCTTGAGATCCTTCTTATGCTTCTCACGTTCGTTCTTATCTTCTTCTTCATCATCGGCATCAGAGTCAAGGAGGGTAAATGAGCCCGCTTCATTCTTAGTCTCATCCGATAGGGTGACAACACGTGGCTGATCTTTACCATCTGATTCAGCATCAACAATTTCTGATGCTTCTGCAATCAGCGTCTCAACATCTTCTAATTCAACTTCTTCGACAACAATTTCATTGCCATCTTCATCGAGCACAATGGCGACTTTCTCACTCTTGGCACTATCTGACTTCGGCTCGACCTTTGGGGCAATCAGGGCTAGCTGCGCCTTTGAAAGAATGCGACTTGGAGCACCGAGGCCAGCTTTGCGAGCCTTCTCTGTTGCCTCTGGAATCTCAACGTCTAATGCGCGAGCTTCAAGTGCCAACGGCATAAATTCTTTCTTGACCGCCTTGCGATAATTATCAATGCCACTTGCAGCAAGAGAATTGATAATCTCTTTCTGGCGCGCAATAGACTTCTTTAAATCAACGAGCTGCTGGATCTCTTTTACAGTGAGTTCTTTCTTAATTTCAATCTTTGCCGGCTTTACCGGCTTAGCTGCAACCTTCTTCGCCGGTGCTTTCTTGGCTACGCCCCTTTTAGCAACAGCCCTTTTTTTCGCAGCGGTCTTCTTTGCTGGAGCAGCTTTCTTGCTCTTTGCCTTGTTTTTGAGCGCACTAAATCGAGCCACAATTGTCCTTTTGGTTTTTCTTCGAACTGCTCGAAGTAGTACCTATATTGTACCCGCAACATGCAAGGCGTGGCGAATAGCAGCGCCCATGGCTTCACTCTCCACCAAAAATCCGTCATGGCCGAACTCGGAACTGATGACAATCGGCGGCTCGGCGGTCGGAACCAGCTCTGAAATCTCAACCTGAAGTCGAGGTACGAATAGGCGATCAGTATCGATGGAGACAACTACTACCGGAACCTTCACGCTGGCCAGGGCCTTGACCACGCCACCGCGCTCCCGGCCGATATCGTGCGAATTCATCGCATCAGTTAAAGCGATATAGGTATTGGCATCAAAGCGTTTTGCCAGCTTATTGGCCTGATGGTCTAGATATGACTGCACGGCATAGCGCCCAGTCTCATCTCCTTGTAATTGGCGACCAAATCTCACATCCATCTCAGATTCGGTGCGATATGTCAGATGGGCAATCCGGCGCGCAATTCCCATGCCGTCAACCGGGCCTCGCTCTTGTTCGTAGTAATCGCCACCGTTGAAGTAAGGATCAGATTTAATCGCCTGAATCTGCACTGAAAATGTTCCGATTTGATCCCCGGTGGCAACGGCGGAAGATCCGATGGTGCAGATGGCACTGACTCGCTCCGGTAATTGCACCGCCCATTCCAGGGAACGCATGCCACCGAGAGACGGACCCACTGCAAGTAGATACTTATCAATTCCGAGCGCATCACTAAAAGCAATCTCGGCGCTGACCATGTCACGAATAGTGACAATCGGAAAGCGGGAACCATAACGTTTTCCATCTGGGGCAATACTTGCTGGGCCAGTTGAACCTTGACAGCCACCAATGACATTGGGACAGAGCACAAAGTATTTATCGGTATCAAATGGCAGCCCGGGACCCAACATTTGTGGCCACCATCCTGGAACATCAGACCAACCGGTCATGGCGTGGTTGACTAAAATTGCATTCGACTTTTGCGCGTTTAACGTTCCCCAGCTTTGATAGGCAATGGTGATATCAGGCAGAGTTTCGCCATTTTCAAGAAGTAAATCACCAATCTTGATAAATTTACGGTCACCTGGATCATCACCTTCTAGCCACGCACCGGTGACATCGAAGTTAGCTTTTCTGCTCATTGGTAAATCCTTCACGCACTTGCAGCTAAGAGCTCTGCCTGGTCGTCACCCGGAGCACCCCGCCGCGGTGGAGGGTTGCCGTCTAGTCAGCCGGGGCTTTCAACTAGAACTCGTGACCAGTGCAAATATTACCCGAAAATTGTGGCAACTACTTTGGGGTGTAGCTCTGCCCGCATCTTGGTAAAGGATTTCGCTGGCCAGCCCACCGTAAATACTCGCCGCAGTAGCAGCGCTAGTGAGTAGCTCGGGTTATCTGCCAGCGCACGATCTAGCGCCCTCTGGGCTAGGGCGCCCTCACCCCGTTCATAGGCAAGAGCGGCAAAGACCGATGCAATGGGGGCGACAAAACCATTGGGTGCAATGACTAATAAATCGCGCCACATCCGCCAGTAAGAATCTGCGCTCTCAAGGCTGTGACTACCCAGTGCGAAATCTCGCACTTGAATATCACTCATGCGGCCAATAACCCTGGCAGCCAATTCGCGATCTTCTGCTCCCCTGCCCACGTGATATTCACCTGCTAAATCAATGACCGCGGTGGCACCATCTCGTTGCAGGTGATTTAACTCTTTCGCATCGCTAGCAATGATGAATTGTTTGACCTCACTCAACCAAGACTCTTGGGCGGCAGAAGGCAGTGCAGAAATGGAGTGAATCAGCTCAGAAACAGTGGCAAAGGGCATGGGATGTCCGGCAATAACGTGCTCAGCAGCGATGCGCGATGAATCAATTTCTGGAACTGGGCTGCCTTCTGGTGGACAACAATCTGAATCAATACAGAGAAGTGAACGAAAGCGATTACTTTGCACAAGCAGTGACTCTCTAATCTCAATGCCGGCTCGCATGAGTGCAGCACTGGCATTAATCAGTACTGACTCACCAGCTGCTGATTCGGCAGGTGTGTAGGCGACAAGCAGTGCGCCATCAGCCTGTTCGCGCTTGAAGTGTGAGGCAAGCAGGTCATAGCTTTCACACGAAAGATCCACGGGCAGATCCACTCGCATCGCCATGCCAACGGCATCTTGATCAACAGAGTCGGTATTCAGTGCAACTAGAACAAGTGAATTACTTGGGTGGTAACCAATTAGAAACGGAATAGCAGCGAGCAGATCGTGCGGTGAAGTCAGAGTGGTCATAGAAAGCCTTTCTTATCGGTGAAGTGAAGTAGCAGGAGTGAAACGAGTAGGTGCAGCAACAACTGTGATCGGCAGAATTGAGACTGATTCAATCTTTCCGGGAATCCGATTTTTCACACCTTGCACGGTGAATTCACCATCCCAACTTGTAACGAGTTGGATGAGGTAGTGCCCCGGATTGGAATATGCATGTTGGATCTGTCCATCTGGAAAAGGTGCACCGGCATCGCGAGTGATAAAGAAGATGCCATCGCCGTAATGCCAGATGAAGGTGGGCTTAAGTGATACCTCAACAACTTCGCCCACAATTTCAATCTTTTTGGTAACTATCGTTGGAATATCAGACCAGAAGAAGACCGGAACTTTAATCAGTGGTTGAAATGAAGGGGAATAGGCAATGCCGGCAGTGGGCAGAATTTCAATTAACTTATCACTCAGCGATGTTGCCGTGGGGGCTACTTCGGGTTTGATGTGTTTTTTCACTATTGGTTTTTTAGTAGCGGTAATAATCTTCGGTTTTGCACTCCCCGTTGGTTTCGGTGGTGGGGTAAATGTTCTCTTGATGATTGGTTTTCTGGTCTTACTCGGAACTGGTGCTACCTCTTTCTTTTGCACGGCACCTGTTCCTTTGCGCCCTTCAATGACAATCTTGCCGTCCTGGGTATAGACATCAATACATGCTCGCTCGATGCAATCTTGGGCATGCGCTGAAGGTGAAATAGTCGTCAGTAGTAATGCGATTATTAGGAATCTCTTCATGCGCGGCAGGGTAAATCGCACAGGTGCAGAAAAACGATGCAATTGTGCTGGTTGTGGATAGATATGAGAAAGTAGGACCATGGCTGCCCGCGATGGAGATGGATGGATCCAATGCGCATGTGGCTCCAAACATTGGGGCGTCCACGGCGCAGCTGGGCTACTCATTATTCGTGACGGCGCTATCTTCTTGCAGCATCGCGCACCATGGGTGCATAACGGTGACACCTGGGGAATTCCGGGTGGCGCGCGAGATTCGCATGAATCAATCATGGAAGGTGCGATTCGGGAAGCGGTAGAAGAAACTGGAATCAACCCCGGTGATCTAGAGCCGCTTCACACCTTTACCGATGATCACCAGGGCTGGAGTTACTCCACAGTGATTGCCCGCGCGAATCAATCACTTGAGGGCCATGAACTAAACGATGAATCATTTGAAGTGCGTTGGGTGAAATTTGATGACGTTACGCGACTGCCCTTGCATCCCAGTTTTGCTAAGAGTTGGCCGTTATTGCGCCAATGTATCGATGATTTGATCACACCAGGATAAAGAGCTCTTATCAATATGGGCAATCACCAAAACTGTTCGCCCCTGATCTCGCAACTCTTGTAAGAGCGCAATAATCCGCGCTTTACTCTGCACATCCTGGGCCGATAAGGGTTCATCTAATAAATAGATGGGGGTATCTCGTATCAACGCCCGCGCAATTTCAACTCGCTGCGCTTCTCCCCCAGATAAAGTAGTAACGCTCTGGTTTTCATATCTGGTCATATCAAGGCTCTTCATCACAGCGTCCACGCGCGCAAGTTCGGCTGGTCCTTGGCCCATTTCGATCAGTTCCCGGGCGGTGTAGGAGAGCCAGTAATTTCTATTTTGTAAGACAACACTGCGCAGCTGTGATTGTTCTACAGCCGAAATCTCCTTTAGATCGCGACCAGCGATAGTGATCATCCCAGAAGCAATAGGTAGGTCACCGGCCAAAGCGCCGAGCAATGTGCTCTTCCCGCTGCCATTGGGGCCGATGATTGCGGTGATCTTCCCCGGTTCAATACTGGCGCTGAAATCGGTAAGGACGTTCTTGCCACCGCGAACAATGGAGACTTTCTCAATCGTAATTAGCGCCATATGTCACCACTTTTTTTAAGAGTGAGTATCAAAATCGGTGCACCAATCAGTGAAGTTAAAAGACCGATCGGAAGTTCAAATGGTGGAATCGCAGCGCGTGCTGCGGTATCGGCAATGAGGAGAATAAGTGCGCCAATGAGTCCTGAATAAATAACCAGCACCCGGTTGCGTGGACCGCATAAGTAGCGCGCTATGTGTGGGGCAGCCAGTGCTAAGAATGCAATGGAGCCAACGCTGGAGACAGTCACTGCAACAAGCACTGCCAAGATGGCAAATGCGGATAAGCGAATGCGTTGTGCGTTATGTCCGATGTGTCTGACCGATGCATCACCTAACGAAAGTAGGTCAAGGGTGGGCGCAATCTTCCAGGCAATCACCGCAGCGATGACGAGTACTGGGGCTACTACGTAGAGCGTCTTGGCGCTGACCAGTGAGAGTGAACCAAATGACCAGAAAGAGATAGAACGCGCATCTGGTCTGCTCACCGCCGAAAGTGTGAGCCCCACTATCGCACTCAGAATTGCCGAGACGCCAATGCCGATAGTAATTAACTGCAGGGCAGAGCGAGCGAGTGAAAATGTCAGCAACGTTGCCGCCATCGCACCAATCGCTGCGCAGACAACAGCGCCGACTGAGCCAATGCTGACTAAGTTGGTCAGTACCCCAAGTAGAACTCCCAGTGATGCACCTGCTGAGGTTCCAAGAATTGCTGGATCTGCCAAGGGGTTATTGGTAGAACTCTGAGCAAGGCAGCCAGCCACACCCAGTGCTGCGCCAATCAGAATCGCTGCTCCCACGCGCGGTGCGCGAATCTGCCAAATAATTTGGTGGGAAGCGCTCTCTGGATTAAGAAATGGATTGAAAATATATCGAAAGAGTTCACTGACCTCGGTCGCACCCAGGGATAGGGAAACAATGGAGATGATGGGAAGTAAAAGAATCAGTGGCGCAATCTTTTTCATCACTTCATCGCCTTCGCCATTGCCGCACTTAACTTACTTAATAGATCAGGGGTGCGCGGACCAAAAGAGAGAAGCAGTGAATCATCGACGGCAATCACTCGCTTATTCTTACCGGCATCAGTTTGCGCAATTCCAGGAAGTTCTACCAATCCCTTGAGGCCACCGACTGATTGCAGTCCCTTGCTCATCACCAGAATGACATCAGGATTCAGTGAAGCAATGAGCTCACTTGTCATAGCGTTAAATGGATTAGCAAGCGTTGCCGCCCCAACATCTTGCGCCCCGATGGCTGTGATTAATGAATCAGCACCTGATCCTTTGCCACCAATTAAATAGATGGAACTGCCACCGCGAAGATAGAGAAAAACGACTCGACTCTTTCCTTTAGCAGCACTGATTTTTGCAAGGGATGAATTCATTGCCGCGCTCAAGGCAGTCCCACTTGCTGGCGCCCCGATGGCATCGGCAATGGCGCCAACCTTTGCCGGCAGATCACTTAACGTCCATGCCTCTGGCGTTTTCACTACCCGAATTCCGGCTACCGCTAACGCATCGAGCGCGCTTTGCGGGCCAGTGGATTTATCAACAATGACTAGATCTGGCGTGAGGGCGATTATCTTCTCCGCAATCACTTGGTGTCCGGATGTCACTACCGGCACCTTTGTCAGGTCTGCATCAGTACTAGCAATATCGCGGCCAATCAGAATTGATTTAAAACCCATGGCAGAGATTAATTCTCCGGCGCCATTGGCAAGTGCCACAACTTTCTGCGCTAGCGGACTTTCACTACTTTTGATGGTGGTCACTTGCGCCGATGAAATCTCAATTGCCTTTGATTGCGCAGAGCTGCAACCGGTAAGTAAGAGCGCAGCAGATGTGATTGTGAGAACACCTAAGGTGATCACATTTTGCTTTTTACGCATGAATGAATCCTCTCAAATTTTTTGCCGACAAGTTCCGGCCTAGTTGTCGGATAAAGCTAGGTGCCACCTTCTCTATTCTTGCCAGCATGCGTAGGAAGTGGGTAGTAATAGCCGTTATCGTCATTGCTGCTGCGCTGCCCGCACCTGCGATGGCTGCCACCACTGTCGTTGGCGCAGATGGTCAAAAATTTAGTGCATCAGCTACGAAAGTGAAGAGTGGACAAGAGATATCAGTATCAGGAAAAGGATTTGATGAAACTGTAGGAATTTATCTCGCTTACTGCCTGCTGCCTAAGAAAGGTCAACCTCCCACACCGTGTGGTGGTGGCGTTAATAAAGAAGGCATCGGAGATGCTTCTTATTGGATCTCATCTAACGCACCTGCTTATGCCACTGGGCTAGCAATCGCATTCGCACCTGGTGGACGTTTTGTTGAGAAAGTTCGAGTAACAAAGAAAATTGGTAAGCACGACTGCACCCAAGTTAAATGCGCCATCACAGTCAGATCAGATCACCTGCATGAAGGAGATCGCACCCACGATCTCTTTATTCCTATCACCTTTAAGAAGTAAATCAACTACGAAACTAGGAGAAACATGTTTACCGCACATAAGAAAGCCCTCATCGCACTTGCCGTCATTGCTTTAGTTGCCCCCATCGGCATATCAACACCAGCGCAGGCAGAAACCTTTGCCTTCGCAAGTGCGCCCCTGACAAATCTCAACCCAGCAGGGGACACAATTAATGGTGGTTTCACTAAGTTTCCAACAAAAGCTGGAATGTATATTCAACAATGCATCGCACCAGTAGGTACTGCTCGCCCGGTAACGTGTGATGACGTAAATCAGTTATGGGTAACCGGAACCGGAGAGCCGGGCTCAAGCATTTCAACGGGTGCGATTAAGGTCAAAATTTCTGGATCCATTACCGGTAAGGGCGTCACAGTCGATTGCACAACTACCCAATGTGGACTCTTTTTCCGTTTAGATCGAACAGCTGGTACTGATACTTCCGAAGATAAGTTCTTGCCCATTACTTTCAGAGCCGGTGCCCCAGCGCCAACACTTCCCGCTGATGAAATCACTGTCACTCTTAATGGAACTGCCCTAGTTCGCAATGTGCCAAGTAACTTGGCCTACCGCGCAGTTGCCAAGATTGTGGCAACTGCTAAATCAGGGCTACCAATTACCTTCACTTCTCTCACACCTGAATGCTCCTATGCCGATGGCGTCTTGACCGCCCTCAAAGGCGCTGGTCAATGTGCACTGGGCTATTCAACAGCCGGAAATGCAACCACAGCGGCGGCAACAGGTAACTTCCCATTCATCCTGACACCGGGTGCACAGAAGATTGGCACACTGCCTAAATCACTGAAAGTCGGTTCGAGTAAATCACTTCCGAAGTTATCGAACTTTGGTGAAGTAATTATGTATAAGACTTCATCTAAATCTTGCGCAATCAAGGGCAATGTTCTGAAGGCAAGTAAGCCAGGAATATGCGCACTTGATTTTCATGCCGCAGAAAAAGCTGGCATGTGGCAGATGAGCCATGGCTCAGTAAAGATTGCGATTAAGTAACTTACTCATCCACACTTGAGGCAAGTCTGCGAAGTGATTCGCGCACCACTGCCCCATCACTTGTTCGCCACAGCGGCGGCATTGAGTTAAGCAGCACGCTGCCGTAGCGCTTTGTGACAATTCTTGAATCGAGGATTGCCACAACGCCCCGGTCTTCAATGCTGCGAATTAATCGACCAGTTCCCTGGGCCAATAAGAGTGCGGCGCGCGGTACTGATACCTGCATAAATCCACTGCCGCCTGATGCATCCGCAAGTGATGAACGCGCAGACATCACTGGTTCATCCGGGCGCGGAAATGGAATGCGATCAATGGCAACTAAAATGCAAGAATTTCCCGGCACATCCACGCCCTGCCATAGTGACATCGTGCCGAGCAAGATAGAAGTTTCATCTTTTGCAAAGCGCTCTACTAGTGGTCCCACCGCATCACCACGTTTTTGCGTGATAATCGAAATCGGTAAATCAACTAATACTTCACGTAAGTGGGCATCTGCTGCCTCCACCCCGCGCCAGGAACTAAAGAGGGCAAGGGTGCGACCGCCGGCGGCGTCAATGAGTTCCCCGAGTTCATCCAGTACCTCTTTGCTCGGACCATCACGGCCTGGCTCCGGTAAATGTTTTGGCAGATAGAGAACTCCCTGGTTAGCAAAATCAAAAGGAGATCCGACATCGAGCATCTGCACATTTGCGGGGTCGATATCTTCACTATCACTTTCAGCATCAGCATCTGTTCCCACAACGAAACCAATACTGCGCGCCATCGCATCAAAGTTATTACCCACAGTTAACGTGGCAGAGGTGGCAATCACTGGCGTCTTAGTGAGCAAATTGCTGCGCAAGACGTGTGAGACTGAAAGTGGTGCTAAATGCAGGGTGGAAAATGTTGGCTCATACCAGAGCACGTGTTCATCACCCATCTTGAGTAACTTGCCGGCAGTCGTTGCAATCTCTTGCACCGCACCCTTTACTCGAGCACGCTCGGCATTGCTATCAGGATCGATAATTTCATCATCGGCGCTCAGTATCTGCACAAATGCAGTTGCGCTCTCCTTAAGCTTTCGAATCGGTGCTTCTAACATACTGGGAATATCTTCAAGCCGACCTTGGGCTGCAACATCACTCTTCACACTTTCACCGTAATCAGCCATCGCATCGTGGAAAGAGTCGGCAGCTTTGGTCAGCGCCTCACTTGGCTTGCCAGGTGAGTATTTGCGAGCCATGGCAGCGGCTCTCTGCACCCGCCCTGATGTGAGCTCTTCGGTCACCGCTTGGGTGGTGCGATCCATAAACTCGTGAGCTTCATCCAAAATAACAGCATCGCGCTCTGGCAAAATCGGATGCGAGTCAACTATTTCGATGGCAAGCAAGGTGTGGTTGGTGACAACAACATCAGCCTCTTGCGCCTTCGCTTTTGCTTTTGCAGCAAAACATTGCGCGCCCCAGGCACACACATCAGCGCCCACGCATTCGCGCCCCGATAAAGAGTTAGCTGCCCATACTCTGCGATCTACCTCCGGTGCATCATCACGATCACCTGATACTCCCGGTGTCTTAGCCCATGCAATCAAACGCTTGGCATCTTTTTCTAGATATGAAGATTCAAGAACTAACTCACCATCTGGATCGGTGTCATCGGCATTCATCTTCTGCAGGCAGACATAGTTGCCCACACCTTTATAGATTCCATAAGTAATTTCGCGACCTAACACTTTTTCCAGCGCTGGCACAACCGCTGGCAAATCACGTTCTACCAACTGTCGTTGCAGGGCAAGGGTTGCGGTTGCTACCAACACTTTTCGACCATGAACCAGTGCGGGGACAATGTAGGCAAGTGATTTACCCGTACCGGTGCCGGCTTGAACCATGAGGTGGTGTCTATCAGTGAGCGCGTTCGCAACTGCTTCGGCCATCTCAATCTGGCCTTCGCGCGTTGATCCGCCAATAGCTGCTACTGCCGCATCGAGTGCTTTTCGCACCTGCGCAGATAAGTCGCTCATAGTCGCACTCTATCTGCCCAGAGGTTTTGTCATCATGCTCATAGTGATAAATGGTTATAGTTCGGCGCAATGAGAAGATGGGATCAATAAAGTGATGAAGATCTGGACGCAATGGAGTGATCTCACTCTTCCCGCCGGCATGACACACCTAGAAACTGATGGATTTGTTCCATCCGCATCGCAATTTGATGAGATTGAATTCTACGTTCCCAGCTATATGGGCGGTCTTAAGACCATTGAGATTATTCCGAAGATGAAAAACCTTAAGGTTGTGCACTACAACCAAGCGGGATACGAAGATATTTTGCCCCACATTCCACAAGGAGTAAGCCTGTGTAATGGAACCGGAATCCACGATGTCTCCACCTCAGAGCTGGCAGTCGGTTTAACGATTGCCGCCCGCCGCGGATTTGCCGAGTTTATGGATAACCAGAAGCAGGGCATCTGGAAGCGCACAACAAAGCCAGCACTTGCTGACTCACACGTTGGAATCATTGGCTATGGCCATATCGGCAAGCGGATTGCATCCCTGTTAGAGGTGTTTGAAACTAAAGTAACTGCCTTCACGCGAAGTGGTAGCGATGGCTCAATAAAGATTGCCGAATTTGACCAGTACCTGCCAAAACTCGATGTCATTATTTTAATTCTGCCACTGACCGCTGAATCAAAGAACTTTATGAACGCAGAACGAATCAAGAAGATGAAGGATGGCGCCACCTTGGTTAACGTCGCTCGCGGCGCCATCATCGACACCGACGCACTCGTTGCCGAACTTCACACCGGGCGCATTACCGCTGGTTTAGATGTGACCGATCCAGAACCACTTCCCGAAGGTCATCCGCTCTGGTCTGCGCCGAACGTCATCATCTGCCCCCATGTGGGCGGAGATAGTGGAGCCTTCCAACCGCGAGCACGCGCAATGGTGTCGCAGCAGCTACAGCTGCTATCTGAAAGTAAACCCTTGCTTAATCAGATTATCGCTGCGAGTTAAACCTTCTCGTTAGATCCGGCCTTAATGGCAACAAAGACCTGCAGCGCTGCAAGTCCGATGATGAAGTAGAGCGCGCGATCCCAATTGCCGGTGATGTCAAAGAGTCTGCCAAGAACAATTGGCGAAACGGTCGCCATCACATAGCCAACTGATTGCATCATGATGGAAAGTGACTTGGTCTTTGCAGCATCTGCTGCCCGGAAGACAACCAAGAATAAAGCGATTGAGAACGTTACATAGACTCCAATATTTCCAAGGATGACCCAGACCCAGAGACTCATGCCGGCCATCGCTTCCTCCCCTGTTAGCAAATTCTGCTCCGACTCTACAACAGCAGGCTGCTTCCGGCAGGGCGGGGCCGTGGGCCGCCAATTTTTAAAAGCATGTACTATCCGTGAATGCTTGCAACGTCGCTGGTTTATCCGTTCACCTTCGGAGATCGCTCGATGGCCGATCTCCTCGGTGGCAAAGGTGCCAATTTATCCGAGATGACCCGGATGGGTCTGCCAGTACCTCCAGGATTTACCATCACCACCCAAGCGTGTCGAGAATTTCTGGCATCTGGCGTCATTCCATCTTCCCTCACTGGTGAAATCGAAAGCGCACTGCGCGAACTCGAGAAGATGCTTGATAAGAAATTTGGCGATCCGAAGAATCCACTCTTAGTTTCAGTCCGTTCTGGTGCAAAGTTTTCCATGCCAGGCATGATGGAAACTGTTCTCAATGTCGGCATGACTCCCGAAGTTGCTGAATCACTTGCAAAGCAAACTGGTGATGCCAAATTTGCCTGGGATTCCTACCGCCGCTTCATCGATATGTTCGGACGCATCGTCTGCGACATTCCACCGGCTGATTTCAAGAAAATTGAAGCTCGAATTATTGAATCAAATTCCGTAAATAGCATTCAAGAGTTAACTGTAGCTGGCCTAAAAGCCCTGTCACAGGCTCTTATTAGAGAGATTGAAGCACAGACCGGTAAGGATTTTCCGACCGATCCACGCCAGCATCTGATTAGCTCCGTGGAAGCAGTTTTCCACTCTTGGAATTCAGAGCGTGCTCAAATTTATCGCCAACGTGAACGCATTCCATCTGATTTAGGTACTGCGGTAAATATTCAATCAATGGTATTTGGAAATCTCAGTGATGATTCTGGAACAGGCGTTGCCTTCACTAGAAACCCTGCCACCGGTGAAAACGGTAGCTACGGCGATTATCTTGATCGCGCCCAAGGTGAAGATGTGGTTGCCGGTATTCGTAACACCATGACCTTGGTTGAGATGAATGAGCGCGAGCCAAAGGCTTTCCAAGAGCTTGAGCGAGTGATGTCACTTCTGGAAAATCACTATCGCGATCTATGTGATATCGAATTCACGGTAGAACGCGGAAAACTCTGGATCTTGCAGACTCGCGTGGGTAAGCGCACCGCCGAAGCTGCCTTCCGCGTGGCACTACAACTTGTTGATGAAGGCAAGATTTCTATGGATGAAGCCCTATCTCGCATCTCAGGTGAGCAGCTAGGTCACCTCATGTTCCCGCAATTTGATTTAGCCGGACAAGTGACAGAAATTGCCCGCGGTATCCCAGCCTCAGCAGGTGCGGCCGTCGGTGAAGTTGTCTTTGACTCAAGACGAGCATTTGATTTAGCACGCGCCGGCCACAAGGTAATTCTGGTAAGACGAGAAACCAGCCCTGATGATCTAGTGGGAATGGTTGCCTCTGAAGGAATTCTCACCAGTCGCGGTGGCAAGACTTCTCACGCAGCTGTAGTGGCTCGTGGAATGGGTAAGACAGCCATCTGTGGAACAGAGAGCATCTCAGTTGACGAACGCGCTAACTTATTTACCGTCGGTGCACTGACCGTCTATGAAGGTGAAGTTATCTCTATCGATGGCACAAGTGGCATCGTCTACTTAGGCGCACTTCCTACTATCGCCTCCCCCGTTACCGCCTACCTTGAGGGCAAGCTTGATGCTAATTCGCCACAGGCAACTCCAGTTGTAAAGGCGGTGGACCGCATTTTGCAGCATGCAGATGCCTCACGTGTGCTGCGGGTTCGAACCAATGCTGATACCCCAGAGGATGCCGTACGCGCCCGCATTCTTGGCGCCGAAGGTGTGGGGCTCTGTCGCACAGAACATATGTTCTTAGGGCCACGTCGTGCCTATGTTGAGAGCCTGATTTTGGCTGAAAATGAAGAGGCCCAACGTGGAATCATCGCCGAAATGGAGCCACTACAACGTGGAGATTTCGTCGGCATCATGATGGCGATGTCTGGACTTCCAGTCACCATTCGTCTGCTTGATCCACCACTGCATGAGTTCTTACCTAACATCGCAGAGCTCAGCGCCGAGATGGCGCGCGCTGAAGCACTCGGAGAAGAAATTTCTCCGCGCCAACAAGCAGTCTTTGCCGCCGTTAAGCGCCTGCATGAATCTAATCCAATGCTGGGTCTTCGTGGAGTTCGCCTTGGAATTTTGATTCCAGAACTATTTAAGATGCAGGTGCGTGCCCTTGTGCATGCCTGTCTTGAAGTTCGAAAGCTGGGCCATAACCCAATGCCAGAGATCATGGTTCCACTTGTTGCCACCCAACGAGAGCTGCTCTACTTGCGCAAGACGCTGGAAGAAGAAATTGCACATACTCTTTCCGGCACCGAACAACACTTCGATATTCCAATCGGCAGCATGATTGAAACACCTCGCGCTGCTATGACTGCCGGCAAGATCGCAGACCATGCCGACTTCTTCTCATTTGGAACAAACGATCTAACCCAGATGACCTGGGCCTTTAGTCGCGATGATGTTGAATCAAGCTTTTTGCCGCGCTATCTAGATTTAGAGCTATTGCCATTTAATCCATTTGAATCACTGGATCAAGATGGTGTGGGGCTGCTGGTGCGCATCGCAACTGAACAAGCGCGTGCTCACACCTCAGATTTTAAAATTGGTGTCTGCGGTGAACACGGTGGAGACCCACGCAGTATTCACTTCTTCCACTCACTTCACCTTGATTACGTCTCCTGCTCACCATTTAGAGTGCCAATTGCTCGCTTAGAGTCAGGGCGAGCAGTGGTGCTAGCCAATATGGCGGGCCCAGCAAGTTCTAGTACCTGAGCCAATATTCTTTAAACGGCAAGTACAGAGTTTTTAATCTTCGGGACGTGTAAGACCGTTCTCTTTCCAGAAATTACGTCCTGGAATTCACTTTCTCATTACGGTGTGAAGCAAGAGATGATTGATGACATTACAAAGACAGTCCTTGCAGATTCAGTAACTGGCAATAATCCAATTACGCCGACAGCGCAGGAAGTTCAGGGAATTCTTACTTCAAGGCTCTAGAGCGTAAGCAGTGTCAGCGCTGCAATAGCGCTGTCGTATCCCTTATCTTCTTTGCTGCCTGGGCGCCCCGAGCGCGCAATAGCTTGCTCGAGGTTTTCACACATGAGCACGCCGTAACCAATCGGCTTTGACCATTTTAATTGCACATCAATCACACCTTGGGTGACACCTTGGCAGACATAATCAAAGTGTGGGGTTTCACCTTTAAGTACTAGCCCCACAGCGACCACTGCGTCATATCCCTTTTCAAACATCTTCTGGGCGGCCAACGGAATCTCAAAAGAACCTGGGACATAGATGGTCTTAATCTTCTTCACCTGGGCCGCTTCCAGCGCACGGGTGGCACCGGCGACTAGATCACTACAGATATCTAGATGCCAGGAGGAAGAGATGATGGCCACCTTTGCCTTAGGTAGTTGTGGAACTGTGATTGCAGGTGCATGTCCGGCCATTTATTTACTCCCTTGGGTGCGCCTATGTCCAAGCCGATCGCGCTTAGTAGATAGGTACTTCTCGTTATATTCATTGCTTTCAATGGCAAGGGAGACCTGCTCGCAGGTGATTCCACATTCTGTGACCGCAGCTATCTTCTCTGGGTTATTAGTCAGTAACTTCACTGAGCTCACCTTGAGGTTTTTTAAGATAGCTATTGCCTCCGACCAATCACGAGAATCAATGACATGGCCCAGCTCTAAATTGGCATCGACTGTGTCCAGCCCCTGATCTTGCAAGGTATAAGACTTAAGTTTTTCAGTCAATCCAATGCCACGACCTTCGTGATCTCGCATATAGATAATGTATCCGCAGCCATAGGCTTCAATGGCAGCAATTGCGGCATCAAGCTGTTGTCCGCAATCACAGCGCTGTGAGTGCACCACATCACCGGTGAAGCATTCCGAGTGAATGCGCACCATCGGCACTTTATCTTCTCGGCCATAGCGCATCACTACTTGTTCACGGTGCTTCAGTGATGGATAAGTTGCAATATCCCATTCAGCGTTTCGCAACTGAACCTTGACCCATTCAAAATCATAAGCTGGATAGTTCACCAGCGTTGGCACATGTTCTAACTTGATTTGGTACTCATAGATATCGGCTATTGAGACGATTGGAATCTGGTGCTCGTGTGCAAAATCAAGTAGCTCTTGGCCGCGCGCCATCGAACCATCTGCTGCCACAATCTCTGAGAGCAGCGCCGCCG
>Ga0247844_1000704_pt1 | contig 68946 bp, 55 predicted proteins | sample LaCtaG_FD_192421 | JGI IMG/M metagenome (GOLD analysis project Ga0247844, IMG submission 192421) | Freshwater microbial communities from meromictic Lake La Cruz, Castile-La Mancha, Spain - LaCruzMarch201714.5m_1 | ecosystem: Environmental > Aquatic > Freshwater > Lake | place: Spain: Castile-La... | reverse complement strand
GTACCAGCAGGAGGTCATTAATAAAATCTTCATTGGGCGTAAAGCCCGTTGGCACAAACACCTTGCGATATTTTTCTACCGTCACCAAAATCTGGTCTGTAGCACGACAGCCCAAAGAGTCTGTAACGGCCACCTCAAAATAGGTGGGAAATTCAAGCGAATATACCGACGGATTGCGGCAGTCGAGGCAACTGAGCCAAGTGCTGTCTGCTAAAGTCCAGGCATATTGGGTCAAGCCACGGGCATTGGTCACTAGGGCAAGTAGTTGGGTATCTCGTCCAAAAAGGATGCGGATGTCCGGCCCTAAGTCCACTTCAATGGGGTCAGGTTCTGTCACCTGTATGGGCGCAAGCAAGAATTCGCAGCCATTGACATCTACGATTTTGGGGACATAATTGCCCGACGTTATGCCGATTTGAACGTGAGAGCCATTGGTTGGCTCGTTGTTCAAACCGTAGCGATAGGGTGCCGTTCCACCATTGGCTGTCAAAACAATTCGCCCATCTTGCCCACCATTGCAACGCGGTGCTTCCGTGGTGGATGAACCGCTCAATGGACTTGCTGGCTGATCTATTGTGACAGAGCCTGGCGTGACACAGCCATTTGCATCGGTCACGCTCATTGTATAGGTGCCTGCTGGCAGGTTTTGAATGGTGGCTCCTTGAGTTCCGTTGGCCCAAACAATTTGATAAGGGTCTGTGCCGCCAGAAGGAGTCACTTTTGCACTGCCAGTGCTTTCTCCAAAACATGGAACGCTGGTTGGTGTGAGTGACACACGCAATACAGTCGGCTCACCGATGGTCACACTAGAGGTGCCTGGACATCCAAACACGTCAGTGATCGTGACCTGGTAGGTGCCTGCCAAAAGCCCTTGTGCCAGAGAATCGTTGGGGGTAGTGCCGCCATTCCATTTCCAAGTATAAGGACCTGTACCACCATCTGCCTGTGCAGATGCCCAACCCGAGGGATCACCTTTGCATTTTGCGTCCGAAAAACCCGTTACGGAAGTCTCGATCGGGAGCGGATTGCCTACGGGAACCGTAGCCGTAGCTGTACACCCGAGCGCGTCTGTAGCGGTCAGGATGTAGGTCTTTCCGCCCTGCAGTCCCGTCGCATTCTGCCCTGATTGCTGCGGCGTGGTATTCCAATTATAAGTAAAGTCAGCAATATTGGCGGGTGTTGCACCATAAAAAACAGAAATCACAGAAGCCGTGCCATCCAAGCCGTTGTGACAGTTGGGGTCTTGCGCTTCACCGTGGGTATTAAGTTCCTGTTGCTGCTGTACAAAGGTTTCACCAGAGGTAATACAGCCATTCACATCGGTGATTGTAAGGTGATATTGACTGGAAGCAAGCCCCTTAGCCGTTTGAGTAGTTTGATTGTTCGCATCCCACTGATAAGTGTAAGGCGAAGTGCCACCAGAAACGATGGCCGTGGCAGTACCATTTGAAGCAAAAAAGCACACGGTATCAGCAATCTGCGGCAAAGCAAGCAAGAGTTCTGTTGGTTGATTCACACTGGTGGTAAGGGTGCTTGTACATCCTTGCGAATCGGTGATTGTAGCCAAATATTGCCCGGCAAAAAGGTTGGCAATATTAAACCCGTTGCCTGAATAGCCGTTGGGGCCCGTCCAAGCTATGGTGTATTGCGGGGTTCCTCCGGCGGCATCTAAATGAAGCGCGCCCGTATTATCGCCAAAACAATGGACTGCTTCGGGCGTAGCAAAACTGGTCAGGAGGGCTGGCTCGGTTACAATTTCGGTCTTCACTTGCGAACAACCATTTCCGTCGGTGGCTGTCACAGTGTAGGTGCCGGCTGCAATATTGTTGATGCCTTGATTGACCTGACCTGTGTTCCAGACAAATTCAAAAGGGGTGGTGCCACCTACCGCATAAGTAGTAAGTTGACCATCCAAAAGCCCAAAACACGAAGGGCTTCGATTCAACGCCGTAAGTATCTCGATGTTAGCGGGTTCAAAAACCATCATAGACGTTGATTTTTGACAGCCATTTGCATCCATTACGGTTACCGTATAAGTTCCCGCCAGCAAATTGGAAATACTGTCGGTCGTAAAGCCATTATTCCACACGTAGCTGTAAGGTGTCACCCCTCCTGTGGGATGTATGGCAGCCGTACCCGTTACCAGCCCAAAGCAAGTAACATCGTTTGGAGCGGCTGTGGCAAAAAGTTCAGTGGGTTCCGTGAGCGAGGCGGTGGCGGTGCCCGAACAGGAAGCACCCACACTGGTAATAGTTACGGTGTAAGTACCATCGCTAAGGTTGCTTATCGTGGCGGTTGTTTGACCATTGCTCCACAAATAGGTGTTGTTGCCAGGTGCGGAGGCCTGCAGGCTTCCTTTTTGTCCGTAACAGTTGATTGGCTGAACCACGGTGGCAGCAGCGGTCAGTGAGCCTACTGCGAGTTCAATGTCTTCGGTAACGCTACAGCCATAAGAATCGGTGGCTGTGACGTTGTATATACTGGTTTGTGCAGCGGTTGCAATTGGGTTAGGGCAATCTGTGCAGCTCAAACCAGTTCCAGGCGACCATGCGTAGGCAACATTGTAACTGGGCTCAAAAGTGATGGTCCAATCGAGCAACGTACCAAAAAGGTTATTTTGGTCATCGCTCAAGCGCAAGCGCCAGTTGCCATTGGAAGGTTCTCCCCACAGGTCGGACCAAGGCCCTTCTGGAAGCCAATCGCCTGTAAATGGAGCGGCTGTAGCAGGTGCGAATGGCCCTGGAAAACTTATCAGTGTTGTTGCGGTAGGGCTGAAACAAGTATTGGTATAATCATCACCATCCGCACCGTTGTCGGTCGTCAGCTCAAGCACTACCCCCCCGGGTGAGATAAGAAAAACATCCAGCTCATCAATCCAATTGTGGTCTACGTTAATACAAACAGAGCGGATCACACCGGGCCCAACAAGAGGGGGTTGAACACCAAAAACCTGAATAGTCGAGTTGACAACACCGTTAGGATTAGGAATTGGATAATCCTGCGTATTGGTAAACGTGGGTGCTGCCGGCACAGGCGTTGGCACCGTGGCATTCATTTGAATTGGGGTGTTGGGCAGACAAACAGAGGTGTCGTTGAGCATAGGCGCCGCCAGAATCCTATCGCGGATAAAAAGGAACACAGTGTCCATGTTGCAAGGATCCACTTGTACAGAAATGCCAATGGATTCAGCCCCTTCAGCGATGCCGTCTTCAAAAGCATTGATCGGGACGGTAATGGTGGATTGTCCAGCGGGGATAACCAAATTGGAAGGAATTGCCTGGTAATCCACACCCGGTGTTGCGGTGCCAAAAACATCAAAAACGACCGGGTAATTTTGCGCGCGAATCTCAGGCAGGGTAAAAGTAACCGAGCCTGGCACACAACCCTCCGCGATGGTACCATCTGCACTCACCGTGGAAACACTGGCGATCAGAGAACCAGTACCAAAACTTTTTGCCTCCAAAAACACCCCGGAATCAAATAAGGCATCGCCCACATCGGCAATAGCGAGTTTGATGGTGTAGGGCTGGCAAGGCGTGACAACTGCCATGGCCGTGAAAACATCCGTAAAACCGTCGTAAACAGGCTGAAATATGCTGTTCTCGTTGTTGTTGTAGTATTGAACATTCAGCGCCGGGCAGGCGTTGGGAGCAGCCGGATTGTTGGGATGGATGTTGTTGATGGTCACTGGCAACATGGTGCCTGGGATTCTGGCTATGTTGGTAAAGGTGGGGTAGCCGGGACCTTGGATAAAAAAACCAAAAACATCATTATACGCAGTGCAGGCATATTCAGGGTATTCCTCCGATGCAAAACTGTAGCGAAATCGCAGCGTGTCAGAATTTGGGATGAAGGTGATGGTATAAACCGCCACATCATTGAGCCCATTCGTGGCAATCTGTCCGAGACTGGGTTCTATGGAGCCACCTATGTTTGGATTGTCGGCAAAGCTACCCCCGTCCTGTTCGGCTTCACTGGCCAATCCGCTGGTGAGCAAAATGCCTCGTTCAATGCCGATGGTCGGCGTGCCGCCAGAAAAATACCCCACAGCCCTGGGATCGCCATTAAATTGGATGTTGGTGACCTCTACCCCTGCCCCCAAAAAAACATTGGAGATAAGGCTTTGAGGATTGTAAGGACCAGATACAGCATCAGTGACCTGAAGGAATTGCGCCTTGGAAGAAAAAGGCAAAACAAGAAGACAAAAAACGGACAGCAGTAACGTTTGCGTCGGGCGAAGTAAGCAGTTCATCCGGTGTTAAAAATTGATTGGTTAAAAAATCCTGAGACTTTTGCAGGAGATTGAAGGCCAAAAACGGGAATAAAAAGCGGATTAAAAGTTTGCCCGCCGAAAAGTAGCGTCTTCTCCCAATGCCATGTACCAACAAGGGCATTAAATATTCTTACGAAGATGCCGTGCAGGTATAAAACGTTGCAAACTGCCTCAAACAAACCAACTACAAAAAAAAGGCGCAGGTTCCTTGTCAAAGGAAACCTGCGCCTTGGATTTTGTAGCGCGGGCGAGACTTGAACTCGCGACCTCGCGATTATGAATCGCGCGCTCTAACCAGCTGAGCTATCGCGCCATGCTTTTTCAAAAGCGGGTGCAAAGGTATACCGCCTAAACATTTCTGCAAAGTGGTGAGCAAAGTTTTCTAAGACTATTTTACCCAATTACCCACCGAAGCTTCCTTGACCGCGAAGTCTCGGCAGGCGGGTAATAAGGAGGGGTCACTCCGTGGCCACTTCCACCCGATACCCTTCCTTTCTCAACAACGCTACCACCCCATACTTCCCACCAAGATGCCCTGCGCCCACAGCAAAAAGGGTCGGTTTTTCAGCCATCATCCGGCCCATCACGGGAATCCAATTTTGGTTGCGCTTTTTCAGCAGTATGTCTTCATATTGCCCCATACCACTGTCTTCGCCAATCATGGTTTGCATGGCTGTAATATCTTGCTCACGATAAAGCCGGAGCATCTCATCGAGCTGGCTTTCGGAAGTGTCTGTGGTATCTACACTGCGAAGGCCGTCCACCAACATTTTGGCCTGAACAGCGTAGGGAATGCTGTCAAAAACCGACATCTGATAAGCCGCTGTTTCCAATCCCGCTGATTCTAACCTTCGGTTTTTGCTCATTTTGTACAGTTCCATTTCTACCGAGGTGATGTTGCCACCACTGGCTGGGTTTTCCTCCTCTGAGCTAAATAATGTGCTGAGAAACATCGGTTTAATCCGCTCAAACATACCGCCCGGCAGTCCTTTTTCGGCCATTTTGGCTTTTACCAGCGCATAATCCTCTGCATTCAACAGGTCTTTCAGCGTTTTACCGCCCGCCATGAACGATTTGGTAATCAGGCCCATTTGGCTGACCAGATTGGTCATTTGTTTCATGTCTATCTCGAAGGTCACACGGCGCACATTGTCCAGACTCTCCCGGATGGATCCAGGGAGTTCAAATTCGTCTTTAGGGATCATGTGTATGGTGCCATAGAGATAGGATGGTTTTTTCAACCCTTTCCCGCTGATCTTCCAAGCCAAAGATTTTTCCGTTGGGACAATGTTTTCTGGGGTGTAGGTCACCGCTTTTTCAGCGGGCTTGCAACCAATTGCCCCTAAAATAAAGGTGGCAAGAAATAATGCTAAATTTTTCATAGTCAATGTGTCGTATCCCGGAACGCTGTTCCGGGGGCAGTATCAATTTCCCCGGAACAGCGTTCCGGGATACTTTCAGCGCAGCCGATCCGCAGACCGCACCAATTCCTCATCTTTTTTTATAGCTCGGTAGGCCAAAACGAGCAAAGGAATCGCCACCAATGGAAATGCGCTGCCGAGCGCTAAATGCGCCTCCGATCCTTCGGGCAACTTCTGTGCATAATAGTAGCCGAGCGCCGCAAACAAGGCTGTGAAAAGTATGGTCAGAACAGACATGCCACCCGCTAGACGCATTTGACGAGGGCGATTTTTGTAAAGAAAAATGGCATAAAGAGAAAAAACTGCCGCAAAAAGCAGGCTCATGCCCCCTGGAAATTCTTTTACCCAATAGGTGCCGTCAGCAAAAAAATTGTCCCCCGTGGTGGCCAGAGCAGCTGCATCGCCAGAAGCAGTGGCCAAAGGCAAGAACATTGGGCTGGCCAAAACGGCTGCAGCCAAAAACAAGTAAATGGATTGAATGCGTTGAATCATGTCTTATTAAAAATTTGGTCGGCAAAGGTAGGTGCGGACCTTGGACTTTTAGACTCTGGACGTTGGATATTGGACGTTGGATATTGGACGTTGGATATTGGACGTTGGATATTGGACTCTGGACGTTGGATATTTGGACGTTGGACGTTGGACGTTGGATACTAGACTTTGGAGTTTGGACAGCATCTTTTAAGACTTCAAAAATGGCTGATACATCATCAGTGCATGATTTTCTGCTACCCATTCCTCCCGGAGCAATTCACCCGAAGCAACAGAAAACACACGACGGGCAATTCGGTTGTGCCGCGAATAGCTTCCGTTGGGCTCGTGGCGGATAAGATGTTCTTTTTCAAGCACTTCATAACGTTCAGAAAAGGGCGTGTCGGTGCAAATTTCTCCGTGCAAGTGGGTTTCCGAGAGCCATACGTGCAGTTGCACAGGATGAGGGGTCTCGTTTCGAAGTTGCAAGTCAATATAATTATAGGACAATGTCGCCCCAGATCCAAACGGCAACACCCGGGCTTCATCGGGGAACACATCGTAACTGTGCCTCCAGCGTTCGGTCACCGTGAGCGGACTGTGCAATGCCATCCAGTAGAGCAGGTTACCCATTTGGCAAAGTCCCCCGCCAACGCCTTTGCTCAGTTTTCCGCGTTCCAGCACCAACCCTTCGAGGTATCCTTTTCGGGCGGTCGGCGCGCCCACCGTTTTCCAAAAAGAAAAGGTTTCGCCCGGCAGGAGTACGAGGCCATTTATCTTTGCCGCCGCCAGCTGGAGGTTGGTCACTTTGTTGTGCTGGAGATACATATCTACATCCTTCAACTTTCTTAGCAAGGGGGTTTCGTGCTGAAAGACAAGGATTTGCAAGGGATGGATCCGCCGTTGAGCAAATTTAGTTTTACCGAAAAACCAGATTGCCCGGCGTTTCCAAATGTAAAAAATGCGCCCTAAGCGGAAGCGGAGATGGGTCATAGTATTGAAGGTTGAGCGGACAAATGTCACCAATAACCAATTACCAATCCACCCTGCCTACCGGCAGGCAGGCAATAACCAATCCACCAATCCACCAATAACCAATCCACCATCATGCAATACGAACTCAGTTACTGGGAACGAGAATCCTTCTTCAAGGAAATAGATGTAGCCGTGATTGGCAGCGGCATCGTGGGGCTTGCTGCGGCCATTCATCTTAAAACGCTGGATCCGAGACTTAGGGTAGCCATTCTCGAACGCGGCACCTTACCCATCGGAGCCAGCACCCGAAACGCGGGCTTTTCCTGTTTTGGCTCTATGACTGAATTGCTGGACGATCTCAGTTATGCAAGCGAAGATCAAGTATTATCCGTGGTAGAAAAACGCTGGCGCGGTCTTCAACGCCTCCGTGAACTGGTAGGCGATGAAAATTTGGGATTTCAAATGTTGGGCGGTTACGAGATGTTTACCGAGGAGGAGGAAAAAATCTTCTTGGAATGCCGCAAACGGATGCCGGAATTCAACGAAAAAATTGGAAAAATAACAGGCTGGGCAGAGGGTTACAAAGTAGTAGACGAACGTGTTCCAGGTTTTGGCTTTCAAGGTGTTCGCCATTTGATTTTAAACCAGCCAGAAGGCCAGGTACACACCGGTAAAATGATGTCCGCCCTACTCTACCGTGCCATGGAGGCTGGCGTGAAAATTTACAATGGCTTCGCTATCAGGGATTTGGAAGACACTTCTCAAGGGGTAGAAATCGAAACAGAGTTTGGCTGGACACTGCGTGTGCCCATGGTGCTGGTGGCCGTAAACGGCTTTGCCCGCCGACTGCTTTCCATGGAATCCGTGCAGCCCGCCCGCAATCAGGTTTTAATTACACAACCGATTCCCAATCTGAAAGTAGAAGGCTGTTTTCACTACGACCGGGGATATTTTTATTTCCGAAATATAGATGGACGCATCCTGCTCGGTGGGGGCCGAAATCTGGATTTAGAGCGGGAAAAAACCGATGAATTTGGGACCAATGAATTGATTCGCAAGGCTTTAACTGATTTACTGGAAACCGTAGTTTGTCCAGGTCAAACCATAGAAATTGATTCCTGGTGGACAGGCATTCTCGGCCTGGGCCCAGTAAAAAAACCCATCGTAGAAAAAATATCCCCAAACATTACGGTAGCCGTGCGGCTCAGCGGCATGGGCGTTGCAATTGGGACTTTGGTGGGTCAAGAGGGGGCAGAATTAGTGGTAAGTGTTTAGAGGTAAGTGTTTAGTGGTCATTGGTAAAACGAGTAACACTTACCACTAAACACTTACCACTTATTTTTTAAGCCCAATCTCGCGCAAACGCTCGTCCAGATACTCCCCTGCCGTGATGGGCTCGTAATGCAGCGGGTTGTCTGCCGTGACGCAACTTTCAAGGCAAGTCAGGTCCATATTGCTGACCGGGTGCAGGAAGAACGGGATACTGAGGCGGGGCAAATGCCATTCTTCGCGCGGCGGGTTGACGACGCGGTGGGTCGTACTTTTCAGGTAATTGTTGGTGAGCCGTTGGAGCATATCGCCCACATTGATGACGATTTCGTCAATTTCTGGCAGGACATTGACCCATTCTTCGTCCGTATTCAACACTTGCAAACCTCCTGCGCTGGCACCCACCAACAAGGTGATCAAATTAATATCCTCGTGTTGCTCGGCACGGATGGCGCTGGCGGGCTCTTCCCGGATCGGTGGATAGTGTATGCTGCGAAGGATGGAGTTGCCGGCGGTAATTTGCTTTTGGAAATAATCTGTGGGCAAATCAAGGTGAATGGCGATGGCTTCCAGCAGTTGTCCGCCTGTTTTTTCAAAGGTTTGGTAAAGTTCTTTGCCCAGTTTAGACATCTCAGGCATCTCTGCAACTTGAACATTGTCAGGGTATTGAGCCTTCAAGGGATGGTCGGCAGGCACTTCCTGGCCAATTTGAAAAAACTCTTTGAGATCAGCTACCTTGGATTGCTTGGCGTGTTCTTTGCCGAAAGAGGTGTAGCCACGTTGACCCGCCAGTCCTGCCACCTCATATTTGCGCTTAACGTCATCCTGAAGTGCAAAAAATGCTTTTGAAGCAGTATAAAAGCCATCCACCAGTGATTTTGGAATGCCGTGATTGGCAACGGCGACAAAACCCACTTCGTGAAAAGCGGCACCCAGCTGGTGTACAAAGGCTTCGCGCTGGTTCGCGTCGCCCTGGGTGAATTGGGAAAGGTCTACGGTAGGGATACCTTTTGGTGTCATGGTTATGTTGATTGGTTGATTTGTTGAAATGGGGATTTGGGGATTTGTTGAGTGGGCAAATTTCTAAAAATTCTGGAAAAAATGAGTATTGGCAGATGAATGATTGGTGTAACTTTGTGATAAGGCGTTTGATCCGAATAGGTAAAACCTTACTTTTATCAAAAAAATTGTCATGTCTACTGCCTTGCAAAAAGCGGAAGCCCTGCTTCCACAACTATCCCAAATTATCTACTGTACATGCGCAAACTCCTACCTTTCCTACTCCTTTTCACCCTTTCCACCGCCTTTTCCCAATCCTTCAAAGTAATCGGATATCTGCCCTACTACCGCTTTAGCTGGCTGAATGATATTGAATTCGAGCGACTTACACACATCAATATCGCCTTCGCCAACCCGGACGCGAATGGCAATTTATCCGTGGAAGGTACCAACATCGCACCCGTGATCTCCAAAGCACATCAGGCTGGGTGCGAAGTATTCATTTCGCTGGCGGGTGGTTACCTCACACCATGTGTCAGGCATTATGATCTGGGAAATCGGGCAGGATGCATTTGGCAGCAACCTACAATATTCGCTGCTGCACGCCATTGACGAAGTCGTGAACGAGGCAACCGTCGGCATTTCAGAAACCAATCCGATAGCACTTCGGATATTCCCCAACCCTGTGCGGCAACGCCTTTCGATTCAAGTGCCCGAAGCGACCGATTATCGTCTGACAATCTCGGATATGCAAGGGAAAATTGTGCTGGAAAATTCCTTCACTGGGAATGAGATGCCGGAATTAAAGGTAGGAGATTTTCCGGCAGGGGTGTATGTCGTTTCGGTGTACGGAGAGACGGGGGTGCGGACGGGAAAGTTTGTGAAAGCGTAAATCCAAAATCCCCTACCCCGCCACTACCAAATACTTATTTTTCTTCCCGTTTTCCACCATCAAAAACTTGCCGTGTAACAAATCCGATGGGTTAATAATTACGCCTAAATCGGCGATTTTATGCTTATTGATTGAAATAGTATTTGCCTGAATAGCACGTTTTGCTTCGCTGCGGCTTTCCAATATTCCCGTCGTTTCAGAGAGAAAATCCAGGATGTTCAAGCCGTTTTGGATGCTTGAAAGTGCAATTTTGGGCGCAGGAATTTCTTCCGCTACCTGCGTTAAGGTATTTGTATCCAGGCTGCGCAGGGTGTCCGCGTCAGCTTTTGGATCAAACAAAAGTTTCGAAACCGCCAACACGGATTCATAAGCCGCCTGACCATGAATGCGCACGGTCAGTTCTTCTGCGAACACGCGCTTAACGTCCTGAGCAGATAACCGGGCTTCTAAATTTTCGATCTCTTCCTGGCTTTTTAGTGAAAAATAGCGCAAAAACTTAGGCAAATCACGATCATCTGCGTTCAGCCAGAACTGGTAAAATTTGTAGGGAGTAGTAAGGGTCGGGTCGAGCCAAATATTGCCCGATTCGCTTTTGCCAAATTTAGAACCGTCCGATTTTGTGAGCAAAGGGGTGGTGACCGCAAACACTTTTGCTTCGTCAATCTTGCGCGCCAATTCAACCCCGGAAGTAATATTGCCGTATTGGTCCGAACCGCCCATCTGAACCGTGATGCCGTGGTTGCGGTTCAACAGCACAAAATCGTAGCCCTGCAGCAATTGGTAACTAAACTCCGTAAACGAAATGCCAGTCTCGCCTTCAATGCGTCGTTTTACGCTTTCCTTCGACATCATATAGTTGACCGTCAGGTACTTGCCCACATCGCGCAGGAAGTCCAGAATGTTCATTTCCTTGTAAAAGTCGTAGTTGTTCACCAACAGCGCATGGTTGGGCGTGGCAGGGTTGAAGTCCAACATACGCTTCGCCTGCTCGATTTGGTGCGCCATGTTAGAGTCCAGTTCATCAAAACTCTTTAAGTCACGCTCTTTGTCCTTTCCGCTCGGGTCGCCAATGCGCCCAGTGGCCCCACCCATCAACACAACTGGCTGATGGCCCGCCCGTTGAAGGAAGGTCAGGAGCATTATTTGGACATAATTCCCAATCGTCATGGACGGTGCCGTAGGGTCGAAACCGATATAGGCCCGCACCACTCCTTGGTTGAAATGTTCTTCCACGCCAGGGGTGAAGTCGTGGATGAGGCCGCGCCAGCGGAGTTCTTCGAGAAAGTTGAGGTTGATTGCCATATTAAATTTTGGATTGGTACGGATTTGGGTCGGGCGGCAAAATTAATATTTGTGGAGCAAAGACTTGGTATACAAGCCAAACTTCTAAAAAGTTTCAATCCCTACCTTGGGCTTTGGACATTCCTTATTGGATATTGGACATTCCCACCCACTCCACTCCCTTCCTCAACCACTCCAAAGTCTCCGCTTCGGGACTTCCCTTTTCAGGCTGAATATTATAGCCCCACTGCGCTGTAGGTGGCATGGACATGAGGATGCTTTCCGTGCGGCCATTGGTTTCGAGACCAAATTTGGTGCCCCGATCCCAAACCAGATTGAACTCCACATAACGGCCCCGGCGGAGCATCTGCCAACGTTTTTCTGGTTCGCCAAAGTTTCGAGGCGCAGCGCGATGCAGGAGTTCCGTGTAGGTTGGGGCAAAAGTTTCACCTACTGCAAGGGCGAATTCCAAAAGCTTCTCTTGGGAAAAGCCAGTTTTTTCGTCCAGGTAGTCAAAAAAAATGCCTCCGATGCCCCGTGTTTCCTGACGGTGTTTCAGGAAAAAATAATCATCGGCCTGCCTTTTGAAATCGGTGTAAAACGTGGGAGAAAACCGATCGCAGGTATTGCGCAATTGCTGATGAAAAAACTGTGCATCTTCGGGCACTACATAATGCGGTGTCAAGTCAATGCCTCCACCAAACCACCAGCGTTCGCCGCCCGCCGTCTCGAAATACCGCACATTCATATGAATAATCGGCGCCATCGGACTGTGTGGGTGCAACACGATGGAAACCCCGGTTGCAAAAAAGTCTGTGGGCGCGAGATTCATTGCCCTGGCGGTGATTTCAGGCAAAGGGCCATGTACGGCAGAGAACATAACGCCGCCTTTCTCGATGGTCTTGCCCTCCAGGACCCGGCTCCGCCCTCCCCCACCCTCAGGACGCAACCAGTTGTCTTCCAAAAATTTGCCTCCACCATCGGCGGCTTCGAGGGCTTGGCAAATGTCGTCCTGCAACTGACGGAAACGTTCGGCGATTTGTTCTTTGTTGATCATGGTGCGGTTTTGTATCCCGGAACGCTGTTCCGGGGGGCATTTTACGTTTCCCCGGAACAGCGTTCCGGGATACATTCATTGCCGCGCAAAATTGCCCCGAAAGCACCTAATCGCCATCAAAAAACCGCAATCATTTTTCCAACCGAACCATTCGCCTATTTTTGCAGCCAATCCCACCCAACGCGCAACGTGGACAACTTCCCTTTCGACAAACAATTTGACTCTTCCGACTGCGGTGCGGCCTGTCTTCGCATGATTGCACGGCACTATGGCCGCTATTATTCGATTGAGTTTTTACGCCAACTCTCGCATACCGACAAGGTGAGTGCGTCGCTGGCGGGCATTGCGGAAGCCGCTGAAAAGATCGGTTTTCGCACTTTGGGCGCAAAAACGGGGTTCAACCGGCTTTCTAAGGATATTCCACTGCCTTGTGTGGCCCACTGGAAACAAGACCACTTTGTTGTGGTGTACAAAATTTCAGGCGGACAGGTTTTTGTGGCCGACCCCGCTTCAGGAAAAGTCCAGTTGAAAGAACAGGACTTTCTCAACGGCTGGATCAGCGACGTGGTGAACACCGAAACGCAAGGCATTTTGCTCCTCCTTGAAACTACACCTGAATTTTTTGACCGCGAGGGCGAAAAAACAAACCGTTCAGGCTTCAAATTTTTGTGGCCTTATTTGGGCCAGCACAGACAACTGATCTGGCAACTCGGCATCGGGCTGCTGTTGGGGAGCCTTATTCAGCTTGCGTTTCCGTTTTTGATGCAGGCGCTGGTAGATAAAGGGGTGCAATTGCGCGAACTCAATTTTGTATATCTCATTCTCGCGGCACAGGGGGTACTTTTTGCGAGTCAGGTAGCCGTTGAGTTCATCCGGGGTTGGATTTTGCTGCATATAGGCACACGAATCAATATCAATCTTGTCTCGGATTTCCTGCTGAAACTGATGCGGCTGCCTATGTCGTACTTTGATTCCAAGATGACCGGCGACTTGTTGCAACGGATTTACGACAACGAACGGGTGGAGCGTTTTTTGACCTCCTCGTCTTTGGTGACTATTTTTTCTTTGGTCAATTTGCTGGTGTTTGGGGGGGTGCTTTTGTTTTACAATCAATTGATTTTCCTTGTTTTTGCCTTGGGTGCCGCGGGGTATTTTGGCTGGGTTTGGCTTTTCCTGGCCCGGAGGCGCTCGCTCGATTACCGTCGTTTTGAGCAAATGGCCGAAAACCAAAACGCCCTCATCCAGCTCGTGAATGGGATGCAGGAAATAAAACTGCACAACGCCGAACGGCAGAAACGCTGGGCCTGGGAGCGCATCCAGGCTCGCTTATTCCGAGTGAACGTCCAGTATCTCTCCACCGATCAGCAACAACGCGCCGGAGCAGCATTTATTAATGAAGGTAAAAACATCGTCATTTCGGTGTTGGCAGCACAGGCGGTCATCAACAACGAAATGACACTCGGCGCGATGTTGGCAGTACAATATATTATCGGCCACATGAATGGCCCGCTCGAATCGCTGGTTCAGTTTATACTGCACGCACAAGAAGCGAAAATCAGTCTGGAACGCATGAACGAGATACACCAGCGCGCGGACGAGGATGCCAACGAAGACACGAAAGTTGCTGAACTTCCAAAGTCCGGCGAACTGACGATGCAAAATGTATCCTTTCGTTACGGCGGGCCTCAGGACCCCTGGGTGCTGAAACACCTCGACTTGCATTTCCCACATGGCAAAACCACGGCGATTGTAGGTACTTCCGGCTCCGGCAAAACCACCCTTTTGAAACTTTTGCTCAATTTTTATACCCCTCAGGAAGGCAGCATTCGGTTGAATGACCTGAGCCTCGATAGTTTTCACCACAAGGCATGGCGCGCCAATTGCGGGGTGGTGATGCAAGACGGCTTTATTTTCAACGATACCATTGCCCGAAACATCGCTCTGGGAGAAGAAAACATTGATCGCCCACGCCTGCTCGAAGCGGCCAAAACGGCTCATATCCAAGGCTTTATAGAAATGTTGCCGCTTGGATTCAACACCAAAATCGGGCAAGACGGCACGGGCCTCAGTCAAGGTCAAAAGCAACGGCTGCTCATCGCCCGCGCGCTTTACAAAAGCCCCAAATACATCTTCTTCGACGAGGCTACCAACGCCCTGGATGCCCACAACGAGAAGGTGATTATGCGCAATTTGGAAGCCGCATTCCAAGGAAAAACGGTGGTTATTGTGGCACACCGACTCAGTACCGTGCGCAATGCGGACAATATTATCGTGCTCGAAAAAGGAGAAGTTTTGGAGCAAGGCACCCATCAGGAATTGACCAACAAACGGGGAGCGTATTATCAATTGGTTCGCGAGCAACTGGAGTTGGGCACTTGAGCGTGTTCGGTACGCACAACACCTGTAATTTGACCTATTGATGCGGTCTTTTACAAGCCGTGTCAATCCACTTTTCTACTTACCCCATATTCGCTAAATGAACCATTTTGTCTTCCACCGCTTGCACCAGTTCCGTGAAATATTTCTCGCGTTTAAGTTCTCGTGTACGATGGTATTGGAAGTCCACTTTAATATGCTCGACGATGTGTGAAGGTGCTGCTTTCATAATGTAGATATCATCACCAAGATAGACCGCTTCTGAAATATCGTGGGTCACGAAGATCACTGTGGAATGAAATTTTTCCCACAATTGAATCAGCAACTCCTGCATTTGCAATCGAGTTTTTATGTCCAGCGCTCCGAATGGCTCGTCCATCAACAAGATATCAGGATTAGCCAGAAGGCTACGGGCGATGGCGACCCGTTGCAATTGCCCCCCTGACAGTGTTGGGTACTGCGCATATTTGTTTTCATGGCCAGCCAGTCCTACCAATTCAATCATTTCTTGGGCCTTTTGCAGGCGGACCTTTTCATCCGTGCCCTTGAATTGTAGCCCCAAGGCCACATTTTCTCGCACTGTCATCCAGGGGAAGGAGGAGTACTGCTGAAAAACCATGCTGATACGGGAATCGTCGGCGACTAATTTATCATGCACTTTGATGGTTCCGCTGGTCGGTTTCTGCAGCCCGCAAACATACCGCAGTATGGTGGATTTGCCACTGCCCGACATCCCTAGAAGGACAACAAATTGCCCGCGGTTTGGATGGTCTTCTATCAGCAAATTAAAATCTTGTATGACGTAGGATTTGCCACCATCGTAAGATTGGCATACGTTTTCCAATTGTATAATATTGGGCAATTGGGTCTCCTGAAAGTGCATCATAGTCATTTTGTTTTTAATGCGCTGGCCAATTTGATCTCCCCCATCACGGTCATAATCAGACCACCCGCTACAGCGATCCAGACGAAAGTCTCCGGGATATGAGACGGCAGCAATGCTTTGGACAGCAAGCTGAGCAAGATGAAAAAGATACCGTATTGACACTCCTGAATGCCGGGCCATTTATATTTCAGGTGCTTGTGCGGGTTTAGCCGTGTATCAATGTACGAGAGAATCCGGTCTTGCAAAAACCCGATTACTATGATGAGCAAAAGAATGGCAAATACTCGGTCAATCTGCCCCATTTTGCTCTTAATGAAGATCAGTCCTCCGATCCCACCCTGACGGTTCAGCAACTCAGCGATGATGATGTAAGTCCAGGAAATCGCAGTGAGCACCCGGATATCGTCCATCAATCGGGAAAAAACGCCGGGAATGTAGACCGAACGGAAGATTTGCCAGTTGGTGGCACCGAGTGTGAAGGCCGTCTGTATATAAACTTCTTCCACTTCCCGGATTCGCTGCACGATCACAGGCAACAAATAGACCAAGATACCAAAGGCGAGAAACGCAATTTTCATGGTGTCTTCCAAGCCAAACCACACGATGAACAAACTGGTAAGGGCCGACAACGGAAGGTATCGTAGCGCCTCAATCTGGCCATTGAACAATCCCCTGAACAGCGGAATCAAGCCCAGCACAAAACCGATGGGCAATGCAAGGAGCAAGGCCCAAAGATAGCCTTGGATATTTAGCCAAATACTGCGGCTGGTATTGGGGATCAGTTCGTCGTGTGCGATGAGTTGACGGAACGCATTGGGTATTTTGGTTGGCGGTGGCAATACCGGATAAACTTTTTCAAAGGAGCTGGCACTGGCCTGAAGGATAGAATCCTGCCGAAGGATAGAATCCCGCTGTACGGGTGTGATGGTAGTGTCTAAGACAGAGGGCAATTCACGCAAGCCGCCTTCCAGGATCGGGCGCTGGGCGGACAGCAATTCTGCCAATAGCCACCAAATAGCCAGCGTAATCAAGCCGCCGAGAGCGGCAAGCACGATTTTTTGAGCATAGCCCAAATCACCTCTCAGTTTGAATAGTGACATAGTATATTATAAAGGACGGATTACTCGCCTACAATTTCGAAATCAGTTCTTCTGTTCCTGGATCGCCCTTCCTCGGTATCATTGGTTGCGACCGTTTTGTCAGGGCCGTTTCCAACGATGATAAAACGATTTTTAGGCATATTATAGGTAGCAATAAGATAATCAGCCACTGATTTAGCCCTTTTCAGTGAAAGGGCTTTGTTGTTTGCAGCGTTTCCTATGTTGTCCGTATTGCCTTCGATTCGGATGCGGGCATTGGAAAACGCCCGCGCTATGTCTACAAATTCTTTGTCAATGATGTATTTGGCATTTTCATCTAATCGGAATTCACCACTTCTGAATGAAATACTGACCCGTTTAGTAGCAATGGCGTCCCTGGTTTTGGCATCTTCTGTGGCAACAGAGAATTGCTTTTGTCCTTCGGCTGCCTGGCCAGAAGCAGTAGCCAGTGCTGTAGCGGCTTTAATCGCTTCGGTGTTGATGGCCAAACGCCAACTGGGCACCTTGCCTTCGATATACCCTAACTTTTGGTAGGTGCTGGACATGCGGTTGTAGAGGTTTTCACCCGTCACGCCTTTATAGTCTGGGTTCATGCCAAAAAAGTTCAGGTTGTCGCCGTGGGTGCAAAGCCGCACATTTTCAATGGCTTTGAGGGCAGCATCTTCGGATACGCCGTCGAAATTTTCAGAGAGGATTTTGGCGGCCTTGCGCCTGTTGCCATCACTGGCGTTGATTTCAGCAGCTCCTTTCATCCAACCTTCGTAAAGTTTATTGGCCTTATCCCGATTTTTTTCCAGCCAACTGCCTTTCGCAATGAAAGCATCTGCAATGATATTAGATGCAGATCGGGTACTCTCCAAAATCTTGGATCCCGGCACCGCCTGAACGCAGAGCTCGTCGTCTGGGCTCCAAACGACCGCTGCATCAACTTGCTGGCTTTTGAAAACCTGGGCTGCATCAATGGCACTGGGTTGCTTGACAATCTCGACATCCGTGGTTTTCATGCCCGCTGCTTCCAACAGCCAGATTAAAAAGGAATGGGAAGGTGTCAGTTCAGCCACCGCTATTTTTTTGCCTCTCAAATCGCTTACAGAAGTAATCCCCCTCCTAACCACTACGGCATCGCCCCCACGCGACCAATCTGCCTGAAAAACGATGCGAGGATCAAAGGCTTGAAGTGCCGACATTTCAGTCGGCAAGGCATCCACGGTACACCAGAGTAGGTGTACATCTCCATTCTTAAAAGCTGCCCTACTGGCTTCAAAATCATCCAAAACTTTGAAATCCACTTTGAAACCGTAATCTTTATAGAATCTAGACTCCGTGTTCGCTTTGAAGCCTTCATTGAAATACTGCCCACCAGCATAACCACCCCAAGTGACTACACCCACTCGGATGGTATTAGCGTCCGAATCGGGTTTATTGTCATTGGCGTCGCTGTTTTGGGCACTTTCTTCGACTATTTTTTTGCCGAATTCTGTATTGTTAAACAGGTATTTGCCGCCAAAAAAGGCTGCTGAAACGATCAGAATAGTGATTAAAAGCTTGGAAACCGATGTTAATTTAGCCATTTCGTTATTGATTTGATTGGATAACGTAGGTGGCCCGTACCCAATGCCCAGCGGAAGATAGAGCAAAACTTCCGCCGAAGCAACAACGCAGGTCCACCTTAAAGCCACAAAAATACCTCCATGCCTGCAATTGTGGAAAACTTTTTCTTCCACCTTGCGCAGCGATATTTCCGGGCTCTTCGTTCTTTTGACTTTGGAATCGCTATAAAGACTTTTTCAGAAAACCCATAAAACACGCTTTGGAACATCATCGCAAAGATGTTTGAACGCAGTGCTTAGAACCTAATCATGCAACAAAATCAATCCGTTCGTGAAGCCCTTCAGACCCTCGAATCCAAAGGATATCATCTCGCAGATGTACCTGAAGACCAGCCGGACGAGTCCATCCAATCCAACGATTGGCGTTTGGATTCCGTGCAAAAAGTGCAGGAAGAAGGAAAAAACTCCCTTTTGATCGCTGTCTCGAGCGCGAGTCGTCACCTCAAACTGGTGTTTGTGGAATCCACCTTTTCCATTACGGATTACTCCCCGGTCACGCTGTTGCGCAAACTTTTTCCTAAAAAGAATCGCTAGACGCTGGACGTTGGATCGTTGGACGTTAGACATTGGACTAGATACGTTGGGCATTAGATGTTTGGACGTTAAACTAGAAACATTAAACGTAGGACTAGAGACATTGAGACATTGCAGATTGGATGATTGAATATGAAATATCCGAATTTCACCTCCAAAGTCCAATGTACAACGTCCCCAGTCCAATGTCCCCCAGTCCAATGTCCAACGTCCCCCAGTCCAACATCCAACATCCAACGTCACTCCACTGCAAGGGCCAACTGCTCGACCTGTCGCGCCCGGTGGTAATGGGCATCCTCAATGTCACACCAGATTCCTTTTTTGATGGCGGTAAGTACGCAGCGGTATCAACCATTTTACAACAAGCCGAAAAAATGCTTCGTGAAGGTGCCAGCATCCTCGACGTTGGCGGGGCATCTTCTCGTCCAGGCGCTGTCGAGGTCAATGAAGCGGAAGAAATAAAGCGCGTTGTCCCGGCCATCGAGGCTATTTTGAAATCATTTCCAGACACCATCCTTTCAGTTGACACCTGGCGGGGCAGTGTAGCCAATGCTGCCGTTCATGCGGGTGCAAGTATCGTGAACGATATTTCAGCCGGAAATCTTGACCCCAAGATGCTCGAAACAGTGGCCCCGTTGGACGTTCCTTATATTTTAATGCACATGCAAGGCGCTCCAGATTCGATGCAAAAAAGTCCTCAATACGAGGATGTTGTGACGGAAGTGCTGGATTTTTTTATCCAAAAAATAGAGGGCTTGCGCAGGCTTGGGATAAAGGACATAGTGCTGGACCCAGGTTTTGGTTTTGGTAAAACGGTAGCGCACAATTACACGCTGTTGAAAAACCTGCACGTCTTTCAAAATGTACTGGGTCTGCCGGTTCTTGCCGGGATTTCCCGAAAATCCATGATCTGCAAACCGCTTGGGATCAAGCCAGCTGAGGCCTTGAACGGCACAACCGCCCTCCACATGGTGGCCTTACAACAAGGGGCCTGTATTCTTCGAGCGCATGATGTGCGGGAGGCTGTCGAGGTGATTAAGTTATGGGAATTGGTGGAGGCGTAAGATAATTTATCCCATTGAATTACCAGGGGCGGAGCTTACATCGGCCATTAAAAATGGCACCGCATTGTGCGGCAAAAATTAATCTTTCAGCGCTGAATCTGAACAGCCTTTGCAGACCCTAGCCCTTGCACTGACAGAAAATAGGTGCCGGTGGAGAGATTTTCCAAGGGTATTTCAAAGCGCTTGTGTCCGCATTGAAATTCCGCTTTTTGCACGAGATTCCCCATAACATCGAACAAAAACGCCGTGCTATTGACCGCAAGCGGCCGACTGGTTTGAATGGTCAAAACTTGATCGCCTGCCGCTGGATTGGGCACAATCAAAAATTCCAAACTAGAATCCTTGTCTTCTACCGTTCGATACGGTACGGTAAGATGCTCATACGCGCCAACGTCTGGAGCTGAACCCGAATACCATCGGTTGGTATGTCCAAGCGGATGTAGATAGGAATTTAAGGCGGCCAAGGGCACATTATTGAAATATCCCGGATCTATACCAGCATTTATGCAAGGGGAACCAGCCAAAAGTCTGTACTCGAAATTCGCAGGATCGCTCAGCATAGCTGCAGCGATATTGGTCAGCCGGATATTGTGGGTAGTGTCTAAAACCGCAGTATTCCCTTGTGTCAGCGTTCCGGGGCCAAGAAAAAGGTTGTTGACCAATTTGACCAAGGTGGTCGCATTGGAAAACTGAATAAAACGGCCATCAAAACGGTCGTTTACCATCGTGTTGTGCGACAAAACAATTTGCTGTTCCGGGTGGCTTTGATTTTCAAGGGCGAAAGAAAGGATGCCCCCGTTTTGAGAATTGGGCGACTGCTCAATAATATTCCCAATCAATATAGCCTGACCTCCATTGGGCAGGTCTACTTCATAACTCCCGTCGCCATTTTCGCCTGTAAACCGATTGTAATACAGGTTGTTAAACCTCGCCCTGCTCTTTACCAAATGCCCAATGTGCGCATCGTGAGAATAACAAAAACGCATGGTCAGGCTATGCACGTTGCCGACATAAATATTGTGAGAATAACCATCCCCGTAGCCGTTGCTCGCAAATTCGCAATGCTCAAAAAGGAAGTCGCTCACCCCATCGTTTGAGGTCAAAATGCCCATTTCATTGTGATGGAAGTAGCAATGGCGAAGCGTCAGGTTCTTGCCCTCCTGTCGAATGCCCGCGCCATTGTGGTCTGGCACCTGACAGCCGGAAAATTCAATGCCCTCCACGGTGCAATTCGCGCCTTTTATGACCCAAATGGCCTTGCCCTCGGCATAATTCCCCGCTGCTTCCAGATGGGCATAACCATTGCCTACACCCCTGATTACCAGGTTGTTGGCAAACCATTTGGCCACATTCCCGGTGTAAAGTCCGGCGTCTATTTCCACGGTATCGCCATCGGCGACGAGTGTGGCCACTGCGGATGGGACAAGGTAGGTACGGGTTGGCCCGACTTGCCAAATTTTGGCGTTTACCGGGCAGATTTCAACGAGTAGAAAAAGAAGAGCAAGATGTTTCATAGGGCGAAAATAAGCTGTGGAAAACGAATTCAAGTGAAAGCAATTGGGCTTGTTACTTTTGCCCAATCATGGCGCGAACAAAAAAAGACGGAACAACCAACACCAGCGGCGCACCCACCACGCCGCTCATGCAACAGTACGTACAGGTAAAAATCCAGTACCCTGACGCTGTACTGCTGTTCCGTGTGGGCGATTTTTATGAAACCTTTGGCGAGGATGCCGTGAAGGCCAGTCGCGCTCTGGGTATCACGCTTACCAGCCGCAACAACGGCGGCTCCGACATCGAACTGGCCGGCTTCCCCTACCATTCATTGGATTTGTACCTCCCGCGCCTCGTGCGGGCAGGTTACCGTGTGGCGATTTGTGAGCAAATGGAAAAACCTGTGCCAGGCAGGGTGGTGCGAAGGGCTGTAACTGAAGTCGTTACACCTGGCGTGACCACGGATGACGCGCTGCTGGACCACAATGCGAACAACTTTTTGGCGACACTCGCTTATGGCCCAAATGAGCAGCACGGCCTCGCTTTCCTCGATATTTCAACAGGCGAATTTTTTGTATCGGAAGGCGATTCCGGGACCGTGGACAAACTTTTGCAAAGTTTCAAACCCGCAGAAATTATCCTGCCCAAAAGCCGCGTGAAAGAATTTGTAGCCATTTATGGCGACAAATTTTACACCAACACCCTTGAAGACTGGATTTTTACCCGCGACTTTGCCCGGGAAAAACTGCTCAGCCATTTCCAAACCGCCAGCCTCAAAGGTTTTGGCGTGGAAGAACTCGACCTTGCCCAAACGGCTGCCGGGGCCGCGCTGCACTACCTCGCAGCCATGGAGAACACAAAACTCTCCCATATCACGGCACTCAGTCGCTTGCAAACCGAGCAATTTGTGTGGCTGGACCGCTTTACCATCCGCAATCTCGAACTGGTGAGCAGCAACCACGAAAACGGGGTTTCGCTCTTGCAAGTGCTGGACAAAACTGTGTCGCCCATGGGCGCCAGGATGCTGAAGAAATGGGTTTTGCTGCCACTCACCAAGCTCGCCCAAATCCGCGAGCGCCACGATGCTGTGGAGTTTTTTGTTGAAAATCAGGCATTTGCACAAGAACTTGAACCCCATATCCGGCATATCGGCGACTTGGAACGGCTCATGGCCAAAACCTCCGTTGGAAAAATCAGTCCCCGGGAAGCCATGCAATTGCGCCGGGCATTGTTAGCTATTGAGCAAGTAAAAAACCTCCTCCACGAACAATCAACCGTCAACAGCCAATTGTCTGCCGTTTTTGCACGATTGGCTGAAGGGCTTAATCCTTGCCTCACCCTTCGAACACGAATCGAACGCGACATTGCCCCGGATCCGCCAGCGGATGTCCGAAAGGGCGGGGCTATTGCTGATGGGGCAGATGAAACTTTGGACGAGCTCCGCCATGTAGTGCGCAATAGCCGGGAAATACTGCTCGAAATACAGCAACGTGAAATCGAGCGCACAGGGATTACCAGCTTGAAAGTGGCGTTCAACAATGTGTTCGGTTATTACATCGAAGTGACCTCCAAGTGGAAAGACCAGGTGCCGCCCGAATGGACCCGCAAACAGACCATCGCCAATGGGGAGCGGTTCATTACGGAGGAACTTAAAATACTGGAAGCCAAGATATTAGGTGCCGAAGAGAAGATTTTGGAGTTGGAGGAAAAACTATTCCGTGCCCTGGTAGAGGAAATCGGGAATTATATCCAGCCCATTCAGCACAATGCACAATTGGTGGCCCGGCTGGACTGTTTGCTTTCCTTTGCCAAATTGGCCCAAAAAAACAATTATGCTCGCCCTGAATTAGACGATTCGACGCTGCTGGATATTCGCGAAGGCCGCCACCCGGTCATCGAGACACAACTGCCCATTGGCGAGCAATTTGTGCCCAATGATGTGTTCCTCGACAGCGAATCGGTTCAAATCATCCTCATTACCGGGCCGAACATGGCGGGTAAATCTGCCCTGCTGCGTCAAACTGCCCTCATTACTTTGATGGCGCAAATGGGCAGTTTCGTTCCAGCCAAAAGCGCACGTATCGGTCTGGTAGACAAGGTCTTCACCCGCGTGGGCGCTTCCGACAATATCAGTGGTGGCGAGAGTACGTTCATGGTCGAGATGAACGAAACGGCCTTGATTATGAATAATATAAGTGATCGTTCACTCATTCTGCTGGACGAAATCGGGCGCGGCACGAGTACTTACGACGGCATCAGCATCGCCTGGAGCCTGGCAGAATACTTGCACGACAACGAGCGTGCCCACCCCAAAACCCTATTCGCCACGCACTATCACGAACTCAACGAGCTGGCCGAAAGCCACGAGCGCATCCACAATTTCCACGTCAGCACCAAAGAAGTTGGTCAAAAGGTGGTTTTCCTGCGCAAACTGGTACCTGGCGGCTCCAATCACTCCTTTGGCATCCATGTGGCGCGTATGGCGGGTATGCCGCAGGCCATTGTGCAGCGCGCGAACGAGATTCTGAAAACGCTCGAAGAAAAGTCGGTTGACGGCCCACGGTCTACTGCGGAAGGTTCTAATGCGGACACCGTCCAAACCATTGAAAAGCCTACTGCACAGGCGCAAATGCGCAAAAAAGTCAAAAACATCTCTGCTCCGTTGCAACTGCACATCTTCGACGTGGACGACTATACTTTGAAGATCAAGGAGACTTTGCTCTCTTTGGATTTGAACACGATGACGCCGATGGATGCGCTTTGGAAATTGAATGAGTTGGTGAAGATTGCGGGGAAGAAGTGAGCAAAAAAACATATTGTACTAAAATTGAGATTATCCATGCCTGAACAGACTTTACAACAACCGTTTAGCAACCTGCAATTAGAATTGCTGAGCCTATATTCTCGTAATATTTCAGACGAGGAACTACTGCAAATTCGGGATATGTTGGCTAGGTTTTTCGCTGAGCGCGCTACCAAACGTGCCAATGAAGTATGGAAAGAAAAAGGCTTTGACGCAAAGGAGATTTTGAAAAAACATCCCCGAACTCATGAGTTGGTGAATATTTCGTGAAGAAGTAGAAATGCTACCTTTGCCAAATAAAAAATAAAAAGTCAATGTCTTACTTAGATCACATTACGATTGATCCTGAAATTTGTCACGGGAAACCTTGCGTGCGAGGTATGCGTTGGCCTGTCGAAGTCATTATTGATTTATTAGGAGCTGGAATGACAACCAACGAAATTTTAGATGATCATCCAGAACTTGAACGAGCTGATATTTTAGCTTGTATTCAGTACGCAAAAGCTATGCTCACTGGTGAAACGGTCAAAATCGCAGCATAATGAAATTCCTCTGTGACGTGCATATTTCATATAAGCTGGTTCGATTTTTTCGTACTCATGGTATAGAAACCATACACGTCAATGAATTGCCCGATCAATGGTTTACCAAGGATAAGGCAATAAGTCAATTGGCAGACCAAGAGGGGTACACCGTTATCACTAAAGACCTTGATTTTAAAAACACCCATTTTCTAAAAAAAACTCCGGCTCGACTAATTCGTGTTGCTCTTGGCAATATTTCCAATCAGGTATTGATGGATATCTTTGAAGAGAATCTTCCCCTTTTTGAATCTCACGTTGAGGATGAGGTCTGCTTCATAGAGATACTCGCTACGCACATCAATATTGTAAAATTGTAATCCCCCAATTCCTTTGAAAGAAGGGTGGCAAACCGCCTTCAAGATATTGCCAAGCGAAAACCAGAGTTTCTAATGGAAAACAAAACCCTTATCTCCATCATCGTCCCTGCCTACAACGAAGAGGAAAACCTCACGGTGTCCGTTCAAAAAATTGCGGAAACACTGGCAAGTCTCCATGATCGCTATTCTTTCGAACTGATTTTCGTGAACGACGGCAGCAGCGACAAAACCTTGTCCTTGCTGCGCCAACTGCACCAAAAGCACCCTGAATGGGTACATTATCTCAGTTTTTCGCGCAATTTTGGGCACATGAGTGCCCTTCGTTGCGGTTACGACCACGCCCGCGGACAAGCCGTGATCTGTATGGACGCTGACCTACAGCACCCGCCTGCTTACATCCCCATTTTTCTGGAGAAATGGACAGAAGGTTACGAAATCGTGTTCACCAGCCGACAAGACGACGAAAAAACGGGTTGGTTCAAGCGGCTGAGTTCCAAATATTTTTACGGCCTGATGAACCGATTTTCGGACGTCAGCATTGAACCGGGCGCCGCTGATTTCAGGTTATTGGACCGAAAAGTGGTGGATTTGATACGGCAATCTCAGGAGACGGATCTGTTCATTCGCGGGTTTATTCCCTGGGTCGGATTTCGGCAATTTATGATCCCCTACACCCCCGACAAACGATTTGCCGGACAGTCAAAATACACGTTCAAAAAAATGTTGCGGTTGGCATTGAATGGCATTACCGCTTTTTCAGTTCGACCGCTTCGCATTGCTACATTTTTGGGGGTTTGTATCTCTGGATTTGCCTTTTTGTACGCTATATATGCTCTTTACGCCCATTTAGTGCTTAAAGAGACTGTTCAAGGCTGGACTTCGGTGCTAATATCTGTACTCGTCATGGGTGGACTTCAGCTCCTGACGCTCGGTATTATCGGTGAATATTTAGGGCGATTGTTTATACAGGCAAAAGGCCGACCGCCCTACATTGTGCAAGAAAGTTCGCTGCCTGCTTCTAAATAAATTCGTACCACCATCCCACCATGCGTTTCCAACTTTACCGCACCTTATTCATCGCCTTCCTTTTTTGCGAGATATTGCTTGTCACCTCCCAACGACTGCGCTACATGGGACAACGGGAAAATGGCATCGTCTTGACCCTTTTGGCGGCCGCCATGGGCATTTTTGTAGTTTTGGCAGCGTTCGAAAAAGTAAAACCGCGTGAAAAACGACCGGTGCAGGGTTGGGAAAAATGGCTTCTGGGCATCGTAGCTGCCACAGGTCTAGGCTTGTGTATTTTTCATTTTAACCGCGAAATACGGGTTATACCCATTGACATACGTCTTTCAGACATCCTGCCAACCATCCAGGTGATGAACCAGCGGCTATTGGATGGACAATATCCTTACGCCCTTATCACGAGTTTTGGGTATGACCTCTCCCCCACCTATCTACCCATGATGTGGTTGCCGTTTTTCCCGGCAGCGGTTTTTCATTTTGATGAGCGCTGGATGGCCTTCGCTGTTTGGGCCATTGCGACGGTTTGGATGATCCGCCGCGCTCATGTCTGGGGACTCAGTTCTGAAGCCAAATGGCTCATTACCGCCCTGCCTTTTTTCCACTTTATCCTGATTGAAGAAGGGACGGATGCCACTTTTGGCAACACTTTCGAGATCATGATTGCCGGGTTTTATATGTTGTTTGCGCTCCAATTGGATAAAATCCGAACTTATCTAGCGGGTTCACCCATCAAAAAAGGGGCGTTGTTGGCCTTTTTCATCTCCCTTTGTCTGCTGTCTCGTTATTCATTTTTGTTATGGCTGCCCCTGTGTTTTTTCATTGTTTGGTTTGAAAACCGCAAACTTGCGCTGAGCACAGCGGCTTGGGTTTTGGGCTTTGTGATGATGATTTTTGTCGTACCGTTCCTGCTCAAGGACCCCATGATCTACATCAATGGCTTGAAATACTATTCGGTTGCTGCCTTGAGTGGTTGGTCGCAGCAAGGCAACGGCGGTCCGCTGTACGAGGGTATGGGCATAGCAGGGATTTTCCGGGATAAATGGGGCGGGGAAATGGCTGATCGTTTGGCTGCGCTGCAACGCTGGCAATTGGTGGCTTCCTTATCGGCTGTAGGTCTCTGCGCCGCGCTTTGGTGGCGAAACCGCGCCCGGTTGCAGCACCTTCCGCTTTTTCTGCTGGGAAGCCTGAAATTCTACTTTGCCTTTTTCTATGGGTTTATCCAAATGCCCTACATTTACCTGATGCTCACACCCTGCTTTTTGAGCGTGGTGATTTTGCTTTCGTTTTATAGGGAAGATGCGGTTCGCGCAGATGTCACACAGATTTAAAGCGCAGATTTTACGCAGATGGTTTCATGCTGATGATTTAGTTTTCTGTGTGACATCCGCGTAAAACATCTGTGTAACATCCGCGTAAACATCTGTGTGACATCTGCGTAAAACATCTGTGTGACATCTGCGCGAAACATCTGTGTGACATCTGCGTAAAACATCTGTGTGACATCTGCGCGAAACATCTGTGTAACATCTGCGCGAAATCACTCTAATTGCCCACCGAATTTTTAGCCTGCAATAAATGTCGTTGCGCATGCAGCACCAAATATTCGAGCAAATCACCTAAAAGAAAAGAAGATACGTTCCAGCGCATGGGCTTTATGCTGGGTTTATTGGTGTCTACCTCACGCGCCTGGCGTAGGAGGCGCAGCATGAGTTCGATGTTGATGAGGAATACTTTGACTTCGTTTTCCCGAACATTCAACAGCTTGGATGGATTGATAGCCTTGGGACTGTGCCGCAGTTTTTTGCCCAAATTGGCAGGATCCGCCGCACGAATGGCCCTGCGACCCAACCAATTGGATTCCCGTTGTTGGGCAGGCAACCATCGGCGGGCCTTTGCCTTGTGGAGTGCCAGTTCGATGCGCGGGAGGTAGTAGTCAAATTGGGCGTTCAGGTGCGCGAAGGATTCCTGAACATTCCATCTGCCAGGGGCGGGATGCCGGAGCAGCACCTCGCGGGGTTGGTCAGCAAAACGTGTGCGCACTTGTTTCAACAGGTCGTTCAGGTCAGATTCCAGTCGGTCGAGCAGTTCGGATTGTGTCATCGTGTTCGTCGTGTAAAACGTAATCCCGCAAAGATAACACCTCCCTACTTCACTTTTCCCAAAAAGGCGCCATCCACACTGATCAGCAAACTGTAGCCCAGCGTCAGCAATTCTATTTGGAATTTCCGTGTTCCCTCTGTTTTCACGATGCGGCCTTTCATTCCAATCAAGTTTCCAGCGGTGATTTCCACTGGTTCACCTTCCGAAAAGCCGCCGGGTATCAGCTCCATATCCAAGTCACATTCTAGCGTAATACGGCGCAGTATTTCGATTTCCGCTTCGGGAATGGAGCGCAGATCTTTGCTGGACTTAACAAAACCAGCCACATTTTCCGTTTCAAGTACAGGCAAATAATGCTCCTTCGTGATGAGGACAAAAACATAGCAGTTGATGAGCGGTTTTTCTACCAAGCGGGTGCTTCGAGTGTACCTGCGCATGAGTTTTTGCAAAGGCAGATAGGCGTGTACCCCTTTTTTCGTCAACATACGCTGCACGAATTTCTCGCTTTTCGAGCGGGTGTGGATGGCGAACCAACGGGGTTCGGAGGCGTGGAGGTGGTTGATAGGGTTGTCCATGTTTGATTTCGACCGGCAAATAAAGTTATCTGCCACAAAATACGAACCGCTTCGGATTATACTAGTTTAATCCGTAGAAATTTCTTGACAAGCGTTAAAATTCCTAATACCATTCGTTAGTGTCCAATAACAACTCCGCTTATGAAAATCCAACCATCCACCCTCCAATTCCTAAAAGACCTTGCAGCCAACAACGATCGCGAGTGGTTTCAAGCCAACAAAGGTCAATATGAGGCGGCGCTCGAAAATATGAAACAGTTTACCCGGTCTGTCGAAAATGCGCTGGGAGCAACCGATATGCTGGAATCCGCAACGCTGTTCCGCATTTACCGCGACGTGCGTTTTTCCAAAGACAAATCGCCCTACAAAAACAACTTCGGCTTGGGCCTGAGCCGGGCCACCAAACGGCTAAGGGGTGGGTATTATCTCCAGATAGAACCGGGCGGATCGTTTGCCGGCGGAGGCTTTTGGCAACCCAATACGGAAGATTTGAAGCGTATCCGCGCCGAATTCGCGATGGACGACCAGCCGATTCGGGAAATTATGGCGGATCCTGGCTTCCGGAAATATTTCGGTACCCTGCAAGGAGATGAATTAAAAACAGCGCCACAGGGATTCGACCGAAATCACCCGGCACTTGACTTGCTCCGCAAAAAGAGCTTTATCGTGAAACGAAATTTTACGGACGCGGAGGTAACCAGCGATTTATTTCTACAGGAAGTGACTCAAACCTTTCAAGCCATGCGACCCTATTTCGATTATATGAGCATGGTGCTGACCACCAATTTGAACGGGGAAAGTTTGATCTAATTCAATTTGTATCGAACCAAGCGTCTTTGTACATAGTTTGGATTACTCAAATAAAACGGGAGTGTTTCTGTAACGATCCCAATATTCTCAGCATAACGGGTGTCAATAGTTCTTAAATTGCCATTATCAGACCAGTTTGGATACATTTTAAAGGATTGCTTTAAGCTGGAAGTTTGAAATTGCCCTGCTGGGGTGTTCACCGACAGATCCTTGTCTGCCATTTTTACGATCAATTCGCACACCGTATTTGTCGCAGCTGTAATGTAGTCATGATAAAATGTATCTGTAAAGTTTTGAGAAGAAAAAAGTATTTGTCCCTGATTGTTTACTAGATAATCCAAAGAATCTCTAACAAACTTGTAACTAAAGTTGGAATCAAATGCTTGTGGACGTATTACTTTGTAATAGGAGTTATTATTGATCAACGTATCTTTCTCTACATAACAGCTATCAAAGACGCCTGTTGTAGATGCGTTACCAAAGGGATCAACATTATATCGCTCATAAATCCAGTAATTGCCTACTTTAAGCTGTGAGAAGTTTGGATAGCTCGTTGGAACTGAAGTATCTTTTTTGCAAGATGATAAAAAAATTGCCAGCACTATGCTGAACACAAGGAATAGCTTAGGTATCATAAGAAGTAGATTGTGCCGGTTGAAGGCGATTGAAAAAATGCATTGTATTGACTTATAGGGATACCAAAAATGCCTGACAGGTTGCCTTGGCTCGATTCGCGGCGTTCGGATCTCCTGAAGCATCTATGCGATGTGAAAAATCAACCATCGCATTGAGTGTGCTGATGGATTCGTTACATCTTTACTAAACACTTTGCTTTCTCTACCCATTTTTCCCTGGTTTCACCCCCCGCCTCCGTTTTGACAAACAAAAAGCCCTCGTAAGTGATTAACTTACAAGGGCTTATGCAAAATGCTCTGTAGTCCGTACGGGAATCGAACCCGTGTTTCATCCGTGAAAGGGACGTGTCCTAACCCCTAGACGAACGGACCTTCTTTCAAAAGCGGGGCAAAGATAGGTCCGTTCAATTTTGATTTCCAAATCAGCTTGAAAATAATCCAAAAAAAGTTCTCCACAAGGTTGAGAAAGGGGTTCAATCAACAAGTTTTATCTGATAGTTCCAAGGCGAGTCACTCCCGACCTTGATTATTTCGATCGTGTACTTGCCTGGTTCCAATTGTTTATATTCCACCCCGGTGCCGCACCAGTTCAAAGACCAGGCAGAAAAGGCAACCCCATCTTTTTTACCATTTAAGGACCCCATTGGGAAAACGTAATCGCCACCAGGGTAATACCCCAGTTCAAAATAATCAAAAACGATATAGTCGGTAGTCTCGCCCGCTAGAATCAGACCGACGTTCGTCGTGTTTGCGCTGTCGAACTCCATTTGCGCCTCTTCAAGGGCTGAGTCCGTGGAATTCTGGAAACGCACCAGGATTTGCGTGCTGTTTTCTGAAATTGGGTCTTTTGTGCATGAAGTTGCAAGAAGGGTTACAAGGGTCAGGGCTGCAAAAAGTGTCTTTTTCATGTTGTAAAAAATTTAGTGTACCCAGAAGACTACCCTGAATTGAAAGATGGTTGGGCGAATTAGTAACGGTAACGTTCCAGTAACTTTTCGACCTTGATTTTAACATTTGGGTCTACCACCAGCTCCGGTGCGTGATGCGGCTTTATCCGGGCGTCCAGAATGAGCGAACCCTGGCAGCCCCAGTGCTTGTGCTCCGTAAACGAACGTACGCCGTGTACATCATGGCTGGGGTTAGCCCGGGTAAAGGCCACCCAGACAAAATTATTGAGCGTGGCGGCGGTGAATTGGCTGTCGTCTACCAATAAAATGAGTGGAACGTGCTGCAGATCAAATCGTTCCAGCCATTGGCAGAGTTCGGTCACTTGATCGCGGGCGGTTTTTTCGACTTCAAATTTGGGCGCGCGAATGGCCAGAATGCCCGGATAGCAGAAATTCGGTTGGTCAAAACCCGGAGGAAGCGAGAAGTTGTCGGGTAACTCAGCTTTCAGCGTCCGGCGGCGATCACCACGGCAGGCTGCAATTAGTTTTGAGCCTGCATTCCAGCCGGATCCAGAGTAATCCAGCGTATCAATGGTCGTTTTGGTCTGAAAATGCAAATCGCGGGTGAAATCTACCCGTTCCAGAAAGTGCTGGAAAAAATGGGCGATATCGTGGGTGTCCAGCTTCGGGTCATCGTCGCTGGCCGCTATGAACAGGAATTTGGCAAGCGAGGTTTGCCCGGAACCAATAATTCGGTTGGCGATGGTCAGAATTTCTTCTGGCACCCGCTCCCGGAAGGGCATGTACCGCTCATGACCGATGGCCAGCAACAAGGGGTGAACCCCGGAAGCATCGACTGCATGGATCTCTTTCAAACCCGGAAACTCCTGCGACGCAAGCGGCGCCACCAGTTCGTGTATCAGCCAGCCAAAACTGCTGTCCTCCATGGGAGGTCGCCCTACCACGCTAAAATGCCACAGCGGGTCCTTTCTGTGCCACACCTTGTGGACTTTCATCACCGGGAAATCGTGTGTGAGGGAGTAATAGCCGAGGTGATCGCCAAAGGGGCCTTCTGGCTTTTGTACGTTTTTCAGAATCTCGCCCGTAATGACAAAATCGGCATCGCCGCTCAGGAAATGCCCGTCGCGATAGGCGTATCGAAACCGCCGCCCGGCCAACATTCCGGCAAAGGTGAGTTCGCTCAATCCCTCCGGCAGCGGCATGATGGCCGAAAACGCATGACTCGGCGGTCCGCCCACAAAAATGCTGCACAGGAAGGGTTTATCCAGTTGGTTGTACTTGGTATGGTGTACCCCGATGCCGCGATGCAACTGGTAGTGAAGACCGATCTCTTCGTTCTGAATGTATTCATTCCCAGAGAGTTGTATACGGTACATCCCCAGGTTTCCGCCCATGGGACCGGGCTTGTCGGGGTCTTCGGTGTACACCTGCGGCATGGTGACAAATGCCCCACCATCCATCGGCCAACTCTTGATCTGGGGGAGTTTATCGATCGTCGTTTCACCCCAGGTAACGGGGGAGCCGAACCAGTTTTTCATGGGCAAAGCCGACAGCGCGGTGAACGGCGCACTGAGGTAACGACCGGGCTTTTTCAGGAAATTGGTTGGATCTTTTTTCAGTTCGATCACACGTTTCACCCGTTCCAGGGTGTGGCGGAACAGAAATTCCGTGCGCTCAAAAGTGCCGTAAATGTTGCTCACGGCCTGAAATGGGCTTCCTTTTACTCGCTCAAAAAGAATGGCAGGCCCCTGCTGGTCAAAGACTTGTCGGTGAATTTCGGCAATCTCTAAATCCGGATCCACTTCTTCCTGGATTCGTAAAAGCATTCCGTGGCGCTCAAGGTCGCGCACAACATCGCGGAGGGAGGAGTATAGCATGATTTTAAATGTCCAATATCCAACATGGAATGTCCAGGGGAATATCCAATATCCAACAAGGAATTTCCAATTTCCAAGTGGACGTTGGGCTTAACAACGCTCTAAACAAAAAGATTTTGGACAACTACAAATATCATGAGGGAAGCCTTCCTTGGACATTCCTTGTTGGATATTGGATATTCCCTTGGATATTTCTTACCGCATAGGCGGCTGCCGACGCTTACCACCCGGCCGAAATCCCTTTCCGCCCATTTGGGCCATCATGCTGGGGCTCATGGCTTGACCGGCTTGTTTGAGTTGTTTTTCGACCTCTTTGATCTGGTCTTTCAACATAGTCTCGGTCACGTGCAGTTTTTTCAATTCTGAAAAATGATTCTGTGCGGCCTTGATGTTGTTTTTTCCGGCAGCGATCATGACCAGTTGGAGCATGGCGGCCCCGCGCTCATTGTCGGAAGGAAGGCCTGAATCGAGCGACTTTTTGATCCACATTTCAGCGGTGTTGAAATCGCGCTTTTGCATGTAAAGGGCGCCTTGGGTCATGTAATACACGCCTTTATAGCCCATGAGGAGGATTTTTGGAAAAAAGGTAAGCTTCAGCCTTGCTTCTGCTTCAGCCAATTTTTGTTTGGACAAAAGTTGATTGGTGGAAAGAATGGTGCCGAGCATGAGATAGCCCGTAAGCAAAAGTATCCCGACCAGCAAGAACGGAAATCCGTACCAAAAACCATAGGCAGCCCACAAAGCAATGCCGCCCAGAATACCGCCCACAATCAGGGCAAAACGCAAATAAATGTTGATGACAAACATGAATAGATGGGTTTGAAAAAATCGGGAGCGAAGGTACGCGGTTTAATCAAAACGGCAGCCCCGACCAGCAAATACTGCCAATCGGGGCTGCAAAAACGGAACGGACTTCAGCAGTGTTTTGCTATCTTCCAGCGAAAGTCTACATTGGATGATTTCAAAGCACGTTCCGGTGCGGCCTACTCGCCGTGAGTCATAGTGTTTGCCCTGATTTGTCCAAACGCCTCCATACCAGTTCGACCATTTGGGCAGGGAAATCCAAGTGTTAGCTTACTATTGTTTATAGTGTCCGCCAATTGTTTTGATTGGCTAGTGTCTGTTGTTCAGAATTGTCCGTGTTTCTATCGGTTATTGCCCGCAATGCCTCTTTTCAGGGCATAACTGATGGCCTCTCCTTTTGAATTGACGTGCAACTTACGGTAGATCCCCTGAATATGATTCTTGACCGTGTCGGTGCTGATAAAGTGTTTGGCTGCAATCATCTTGTAGGACAACCCGTCCACCAACGCCTCGAGAATTTCTTGCTCTCGAGGCGTTAGTCCGGTGGAAAGGCCATCGTCATCGCTTTCTATGGTTCTGTTGACAACCGTTGCAGCAGCAGTCTGGGTTGTAGTATTGTTCAAATGAAAGAACTGCAAAACTTTTCGGGCGATGGCGGGACTCATCGGAGAACCACCTTTATGTACCAAACGCACACTGTCTACCAATTCATCAGGTCCCGATTTTTTCAGTAAGTAGCCCGTAGCGCCATTTCGAAGGGCTTGAAAGATTCGATCCTCTTCTTCGCTCACGGTCAACATCACCACCTGGGTACTGGGCGACACTTCTTTAACGACGGCCGTGGCCTCGATTCCATTCATGCCTGGCATGTCAATATCCATCAACACCACTTCGGGCTTCAATTGGCTAATTGCCCGACGCACCTCGGAGCAATCGGGGTATGCCCCCATTACTTCAACATCCGGCGTAAAACGAAACAGGTGCAACAGGCTCTCCCGGAAATCACCGTTATCTTCAAAAATGACTAAGCGCAATGGTGTCATGGAATAAAATTTGGGGCGTGCCTTTAAAAATTGCGGATTATCCTACAAAGGTATGCCTGTAAAGGTGGGTGATAGAATAGGAAATTCGTACTAAATAGAACCGGGGTGTACTGCGATAACGCAGCACACCCCGGTATGTTCTATACTATGAATTTAGCCACTAATTACACGAACTAGCACTAATTCGTGAAAATTAGTGCAATTAGTGGCTATTCTTATCTTTATTTCGCGTCCGCAAAGAAATCTTTCACTTTGTCTTTGTGAACGATCATCTGCTTGTAGGAGTATTTGCCCGTTACCGGGTCTTTCACAGCTTTCACCACTTTGACATGGTCTTTGCCGGAGCCAGCGTTGGCTGCACGTTGTGCAACACGGGCGTTTTTAGAGACTTTCTTTGCCATAACTTTTATGAAAGTTTAGTGGATCTTACTTGATTTCGCGGTGAACCGTATACTTCCGCATGATGGGGTTGTATTTTTTCAACTCCATGCGGTCGGGTGTGTTCTTGCGGTTTTTTTGGGTGATGTGGCGCGACGTGCCGGGCAAGCCGCTGTTTTTGTGCTCCGTGCATTCCAAAATAACCTGGATGCGGTTGCCTTTACTTTTCTTTGCCATGGTATTTGACTTTTTAAATTTTGTATTTTGCGATTTTTCCGTTTAAAAAACCAGCAAAGCACAGAAATTCAAATTTTTTAAATTGGGTGATTTAGCAGCCTGCTCCTGCGTTGGGGTAGTAAGTGATTTCACCTTTCTTCTCCAATTTTTTGATGTACTGGTAAATACCCAGTTTGGAGATGGTTCGGATGGCACTGGTACTCACCTTAAGCGTCACCCATTCATTTGTTTCCGGGATGAAAAACTTTTTGGTTTGCAGATTCGGGTAGAAGCGTCGTCGCGTCTTAGCGTTGGAGTGCGAGACGTAATTGCCTGTAACTGGCTTCTTACCCGTCAGATCACAAATTCTGGACATTGAGCGATAATTTTAAGTGTTCTAGTTGATAGTGCCTACGTCCCTAAACAAAAGAAGGACTACGGCACTTAAAAATACTGCCTTTCAAAAAATGAGTGTGCGAGATAAATCTCACACACTCAAACACTTAACAGTAGTGGGTGACTCCGAGAGGACTCGAACCTCTAACCTCCTGATCCGTAGTCAGGGACTCTATCCATTAAGCTACGGAGCCTTTACCCGCCGTAGCCTTTTATAAGCTACGGAACCTTTACCCGCCGTAGCCTTTCAAAGCGAAGGCGGGTTTACCCACCATAGCCTTTCAAAGCGAAGGCGGGTTTTGTTGGTTTTCGGGCGGCAAAGGTAAAACCTGTAAGACCAAAAAACCAAACCTGATTCTAAATTTTTGGGAATTTTATTGATTTAATCGCATTGCCCCTCCCAATGGAGTAAACGTACACCCCTTTTGGCAGGTTGGAAGTGTCAAAATCGAAGTCAAAATAACTCTCTGAGAACTGCTGGGGCGTCCATTGCTTTTCAAACAACTGTTGGCCTAACATGTTGAAAACCCGGAAGTTATACGGCTGAAAGTTGGGGGTTTGGTAATAAATGCGCACTTTGCTTCCCGCTTCACGTACCTCAATGTCCAAAAATTCAAGTGGACCGACTACCGCACCCTTGCAAATTTCGCGAACACCTGCCAGCGCTCGCCCCAGATCGAGATGCCCCCCGGTGGTAGTAAGGCCCTCCAGGGTCGAGTTGGGTTCGGTATTGTTCAAAATTACGTCCCGTACACGGCGGGTACAAGTTACCGGGTCTGAAACAGCATCACTTGTAAAAGGCTCACAACCAAGACTGTAGAGCAAGGCTATACCGCCCGCAACGTGGGGTGCAGCCGCCGAACAGCCCCCAATATTATTGTAACTGGGTTGTTCATTGCCGGGTCCACCACTGTAGGTAGAGTAGGTGTCTATGCCTGGCGCGCCCAAATCAATGGAGATATTGCCAAAACCGGACGGCACCCTGTTGCCAGACTTGTTGATATTGGTGACTGCAATGAGATATTCACTGTTACAAGTGGTGGGCATATCACCTACTATTTCTACGTCTACATTAAAATTGGTGGTAGCACCCACGTTTAAAACGCCCGCTTTGCCCAGAGAGTCATAAAGGGCACACCAAACAGGGTGTTCTGCTGCTGGTTCCTCGTTAAAGCCAAAAGATGCATTGGTGGCCACCACAAACGCGCCTTTTGCACCTTTGGTTTGGTTGTAGATTCGACGCATATTCCACACATATTCATACCCTTGTATGATCTCATGCTCTAAATCCATCCCGGAGATATTCAACATTTTCACATTCCAGTTGACGCCTGTCACGCCTTGTGCATTATTGCCCTTTGCTCCTATAATACCACATACAGCAGTACCGTGAGAACCTTTGGTGCCCAGGTCATCGGCTCCTGTTTGAGGATTCCAGCCACCAAAATCGTCTATGTAGCCATTGTCATCGTCATCTATGTCATTATTGGGGATTTCATGCCAGTTCCACCAACGATTAGGCGCCAAGTCGGGGTGTGTGAGGAGCGCCCCTTTTTCAAGGACTGCCACCACTATGGTGTCGCCAGCGGGGGTGAGTCCACCTGTGGAGGTTTCCCATACCTCGGGAGCGTTGATGAGGGTCATGTTTCCTTGCCGCCACCATTCCGTGTCGTCTGGCTCAATGGAGCGCTCTTGTACTTTATGGTTCCACTGGGCAGATTGGATGCTTGGGCCCCTGCGGGCAAGGGCAAGCAATTGCGCAGCATTGTCTTGGTTTTCCTCCACGTTTAACAGGAAAATGTTCCAATCTTTCGATAAGGTGTTTTTTAGCGAAAATGTCCCCGGAGCGTTGCGATTGAGTTCAGAAAGCGCCGTTTGAAGCTTGGAGCCGGGTACCAGTTGGATGATGATTTCTCCGGGACGGCGTTCGGGCGGGGTAATTTGGGCCCAAGCTATGTTTGTGCAAAAAAAGAGGAGCAGAAGGCAAGTTGTGTTTCTCATGTGCGGATATTTGTTTGAACGTGGGGCATGAATGTAATAAAGCGATTTTAGTTGCCCCAAAGAAAGGATTTTTGCCGCAAATGGTTGAGAAAGAAGGATGTTATATTCTGCCATTTCTTTACAATTCCCGGTTTAAGTGGCAAGACATGGCACTATTCTTTGGTCATATCGCCTTTAAACAAGCCCTCCACGCTACCATTTACCCTCCGGACGGTTCCGCCCTCTATCCGCAGGTTTGCTCCAGGTTCTATCGTAAATGTACCCGCATTGGGCAGGATCAGCTCACCGGTGATGGTTAGGGTGGCCCCGGTTTTAATGAGGACGTTGGAGTAGAGGCGTCTGTTTTCCGTCCAGGTTTCATCCCTTGCAACAACCCAGTCTGCACTTGGGCTGCCGTAAGCCACTTCTCCGTCAACAAATTGCCATAAGGAGGGATAAAGGCCAAAGGTTTGATGAATTCTGGCAATTTCGGCGGTAGTCATATAGTCCCGTATGCCTCCAAACCGGGTGCGCATCAAGGCATGGGTATGTTTGTCAGAAGTATGGCTCAATCCCATGAGGTGCCCCAGTTCGTGGGCAATACTTTTCCCGGCCTCATATTCCATCGTCCAGTCCGGCTCCTGAAGCACCTTGCGTTTCCACCATAGTTTTAGCCACACATTGCCAATATGGCAACGCATGGAATGATACTTTCCCTCCGTATTGCCTCTTGTTGGCACATGAGGAATTTCGCTTGCAGCATGTTGCTTGAAAAATACGAGATTATCGTAATCCTGCGTAGCGCCCAAGACCACCATTTGTTCATGCAGTTGTCCGTCTGAGGTGAAATACAGATTAATGGCTTTGGGCAAGGTATCATTGTTGTAGATCTCGCGGTCCAGGGAGTCCAAATACCAGCCCGAGAGATAAGGTACGCCCGCTAAATTCTTGTCATGGCGATTGTTCCATCCAACTTCGTCCTTTAGGAAGATAATGTTCGGCACGATCTGGATCTTGGCGTTGGACAAAAAAGGCAGGTTTTGCCCAGGGTAATATTCCTCGTTCCGGTTCGCCAGGTTAGCAAAAACCTGATTGGTCACGTTGATCATGCTGTGAAGGAAAACCAGGTCAGCAGGGTTGTCTTGAAAATTACCCGAACCGTCATTCCGTTGGAGAATGATTAGGTTGACTCTGACTTTCAGCGGGTTGTAACTTGAGTCTGGCAGGTATGGACTGGACTGTGCAAAAAGCAGTCCCGGGAAAAACATGAGGAACATCCTCACTACAAAAACCTGGTTGCAGCATTTGAAGTCGTTCATAATATTAATGTCTGAAGTAACTGAGTACTACCCCCTGAATTTTTCCTCATAAAACTCCACTACCCGTTCATCCGTGATTACATCTTGTAAGCGGATGCGATGGCGAAGCACCACACCTTCCAGGGTTCGGCAGCGGCTGAGTGCAACGTACAATTGACCATGTTCAAAAGCTCCGCCCCCGAGGTCTATCAATACCCGGTCAAAGGTCTTTCCCTGGCTTTTGTGGATGGTGATGGCCCAGGCCAAACGCAGGGGATATTGTGTAAAAGAGCCCACCACCTCAGTCTCAAGCCCGCCCATGGCTCCGCCTTTATAACGAATAATCTCCCATTCTGATTTTGCCACCTCAATGCGGCGTTTTTTACCGCCTTGATCTTCTGTCTCAACCACGATGGTGTCGTGATTCAAGTGGGTGATTTTGCCGATGGTACCGTTGACAAACTTCCGCTCTTCGATATCGTTTCTGACAAACATCACCTGCGCCCCTTTGCGCAAGCGCAGACCAAAATCGGTGGGATACAATCCCGGATCAAACTGACCTTTCACATCGGCAATAAACTCGTGCTCGGGGGTTTCGAGCAGGGTAAGTTCGCGCTGATTTATTTTGTCGGCGGTGGCATTGCGGGCACAAAGCGTGATGTAGCCATCAGTATCAGAAAAGTTTGGTTGGTAGCGCTCATTCAAGTCTTCGAGGTCGTCATAGTCTACCTCATTGACGCGCACGGCTTCCAGAAGTCTCAAAAAATGCCTGGATTCCTGACGGTAAACTTTTCGGAGCTCCAGCGTTTCTAACTGGAAATCAGTATCTTGAAAGATTTTCCCTGAAAAAAAATAGGGGCTTTCATAGTAATCGCTGAAATAGGCCGACTCTACCGGATCGCGGGTCACCACGGGGGGCAATTGAAACAGATCCCCAAAAAAAACGACCTGTACTCCGCCAAAAGGCCGGTAGTTTTCACGGTTGACCCGCAGGAATTTGTCCATACCATCCAGCAGATCTGCCCGAACCATCGAAATTTCGTCAATCACCAGCACCTCCAGATTTTTGTAAATCCGCAGCAAATCTTTGCGTGTCACTTTTCGGGCAGCTTCGCCGGGCGTAACAATGCGGGGCGGGAAGCCAAAAAAGGAATGAATGGTTTGGCCCTGTACGTTCAGCGCAGCCACGCCCGTGGGGGCCAGAACGGCCACTTTTTTGTGGGAAGTATTGCGGAACAGTTGCAGCAGGGTACTTTTTCCCGTGCCTGCCTTGCCCGTGATAAAAAGGTGGGTATCGGTTTTTTCCAGCACATCGAGTGCGTGGCGGAAATCGTCGTTGAGTTGGAGCGGTGCCTGGTTGAGCATGGTGGCGCAAAGGTCACCTTTTCACAACGATTGGCAAGGATGTTTGACCGTCCGTTGATGCCACCTTTATCCAGTACAAACCACTGGAGATATCCTCGCGCAACCACAGGGTTTTCCACTGTTCGCCCATCATTTGATTTTCCTTGGAATAGAAAATTTGTACAGTTCTGCCCTTCGAATCAAGGAGCTGTGCCGATACGATGGCTGGATGTGGCAATTCGTAGTGCAATTCAATCGCTTGCCCTGAGCTGGCAATATTGGGTAGGAGTATAGCGCGCAGGTTTCCTTTAGATATTGGCAATTCTGTACCGATATAGTTATCGGTTTGAAATTTGGCCAAATATAAAACATTTTGCCCTCCGCTCGAAAGTCCTCCCATCATAAAAACGGAATGATCTGGAGCGATTTCTAACTCCCTGAAAGTCACATTGCCGTCCTCCATGTCAATTATTTGGATTCCATTTTCACCAAAACTGGTATCCGGTAAACCATTTTTTAAATAGCGGGCGGCAACCGACTCACGGGTACCGTCTTCAAGGACCCTAAAACCTACTGCCAAAACCTTTCCGTCCCCTTGTGAAGCACCTTGTTGTATAGAGTTATCATAAAACCCGATATCTTGCTTCATCACCCCATTGTTAGCCCACGAATTGTCTTTGGAACCATCTGGGTTTAAACGCACAATAGTAAAAACAGGGTCACCAGCCAACCGAGTTTCTCCAAATACCAATATTTTTCCATCTACTTGGCAAGCAATGTCATACACCTGAATGCCAAAACCCACTTCTATGACCGCCAGCCCGTTTAAACCAAAACTTTGATCTAAGGAGCCATCGGAGTTGAATCTGCGGATAGAAAAGCCATTGGAGTAAGTGGTTCCGCAAAGCAACAATTTATCCTCCAGGGTCATCATTACCTGGGCTGAGCCCGAATAACCATTGAACGGAGAGGCTGGGCTTGCTGGGTGGCTTACTGTTCCATCGCTGTTTGTACCAAAATTAATGTCAGGACTTCCATCAGAGTTTAATCGGTGCAAAACCATATGGGTTACATCCACACTTCCCGCCTGATGCAGAGCAATGAAAAACAAGGCATCTCCATCAGAAAATCTAAGAATTCGTGATTGTGCTACCGAAAATTCATCAAATTCAAAAAGCCGCCTGCCTAAAGAGCCAAAGCTTGAATCCACTTTTCCATTTGGATGCAAAACGGCCATCAACGCCTTACTTGGAAGTGAAGTATTGAGCGGGCTTTTAGTTCCTGCAAGTACTATTCTGCCATCATCAAAGTAGGTGCTCGAAAAAAGCCCTTCGTACGGATAGTTACCATTGAATAGGTCATCAAATGAAATTTGAGTACGTCCCGATATGCCAAACGTTGTGTCCGTTTGGCCGTGATTGAGGACTTTGATCACTGCAGCATCTCGCTTTTCAAAAGGATCGGCCAATGTTGATCCACAAAGAATAAACTCCTGGTTTGGAAGCAAGGAGAGACGGCCTGAGTAATTCGAAGGAGATATCCATAAACCATTGTTTCCAAAACTTGGGTCTAAAGTTAAGTTTTGTGCGTACAAGTCGCAATTGCTTAACAGGCAGCGTAAAAACAAACAGAAGAATACTAATGACTTCATTGAAATAGAATCTAAAGTTAAATTGAAATAGTTTGCCCAAAGCGAGACTGTATTTCGTCCGGGTGTTGAAAGCAAATTCCGAACAAAAGTATCCTTGCATCTGCGAGAACTTAAAGTCTTATCCAACTTATGCTTAGAACCTGACAAAACCAACTGATTTTGGCTTGTTCGTCGGCAAAATCAAAGAATAGAAACGCAGTATTCTAATTTCACGCCAGATTAGTACACCATTCAATTCACAACATACTACCATGCAAAATAGCATCCTCCTTTCCCTCGCTGTCATCTTTTCCTGCTTTTGGGCTTGTCAAAACACCTCCCCTACCCCATCCACCGCACAAAAACCTTCCATACCTATTGATTCCCTTTTCGCTGGATATCACCATATACGGGTCAACCTAAAATCCGTGCCTTGCGCGCCAAAGCGGAGCAGGCGTTGGGGGCGAACTTTGACATTCGGACTTTTCACAAGATTGTCATGGAGAATGGGTGCTTGCCGTTGACAGTACTGGAGGGGAAAATTGACCGGTGGGCGGGAGAAAAGTATTGATATTTAAACCGCAAAATTTAAAACAGGAAAATTTAAAACAGGAAATTTGCGGTTTATTCTAAAACTGCAATAATCCCTTTTAAACCCTCACGCCCCTACCCCGTCAAAGCCTTCACATTGTTTACAAACAAATCATTTTTACAGTATGAAAACACTGAGATTATCCCCCTTTTTAAGTGCCTTGGCACTTTTGTTGTTTTCCTCTCCTTTATTCGCGCAGAGCGATATGGAGGCCGACAGCACCGGCCTTCCAGGCGACCACTTTAGCCTCGAGGCGGCCATTGAACTGTTCAAAAAATCCGACTCTCCCGAAGATTTTGAAAAACGTCTGAACTCCGAAAACAACGACGTCAACAACCTCGACCTGAACGAAGATGGCGAAATTGACTACATCCGCGTCGTGGACAATTCCTCCGGCGATGTTCACGCGCTGGTGTTGCAAGTCGCTGTCAGTGAAAAGGAATCGCAGGACGTAGCGGTCATTGAAATTGAAAAACAAGGCGCTGAAAATGCCATCCTCCAAATCGTTGGGGACGAAGCTTTGTATGGAGAGCAGATCATCGCCGAGCCATTTGAAGAAGAAAACGTAAAAACTGGCAAAGACAAAGGTCCCGCTGCAAACAGAGGCCCCGTGCGGATCGTGGTGAATGTTTGGCTTTGGAGACCGGTGCGTTTCATGTACGCCCCCGGCTACCGCGTTTGGGTTTCGCCCTGGCGTTGGCGGGTGTACCCCACTTGGTTTAGGCCTTGGAGGCCGCACCCATGGCGGGCATTTCATGTAAGGGCAATGCCGTATCGTGCGCATTATCATGTTATTCGTACGCACCGAGTTCACCGTGCCCATGCCGTGTACGCGCCACACCGCGCTCACTCCAGGGTAGTGCACTCGCGTACCACCACCGTAGTAGCTGCAAGGGGCAAAAACGGGGCTGTGGTAGGCAAAAAAACGACCACAACTACCAAGAGAAATGGCCGCGTCCAAAAGTCAAAAACCACTACTACAACCGCGAAAAAGGGGAAAAACGGCAATGTAGGCGCAAAAAAGACGACTACAAAAACGAGAGGGAGAAAAGGCCATTAATATGCCTATTCAATTGGTTTTCAACGTATTCGGTAATTCTTTCGACTTTTTTGTTTAAAAATATACGCTGGATTTTTTTCAAAATTGGGGCGATGGTTTGGAAGTTGGCATAAAAGCATACTTTTACGGCCTTATTTGCTAACTTTTTACCAATCAAAATCATGAGCAAAATTTTTAACGACATCAAATCAAAGGTCGCCGAAATCGAAGGAGACGTGAACAAATTCTATGGTGGTAACAACGCTGCTGGTGCTCGCGTACGGAAAGCAATGCAAGAACTGAAGGCATTGGCTACCGATTTGCGTAAGGACGTTCTGGACACCAAAACCTCCCGCTCAGAGAAGTAATTTCCCTGTAGAAAAAATTAAACACCTGCAATGCCTTTTGGCGTTGCAGGTGTTTTTTTTGGGGGTTATTTGTGGATTTGTGGATTTGGTTATTCGAGCGACCAGGCTTTGATAACCAAATCACCCTATCCCCAGATAATCCTCCTTTTCATTCCGCGCTCCAGTCATAGCTGCGATTCTTCAGTCCATCCAAGGTGTCTTTGAGTTTTTGGTCAATGATTGCCTTTTCCTTTTCCACGGTTGCATTGGCGCGATGAATGCCCACTTCGGTGTCCACTTTGAGCTTGTTTTTTACACTGGAGCTTAGCTGGGTGGTCTGTTCCAGGTTTGCCATTTCAAAAACGTGCTCCTGCTGGTGCAGCACATAATCGTAGGGGCTTCGGTACGAAATAAGTTTGACCAAAATGGGGGCTGTTTCCACTGCAACGAACAAAAGCGTGATAAAAATGCTGGCCCAAAAAATGGCCGAACTGCGCCCTGCAAGCCGCGAAAGCGCATCCAAGCGGGCTGCTAATCCATCGTAACGGCCACGATCTAATTGGGCAATATTAGTTTGTGCTGCGGTTTCAAATTGTTGAGCAGCCAATTCCTTTTCGCGTACAAGTGGTTGATTTTCAAGCAAAAATGCATTGAGTTCGATTTGCGCCTGATCAGCAGCGTCCTTTTTGGCCCGGTAGATCGGACCGAGATTTTTCTTGCGCGAACCGCCCGTGCCATCTGCTTCTTGTACTGCAGCTTTGCCAAGCGAGTCGCGGTAGGCTGTTTTGGCAGCAATCTCCATTTTGAGGCTGGATGCTTGACCGCGCAGTTCATCTATCTGGGTTTGGAAACGCAGTTTCACACGATCTTCCTGCTGTTTGAACACCTCCTGTTCCATTTGGACCATCTCGGCACGGATTTCTTTTTCAAATATTTTTAATTCCAGCGGCTTTGAAATCACCAGCGCCAACAACACGGCCATGAGCAACCGGGGAAATGCGACAAAAAAATCACGCCACCATTTACCATTGCTTTTCATACTCATCACGATATAACGGTCAAGGTTGAAAATCATCAATCCCCAAACCAGACCAAAGGCTCCCGCAAGCCAGTAGGAGTCGAACACTGTGAAAAGTGCGTATCCAGAGGAAAAGAAAGCCAGGACGCCTGTAAAAAAGACCGTGGCGCCTATGCCTGCGTATTTGTTGCGGTCCGTAGGACATTTTTCCAGCACGCTGGATTCCACACCGGAGCAAAATAGAAAAAAGTCTTGAATGTTTTTCATAGCAGAATGTAGCGCGAAATTCATTTCGCAGAAAGTTTGGCAAGTGTAAAACTCAGCCTAAACGTCTACCATGAAATTCTTTTTTCGACAAACAAGGTACTTGGTTATACAAAATAGCTTAAGGCTATAAACTTCCCGAAAACTTGAAACTTTCGGGAGGTTCAATTCATCCCGTTCCTACCTTCGCCGTATGAAAATCCACACCCTGGACTTACAATTCTTGGGGATCGAAAAATCCATCGCAGTCTTTGTGGTTGAAAGCCCAAGCGGACTGGCGTTGGTAGAGTGCGGCCCTGCCTCTACCCTACCCCATTTACAAAATATCCTGCGCGAAAATGGCTGGAAAATGGCTGATTTTCAGCACGTTTTTTTGTCGCACATTCATTTTGACCACGCTGGTGCAGCTTGGGCATTTGCCGAACAGGGCGCGCAAATTTATGTTCACCCAAAAGGTTTGCCCCACCTTGCCCAGCCCGAAAAACTTTACAACTCGGCCCGCATGATCTATGGGGATGAAATGGATCGGCTTTGGGGTGAGATGCGGCCTATCCCTGACAACCAACTGCACGCACCCGAACACGGTGAAACCTTGGACGTACTTGGACTTCAGTTTACAGCCTGGTATACACCCGGCCATGCGGTGCATCACATTGCCTGGGAAGTATGCCCAGCCAGACAGCCGGATGATCGGGTTTTATTTACAGGCGATGTCGCTGGTGTTCGAATGGGGGATGGCCCCGTGATGCCCCCTTGTCCACCGCCTGATATTCAGGTAGAAGATTGGCTTGATTCAATACATCTGATGCGTGATTTGCCCTCAGAAAGATTGTTTTTAACACATTTTGGAGAAATTGGCGATAAAATCGCTCATCTGGATGCCCTCGAAAATCGTTTGCTTGCCTGGGCTGAATGGATGCGCCCCCACGCAGCGGCGAATACTGCACCTGATGCTATTGTGCCCCATTTTCAGGCATTTGTCAAGGCAGAACTGTTGGCTGCGGGCGTAACTCCCGAAGACCTGACAAGGTATGAAGCGGCCAATCCAGCCTTCATGTCGGTCGCTGGTTTGATGCGTTATTGGAAGAAAAAATTATGATTAGACATTGGACTGTTGGACAGTTAGACATTGGACTGTTAGACATTGGACTGTTGGACATTGGACTGCTGGATATTAGACAAAAGTTGGAATCAGGTCCAACAGTCCAATGTCCAACAGTCCAATGTCCAACAGTCGAATGTCCAACAGTCCAATGTCCAACAGTCCAATGTCCAACAGTCCAATGTCTAGCAGTCCAATGTCCAAAAATGAGCATACTACAAAAAATTGAAAATCAGGAGGTACTCATCGTGGGTGATGTGATGATTGACCGATATTTGAGGGGGTCGGTGAGCCGTATTTCACCCGAAGCCCCCGTGCCGGTGGTTTTGGAAAAAAGCATTGAAGAGCGTCTTGGTGGAGCAGCCAACGTTGCTTTGAATATCCAGGCTTTAAGGAGTCACGCTTTTTTATGCAGTGTGATCGGCGATGATGCGGACGGAGCAAAGTTTTTGGGGGAACTCAATGCTCACAAACTTTCCAGTATCGGGATATATGCCTCCAGCAATCGCTGCACCACCGTCAAAACCCGTATTCTGGGCAATCACCAACAAATGCTTCGAATTGACCGTGAAGACACCCATGATTTGAATGCGGAAGAAGAGGACGCACTCATTGACCGGGTATTATCGGTAATAGACCAGGAGCCCATCAAAGTCATTATTTTGCAAGATTACAACAAGGGTGTTTTGACCGAAAGAGTCATTCAAAGCATATTAAAGGAAGCCGGGCAACGGGGTATTTTCACGGCGGTTGACCCCAAAAAAGCCAATTTTTTTGCGTATAAAGGGGTTAATTTATTCAAACCCAATTTAAAAGAAGTACGAGAAAGCAGCCCATTCCCGGTATCCCCCGACGCAGCATCTTTGCAAAAAGCCTCCGATTTCCTGCGTGAAAAATTAAACAATCAGTACACCATGCTCACCCTATCCGAAAAAGGATTATTTTTGGACGGTGGATCGGGGGGGAAATGTTACCCAACTACACCGCGAAACATCTCCGATGTAAGCGGAGCGGGTGACACAGTAATCAGCATCGCTGCGATGGGCCTTGCAGCAGGATTGGACTTGGAAACGGTAGCCATGCTTTCCAATTTGGCAGGGGGGCAAGTTTGTGAAGTGCCCGGAGTTGTGCCTGTGGATCGCAACCGATTGGAAAAAGAATTGTCCAGCGCCAACGCTTAGCCAACATTAGTACGTCTGATAGTTGAAACGCAAAACTTTTCACTTTTAAATCGCTCGCCATGAGGACTTTCTGTGCTTTTTTTGCTACATTTCTTCTTGCCGTTCCACTAATAGGGCAAGCAGACGACCGTTCTCTCGACACGCTTTTGCAACACAGTTTTGAGGGCCTCTTGGATCCCGCTGACACTATGTTGACCCAGCCATCAGGCGACGACGTTCATTGGGTCAATTACGACCAAGACAACAAAACTGGCCTTTGTGTGAGCAATGGGATTACTCCAAAAGGATGGTATTGGGAAAGCGATCTAGGTTTTATTGCCCCCAATATGGCCGACAACGATGCATTTACCAGTTGCTCTTACTTGCAGTCTGCAAATCCGCAAAATCGAAACTGGTTGATTACCAGTCCTGTATACATCCCCGACAGCTCTTATTGGCTTTGCTGGCGTTCTTTGTCGTATTACGGCCCCGATTTTATGGACGGCTATCGGGTGCTTGTTTCTACGAGTTCAAATCTGCCCGCAGACTTTAGCGATACGCTCTTTAGCGCCGCACAAACCATTGTTTCGCCCCAAAACGGCTCCCTTGACCTAAACGATTATACCTTTTCCAATGGCTACATCCACGCCAATGGTTATACCGACACGGACTACTTTTTTGTTGATACCGAGCCACAAGGGAATTTTTACCATGGCAAATTGGAACCGCACAGCGTGAAGCTTGCGAACTATGCGGAACAGTTAATTTATATCGCTTTTTTACACGATTCTTATGACGATTTCCAGTTGCAGGTAGATGACATACTGGTTACCAATACCAAAGTGTCCGCCTCCAACTTGTCCAACTTCCTGTATTTCAATATCTTACCCAACCCCGTTCACGATTTTGCTTTCCTCAACTGGAAAACCCAAACACCCGAGGCCGGACATTTGAGTATGGTGAATCAATCGGGCAAAATTGTTTTTAAAAAAGATTTCAACAGCCGGGCAAAAGGGCAAATCCATCTGGATATGCAAGGATTCGCAGCGGGTATCTACTATTGTAAACTGGAAACAGGTAGTGGACAAGCGACGAAGATGCTGGTTAAAATTTAGCCCTCCAAATAGATTATCGCCCGCTCCGCAATATCCTCTGTCACCTCGCCAGGGTAAAGGAATGCCCGGTCACGAAACATTTCCCGCAAATCTGCAGCATCCAAAGCCGTGAGTTTGGAGGCAAATTGTTCTGCCCGCTCGAAGCAATATTGGAGTCGGTCGAGCAGGAATTGATAGTCTTTTATCCAGATGACCGTATTGGCTGGCAGGATTTGGAAAAGCGAAACTTTTTGGTCTTGTCGAAATCGGGTGCTGAGGTTGGGCACGATGCTGAGCGAGGAAAGATTGCGCTGCGAAAGCTGGGTGGTGGGGTCAAAGGTTCGGATGGTGTCTACTTCATCATCAAAAAGTTCGATGCGATAGGGAAGTTCGTTTCCGAAGGAAAAAAGATCAATGATACCACCCCGGATGGAGAATTGTCCTGGTTCAAAAACGAAGTCGGCCCGCTCGAAACCATATTCCACCAGCACCTGGATGACAAAATCGGTATCGAGTTTCTCCCCTTTATTTACCTCAATTCGGCTTTGGTTGAGCACTTCCGGCTTTACTACTTTTTCAAATAGTGCCTCCGGGTAGGTCACGATGACGCCCCCCACCCCCTTTAGGGTGCCGGGGATCGGCGATGCTATGGTTATTTTACTAATCAACTCCGAGCGTTGCAGCATCTGGGTCGGGTTCAAATCGTCAAAATAGGCTGGACGTTTGAATGAATCGGGAAAAAAGTAGACCGCTTCATCGGGCAAAAGCCCTTCAAGGTCATTTTGTCTGTAGGCTGCTTCCTCTTTTGAGTTGGCTACAAAAAGGTGGCAAGGGCCACTGTTGACTTTTGACTGTTGACTGTTGACTTTTGACTGTTGACTGTTGACTGTTGCAGCAACAACAAAAGATTCCTGCGCACCCGTAAGGCCCGTTAGTTTTATTCGCGCCGAAACATCCTGACTTTCAAGGCTTTGGACAATTTTCAACACCGAGGGGTGTTTACGGTATGCGGCGAGGAGGTGGGAGAGGTTGCTCATAAAACGGAGCGCGAAGGTACACTAAGAAGTAGTCCTTTCCAGCCCTTTACGGTGGACTCATAGTGGGTAACTTGGCGTGGTATGCCTGAACCTGGTATAGAAGTTAGCAGTGACACTTTTTAAAAAGTGTCACTGCTGACAGCACATTATTTGTCAAAAAACGCCAGCAAATCGCTCAAAGTCTCCTTGAGATCTTTGCGATTGACCACCAAATCCACAAAGCCGTTTTCCAATAAAAACTCAGACGTCTGGAAGCCTTCCGGCAGGTCGCGCTTGATGGTCTCGCGGATAACGCGTGGCCCGGCAAAACCAATAAGCGCTTCAGGTTCAGCCAAATGCACGTCGCCCAGCATGGCGAATGATGCAGTAACGCCACCTGTGGTCGGGTCGGTCATGAGCGAGAAATAGGGAAGTTTGGCTTTGGCGAGGAGGGTAAGTTTTGCGCTGGTTTTTGCCATTTGCATCAACGAAAAGGCACTTTCCATCATACGCGCTCCGCCTGTCCGGGAAATGATGAGCAGGGGACTTTTCACCTCCAGGCAATAGTCAATGGCGAGCGATATTTTCTCCCCAACTACAGCACCCATCGAACCGCCAATGAATTTGAAATCCATGGCCGCCACCACGAGTTTATGGCCATTTACGTTGCCAGCACCAATAGCGAGCGCATCGTTGAGACCCGTTTTTTTGCGACTGTCTTCGAGGCGTTTATCGTAGGGCTTGAGATCGGTAAAGTGAAGAAAATCCACCGAGATCAGGTCGTCATGCAGGGTTATATAGTCGTGGTTATCAAAGAGAATCTCGAAATACTCCTCAGACCCAATAGCAGTGTGGTAATCACACTTTGGGCACTTGTAGTAGTTGTCATGGAGTTGTTTCGTCGTGCTGGTCTCCTTGCATTTTTTACATTGGAACCAGATGCCTTCCGGCACGTCTTTTTTAGACTTGGTGGCGGTAGTGATGCCTTCGCGCAAGCGTTTGTACCAACTCATAGGACGATAGTTTGATTGACTGTTGGTGGCTCATTGGGCGGGCAAAGATAGTCAACCACCCATGGCGTAGATCAAAAACAGAGAAATCGTTTTTCAACCTCCATTTTACCCGAACATTTTGCCTCTAAATTCTTGAAAACGAGGACATCACAAAAGACAAAACGGCCCTTTGAGCATTCGCAAAAAGGGCCATTTTGTGCATAAAAAGTCGATCAGAACCTTAATTCGCAGGAATCAAGATCAAATCACCACCAACATTTTTGTCACGGTCGAGCCATTCACTTTTACCTGATAAAAGTAATTCCCCGGGCGGAGGTCGTTGCGGTTGTAGGTAACCCGGTGGGTTCCAGAAGGATAAGTGCCTTCGGCAACGGTTTGCAGCACGCGCCCACTCAAATCCATCAGTGAAATGACCACGTAACCGCCTTCGCTCGTGAAGGTGAAGGTAGTACCACCGTGGAATGGGTTGGGGTAATTACCCACCTCCATCAAATTAGGCTTGTGAATCACTTGCGTGCCCGACTGCCCGGCCTTGAAGATCGGCAAAATCGGGAACTGCTGCCCAAGGATACTCTCCGGGTTTGCAATGCCAAACCAGTCCTGCAAAGCACTGGCATAGATGGAACGAAAATCGTGTTGCATATCCACATCGTAGGAAACCAATGGGGTACTCGGTATTACAGGATTGTCACCGATAATGCCTGGGATGACTTCCTTGCCAAAAACGAACATGGGTGCTGCGGCTCCGTGGTCAGTGCCGATACTTCCATTAGAACCGATGGTGCGGCCAAATTCCGAGAAGGTCATGCCAGCCACCCGGTCGTCTACGCCCAATAGTTCCAGATCCTTTTGGAATGCCCCAACAGCCTCAGACACCGTGCGCAACAAATTCGCATGGAGGCCCTCTGCGTTGCCGAAGGTGCCATCCACTTGTTCACTATGGGTATCAAACCCTCCCAACTCAACAATGTAAATCGGTGTTTTAAGACCGCCGCTAATCAATTGGGCAACAATACGCAACTGCTCTGCCAAGCTGTTTTGCGTTGGGTAGGTCGCCAAATTTTGACCATTTTCGGCTGCATTTTTTACGGTTTCATAATACACCTGGGCTTGTTGGGTCACCAAGCGAATGAACTCTAATTCCTGGCCGTAAGGTGTGTTTGGCGCTGGCTCCGGAATGTCGCTTACAAACTGGTAAAAAGCGGTTGGATCCGAGATACCCATACCCACCGGCACGGAGGTTCCCATCAATGCGAGCGACACCACAGCGCCGATTTGAATGGCGAGTGGGTCGGGATTGTCGGGATTCGGATAACCATCGGGGTATAATGGGTGCTGGCCCTGTAAATAACGCCCGGCCCAACCCGTTTCGAGGAATTGATCCGAATCAGAGGCCGACATCCAAATGTCCGTGGAGCGGAAGTGAGAATAATCCTGGTTGGGATAACCCACGTTTTGGATCACCGACACCAATCCATCGTTGTACATATTCCGCAGGGCAGTCATGCTTGGGTGAAGACCATTTTTGATCGTGCCGTTCAGGTTCAGGATCTGATTCTCATTGATCAGGACATTGGCTCGATTGGCCGCAAGGTTGTCATACTGATCCAGCGGGATGAAGGTGTTGAGACCGTCGTTGCCGCCATTGAGTTGAATGAGCACCAACACGCGGTCCTGAGGGTTGCCGCCCTCTGCCAATGCGCGGAGGAACGGCACTTGCGCCATGGTATTCATGGCAAAGCCTTGGTGCTGGAATGTCGCCCATGCAGCAGCGAGGCTCGTATTGCGAAGGAAATTTCTTCTTTTCATAAATTTTATTTTTTGGGTGATTTGGTTATTTGTTGATTTGGTTATTTGAGTGGCTAAGCCTGAGAACTCGAATAACCAAATCAACGAATAACCCAATCACCATTTAAATCAATTGATATTCAGCCAAATTCATGATGTACTTGTGCATGCTCGCCAAGCGGAACCAAACGGTTTGGAAGGCCATTGGGTCGTTGGGGTTATTGATGTAAGCATTCCAGGCGTCCGTCCAATAATGGTCACTAAATTGACCGGAGAGGAGGATACTTTTGAGGAATGTCTTTTTCAAAAACGAAATCGGCATAGGATACAACAAGACAAGTGTTTCATCAATCAAAACGTTGGGATCCGCCGGATTCGAGAATTGTGCTGCGAAGGCAATGTGATTGATAATCAATTTTTCGGTTCCAACATCTACCCCAGCAAATGCCAATACATCCGTGAGGACATTCCGATTTCGAATGGTATCGCTGCTGATCCACACCCGATAAAAATTGGGCGATTGGCGGTAAGCCGGCCAGCCAGCCACATTGGGAGGATCGCCCGGTAGCATTTGCAAGGCTCCATTGAAGAAGTTGATACTAAGGCGAATAATATATTGATCGTATAAGGTGGGACTTGGCAGACTCAGATTGTAGTTGCGTAAAATACCAATCGTCAAATCCAGTGGTGTTTTAATTTGACAACCCTTATTGACCGCATCATAGAAGTGTTCGCTCAATAAAAGCGCGCGCATCACCGGAGCGATTTCGTAATTGTTATCCCGGAAAATCTGCGCCAAGGGAACGATCACGTTCGCCTCTACGTCTGCGTCAATTTTGTAGTAAATAAAAAAGCGGTAAATTTCCCGGCACATATAAAGCGAGACCTCTTCCTTTTGGAAAATCATGTTCAGGAGCGCGTCCAAATCTGCACTGCCATTGCTGCTGCCCTGAAGGACAGTGCTATTGTAAAAGGAAGAAAACACTTTAAAGCCCACGTCATGCAACTGAGGAACGAAAATGGTCTCCAGCGTTTGAGGATTAAGGGTCCAACCGGTCAATACCCGCGCTGCAACCACCACGTCGTCTTCAGAATAGGTCGCAGCGGATTCTTTGCCTACGGTGAACAATTCCTGCAATTCACGCGAATAATTTTCATCGGGCGATGCCACATTGTTGAGATAACCATTGAGAAAATAGAGCATCAGCGGGTCAATAGTCACGGCTTTCACAAAAGCTTTGAAATTGCCCAAGGCATTCTCCCGCAGCATTTTATTGTGGTTGTAAACGGTCCTTCCATGAAATATCGCTTCTGATTTGGTAGCAAAGTGATTGTGCCAAAAAAGCGTCATTTTCTCCTGAATATTGGCTTCGCCTTCTACCATTCGGTTGAGCCACCAGCCGCGCCAACTTTCGATGCGATACCCCTCTGCTTCAACATCGTAGGGCGCATTGACCCACGTTGCTCCGGAAGCAACGACAGGGTCAATATATTGCATAGTTGGGTCAGGGTCATATCTGTTGTAATTGTTGATCGGCGGTGCAGGAGGGGTAGTCGGCACATTAAGCACTGCATCAACTGCTGCCTCGGCGGATCCGAGTGCGAGCATTTGGTCGAGGTGTGCTTTTTTTAGTCCGAAAGTGGTGCGTCGCAGCAAATGAGCGGCTTCTGCCTTCGTCCAGGGGCCTTGGTAAGGGTCGAGACCGCCCTGGAGGCTGAATTCATTGGTTGCGGCAAACCTTTCGGTGTATTGAAATTCAGCCGGCAAATGTTCGATGTGGACGGTCGCGCCCGCCTTCGCCCCTGCTCGCCATGGCTCAGCAGATGGGGAGGTTATGGAGGCTAAACCACCCGCCTTCGCTAAAGTTTCGGCGGGTAAAGCGGGTAAAGGCGCTATTTTTTTAATAAATCGCCTGCGGGAAAGTTTGAAATCGCCCATAAGTGAGAGGTGTTAGAGAGTGAGAAGAAACCGGTGCGCGGCAAAGACGAGGCAAGTTGCGAAAAAGTTATAATGGGGAGTGTTAAATTTTCGATGGAGTTTTCTGTTGGCGGACCAAACTATTTTGGGCGGCTTTGTAAAGCAATGACCCTTTATATTAAACACATGGGCTTTAATTCATTATTCTTATTACTTATCCTATTTTTGTAACTAAACATGAAAAAATAGCACCTAAAATTTAATGTTTAAATATAAAAATTGGCAAAACGTTAGCCACCGGTCACGAAGGACATAACCATTAATTGTAAGAAAGCGCTCTTACCTTTGTGCACTTGTTATGAAACCTCGACTCAGCACACTGCTCCTTTTTATTGGCCTTTTGGTTAGCCTCTCTGCGAACCAAAGCTGGGCTTGTGGAGATATGGACAGCAATCATGTGTCGAGGTTTCATCACGAGCATGACTCGTCAACGCACCAACACGAATTGGCGCAATCGCATCATCATTGCGCCTACAGTTCGGACGGTTGTGCCTTCGATCTGGCAGACCAACCTTGCTCTGAGGATGAAAATAGCCATTGTCATTGCCCTGGCTGTGTTGCTGCCTGCCATGTCACGGTTTTGTTCTCAGCTGCAGAGCCCTTTTTCATTCCGGTGGTTTGTGATGCCTCCATCCAACGTCAGGCATTTTATTTTGCAATGCACTTGCCGGAAGCCGTTTATCTCCCCATTTGGCAACCGCCCCAATGGCTGGCTTAAGACCGCGTCAGCCTGACGTGTGCCCTTTCGATAGCTTTAATCGGAATTTGTTTGGTATCCACCCGACCTAAATTCGTGATTTTGTGTTCTAGCTGTCGAGTCTTCTTTTTTCAACGCTTTAATTGTCAACATTTTATGAAATATATTATCTTCGTGGGCCTCGGGCTCGCGGGGCTGCTTGGCTTATTTGCCGCCTGCCAAAACAATGCACCCAAACCTGCTGAAACCCTTGCGCACGACCATGCCGCTGGCGACCATGCCCATATTTACGTTTGCCCCATGCACCCGGAGGTGACAAAAGACCAGCCGGGTGTCTGCCCCAAATGTAACATGGCCTTGGAAGAGCGCCATCTCGAGGCCAACCCCAACCAGTACGAAATGCGCTTCACCGCTCCCAAAGAGGCCGCTGCCGGCCAGGAAGTCACGCTGATGTTCACCCCAAAAATCAAGGGCAGCGAAGCCGCAGGTGTTCCATTGGACGTTCAGCACGAGAAAAAAATCCACCTCATCGAGGTAAGTGACGACCTATCTTGGTTCAACCACATTCACCCTGAGTATCAGCAAGATGGCAGCTATGTGGTGAAAAGCAGCTTCCCGAACGGAGGAAAATACACCCTTTTCGCCGACTATAAACCTACAGGCGCCGATCATCAGTTGGAAAAAATAAGCCTGGAGGTCGCTGGCAAGCCTCTCCCGGCTAAAAATTGGTCTTCTGCAAAAACCAGTATGACCACCACAGGAGGCTATATGGTCAGCCTCGAATCCAAAAATGGGAAATTTGTGGAAAAGGGCGAAACCCATATCGCGGTGAAAATGAAAAAAGGCGGCAAAGAAATCATGGCCTCCCAACTGGAAAATTATCTCGGCGCAAAAGGTCATGCCGTGGTTATCAGTGCCGATGATGAAAAACGCTATCTGCATTTACACCCCGGTACTGAGAACGACCGACTCCACTTATCGGCTTCATTTGGCAAGCCCGGGATTTATCGTGGTTGGTTGCAGTTTCAGTATGAAGGCAAGATACAAACGGCTGATTTTGTGTTGAATGTAGAGTCCGGTATGGGCGAAACGCCTAAGGATAACCATGGACACGAAGGCCACACCCACTAAACGCCTGTTGCAGTTATGCTCAATCAACTCATAAAATTCTCGCTGCAAAATCGCCTTTTCGTGGTGGCCGCTGCCGCGCTGCTGCTCGTTTGGGGCAGTTGGACGGCCACCAATCTGCCTGTGGACGTATTGCCAGACCTCAATCGGCCACGCGTCACAGTGTTTTTGGAAGCTGGCGGGATGTCGCCCGAAGAAATCGAGGTACAAGCCGTTTTGCCCATAGAAACTGCGCTCAATGGCTCGCCCGGTGTGGAAGTGGTGCGCAGTAGTTCATCCAGGGGCATTGGCCTGGTATTCGTTGAGTTTGGCTGGGATGTGGATGTCTACCGCGCCCGACAACTCGTGGCTGAAAAGCTCTCAACGGTTCCATTACCAAACGGCATTATTCCGGTCATGGGCCCAATTTCGTCGGTCATGGGGCAGATTATGCTGGTGGGTGTAACGGCCGAGCCCGACAGCACGACGGGCCAAACCCTGAGTACGGCGGCAGATCTGCGAACTTTAGCCGATTTCACCATACGGCGCAGGTTATTGGCAATAAAAGGTGTTTCGCAGGTCATCCCTATTGGCGGCGACCGCTTGCAATATCAGGTGTTGGTGTCGTCGGTCAAACTCAAACAATATAGCTTGACGCTGGAAGACCTGGACCGTGCCCTCGAAAATGCCAATCTCAATTCAACGGGCAGTTTTTTTAACCGTTACGGTTCGGAAGTTTTGATCTCTGTACTGGGTCGTTCCAAAAATCTGGAAGACTTACAGCGGACCGTCGTTGTCAATCGGGAAGGCTCGCCCGTGCTGCTCAGTCAGGTGGCCGACGTACAATTTGGCGCAGCCATTAAACGAGGTGATGCTTCCGTAAATGCACGCCCGGCCGTGATTTTGACGGTTGAAAAACAGCCCGGCGCAAGCACGATTGATCTAACCAATGAAATAGAAAAAGCATTGGTGGAACTCCAGCCTTCCCTTCCCTCCGATGTACGGCTCAATACCAAAGTATTTCAGCAAAAAAACTTCATCGTCCATTCCCTGACGAATGTGGAGCACGCTCTGCGAGATGGCTTTATCCTGGTGATTATCGTGCTGTTTTTGTTTTTGCTGAATTTTCGAACTACGGTCATCACCTTGACCGCAATCCCGCTTTCGTTGGTGATTACTGCGCTGGTTTTCAAGTGGTTCGATATTTCAATTAATACTTTGACGCTCGGCGGACTCGCCATCGCCATCGGCGAATTGGTGGACGACGCCATTGTGGATGTGGAAAATGTGTTCCGGAGATTGAAAGAAAACCGGACTGCCGAAAACCCGAAACCCGCCCTGCAAGTAGTGTATGACGCCTCCCGCGAAGTGCGCAATTCGATCGTGTATGCCACCATCATCGTAGTACTGGTATTTCTGCCTTTGTTTCAATTGCAGGGCATCGAAGGACGAATTTTTGCGCCGCTCGGAATCGCTTATATCACTTCCATTTTGGCTTCTTTGGTGGTGTCTTTGACCGTCACGCCTGCCTTGTGTTCCTACTTACTTCCCAGTTCAAAACTTAATGAAGGCAAGGAAAGCGGGTTGGTGCGCTGGCTGAAAAAACAGGATTTGAAACTCTTGAACTTCGGTCTCGACCATTCAAAAACGGTCATTGTTTCAGCGGCGGCGCTGGTCATTGCCTCGGCTTTTATGGTTACGCGCTTTGGCACAGAGTTTTTGCCGCCCTTCAATGAAGGAAGTTTTACGGTCAATCTTTATGCTCCGGCTGGTACTTCGCTAGAAGAAAGCAATAAAATCGGAACGGTGGCGGAAAAACTGATACTCCGTGTGCCAGACGTACGATATACCGCCCGCCGAACAGGTCGCGCTGAGTTGGACGAACACGTGGAGCCCGTGAGCAATTCTGAAATTGATGTAGATTTAAAGCCGGATGCCCGTTCTCGCTCGGAAGTTATTGCTGACATTCGGAAACAACTTTCCAATCTTGCCGGTGTATCCGTAAGTATTGGCCAACCAATTTCGCACCGGCTCGACCACCTGCTTTCGGGAGTGCGAGCGCAAGTGGCCATCAAGGTTATTGGGGAAGACATGGCCGAACTGCGTGGGTTGGCCGGACAAATCAAGGAGGTGGCTGAAACCGTTCCTGGTGCGGTGGATGTCCAAGTGGAACGGCTGGTGCTGGTGCCGCAACTCACCATCCGGCTCGACCGTGCAGCCCTGCAACGTTATGGGATGCAAACAGGAGAAGTTGCACGCGATCTGGAAGTATTGTACGGTGGCAAAGTGATTTCCCAAATTCTCGATGGACAAAAATCTTTTGACCTCGTGCTACGGGCTATTGCCGCTGATCGCGAGAACCTGGAAAATATCCGCAAGACGCAAATCCATACTCCTGATGGAACCTTGATCCCGCTCGAAAGCATTGCCCACATTGAATACGAAAAGGGAATTAACTCTGTGAGTCACGAAAATGCACAACGACGAATTGTGGTGTCTGCCAATGTACAAGGGCGTGATTTGGGCAGCACTGTGGCAGAAATTCAAAAAACGGTCAGTGAAAGAGTGCAGATGCCACAGGGCTATTTCCTCCAATATGGCGGGCAGTTCGAAGCGCAAAAAGAGGCTTCCAGGCTCATTGGCATTTTGAGCATTTTTGTGCTTCTGGGCATATTCCTGGTGCTGTTTTCTCACTTCCGGTCCTGGCGTATAGCGTTACAAGTAATGCTCAATATCCCACTGGCGTTGGTGGGCAGCGTGGCGGCGGTTTGGCTCACAGGCGGTACGTTTTCGGTAGCTACCTTGGTGGGCTTTATTACCCTGACAGGCATTGCTTCACGAAATGGGATCATGATGATTTCACACTACCTCCATCTGATGGAGCATGAGGGCGAACAGTTTGACAAACAGATGATTGTGCGCGGTTCGCTTGAACGCCTTGTGCCGGTACTGATGACAGCACTCGTGGCGGCATTGGCTTTGATTCCACTCACCATGGATGCGCAGGCGGCAGGAAAGGAGATCCTTTATCCGGTAGCGACGGTTATTTTGGGTGGATTGTTGTCTTCTACTTTGCTGGATATGATAGTGACGCCGACGGTGTTTTGGGCTTGGGGGAAAGTGGCGGTGGAGGAGTATTTTGAACAACGAACGGGAGGTTTAACGCAGGAGAAAACATAAGGCTTCACGCAATGGCGCGACGCAAAGTTTCACGCAACGGCGCAACGGCGCGACGCAAGGTTTCACGCAACGGCGCAACGGCGCAACGTGTGAAGCAAGAGAAAACTACGGCGTAGCCTGAGCCAAAAAACGTTGCGCCGTTGCGCCGTTGCGTGAAACCTTGCGTCGCGCCGTTGCGCCGTTGCGTGAAACCTTGCGTCGCGCCGTTGCGTCACCTCAATCCATTTACAACCCTACTAAGTCCGCTTTTCAGCAATTCTTCTCCAAAATTCATCAATAACCCCAACTTCAAACCAGTAAGCCGCAAATACGTCAACAAGATTTTGCTATGAACCGGAGCAGTTCTTTCGATAGATTTTAATTCGACAATCAGTTTTTTCTCAACGATGATGTCAGCTCGAAATCCAGCGGACAAATTGACCCCATCTTCAGCAAATGGAATTTCTTTTTGTTGTTCCACAAAAAAGCCATTCGCTCTCAAATGATAAACCATCAGCGTTTCGTAAACGCTTTCAAGTAGTCCAGGACCCCATTTACGATGAATCTGAAAACCGATTTCAATGACGACTTGCGCCAATTCGTTTTCGTTCATTTCTGAAGGGCATTTGGTAAATTGAAGCATTACAGACATAAAAAACGAAGGTAAAATGATGAAAAATATATCACAGCAACATTCCCAAACTGACCTTGGTCTTGGGTTTAAGGGTGTGACACAAAGAATCAGGGCTCTAATTCCCATATTAAAATTAGTGCTTTTTTTCTTTTTTGCAAATACCGCTTCGGGACAAAATACCCTCACTCCCGAGGACGCTGTAACGGCAGCCCTGCAAAATCACCCAAGCACAAAAGCTTCGGCGTATGCCGTAAAAGCAAAAAAATACGGGGAAAAAGCAGCGTTCAACCTGCCCAACCCGGAGGTAAATGCCGAAAGTCCGACCGGCGAATTTTACGTCGTGGGCGTGTTGCAATCCTTCGAGTTCCCGACCGTGTACGCCCAGCAAAAGAAGGTGGCAAAATCTGAAACCGCTTTGGCAATCGCTGGACAACGTGTAAGCGAAAACGATTTGCGTTACACAGTCCGCACACTGTATTTGGAGGCGCAAATCGCTGAATATCAAAGCCGTCAATGGATAATGAGAGACAGTCTGTACGAAGCGATTGGCGTTGCCGCTGCCCGACAATTCGACGCCGGAGAAATTGACTTTTTACAAAAAACACTGGCGGAAAACGGCGTGGGCAAGGTGCATCAGGAACATTTGGCAGCTGAACAAAAGTTGATGGTGTTGCGCCAGCAATTGGCATCGTTCACGGGATTGAACAATTTGGGAACACTGTTGCCACTGAGCGTGGATACCGTTGGACTCGCTACCTTGTCCATAATTTCGGAGAATCCCTCCGTCGCCTACGATCAACAGGCCGCGCAATTGGCTGAAAAACAGATTAATTTGGCGAAAAGCCGTGCCTTGCCCAATTTCTCGCTCGGTTACCTGAATCAAGGGCCGCGCAGCACACCAATCGACTACCGTTTCCGCGCCAGCGTCGGCGTTCCGCTTTGGGCAGGACAATACCGCGCAGGAACCAATGCGGCCAAAGCCGAAAGTCAGGCTGCCGCCGCCAGGGTCGAGGTACAGTCTCAGTCTATCGCATTCGAACAGGCTCGTGCCCAATCGGATGCCGCCACAGCTCTAGCAAATGTGCGCTACCATGAGCGGGAAGCCTTGCCGCGCAGTAGCGCAGTGATTTCAGCAGCAACCCGGATGCGTGAAGCAGGGCAAATAGATTATGTGACTTTCTTGCGGACTTTGGATGAATCTTACGCAATTCAGCAGGAATATGTGGATCAATTACTCGCTTTGAATGTTTCACAATTGCGCCTTCGTTATTTGTCGGGTAATTAATTTAAAAATTCAAATTTTAAGAATATGAAACGTCTATTGTTTTTTCTATCCGCGCTACTGCCTTTACTGGTCTCAGCACAGGAAGCGCATACCCACGCCGATGGGACAACCCACGCTGCCCATGGCGACGAAACGGCTAAAACTGCCGCTAAACCCGGGGCCGATCACTTCACGATTTACGGGGCATCCGACAAATATGAACTGACACTGTATTACCCCGAAATTTCGGCAGGTAAAGAGGCGCATCTGACGCTTTATGTGGCTGATTATCAAAGCAATCGCCCAATTGAAAAAGCCGAGTTAAAAATCAGCACGCTGGAGAACCCTCAAATCGAGTTCGAGGTGACCATGCTTTCACCGGGGATCTATGAATTGCACAGTACGTTTCCTGAAAACAAATCCTACACCCTCAACATTCAGGTGGACCATCCCAATGGGGCTGATCTTATTGGATTAAAAGGGGTGGCTGTCGGTCAAAAATTGCATGTCGAAGCTGCTATTTCCGAAGAACATTCGCACTCTAGTGGCTGGATGTGGTTTCTGGGCGGCCTTGGGTTGGGCATGGTCGCGATGTGGTTTATAAGCCGCCGCCGCAATCGGGTCTTGACCGCCACATTATTGCTGGCAAGCGCCTGGTTTTCTACCCCCACCATGAATCCGGCGTTCGCCCATGGAGATGAACCGCACGGCCCCAAAGAAGGCGGAAGTGGATATGGCAAAACAGTGTTTGCACCCAAAGAGACCCAGTTCTTATTCGAAATCCTGACCCAGCCCATCGCCGTGGGCAACTATCAATCAGCCACCACCATGTTTGGCACGGTGATTCCGGCATCGGGAGGCATGGGCGTTGTGGTTGCACCGCAAGGCGGACGAATTACACGGGTCAATGTGGCTGTTGGACAAACGGTGCGCGCCGGGCAAATACTGGCGGTAATGCAGCAAAACATTGGAACGTCTGACCAGGTGGGCATTGCCAGCAACAATAGCGGACTGGCCGTGCAAATGGAGACTGCAAAAGCCCGTGTTGCATCCACCAAAAGAGAGCTGGACCGATTGAAAAAGATTGAAGACATCGCTGCCGGACGGGATGTCCAGGCTGCTGAAGCTAATTACAACCAGGCTTTGGCTGAATTACAAACCATTGAAAACAAGGCCGTTGGGGCAAACTCCGCCGCCAATAGCCGCACGATCTCTTTGGTCGCACCCATTGGCGGGGTGATTGGGATATTCACCCTCACACCCGGTGCGGAAGTGATGGCTGGACAAACGCTGTTTACCGTGACCAACCTGAATAAAGTGTATGTGGAAGCCCAGGTATACGACCGCGACGTGGACGTGATTCGCTCCGGGAATAAATTTCTGGTGACCTGCTCCACCGACGACCACAAAAGCGCAGAGGTACGACTTATTTCACAAGCACAAACCATGAACCCTGGCAACCAAAGTCAACGGGTACTTTTTGAAATGGATAATCCCCGCGGAGAGTTCAAAATAGGAGAATTTGTGACCGTGAAAGCCCTGGATAACAGCACCTCCAGGCAAATCACGGTACCCAACTCCGCTCCGACTGAAATCAATGGCAAAACCGCTGTTTTCCTTAAACACTCCGCCGAAGAATTTGAATTGGCCTATGTGCAGACGGGCGAAGACGATGGAAGCCGAACCCTGATTTTAAAAGGAATTGCAGAAGATGAAAAGGTGGTATTAAATGGCGTTTATGAGGTTAAAATGATGTACTTGAACCAATAAGGATGAAACAGAACTCGCACGCAAACATTCGTAAACAATACCCCGTAACGGAAATGACCTGTGCTGCTTGTGCGGTCAGTGTTGAATCCATTTTGGCTCAACAGCCCGGCGTTATTTCAGCAGCGGTCAATTTTGCTACCCAAACCGTTCAGGTAGAATACGCTCCTGAAACCATCTCGGAAGCGGAGATGAAAAAAGCCATACAAGGCATTGGTTACGACCTGATCATAACAGACACAGAAGATTCCAGAGAAGAAGTCGCTCAAATGCAGCAAAGCCGCTATGAAGCCCTGCGCAAACGCACGATCTGGGCGGTTGCGCTGGCCATTCCGCTGGGCATTTTAGGGATGTTTTTTATGGACCTTCCCTATATTGAGTACGTTTTATGGGCCTTGTCTACCCCACTCGTGCTCTGGCTGGGAAGGTCTTTTTTCGTCAATGCCTGGAAACAAGCACGCCATCGCTCTGCCAACATGGACACCTTGGTGGCACTTAGCACGGGCATTGCTTATATTTTCAGCGTATTCAACACACTTTTTCCTGAATTTTGGCACAGCCGGGGCCTTCACGCCCACGTTTGGTTTGAAGCCGCGGGTATCGTGGTGGCATTCATTTTGCTCGGCAAATTGCTGGAAGAACGCGCCAAAGCCAATACCTCCTCCGCCATTAAAAAACTGATGGGTTTACAGCCCAATACCGTCACCCTAGTACACGATGGCGGCCATACAATGGAAATTCCTGTAGCACAGGTAGTTATCGGCAACGTGCTGCTGGTTAAACCCGGGGAAAAAGTACCCGTAGACGGTATCCTTCAATCAGGTAGCTCATATCTCGATGAAAGTATGCTCAGCGGAGAGCCCGTCCCAGTTGCTAAGCTCAAGGGTGATCGTGTCCTGGCAGGCACCATCAACCAGAAAGGCAGTTTCCAATTTGTAGCCGAAAAAGTGGGTGCTGACACGCTGTTGGCCCAAATCATCCGAATGGTGGGCGAAGCGCAGGGATCCAAAGCGCCTGTGCAAAAGCTGGTTGATCGCATTGCGGCTGTATTTGTGCCTATTGTGATCCTGATCGCTTTGGCCACCTTCGGCGTCTGGTGGATCTGGGGTGGTGAAAACGGTCTGACGCAGGGATTGCTGTCCATGGTAACGGTATTGGTCATCGCTTGTCCTTGTGCCCTTGGATTGGCCACTCCGACGGCCATTATGGTGGGCGTGGGAAAAGGCGCAGAACAAGGTATTTTGATCAAAGATGCTGAAAGCCTTGAGTTGGCTCACCGCATTCAGGCGGTCGTTTTGGACAAAACAGGTACCATTACCCTGGGCAAACCCAGTGTGGAAGCCATGCTTTGGACCGATGAGCAAACGGCTTCAAAATGGCAACCTGTGTTTTATAGTTTGGAAAAAAACTCTGAGCATCCCCTGGCAGATGCCGTGGTCGCTTACTTCGACACCAAAGTTGCACCCATTCAACTGGACCAGATAGAGAGCCTGACCGGAAAAGGTATTGTGGCGGAATTTCAAGGACAAAAGGTTTTTGCGGGAAACTGGGCGCTGATGCAAGATTCCAAGTTGTCCATACCCGACACCTTGCAAAAACAGGCAGAATCCTGGTCCAACGAGGCCAAAACAGTCATTTACTTCGCCAATCATCAGCAGGTCCTGGCCATAGCAGCCATTGCCGACCCGATCAAACCCTCTTCCGCGGCTGCTGTGCAGGAACTTCAGAACATGGGTGTAGACGTGTATCTTTTGACGGGTGACAACCTCCAGACGGCTGCTGCGGTGGCCGCACAGGTAGGCATTAAACACTTCCGCGCCGGGGTTATGCCTGCTGACAAAGAGACTTTTGTGCAAGAGCTCCAGAAGCAAGGAAAAATCGTGGCAATGGTAGGAGACGGCATCAACGACAGCCAGGCCCTTGCCCGTGCCGACGTAAGTATTGCGATGGGAAAGGGTTCGGATATCGCCATGGAAGTGGCTAAAATGACCCTGATGAGCAGCGATCTGCATAAAATTCCCGCAGCCATCCGCTTGTCGCGCCATACGGTGTCGGCAATTCGGCAAAATTTGTTTTGGGCCTTCATTTATAACCTCATCGGGATACCCATTGCCGCCGGAGTGCTTTATCCATCCACGGGGTTCTTGCTGGATCCCATGATCGCTGGTGCTGCCATGGCCTTGAGCTCTGTGAGCGTGGTCAGTAATAGTTTGCGGCTTAAATGGCGTAAATAACAAAATAAACAGTCGAAACAAGAACTTAAATTCAAAACAAACATCAAATGTATGGGCTGTGTCAGCCAGGTTACTACTGCCCTGAACGAAGCCGTTGGCATTGACAATTGGGAGGTAAACATTCAAACTCCGGACAAACAACTGACCATAAAGGGGGAAGACCTGGATGCAGATCTGGTGATTGCCGCAGTGAAAGATGCCGGGTTTAAAGCCGAGACAATCGTGTAACTTTGAGGCTTATCCGTGCTCATCAGACATTTTTCAAGGACTGTTCTATAAAAATAGCAACTAAAAGCACTGACAATCAACTACTTAAATACTCTCATCATGAACAAAATCTTTTACCTGCTCTTCGGTGCAATGATCGCCATCGCTCCATCCCTGACGGCACAAGTCAATATCGTGGTGGCACCCGACAGCGTGTTCGTCTCGCTTCCAGCCACAGAACATGAAATCAATTTGCCTTCCTATATGACCAACAGCACAGGAAGCACGGTAGCCATCCGTTGGACGCGGGTGGTAGAACAAGAGCCCATGGGCTGGGCCCATGCTTTCTGCGACAAAAACCTTTGCTATTTCGGGAGTGTCAACAGCAAAGTTTTTGAATTAGTGGACGGAGAATCAGGGCTTTTGAAACCGATTTTTTATCCTAATGGAATCCCTGGCATCGGCGTGATGCGGCTCTACTATAATTCTGAAACTCCGGGTATTTCTTGGGCCGACACGGCGGTATATGTAGCAGAAGCGACCGGAATATCGGGCACCGTGGAGGCCCAATGGGTACGCGATGTGGCCGTGTTCCCCAGCCCCACCCAGGAAGTGCTGAACGTAGTTACAGCCGATGCAAACTTGCAAGGGCAATGGCGCATTACAGATGCGACAGGCAAAATCTGGAAGCATTCAGACCCTACGAATACAGCCATTGCCGGGCAAATCTCGGTGACACAGCTTCCGGTAGGCTTGTATTTTTTAAATGTGCTGACTTTAGACGGAAAGCACGCGGTAGCCAAACGGTTTGTGGTACAGCGTTGAGTAATTTCCTCTTTTCTTTTCGCCATGAAAATCACCTTTTACGGTCATTCCTGCTTTCTCGTTGAAGCTGGAGGCAAACGCATCCTCTTCGACCCCTTCATCGCGGGTAACCCGCTGGCAGCTTCGGTAGACGTTCATGCCATACGTTGCGACTATATCCTGCTTACCCATGGGCACGTGGATCATTGTGCCGATTTGGAAACGATTGTACAAAACAATCCAGAAGTCAGGATCGTCGGTATTTGGGAAATCCACGACCGATACAGTCGAGCGGGCTTCAAAACACATCCGATGAACATTGGCGGCTGGTGGACTTTTGATTTTGGTCGGGTGAAAATGGTGAACGCGGTCCACAGCAGCAGTTGGCCAGAAGGTGCATATTCAGGTTCTCCGGCAGGTTTTGTGCTCGATACCGCCGATGGGGTGCTTTATTTCGCGGGCGATACCGCCTTGACCATGGATATGCAATTGATTCCAATGACTTGTCCGAAGCTAGACATAGCGATTCTGCCCATTGGCTCCAATTTCACAATGGACTATCACGACGCCCTGATCGCCAGCGATTTCATTCAGTGCAACCGTATTATTGGATGTCATTTCGACACCTTTGGTTTTTTAACCATTGACCATGGGGCAGCCCAAAAGGCGTTTGCCGCAAAAAACAAGGAATTGATTTTGATGGAGGTAGGCGATAACCTGAACGTTTAAACTGATTTCGATCCTATAGCCCTAAGGCTTCCCGATCCGCTTTTTTCAACGATTTAGCCACCAGATCGTAAGAGTGGTCTATCAATTCGCGCAGTATCCGCCCGTCCAGACTGCCCTCAAAATCCACTGTGTTCCAATGTTGCTTGTTCATGTGCCAACCGGGTTGAATTTCAGGGTATTGCTCCCGAAGTTCCACTGCCCAGTCTGGGTCGCATTTCAAGTTGACCGTGAACTGCTCGCTGTCCAGTCCGGTGATGGCGAAAATTTTTCCGCCAACCTTCAACACGAGCGTTTCTGGCCCAAAAGGAAAACCCTCGGAACTAGCTTTTTTGGCCAGACAATAATCACGGAATTGCTCAATATTCATAGTGCGGTAGTAGGTACAACGTGCAAATCGTAAATCCAAAATCGTAAATCCAAAATCCCTACTGTCGGTATTTCTTTTCAAAACGTTGGTTTAGTTGCTTGTGCTTGTTGTCCAAATTGATAGTACGGCCCTGAATAAAAGCCGCTGTCACTTGGCAGGTTCGCATATCGAGCGCATCGCCTTCGGAGATGAAAAGGGTGGCGTCTTTGCCTGTTTCGAGTGAGCCACAGGTTTTGTCAATGCCCAAAATTTTGGCGGTATTTAGAGTCAGTGCACTGATGGCGGCCTCCATTGGAAGGCCAAAGCCTACGGATTGGCCCGCTTGAAACGACAGGTTGCGCTGCTGCCAAAAGCCATCATTCGAGAAGGCAAACAACACCCCTTTCTCTTGTAAAAGTGCGGCTGTTTTAAACGTTTGGTCCACGTCCTCATCTTCTCGGGTCGGAAGGCTCTGGGTTTTCCCGAGTATAACCGGCACCTCGTGGGCCTTCAGGAAATCTACAGCCAGCCATGCGTCATTCGCGCCTGCGAGCACTTTTTTGACGCCGAAACTTTCTGCAAAAAGAACCGATTCCTGGATCGTCTTGATATGATCTGTGTGGATAAAAAGGGTGACTTTTTGGTCAAAAAGACCGCGCATCGCTTCAAATCGAAGGTTTTTTACAAGGGGTGCGGTTTGTTGGGCATACGCTTTGGCTTCTTCAAAATAGCGGCGAAGCGCCTGCACATCTTTATCGTATTGATCATTCTTTTTTATTTCTGGCGTACCCGTTTCCCAGCCACCAAAAGTGCGCATCTGGGGCCAGTGGAGGTGTAGCCCTCCATCCATTCGGTATGCGGCATCCTCCCAGTTCCAGGCATCGAGTTGCACGACGGAAGAAGTACCCGATAAGGTGCCGCCCTGTGGTGTCACCTGCGCAAGCAACACACCATTAGAGCGCACCGTTGGAATTACGTCTGAATCCGTGTTATAGGCCACCAGCGAGCGGAGATTGGGGTTGTATTGGCCAATATCGGAATAGTCAATGGTGGCCTTGGCCGCTTCTATTTCTGCAAGGCCGAGCGTACTAAGCGGCGCGATGAACCCGGGATAGACATGTTTCCCTGTGGCATCATACACGGTAGCGTATTTCGAGCGATCCA